>Ga0315298_1003459_pt1 | contig 25056 bp, 23 predicted proteins | sample WHS_1_MG_FD_203077 | JGI IMG/M metagenome (GOLD analysis project Ga0315298, IMG submission 203077) | Extremophilic microbial mat communities from Washburn Hot Springs, YNP, Wyoming, USA - WHS_1_MG | ecosystem: Environmental > Aquatic > Thermal springs > Hot (42-90C) | place: USA: Wyoming... | reverse complement strand
AGCTGGATCGGGATAGGATTTTCCATAGGCGGTCTCGTTTAGGCTTCTTACGAAGCGTTATTTGTGTAACCCCAATTATATCAAATGGTTAAACGAGATTCGCCTGCTTTTATGAAAAATTCGGGTTAAGCGTGCCCACTCCATAACCCAACAACAAACTCAAAGCCAAAATGGTAGAAAGGCGCACTTGATGAATGTTGTTAACTATATGAATTAACAACAGGATTGCCCCGATGCTCATGACAACGGCTACCGCATTAAAAACCACTATTGCATCCTGAAATATGAACAGAAAGAATGAGCATGCAACAAGCACGGCGGACAATATTGTGAGATGGTGTTTACACATTTTTTAGATATCTCCAAACCAGCAAAGGTATATGCCAGGTTACGAAAATAGCCTCTCCGATCAACATTCCTGCCACAGCTCCCACCAACCCGAAATTGACTCCCCCAACATAAGCCAGCACTACAGAGCTGACAGATGCAAGCAGGCTTAGCTTTGCCAGCGAAGCATGCCGGTTAAGAGCCATGGGCAAATGGCTGCATGTGGTCCAGAACACATTGAGTACAGCATAAGCGAGAAACATATCCATCGCCGATTGACTGTACGGAACCTTATTCCGCAACCAGAGCAAAAACAGCTCCTTACCGAAAAAATGCAGAATCGCTGAGATCGCAATGGCAGCCAACATAGTTGTGATAAACACCATCATGAACACGCCGCGCAATTTCACCTTTTCCCCCAACGCATCTAGACGCGTGATCTCTGGCCATACTGGATGCGATAGAAGCCCTAGTATTTGTCGCGCCGAGAAGACCATGGTGCGCAGCACCCCGAATAGCACAACTTGTGCCGACCCGAGCGCCGCACCCACCGCAAGCAAAGTCCCCTGAATGGAGACCATCAGAGCCAACTGAATGATGAGAAAATACGAACTGGGGCGTGCAAAGCTCAAGGCAATCCGAAAACTGGCGCCCTTCAGGGAACAAACTTGCAGCTCCGGGAATAGCTTTTCCAAATCTATCAAGGCCACGACTGCCACCACAACATACGGAACGACCTGAACTCCGGCAATCAACATCATGCTGGACTTCTCCCATAGCAACAGGGCTGTCATAACCAGTTGCAACAGCGAAATCAGATTACCCAGCATCACGCCCCGAGGATACATCCCAATTGCACGATACACTCCCAAAAGAATGCCTTGGGGCAAAGAAAACAAAAACTGAAAGGCGAGAACTATCAGCACCCAAAGCACTTCCTGATGGCTCGTCTTCACGATCCCGAAGATGCTCTCCACATGATAAAGATTAATGAACAGGACGAACCCAAAAAAAAATATAGTTGGCATCACCAGAAATACGGCCAGTCCGGTTCGCAACAGGGTGCGGAATAAATCCATATCCCTGCTGGCATGAGCTTGGGTCAGACGGTTCACAACATAAAGCTGCCCCCCCATATCGGACAATGACAGATAAGCAACGAAGGACGACATCAGCAACCATTCGCCATATATCTCGACACCCCACGCACGCAGGAACAGGGGAGGCAAAGCTAGCCTCGACAACAGGTTGATCAACTGACCGACAAGGTTCGCGCCCAATCCCTTTATCAAGCGTGCACGGAGACTACCATGCACACTGCCCAGCTCATACCCGCATACAGTATCCCCGCTCATTGGGTGCAATCCATCAGCGCGTGAAGATAGCTGACGAGGCGATCGCCGTAGTTATTCCAGGTACTCCCCAAGCGGATCGAACGCAATGCATGCTCTCCCATCAGTCGACATTGAGCCGAATTCTCGTAGCAATATAAAAGTCGATCCTTGAGTGCATTAATATCGCGAGAAGGAATCACAAATCCATTCCTGCCATCTTGGACGACATCCGCCGCCCCGACATGATCTGTGACGATGACCGGCAAACCGCAGGCCATGGCCTGCGGTACCACCATGCCGAACCCGTCGGCAACCGAAGCCAAAACAAAAATGGATGCCTGGCTGTAAAGTTGGCGCAGTTCATGTTGCGGATAACTTCCCTTGAAAATAATATTGTCAGCCTGATAACGTCGAATGATAGGACCCAACGTACTCGATTTGAGGCCGCCACCGACAAACCACAATTCCGAATTTGGCAGGCGCATTTCGCTGAAAGCCCGGATCAAGTATTGCACTCCCTTTCGTTGATGAATGCCGCCCACCTGAATAATCCGGAACACCTCGTCTCGCTTTTCACCGGGCTGGAACAGCGCAAGGTCGACGCCGCAGTGAGTTACGAATATTTTGCTCTCAGGAATTCCTGACTCCACCATGGTGCGCTTGGCGATTTCGCTCAACACTATCACTCGATCCGCCGAACGGAACTCTTGATTTTCCTTTTCGATCAACCAGTGGGGTGGCAAACCGCTTTCAATCGGCAGACCCCATAGTTCAGCCTCTTCGAATTGAATGCGCCGTTCTGCCTCCTGATGCAGACTGCCGTGATCCACGATGGTTACGATTCCCTGTTCTTTGGCTCGCTCTATTGCCTCAAGGCAGAATGACGACAACCCGATAAAGATGTCCGAATCCGCTGGCAGATGGTTTGCAAGACGGCTAGAGAATTGGTGGTGAATGGATTCAGTGACCTGAGACTGCACATGAAAGGACAGCCATGGAAACAGCCTGCACACTCCCCTCCCGTAAATGCCATTGAGCAACATCGAGGTCACCTTCGAATCCGGAATTCCCCAGCGGCGTGTGATACATTTGGGATAGTCGTTGATTAAACGATGCAGAACATTATGCCGGTATAGTTGAGCCGCTTGGTCAAACATGTGAAAACGCCCATAGCATGAGTTGGTTATTTTCATGCTGGCAATTTTCTGTAGACAACTGTCATGCCCGTAACCAACCAATCAAGTTTATCGCCATTTGGCAGGAGTTGCCCGATGTTTGGATGCTCTTGTAGACAGCGGACAGCTCTGGGATCGATCACCACCCCCAAATACATTTTTTTGAACCCCGCAGCTTCCAGAGCAGAAAGATATTCAGCAGGGCGCAAATAGCTGAATAAATCATGCTCCACCCAGGTTCTGCCATCATCCTCTGAATGTGAGAATTCCCCATATGCATCAAGATATCTCTGGTAATTCTCTGGAGAAAGAATTACGTGGTTATATCCATTCCGAATCTCGTCATAACCTGAAACATGGTCGCCACCCCAACTGTACCAAAGCGGACCGAAGGTGGCATAAATCACTCCATCATCTTTCAGCAAACGGTAAAATTCCTCCAGCACTTCAGGAAGGTTTTTCAGATGCTCGAAAACCGCATCCGATCCAATCAGGTCAAAACTGGCGGAGGGCATTTCCCTAAAATCCCCCAGGTCACCCTGCACAAATCCTAGAGTTGCTGCGGATGAATATTGACTGCACAGCGCTGCCCACGCCCTGTCATAGGAAAAATAATCCACCCCCACCACCTGCTTGGGACGGTAGTCCATCCAACTAGGAATGTCCCGCCCCGTTCCGCACCCTGCTATTAGGATATGCTTACCTCGAATGTCGGCTATGCGGTCAAGATTTTTCCGCAGAAGTCCGTATTCAAGTCCTCGGTGCCCCCAAAACCATTGATCAGCATCCAAACGATTTTCCGGATCGAATCGCTTTTGCAAAACGGGATTGATCAGTTTGAGATAGGCTGGGTAAACCAGTTTGCGAATCAGTCTCTTGATGCGCTCCGAAGGCTCAGTCCGGGGGAGTTCCCAGCCTTGTGGTGTTTTATCACCGACTGGCAGCATGAGGATGTTCCCTTACCATGATTTCAAAAGTAGACTTCCACTCCCCTACATGAAATGCTACTTGCTCAATCAGCCAAGCCCATGCAAACAATACGATGTCTTGCCAGCCTTTTGGAGAATGACTGGCAGCCCGTGCGCAAATCCAGAATACTGGAATTACCGTACCGACATACAGTGCTGTTTTGATGATCTTTAGAGCGTTCCAAAGAATCAGACGGGGGTATGACCATCTATCCAGAAATCTATGTACTTGGGCAGATCCTGCGCCACGCCCACGGCGAATCCGCCAATAATCTTCAAATGATGAGGGAGCTATGTGATCCACTACAATCGAAAAATCAACTACCTTGCGCGCACCATTCTTCCTCAGTGCAATGCCAAAGAAACCATCTTCCCCGGCACAAATAGGAACTGCATACCCCTCTGGAAACAATCCAGCTTCGAGCGCGACTTTCTTCGTGCATGAAAAACCCTCGGTCCACTCCATGAGATCGGGATCAGTTTCTTCGTTGTACTGTGCGTCTGCCATAGCTCCCACATATCTGGCGAATGGATATTCCGTGTTGGAAATTCTCGCCCCCACCAGAACGTAATCCGCGCCATGCTCATAATGTTGCGCCAGTCTTTGCAAGAAATCCGGTCGCGGGCGCACATCGGCATTCAGGATACAAAGGATTTCGCCTTCAGCCTGTTGTATTCCCAGATTCCTGGCTTCGCATCGCCCTCCCCCTCCCGGATGTATCAGCCTTACACCGCACGCGGCATACATACGGACAATCTCAGGCGTTCTGTCAGTCGAGTCATCCACGACCAGAATCTCCTTATCGGAATAATCAATGGACAGCAAGGCGCCCAGAGTGCCGGCGATGTCCTTTTCCTCGTTGTAGGTCGGAACGACAATAGTGAATTTCATTTTATGTAATTAGATGGTTTGAACAGCATCAAACGGCAGCATTGCCTGCTACTTCACAACACCCAGCAATGCAACATGGCTTGCCGTTTTATAGAAATTAATGTGTCCATCTTTCGTGTTAAGCAAATGAATATTGCTACAGCTCGATTGAATTAGATTATAGTTATTGAACACAGAATAGGAGTAGGCTAGACCATCTCCCTCTGATATCGTGAACCCCCTCCCTTTGGTTTTTATTAGGTCAGCCATTTTCCACATGCCGAAATAGTTGATCATCTGTTTTATTGAACGGCTTGCACGTGAACCATGCCCAAAGTTATTCGAGTCTGAAATAAATATGGCTTTGTCAGCAACCCTGAGCATTTCAGAGACAGCGATATCGGGTCTTTTTATGTGGTGTAGGACACCAAACTCGCAAACCAAATCGAATTCTCGTGCGCTAAATTTTAACTCGGTTGCATCCCCATCAATAAGCTCCTCTTTCGATAAGCCCAGCGCATATCCCACTTCTCGAAGCTCTTTAACTGGCTCAACCCCAACTATTCGAATATCTGGACGATGCTTCTTTATGTAGCGAATTGCCCTGCCTGTTCCAGAGCCAACATCAAGAACTGATCGCACTTTCAGATAGTCCAGCATAGCGACCATGAAGGACAGGGCAAAGAAGTGCTCATCCTGTTCGTTTACATGCATCGAGTCATATTGCCCGGCACTCTTCGAGTAATACTCTTGTTGCATTTCAACTTCATTTTTAAAACTGCTCATAATTTTGTCCAATAAAAAAATAGAACATCAATTCATCCATAGCGAAGCTGTGGTGCTTTCGAGCAGATAAAACGCTAGCGCCCGCTTTTACCAAGCTATATTAACGAGTTCGACATCATGCGCACCACCTCACGCATATCGCTCTTTGCCACCCATCCCAGGCGATCTCTTGCGCGGGCAGGATTGGCTATGCTAACCAGAATGTCCGTTGGCCTCAGGAGATCCTGAGATGTATCGACATACAAGCGCCAATCAAGGCCATGCAGACTGAATGCCTCATCTATAAACGCCTGGAGACTATGGCTTTGCCCCGTCGCAATCACATAGTCATCAGCCTCATGTTGCTGCAACATCAGCCACATCGCCTCTACATATTCAGGTGCCCACCCCCAGTCGCGTTCAATAGCAAGATTCCCTAACTGCAGTCGCTCGGAATGTCCCATAGCAATACGGCAGGCAGCCGAAATGACTTTCTGCGTGACGAAGCGTTCAGATCGAAGTGGTGACTCATGGTTAAACAGTATTCCGGAACAAGCATAAATTCCGTATGCCTCCCGGTAATTGGACACCTCCCAGAAAGCGGCTGCTTTAGCAACCGCATAGGGACTGCGTGGACGAAATGGTGTGTTTTCATCGGCAGCAATGCCACCGGTATCACCAAAACATTCACTTGATCCCGCATTGTAAAATTTGATGGGGTTATCCATGAGTCGGATAGCTTCCAGAAGATTAAGCGTTGAGATGCTAATGCTCTCCATAGTCTCAACTGGCTGCTCAAAAGACAGACCAACGGAACTTTGGCCTGACAAATTGTATATCTCGTCAGGATGAGCTCTTTTCAGCGCCTGAAAAACACTACGAAAATCGTTTGTCGCCATCGACAACAATTTGACTTGATCGAGAATTTCCATCCAGCGCAAATTGTGACATGGTGAAGCTTGGGCATCGCGTGAAGTCCCATAGACTTCATATCCCTGATCCAACAGGAATCGTGCCAGGTAAGTTCCATCCTGCCCGGTAATCCCGCAAATCAACGCACGCTTACCCATCACCTTAGTCCAATTATTTAGAAATAGCTTCCCCGACCAAAACCTGCAATCGGGACTGAAAATTGGCAAACGAAAAGTAGTCCAGTCCCTCAGGTATTGCCTTTTCTTCATTTAATGCCTTGATAATCGAAGTCATTAACGCTGTTCGGTCCTCGGGATTCACTGCTTGACCCAGCAAACCAAACCTGACCGCCTCACGACTGCCGTCCAAGGTGCTGGCAACAACAGGAACGCCGCAGGCCATTGCTTCCAGAAAGACAAAACCGAACCCCTCACTACGGCTTGGCATCACGAAGACATCCGCCAAACGGAAATGCGCAGCTTTCTCCGATTCGAGCACGTAACCAGTAAACACCACACGCTCTGAAACCCCCAATGCTTTTGCTTTTGTCTCCAAGCGTGGACGATCATCTCCATCCCCAGCCACCAGGAAGGCCAGTTCGGGTTCACGTACCAGCAATTCGGGCATGATTTCTAGCAGCTCATCCACCCCTTTGTATCGCTCAAGACCAACAAGCCGGGCAAGTACCATCATTACTTTACATCCACTCAAGCCGTATCTAGAAACCAGATTCTCATCCTTAGTGCCCATACCGTAACAATCGATATCTATGGCATTAGGCAATAGATGAATCCGTTCGATACTGACATTTGCCCACGCAGCCATCTTATCCCGTGTGATCTCGCTAATAGACCAGACTTTATCCACCCATCGCAGAAGTGCACGTATCAATATGGATTCATGCGGCTGCCACACATCTATCCCATATACCAACAGTACAAACTGCGTATGTAACCTGAGACTAGCCATCCAGGCTAAAGGCAACAGATTAATATGTCCGCAAATCACGAGATTGAACCGTCCTCGCAAAATCTTAAGTACAGTTCGGATATATCGCGTTTTCCCGCCAATTCCTTCAACATGGTAGGCAAGTTTCTGCGGCAAATCCCCAACTGGAAGAGGAACATAGCGCGGCACGGCTACGACTTCTTCAACCCCATCCATAGCAGAAAGAGCTGTAATCAAATCGCGATTGTACTGAGCAATACCACCATGCCCTCCAAAGGCATCAGAAATCAGCAACAAAATTCGCATTTCTTTCTGGAATATCAGTTAATTTACTGAGTGGCTTCAAGGAACCCAAATTGTTTCAGATATGCATCCGCCAAAGCCGCATGAGTATAATTTTGCAGCGCAAACTTCTGAGCATTTCCTGCTAATGACTTTCTCAAGCTCAAGTCAACTAGCAGTCGCTCAAGCTGCTTTCCCAGATCTTCAACATCATTTTCCTTGAACACCAATCCGCCCGGCCCAATCACGTCAGGGATGGCACCGGAAGACGATCCGATGCAGGGCACCCCCGCCATCATCGCTTGCGCAAGAACAATACCGAACTGCTCCTTCCACTCTGGCGTTGTGTATGAAGGCAATACGAAAATATCCATCGCCCGCATATAAGCGGGGACCTCTGCGTGAGGTACAGCCCCCCGGTAAATAAGTCGATCACCAAGTAATTTTTGCCACTTACCGACTATTTCGCCTTCCAGCGGGCCAGAACCAAGGATCAGTAATCGCCAATCCTGAGCCTTTAGCTGCTGAAGAGCTTCCAGCAAAAGAATCACGCCCTTTTCCGGAACCAGCCGTCCGACAAAACCGACCAAGGGCACATTCTCCGGCACATGCATTTCATCCCTGGTTTTATTGGGTCGTGACACCAGATAGGGATCGGGATTGACCCCCATTTGGGGCAACACTGCCGTTCGACCCTTGTAGCCTTTCTTCTCCCGCAACAACACTTCCCCATCCTTGTTCCCGCGTACGACCAGATCAGCCTTGCTCAATGAATATTGGTTTAATTTCCGCTTGATGTAGTTAAGCGGAAAACGCGGTACCCTGGCAAGGTTGTCCCAGATGAAAAAGCTGACTTTCGCCCTCTGACATATCAGCCGCGTCAGGAATACCGTCTCGACGCCAGCAGCCGAATAGGGATCCTCTTCTATGTGGACCCGGTCCGGCTGAAACTCCCTGAGTACCCTTGCGAACTGGAACGGGTCAAGGACATATGACATATGGGATCTCCCGAAATACTCGCGAATATCAACGACCTCATCCGCGCTGAGCCCTGACGCAAGTTCGCGTGTATATCTCTTAAAAACATGCTGAATCGAACGTGGCGTCAGGATTCTCAGTTCAAGCCCTTCGCTTGCGCACTTCATCGCGGCATATTTTTTTTGATTAAACTCAATCAGGTATGCGTGCCCTACAACAAGCAATCTCATACGCTTCTCGTGGCCTTATTGGGGTGAAAGTGCATAAATTTCATCCACATCGATATTTCCAGCAGCAATCGCACTGCCGTCCAAACGGTAGATCCCGTATCCATGATCCAGTAGCATGCGACCGATTTCCTTTCTCTGATCGGCTCCGTGCAATGCGATGATCCAAATCGTCTTCCGCATTCCAAGCAACTTGCTTGCGCCGTCAAACACACTGGACTCCGCACCTTCCACATCCATCTTCACGATGTCCGGAACCGGCAGGTTGGCGGTTTCGATCAGCGCATCGATCGCCACCGTCGGCACCCAATAGTGCCCAACCTCACCTAAAGATCCCATGGAATTGCTTCGAGCCACCTGGAATGCAGAAAGGCTGATATGATCCGAAACAGCCGCTTGGTAAAGAGTTGCGTTGTGGCAACGATTGAGCTGCAAGTGTTCGAGTATGTTGAGTGCGTTCTCGGCATAGGGCTCGAATGCATAAACAGCCCCTTCGCCACCCACCATACGAGCCAGCGCCAACGTATAGAAACCTGCGTTGGCGCCAATATCGTAGGCAATCATGCCCGGCTTCACCAGTCGGCTCATGAGCTTTTGCTTGTCGGACTCATATGTTCCCAGCCAGCATCCGTGAATATTCGACCCAACACGCCATCTATATCCTTTGTTTACTCCTCTCAATACTGGAACCACCATTCGGCCCGGCAAAAGCCGAAGGGGCAGGCGCAACAGCTTGCCAAATAAGGTATCAGAATTAACATCAATCAGTTTTGTAAGGTTCATTTCATATCCCATAATCTAGCAACCCAGTTCCTTCACCCAAATCCAGCAATCAAAGTCTGGCTTATCATTTGTAGGCAACCGCAAGAAAATTTCGGGTAAATATCGCATTTCGACCAAGGTCACCTGTCTCAGCGGCACCCCATACTCGCAGGAGTAGGCGGATACCACGCCACAACAACCACCGTACAGTGCTCTTGAGTCCGGTCGGGATCGGACCGCTTTCGCTACACTCCACTCGCAAAAATCCGGAGGATAGTAATAATTGGGATAGTGACACACGGGTAAACGCCTGTTCATGGGTCATATCGCCGTAGCGGATGGTACCCACGAAAGGGGACTCGCCGTTGGGTACATGGATAAGCCATCGGCAACCTGGCTTCAGCACACGAAAAACCTCATCCACAAAAGGCAGTAGTTCGTCTTTGGTGAAGTGCTCGATGACATCGAATGCAATGACGACGTCCTGGGTATGGTCCGGCAGGCTCCGCAATGTTTCAAGCAGATCCCCTTCGCGTATTCCTTCGATATCGAGCCTGAAAGCTTCTGCCACCTGCTCGGGTGAGATGTCCACACCAACGACATTGCGGTAACCAGCCTGACGTAGAAAATAAACGAACGCGCCATGACCGCAGCCAAGATCAAGTATGGAAGACGTGTGGTCAGCAGGGAAATGTTCTCTGATCATACGACGCAAGGTAGCAGCACGTGGAACAAAAGCGTCCACCGTAGCACGCGCCAACGACTCACCATTCGCATGTACGTAGTGCCCGTAAATCCGCGCGCGCAAATCTCTCATGCCTCGTGTTGTCCAGTTGTCGGTTTCAACTGCAGCAACTGGTCGAAATATTCGATGGTGTGAACCAGACCGCCGCGCAAAAGGGTAGTTGGCTCCCAACCCAACATCTCTCGCGCCAGTGTGATATCCGGCTGGCGTTGTCTGGGATCATCCGATGGTAACGGGTGAAATGTGAGCGAGGAACTTGAACCGGTAAGTTCTATTACCGCCTCGGCCAGTTCGCGAATGGTAAATTCGTTTGGATTACCGAGATTGACCGGGCCGGCAAAATCGTCTGGCGTATCCATCAGGCGCACGAAGGCTTTGATCAGATCGTCCACGTAGCAGAATGAGCGGCTTTGATTACCGTCGCCATAGAGGGTTATGGGCTCGTTTTTCAATGCCTGGACAATGAAATTCGACACCACCCTACCGTCGCTCGGGTGCATGCGCGGCCCATAGGTATTGAAGATGCGCCCAACCTTGATGCGCAGCTTGTGCTGGCGGTAGTAATCGAAAAACAGGGTCTCCGCGCAGCGCTTGCCTTCATCGTAACAGGACCGTGCCCCTATGGGATTGACGTGCCCCCAATAGCCCTCGCGCTGGGGATGCATTTCAGGGTCGCCATAGACTTCGCTGGTGGATGCCTGAAAAATCTTTGCCTTGACCCGCTTGGCCAGTCCCAGCATGTTGATCGCCCCATGCACGCTGGTCTTGGTGGTTTGCACCGGATCGTGCTGATAGTGGATGGGCGATGCGGGACATGCCAGGTTATAGATTTCGTCAACTTCCACATAGAGCGGAAAGGTGACGTCGTGACGCATCACCTCGAAACAGGGATTATCCAGAAGACTGGCAATATTATCCTTGGTGCCGGTATAAAAGTTATCCACACAAAGCACATCATGCCCATCCATCAAAAGACGCTCGCACAGATGCGAACCCAAAAAGCCCGCCCCGCCAGTCACCAGGACTCTTTTTCTGTATCCTTTAGCCATTTCTTTTCCTCATGTGGTCGGCCTTCCTTGAATTGAGGGAATACCCGAATCCTGCACAGCTCGGGTGAGGGAATCAGACTCAACCGGCATGGCACCAGATTCCTGGGGATACACGGGCACCAATGGCACGAACAAGCCATGAGACAACTTCAATGTTTCTTCGGCCTGCCCAATTATTCTCAACGCCCATCCGCGCAATCCTCGCTGATTTTGCTCCCCCCATCTCCCTTCCACCCATTCGCGCACTGGAATGGAGAATCCCGTTTTGGGTCGGTTGAGTATTTCGTCGGGTAAGGGCCGATTCGGCACCCCTGCGAGCAGGGGCTTTGCAGGCTTCTCGAACGGGTCGGACAGGCAGGGCGCAAGCGCTCGAAACAAGGTGGTATCCACGAATGGCAATCGTATCTCCAGCGAGTGTGCCATGCCTGCCCAGTCAGAATCCCGCAACAGCATGTTGCGCATATACATGGACATTTCCATTGCGGCCACTTTTGCATACGGCGAACCGATGGGCTTCAGCCATTCTTCCAGGCGCATGACGGGCTGGAGCTTGGCCCAGCCTTCCCGAACGACCTCGCCATCAATGAAGTTAGGCAATTCCCAGGGCATGAACAATCCCCTACGCAACAAATAGGCGCCACCGTAGCTGCCGCCATACTCGAACAGGCTGGCATACTTGGGCGACATATTCTTTTTCATGAGGGGGGCGGAAACGACTCTCATCAACCGTCCCATCCCCGGTATCAGCGAGAACGGGCCGATGCGGGAAACAACTTTAGGAATCTGACTGAAGCTCGGATATCCGCCCAGCAGCTCGTCCCCCCCCAATCCTGAGATCGCCACTTTCAAACCGGCACGGCGCGCGGCTCGAGCGACAAAATAGGTGTTGACGCCGTCGATGCTTGGCTGATCCATGGCGCGGAGTATCGTAGGCAGTTCCTCTTCAAAATCGTGCCGGGAAATACTCGAAACATGGTGAATGCAGCCGTAGTGAGCGGCAGCCTTCCTAGCCAAAGGAACCTCGTCCGCCCGACTTTCCCGGTATTCGTCGAAACCCAGGGTGACTGCATGAAGCTGATTTATTTCTTCTGACGCGAGAGCCATCAGGGTGGTTGAGTCCAAACCGGACGAGAGAAAAACCCCAACAGGCACATCGGCAATGAGGTGGTGGCTGACGCTGTCGCGCAAGGCTTCCCGCAAAATATCGGCAGCATCGGCTTTTGCAGCAGTTTCCCTGCCCAATTCCTCGGCGACATCGAAATATTTGCGAAGCTCGCGCGGCCCACGATGATCAACCCAAAGACTATGCCCGGCCGGCAAGGCAAACAGATTGCGATAAAGCGTATAGGGCTCGGGCACGCAGCCCCAAAGGAAAAAGCCGACATGGCCAGCCGGCTCTGGCTGTTCATCGATACCCCCCCCAGCCAGAAGGGCCTTGACCTGGGACGCAACTCGAAGAGTCTCTCCGTCATCGTGATAATACAGCGGCTTGATCCCGAAATGATCGCGCGCCAGGAAAACACCGCGCCTTTCCTCATCCCAGATAACGAAGGAGAACATCCCGCGCAGGTGCTCGACCATCGACTCTCCATATTCCCGATAAGCGTAGAGCAAAACCTCCGTGTCACTATTCGAACGAAAGGAATGCCTTCTTTTTTCAAGGTCGGAGCGCAACTCAAGATAATTGTAGATTTCACCGTTGAAGACGATGCGCAGCCTGCCATCAGGAGTAGCCATAGGTTGCGATCCATTCTCCGTCAAATCCAGAATGGCCAACCTGCGATGCGCCAAGCCGACTTTGCTGCTTTCATCCACCCACAAACCTGCACCATCCGGGCCGCGAGAAATCATCGCTTCGCGCATTTTCAGCAACTCCCCCGGGCTGACCAAATGGCCACCGACCCGATAGCTATAGACAGCGACTAGGCCGCACATCGCCTTGCATTCCCTCGAAAATCTTCATAGGCAAGCGATATGCCTTCCCGAAGAACTGTTTTCGCCTTCCATCCGAGAGCGTTAATTCGCCCCGTATCAAGTAGCTTCCTAGGCGTACCGTCGGGCTTGGACATGTCCTGCACGATTTCCCCTTCGAACCCCACCACTTCGGCGACGAGATTGGCAAGATCGGCTATCGAAATATCCTCGCCATATCCGATATTGACGCTCGGGAAGGAATGGGCGCTGATCAACCGCGTGAACTGTTCTTCAGCAAGATTCATCAGGAAAAGACAGGCATCGGCAAGATCCCCACTGTAAAGGAATTCGCGGCGAGGAGTTCCGCTGCCCCACACTGTCACTGCCTTACCGCCTTGCTGTTTGGCCTCGTGAAATTTCCGGATCAGCGCGGGAAGCACATGGGAATTATGAAGGTCGTAATTGTCTCCGGGGCCATACAGATTGGTCGGCATCACGGCCAGGAACTTCGTGCCATACTGGCGGTTGTAGGCGTGGCAAATTTCCATTCCGGCAATCTTGGCGATCGCATAGGGACGATTGGTTTCTTCCAACGGTCCTGTCAAGAGGTATTCTTCACGAATCGGCTGGGGGCACTCGCGGGGATAGATACAGGACGAACCCAGAAACAGCAGCCGCTTTACGCCATTTTCCCATGCAGAATGGATGACGTTGGTCTGAATGGCGAGGTTCGAGAAAATGAACTCGGCGGGATAGGTATTGTTGGCTACAATTCCGCCCACCTTCGCTGCAGCCAGAAATACATACTCGGGTTTCTCCTCGGCGAAGAACGCACCAACAGCCGCCTGGTCAGTCAATTCGAGTTCGGAATGGGTGCGAGTCACGACATTCCGGTAACCCGCCGCCTCCAGACGCCGAAGCATGGCCGAACCAGCCAAGCCGCGATGTCCGGCAACATAAATTTTCGAATCCTGATTCATTTGTATCGACCGTTATATCTGGTGCCCAATTCCTGCTCTCTATTCGTTATAGTCAAACACGCTGTAACCGTTTTTCTTGACAAGTTCGTCCCGTTCGGCCGATTTCAGGTCTTCCCTGACCATCTCGGATACGAGTTCGGAAAATGTGATCTTCGGACTCCAGCCCAGCTTCTCCTTCGCCTTCGAGGGATCTCCCAGGAGCGTCTCGACTTCGGCGGGCCTGAAGTAGCGCGGGTCGACGGCAACAATGCATTTGCCAAAGGCATCGTACCCTTTCTCGTCCACGCCTCCACCTTTCCAGCAGATGCTCACGCCAAGCTCCCCTGCTGCGGCATTCACGAAGTCGCGCACGCTGTGCTGCGCTCCTGTCGCAATCACGAAATCTTCGGGCTTGTCCTGCTGCAGCATCAGCCACTGCATCTCGATATAATCACGGGCATGCCCCCAATCACGCTTCGCATCCAGGTTGCCCAAATAAAGGCAATCCTGCAGGCCGAGTTTGATGCGAGCCAATGCGCGCGTGATCTTGCGTGTCACAAAAGTCTCGCCGCGTACCGGGCTTTCGTGGTTGAACAGGATCCCGTTGCAGGCATACATGCCGTAGGCCTCCCGATAATTCACCGTGATCCAGTAGGCATAGAGTTTCGCGACCGCATAAGGGGAACGGGGATAAAATGGGGTGGTTTCCGTTTGCGGGGTTTCCTGAACCAGTCCATACAGCTCCGAAGTGGACGCCTGGTAGAAGCGGGTTTTCTTCTCCAGCCCCAGTATCCTGATCGCTTCCAGCATCCTCAAGGCCCCCAGGGCATCGGAATTGGCGGTGTATTCCGGCTCCTCGAAGGAAACTGCGACATGGCTTTGCGCCGCCAGATTGTAGATCTCGTCGGGCTGGACCTGCTGAATGATGCGCACCAAACTCGATGAATCGGTCATATCCCCGTAATGCAGAATGAAATTTCGGTTGCCGACATGCGGGTCCTGATACAGATGATCGATGCGATCCGTGTTGAAAAGGGAACTCCTCCGCTTGATGCCGTGGACGATGTATCTCTTGCTCAAAAGAAATTCCGCCAGATAGGCTCCGTCCTGCCCGGTCACGCCTGTTATCAATGCAACTTTCGTCATAGGTTCAGATCAAAGGTTGTCAATCAGGATCTGCCGTAAATATCGTCGAAACGCACGATGTCGTCCTCGCCCAGATATTCCCCGCTCTGCACCTCGATCATGACAAGTTCCTTGATCCCGGGGTTGGAAAGCCGGTGCCTGTGCCCGCTCGGAATATAGGTCGACTCGTTGGTCCTGACGAGCATGGTGCTTTCTTCATTGACGATGCGGGCCGTGCCACTGACCACGACCCAGTGTTCGCTCCGGTGGTAATGCATCTGCAGGGAAAGCGAGGCGCCGGGTTTGACCATGATCCGTTTGATCTTGAAGTTCTGGCCTTCCTCGAGCACAGTGTAGGTCCCCCATGGGCGGGATACGGTACGGTGCAGCCTGTGGCATTCGTGCCCCATGCTTTTTAGCCTTCCGACCACCTGCTTCACTTCCTGAGCATGATTGCGGTCGGCTACCAGAAGCGCATCCGGCGTGTCGATGATCAGGAGGTTGTCGACACCGATTGCCGCAACCATCCGGTTATCGCTCCGGATATAGGTGTCCGACACGCCCAGAAGCAGCGCCTCACCGACAATCCTGTTGCCCTCGTCGTCTGGAGAAACGAGGTCGCTCATCGAATTCCATGAACCGACATCGCTCCAGCCGAAAGTAGCCGGAACCACTGCGACATCGTCCGATTTTTCGAGGACTGCATAATCGAAAGAATCCTCAGGCACCTCCGCGAAGGTTCCGGGATCGATTTCGGTCATTGCCCCGGAATTTTCGCCCCGGCTAGCCTCCCAGCATGCAAGGGCGCGCAAATAGAGGTCCGGGGCATGCATTTTGAATTCCTCGAGAACACTGCCAGCGGCAAAACAAAAGATGCCCGAATTCCAGAGATGGTTTCCCGATGAGACATACTCTTTGGCTTTCTCGATGGAGGGTTTTTCAAAGAACCGGTTCACGTGTCGTGCCCCACCCTCATCGTAAATTTCTCCACATTCGATATAACCGAACCCCGTATCAGGACAACATGGCACGACGCCAAAAGTAACCATCTTGCCTTGTCTCGCAAGATCCAATGCCTGTTTCACCGCCAGTGTAAATGCGTTCTGATCCTCGATCAGATGGTCGGCAGGCATGGCCAGGATCAGTGCCTCACTACCATACCGATGGATGATGCCGAGCGAACCAAGGATAATCGCGGCTGCAGTGTTACGCCCGAAAGGCTCCAGCAAGTAGGTATCGGACACCCTTGAGCAAAGCTTTTTCGCACCGAGAAACTCTTCCCGGCTCTTGAAGTAGTAGTCCCGATTGGTGATCGTCAGTATTTCAGAAACCCCATCGATCGCCGAGGCTCTCGAAAAAGTCTTGTAGAGCAGGCTCTCCCCATCCGGAAGCTTCATGAATGGCTTGGGATGAGACTCTCGGGATACCGGCCACAAACGCGCACCTGTCCCGCCTGAAAGAATAATTGGGATGACCATGCCTGAAGCATAGTCAATGATTTCAAATTCGCATGAAAAAAGTGGGAGAAGTTCCCGGCAAGGACTGTTTCACTGAGAAACAAGGAATAACCAGAACCCGCGGCAGCCCGTCAAAGTCAGCATGATGATTGCCGCCATGCTGGAATCCTGAAAGCATAAAGGCTTATAACCTTTTGGGTTACAAGCCTTTATTGGGTTGGCGGAGTGGACGGGACTCGAACCCGCGACCCCCGGCGTGACAGGCCGGTATTCTAACCGACTGAACTACCACTCCAAAACCTTTGAAACAGGGTCTAGCTACAACAGAAGCGAGATTCTACAAGAGAACAGGACCTCCCGCAAGTCAGCCTCCAAAGTTTGTTCCAAAACAATCGAAAGTTTCACCGGGAAAGCTGAACAAATAAAACGGCCTGCATCAGCAGGCCGTTTGTCTTGCGGAAATTCCTTGTTGGTGGGTGCTGAGGGGATCGAACCCCCGACATTCGCCTTGTAAGGGCGACGCTCTACCAGCTGAGCTAAGCACCCCGCGCGGGATTTGCGAAGCCCAAGCCTCGCAAAGCCGCATCAGTTTACAGCATCCTTCAAGCCTTTTCCAGCACGGAACTTGGGCACTTTGGCAGCCTTGATCTTGATTTCCGCTCCGGTACGGGGATTGCGACCGGTGCGTGCAGGGCGTGCACCGACATAAAACGTCCCGAACCCAACCAGCGTCACCATGTCGCCTTTCTTCAAGGCGCCTTTCACGGCATCCACTACTGCGTCGAGCGCGCGTCCAGCAGCCGCTTTGGAAATATCAGCGGAGTCAGCAATTGCATCAATAAGTTCAGATTTGTTCATGTAATCCCCTTTACGTTCTCTACACAATTGACAAATATCCCGCGTCGCCAAGCACAAACCCGCAAGGATCGTTCAAAGCATTGCACTGCGATTCTAATACGTTTTTCACAGCCCCACAACAGGAAGGCGCCAGTTTCTGCGCCTCCCGGAGCATCAGTGCTTGATCACGACAGCCTGCGCCACCTCGTCCAGCTTGGCCGGGATCGCCTCGACCTCGGCATCCTCGGCAGCTCCGGGAAGCGCGACAGGTTTACTTTCTAGCGCAAAATCAATAACCTGATCTATCCACTTGACCGCATGAATATCGAGCTTGTTCTTGATATTGTCCGGAATTTCGGAAAGATCCTTGACGTTTTCCTCGGGGATCAAGACATGCTTGATTCCGCCCCTGTGGGCGGCCAGAAGTTTCTCCTTCAACCCGCCTATGGGCAGAACCTCACCTCTCAGCGTGATTTCACCGGTCATTGCCACATCCGCCCGAACCGGAATACCGGTCAGCACCGACACGATCGCTGTACAGATCGCAATCCCCGCGCTCGGACCGTCCTTGGGCGTCGCTCCTTCGGGAAGATGGATATGGATATCGGTTTTCTGGTAGAAGTCCTCGGCAATGCCGAGCGCCTTGGAGCGGTTCCTCACAACGGAAAGCGCTGCCTGGATCGACTCCTGCATGACTTCGCCCAAGGTTCCCGTCGTGATGGTCTTGCCTTTTCCGGGAAGAACGACGCTCTCGATCGTCAAGAGATCCCCGCCGACTTCGGTCCACGCAAGGCCCGTCACCTGCCCGACCTGGTTTTTCTTCTCCGCCATGCCATAACTGTAGCGCCTGACCCCGAGGAATTTCTCCAGATTGCGCGAGCTGACCGTGATGGTCCTTTCCGACTTCTTCAGAAGCAGCATTTTCACCACCTTGCGGCAGATCTTGGCGATCTCGCGCTCCAGGCTGCGCACACCTGCTTCGCGGGTATAGTAGCGTACGATGTCGCGCACCGCGCTTTCGGAAACAGAAAGCTCGGTCTCCTTGAGGCCGTGGTATTTCATCTGCTTCTTGATGAGATAGCGCATCGAAATGTTGATCTTCTCGTCCTCGGTGTAGCCGGAGAGCCTGATCACTTCCATTCTATCCAGAAGGGGCGCAGGAATGTTGAGGGTGTTCGCGGTCGCAACGAACATCACATCGGACAGATCGTATTCGACCTCGACGTAATGATCGACGAAAGTGCTGTTCTGCTCAGGATCGAGCACTTCCAAAAGCGCCGAGGAAGGATCACCCCTGAAATCAGCCCCCATCTTGTCGACCTCGTCGAGCAGGAAGAGCGGATTCCTGACCCCCACTTTGCCCATGTTCTGCAATATCTTGCCCGGCATCGATCCGATATAGGTTCTTCTGTGGCCGCGAATTTCAGCTTCGTCCCGAACCCCGCCCAGAGACATCCTGACAAACTTGCGGTTGGTCGCCCGGGCGATCGACTGCCCCAGGGACGTCTTGCCGACGCCGGGGGGCCCCACGAGGCAGAGAATCGGGGCTTTCAGCTTATCGACGCGCTGCTGCACCGCGAGATATTCCAGAATGCGTTCCTTGACCCGATCCAGTCCATAGTGGTCCTTTTCCAGGATGGCTTCGGCTGTAGCGAGATCCCTGCTGATCTTGCTTTTCTTCTTCCAGGGAAGAGAGACCAGGGATTCGATGTAATTGCGCACGACGGTCGCTTCAGCCGACATGGGAGACATGAGCTTCAATTTTTTCAGCTCCGAGTCGGCCTTTGCCCGTGCTTCCTTGGGCATTTGCGCAGCCTCTACCTTCTTCGTGAGCTCGTCGAAATCGGCGCCTTCTTCGCCTTCGCCGAGTTCCTTCTGAATCGCCTTCACCTGCTCGTTGAGATAGTATTCGCGCTGGCTCTTCTCCATCTGGCGCTTGACCCTGCCCCTGATGCGTTTTTCCACCTGCAGAATGTCCAGTTCCGCTTCGAGCAGTCCGAGCAGATGCTCCAGGCGCTTCTGCACATCGAAAATCTCCAGCACATCCTGCTTTTGCTCAAGCTTGAGCGGAAGATGTGCGACAACGGTATCCGCCAGCCTTCCCGACTCGTCTATCGAAGCAAGAGATGTCAGAATTTCGGCAGGAATCTTTTTGTTGAGCTTGACGTACTGGTCGAATTGGGCGAGAAGGGCGCGCCTCATCGCCTCGATTTCGTGATTTTCCGTTTCGTCCGTCTCGATCAGTCTGGCGACGCCTTCGAAATGATTCTTACGGTCGAGTATCTCCAGAATTTCGGCACGATGCGACCCCTCGACCAAAACTTTCACCGTCCCATCCGGGAGTTTCAACATCTGCAGGATATTGGCCACATTGCCGATGCGATACATGTCTTCGGCGGAAGGCTCGTCCTTGGCGGCGGACTTCTGCGCCACGAGAATGATGCTCTTGCCGGATTCCATCGCCGCATCAAGCGCCTGGATGGATTTTGCACGCCCGACGAAAAGCGGAATCACCATGTGCGGAAACACCACTACGTCGCGCAACGGCAGTAGCGGCATGAGAAGCTGACTGGTTTGGTTCTCGGCTGGATCGGACATCATGACTCACCTCAAAGTTGGATGATGATGGTATGGGGGCAACATGGGCTTATTTCAAGCCCATGCACCATCATTTAGAATCGATCAGGCCAAGTCGGCCAGTTTGGCCTGGTCGGAATAAATCAGTATAGGCTTGATCTCTCCGCCCGCACCGACATCAAGCACCACCTTGGCCACATTATTGAGCGAAGGAAGATCGAACATGATATCCAGCAGCGAATTCTCCAGAATGGAGCGTAATCCGCGGGCGCCCGTCTTCCTGGCCAAAGCCTTTTTCGCCACCGCATGCAGCGCCTGCTCACGGATTTCGAGCTCGACGCCTTCCATGCCGAACATCTTCTGGTATTGCTTGGTGAGCGCATTCTTCGGCTCAGTGAGAATTTGGATCAGGGCGGACTCATCGAGTTCCTCCAGGGTGGCGACGACCGGGAGTCTTCCGACGAATTCGGGAATCAGTCCGTACTTGATCAGGTCTTCGGGCTCCACGTCGCGCAGCACGGCCCCCACATCCTTGCGGTTGTCGCGACTTTTGACTTCGGCGCCGAAGCCTATACCGCCCTTCTCCGACCTCGCGCGGATCACCTTGTCCAGTCCGTCGAAGGCGCCGCCGCAGATGAACAGGATATTGGTGGTGTCGATCTGGACGAATTCCTGGTTCGGATGCTTCCTTCCCCCCTGCGGCGGGACGGAGGCGATCGTACCCTCGATCAGTTTCAGGAGCGCCTGCTGCACCCCTTCCCCGGAAACATCGCGGGTGATGGAAGGATTATCGGATTTCCTGGAAATCTTGTCGATCTCGTCGATATAGACGATGCCGTGCTGCGCCTTCTCGATTTCGTAATCGCATTTCTGCAGCAGCTTCTGGATGATGTTCTCGACATCCTCGCCGACATAGCCGGCTTCGGTCAGCGTCGTCGCATCCGCCATGACGAAAGGCACGTTCAGAAGCCTTGCCAGTGTCTGCGCAAGCAGGGTCTTGCCCGACCCCGTCGGCCCGATGAGCAGTATGTTGCTCTTGGCAAGCTCGATCCCGTCATCTTTCTTGGAAAGATTCTTGAGTCGCTTGTAATGGTTGTACACGGCGACAGAGAGGATTTTCTTGGCAGGCTCCTGCCCGATCACATACTGGTCCAGAATCTCCCTGATCTCGTGAGGAACAGGAAGGTCCGATTGCGCAAGCTTCTCCGACTGCTCCTGGGCTTCTTCCCGAATGATGTCGTTGCACAATTCGATGCACTCGTCACAAACAAAGACGGAAGGACCTGCAATCAGTTTGCGGACTTCCTGCTGGCTCTTGCCGCAGAAAGAACAATAAAGCATTTTTTCACCGCCGCTCTTATCCGACATTGCGAATCCCCTTCATAATTCCGGACATTCAGGCAACCGTCCTGCTCGAAAGAACGCTGTCTATCAGTCCGTAACTTACCGCTTCCTCGGCACTCATGAAATAATCCCTGTCGGTGTCTCGCTCGATCACTTCCAGGGTTTGCCCGGTATGCTCCGACATCATCTGATTGAGGCGGCTCTTCAAATAGAGAATCTCCCTTGCATGGATCTCTATATCCGTGGCCTGACCCTGGAATCCGCCCATGGGCTGATGGATCATCACCCGGGAATTGGGCAGGCAGTAGCGCTTGCCCTTTTCGCCCGCGCTCAGCAGGAAAGCGCCCATGCTGGCTGCCTGTCCGATGCAGAGCGTACTGACATCGGGCTTGATGAATCTCATCGTATCATAAATCGCAAGTCCTGCAGAAACCGAACCGCCCGGAGAATTGATGTAAAAGTGAATGTCCTTGTCCGGATTTTCAGATTCGAGAAACAGGAGCTGGGCGACGATCAGGTTGGCGGTCACCTCGTTTACCGGTCCGACCAGAAAAACAACGCGCTCCTTGAGCATGCGGGAATAGATATCGTAGGCACGTTCCCCACGCCCGCTCGTCTCGATGACCATCGGCACCAGGCCGAGTCCTTGCGGCTCGAAGCGTTCAAATTGCGACATTTCAGTTCCCCATCAATTCTTCGAAAGTGACCGCCTCATCCTTGACCTTGGCCGACCCCAGCGCCCAGGTCACCACATTCTCTTCCAGTGCAAAAGACTCGGCATCGTTCAGCCGCGAAGGCTCGGCATAATGCCATCTTACCACCTCTTCCGGATGCTCGTAATTCTCGGCAAATTCCTCGATGACTGCCCTGATCTGCTCCGGCTTCGCGTGCAGTTCGTGAGTCTTCACCAGCTCGGCCAGGATGAGGCCCAGATTGACCCTGCGCCTCGCCTGCTCGTCAAACATATCCTGCGGAATCGGCATATCCTTCATCCCGCGCGCTTCGAGATCCTGCCTGGCCTGGTCGATCAGACGGTATTTTTCCATTTCGACGAGCGAATTGGGCAATTCGATTTTGGTCGAATCGAGCAACGCCTGCATCACCTGATCCTTCAGTTTAGCCTGTATCCTTCTTTTGACTTCCCTTTTCAGGTTGGCCTCTATCTCGGCGCGTACTGCCTCCATGTCGCCATTCTCCACCCCCAGGCTTTTGGCGAATTCGGCATCGAATTCGGGCAGTTTCGGCGCTTCGAGACGGTTCAGCGTGATTTCGAAAACCGCTTTTTTCCCCGCGACTTCCTTCCCGTGATAATCCTTCGGAAAAGTGACCTTGGCGGATTTCGTCTCGCCCGGCTTCATGCCGATGATAGCCGACTCGAATCCGGCTATCATTCTTCCTTCTCCCAGCATGATCGCCACACCCTTGGCAGTGCCGCCCTCGAAAGCTTCCCCGTCGATTTTCCCCGCAAAATCGATATCGACCTTGTCGCCCGATTCCGCCGCACGATCGACAGGTTCGAAAACCGCACGCTGTTTGCGCAGGGTCTCCAGCGTCCTGTCCACATCTGCCGCCGTCACCTCGAAAACAGGCCGGGTAATCTTGGCTCCTGAAATATCGCCAAGCGCCACTTCGGGATAGATTTCGAAAATCGCTCCGAAAACGAGATGTTCCGCGCCCTCTTCTCCCTTTTTCGCCTCGAATTTCGGGAAGCCGGCGACTTTCAGCGACTTATCCTTGATGGCATCGACGAAACGGGTTTCCAGTTCGCTCTCGAGCACTTCCTGGCGAACCTGCGGGCCGAATTGCTGTGCCACCACCTTCAGCGGAACCTTGCCGGGACGAAACCCATGCAGCTTGACCGTATGCGCAAGCTTATGCAACCTTTTTTCCACTTCCTGATTGAACTTCGCAACGGGCACTGCCACATCGATACGCCGCTCCAAAGAGCTGGAATTTTCGCTCATCTGCATTCAATAATCCTTGATTTAAAAGCTTTATTCTTACCGAACAGCCAAAATTTTACAGAAAATCAAGCGCCCGTGCAGGGGCGGCAATCGTTTTTCCGAAACATGGGGACAGGACGATTATACTTGATATGGGAAGCGCATGGCGAATATTGCGCAGCTACTCTGCTATTGACCGATGCCACCGTTTACCCTAGCATGCTCCCAGCGCGAAAGTGGCGGAATTGGTAGACGCACTGGATTTAGGTTCCAGCGCCTTACGGCGTGAGAGTTCGAGTCTCTCCTTTCGCACCAGATCGACACCTGCCAGATCGAGCAGTTGGAATTGATGGGCGGTTCCCGCAACCCGTCACGCTGCGGCTTTTTCCCTGGGGGAAACCGCTTTCTCGATCTCGAGCCCGGCCGCTTCGCGCGCCTTCTTGACGTCATAGCTCGCCTGCAGACTCATCCAGAAGTCTGGGGTCGTTCCGAAATACCTGGCAAGGCGCAAGGCAGTGTCTGCGGTAATGCCGCGCTGCTCGTTGAGGATCGCGGTGATCCTGTTTGCGGGAACGGCAAGGGCCTTGGAGAGGGCATTCGCCGAGAGCCCGATTTCTCCGAGCTCATCCTTCAGTATTTCGCCCGGATGGATGGGGCGCATTGCGTTTCTCATTTCCTTTCCTTCAATGGTAATCGACGATTTCCACCTCGTACGCATCCCCTTCTTTCCATTCGAAGCACAGGCGCCATTGCTGGTTGACCCTTATGCTGAACTGCCCTTGCCTGTCGCCGCCCAGAGCCTCGAAGCGGTTGCTCGGCAGCCCCATCAGGTCCTGGATGGTCTTCGCATTGTCGAGGATCTCGAGCCTCTTTTCAGCCTGGCTCCGGCACGACTCGAATTTTCCGACACGCTTGCCGCCGTAAAGTGCAGCCGTGTCCTTGCAACGGAACGACTTGATCATGCTCCAATATAGACCTCTTTACGCTTTACGTCAAACGTAAAGAATGTAGCTTCCTTGCTTACGCCCGAAAGCAGGCTCTCGTATGGAATGTGAAGCCTCTCGTGCAGGCGCTTAGAAAACAGGGTCAGTCTCGATTAAACAGAGAAAACAACGAAAACAGGGTCAGTCTCGATTTATCGCGATTCCCGGACAAGCAACTAGCCCGGCATCCGCCCGAAGGGAAAACCCGGATCTGCCCATGCACATATCCTCGCTTAGCTTCATGCTCCGTTCAATGTGGATCCGCCGGACGGTTACCCATTTGAATCCCAAATCATCAAAAAAACGGCGACTGGAAATAGAAAACCCCGATCCTTGCGGAATCGGGGGTTTTTATTGGAAGGAGCCTGGCGGTGACCTACTTTGCCTGCGGCCGCCCTTCGGGCTTAACGTTCGCTGCGCTCACATTAGCCTGCGCCGCAAGAAGCTCGCGTTGCGAGCGTCTTGTCATAGACTCAAGTAGGTCAGAAACCGAAGCTGCAATGCAAAAAGCCCGTCCACAAGGGACGGGCTTTTCACATTGTAAGAGCCTGGCGGTGACCTACTTTCACACGGG
>Ga0315298_1003454_pt1 | contig 25133 bp, 20 predicted proteins | sample WHS_1_MG_FD_203077 | JGI IMG/M metagenome (GOLD analysis project Ga0315298, IMG submission 203077) | Extremophilic microbial mat communities from Washburn Hot Springs, YNP, Wyoming, USA - WHS_1_MG | ecosystem: Environmental > Aquatic > Thermal springs > Hot (42-90C) | place: USA: Wyoming... | reverse complement strand
CCGGGTCTGTTTCGGTTTCTTGACGTACTCACTTGCAGCAAAACTCATCTGTTTCATGGCACCTCGAATCGGTCGTTGGCTCAACTGCAATTTTACAGGAAGCAGGACTTGTTCAGGGCTTCCTAAGGTAGGTCGGAAAAAATGAAGTCCAACGATTCTGTAAAATGTAGTGGAAAATCGAATAACTTTCGGATGGGAGTGGAAATGACCGTATCAAAAGTACTTCCCGCAGAACTAAAGTCGGACGGAAGTGTCCCGATACAGCCTCAATGTCTGGAAACACCCTGCTCTTTTTTATAGTTTTTTCATTGGCACGCCAATTTAATATCAGTAAGATGCTGCCATGAAAGAATTGATCATCGGCGGAAGCCGCTCGGGCAAAAGCAAGCTCGCGGAACAACATGCCTTGGCATCCGGTCTTCCGGTCATCTACATTGCCACGGCGACCGCCGGTGACGGAGAAATGGCGACACGCATTGCGCAACACCAGGCGCGCAGGTCGCCGGCATGGCGTCTGGTGGAAGAGCCATTGCATCTTGCTGATGCGCTTCTAAACCATGCCGCAGAGGAATCCTGCCTCTTGGTAGACTGCCTCACCCTGTGGTTGTCCAACCTTCTGTGCGGAAACGACGTTGAGCAACTTCAAGAAGAGCGGGATCGTTTTCTCAAGGTGCTGCTGGAATTACCCGGACATATCATTCTCGTAGCGAACGAAGTCGGTATGGGCATCGTACCCATGGGTGAACTAAGTCGCCGCTTCAGCGACGAAGCGGGATCGCTCAATCAATCCGTTGCGACCATTTGCGACGAGGTCACGCTGACCGTTGCCGGACTGCCTTATCCCCTGAAACGCTGAGTTAAAACGGCAACCATTGCGCCAGACGATTCAGGTCCAGGTGTTGGTCAATCGCGTCAGCTAAACGGTCTATATGGTTTTCTCTCAGCAAGTAGTAATCCTGAAAAACCGGGGATGCTAATCCTGCCCATTTCAGCAATGCGCTGCACGCTTCAGGGTGCTCGAATAGCCCATGTAAATAAGTGCCCATGATTTGACCATCGGGAGACATGGCGCCATCAACCCTGTCCGCAATCGCTACCGCGTGGCGGGATAAGGCAGGACCAGACGAGACGCCCATATGGATTTCGTAGCCGCGAACGACGGCACCGTTTAGCACTAATTTTCCTTCGACGCGCGCGAGTTGCTTTTCTCTGCGCAAGGTCGTTTCCATATCGAGCAATGCCAGTCCTACCATGCTTGCCGCGTTCCCTTCCAAACCCAGCGGATCGTGCAGAGCCGTGCCGAGCATCTGAAACCCGCCGCAAATACCCATGACTTTTCCGCCATAACGCAAATGTCTCGATAAAGCGTTGTCCCAGCCTTGTTGACGCAGCCAGATTAAATCTGCCTGCACATTTTTGCTACCGGGCAGGATCACAAGATCCGCGGAAGGCACAGTCTGCCCGGTGCTTATGACGTTGAAATCCACCTGTGGATGCAGACGCAAGGGATCGAAGTCGGTATGGTTACTGATGTGCGGCAAGAGCGGCACCACCACGCGTAAGCGCTCGGATGTCGCGGCTTTGAGCGGCATCCCGGAAGGGGGGCCATCCTCGGCTTCCAGATGCAAACCTTGCAAATAAGGCAGAACGCCAACCACCGGTTTGTCGGTATAATTTTCCAGCCAATCCAGTCCGGGCTGCAGTAGACTGATATCGCCGCGAAATCGGTTGATCACAAAGCCCTTTATTCTGGCCTGCTCGGATTCGCTCAAGAGGGCAAGCGTTCCTACAAGATGTGCAAAAACGCCGCCGCGATTGATGTCAGCGACCAAAATGACAGGGCAATCCACTGCTTCGGCAAAACCCATATTGGCGATATCCCTGTCGCGCAAATTGATTTCAGCGGGGCTGCCTGCACCTTCGACCACGATGCATTCGAATTTCTCCGAAAGGCGTTCGTAGGAATCCTGCACCGCATCCATGGCGTACGGTTTATAATCATGGTAGCTGGCGGCGTTCATGTTGCGCAGAACCTTGCCCTGAATAATGACTTGCGCGCCGGTATCGCTGTTGGGTTTCAGCAAAACGGGATTCATGTCGGTATGGGGATGCAGGCCGCAGGCTTGGGCCTGCACGGCCTGCGCACGGCCGATTTCTCCGCCATCTTTGGTCACGGCACTGTTAAGCGCCATGTTTTGCGGCTTGAAGGGCGCAACGCGCACACCGCGACGTTTGAGCAACCGGCACAAACCGGCGACCAGCGTGCTTTTCCCCGCATCCGAGGTAGTGCCTTGTACCATGAGTGTTTTACATGACATATAACAATTATCTCACAACACCGGCCATCCTGGTTCTTGCGGTGCTCTTGGACAAATGGCTGGGGGAGCCCAAAAGATTTCATCCTCTGGTGGGCTTCGGTCGACTTGCCGCTTGGTGCGAAACGCTGGCAAGAAAATCAGATATCGCTGCCGAAACGGATAACGTTGTGCGAATCAAGGGAGCTCTGTCCGCACTGTTCCTGCTGCTGCCTTGGGTGTTGATCAGCGCAGCCCTGACCGCCATTCCAAGGTGGGGCATGCTCTTCCAGGCGGTATTACTCTATTTCACAATCGGCACAACTAGCCTTGCCCGGCATGCCCGCAACGTTGCAAATGCCATGGAGCGCAATAACCTTGATCTGGCGCGATTCAGTGTAGCGATGATCGTCAGCCGTGATACCGGCGACATGCAGGAGTCTGACATTGCCAGGGCGACAGTAGAATCCGTTCTCGAAAATGGTAGCGACGCCGTGTTTGCAGCGATCTTCTGGTTTCTGCTCCTGGGTGCACCCGGCGCTGTCATGTATCGCCTGGCCAATACGCTGGATGCCATGTGGGGATATCGCACTGTGCGCTATCTCAATTTTGGCTGGGCGGCAGCCCGTTTCGACGATGTTCTGAACTGGGTGCCGGCGCGCTTGACCGCTCTGACCTATACGCTGCTCGGCAATCTGCCCGCAGCATGGCGCTGCTGGCGCAGCCAGGGGAGACTCTGGTATAGCCCCAATGCAGGTCCTGTCATGGCGGCCGGGGCCGGAGCGCTCGTCATCGAACTCGGCGGACCGGCCATATATCATGGCGCCTTAAAAGATCGCCCCATCCTGGGAGAAGGAAGAAAGCCTTGCGCCGCCGACATCGAACGCGCGATTTCCCTGGTGCAGCGCGGTCTGTGGCTGTGGGTTGCGCTGGTGATTTCTGGAGGGATGATCCTTGCTTGAGCATGGCGGCAGGCTGCGCATGGCGGCAAAACACTACGGCATCGCGCTCGAAGCCTGGGTCGATCTCTCCACCGGCATCAACCCCAAGGGCTGGCCGATACCCGCCCTGCCGCGGCAGGTGTGGCAGCGCCTGCCGGAAGCGGAAGACGGACTGACGGCAGCTGCTGGTGATTACTACGGCAGCCCGCAGATTTTGCCTGCAGCCGGCTCCCAACCCGTTATCCAGCTGTTGCCCCGTCTGCGGCCCAGCTGCCGCGTCGGCCTCATGTCGCCCAGTTATGCCGAGCATGCTCACGCATGGCGAGGACATCAGTTCGTCGAGCTAGAATTCGATATGATTGATGCGAAGCTGGATGATCTGGATGTATTGGTGTTATGCAACCCCAACAACCCTACTGGGCACCGTTTCACCCCTTCAACCTTGCTCGATTGGCGGGAAAAGCTAGCGAGGCGAGGGGGCTGGCTGGTCGTGGATGAAGCTTTCGCCGATGCGTCCCCCGAACTCAGCATCGCGCACCATGCCGGATTGCCCGGCCTCGTGGTCTTGCGTTCAATGGGAAAATTCTTTGGACTGGCCGGTGCCCGGGTGGGTTTCGTGCTGGGTTGGCAGTCATTGCTCTCCAAGATCTCCGAAGAACTCGGGCCATGGTCCGTCAATGGCCCGGCCCGATGGGTCGCCACCCGTGCATTGCAAGACGCCACCTGGCAGGGAAGGACAAGGCAGCAACTCATGATCGATTCAACTCGGCTTGGCGAACTTCTGGCAAAACAGGGACTGACTCCATCGGGTGCAACCGCCTTGTTTCAATGGGTCATTCATCCGAATGCAAATAGGCTACACGAGTCATTGGCTAGGCAAGCTGTTCTGACGCGCTACTTCGATTCGCCCTGCAGCATCCGGTTTGGATTGCCGGGCTCAATGTGGCAATGGCAGCATCTGGAAACTGCTTTGCAGAAACTTTAGTTGCCCGCTACCCGTGTAATTTTTGGAACACGACTATTGCGGCAAGCAGCATGGATTCAGTTGTTTCTATGCCCGCACCCAGGCAGTCACCATTCATGCCATGCAAGCGATTTTTGAGAAATAGCCACCATAAAGACAGGGCAATGGGCGCGAGCATGAGCGCAGGCGCGAAAAGCCATGAAGCGCATAGCAGTCCCAGCCCCCATAGTACCAATCCGGAAGACTTTTGCGAGAATTGTTCGCCTAAACCGGGTGCGAGCGGTGGCAACGTTTGCGCCCATACCAAGGTGCCATAGCGTGCCCACGCGGGTATCAATGCGATCCCCCAAAGCGATGAAGGTATTTCGCGTGCAAGCAGCATAAGCAAAATCAGTTTGGCGATGAGCTGAAGGCAGATCGCCAGTACTCCGAAACTGCCGACATGCGGGTCGCGCATAATTGCGAGGAGCCGTGAGGGATCGCGATGGGCCGCGCCTATCGCATCAGCCAAATCCGCGAGCCCGTCCAGATGCATTGCGCCTGTGATCCAGCTCCAGCAGAGCAGCGTAAATAGCGCGCCGATCCAAGGGTCGATTTTCTCGCCCAGGCTGAGCGTCAGGACAAGCGCGCCGCCGATGATGAGGCCAACGAAGGGAAACCATATCTTCGACTTCGACAGCAAGTCCGGCGTAGCGCCTTTCAATGCCGGAGCAGGTAGGCGGGTAAGGAATTGCAATGCAAAAATCAGATGCCGCATGGCAGGCCGTTATTCAGATTGAGGAGGCAGGGGGGATGTCCGGGCAGGGCGGACAATTGGAACGACGCAGCATTTGGAAGCGCGATACGGTAAAGGCTACAGACCGGAAGGCCGAGGTGCTCGATGAGCAATATGCGCATGACGCCAGCATGGGTGACGAGCAGCCTATGTCCGCCATCGGCGTTGCCCAGCCATTGCTTGAAAGCGGAGGTGACTCTTTTGCGAAAAACGTCGAATGGCTCCCCTCCTGGCGGGGAAAGTCCTTCCGGGTTGCTCCGAAAGCGCTCGAACAGCTCTGGAGTCAGGGCTTGAGCGGCTTGATGAGTCTTTCCTTCCCAGTTTCCGAAATCCAATTCACGAAAATCATCCAGAACGGCAGGTACTATGCCGGTTTCCGCCGCAAGATTGTCTGCGAAAGTGCGGCAGCGGGCGAGGGGTGAGGTGGCAATGGAATCGAATCCTCTGTCGGCAAACGAGCGCAGTGCGAGCTTCATTTGTTGCAGGCCATTGGCAGACAGGGCGGGATCGCCCCTCCCCCTGAAAACATGGGATACCCCCTCGACTTCGCCATGTCTCAGCACCGTGATCAGCGTGGGTTTGATCATCAATTCCCGCCTTTGCGAAGGCGTCTGTTTCGCGGCCCCGAATGACCGCTTTTCGGGCCAGTGGGATATGGCATAGGGGGATTTCCGAAAAAGTCATACATTACTTTGCGGTCAAAATGAATGCAAGGGCGTCATGCAAGGGCGTCATGCTTGCAAGTTGTTCCTGCGGTGCATATACTCGCAAAGTAATATCGTTTGAGGTATTCGCGGACGAAATGTCCGCAGAATTTAATCGGGAAATCGGTGAGTTGCCACGTGAGTCAACAAAACCGATGCTGCCCCCGCAACGGTAAACGGGTAAAAGGTTCGCACTATGCCACTGTGCATTGCATGGGAAGGCGCTGCCCCTGGAAATCCCAGAGTATGGATTTTCGCTCGTGAGCCCGGAGACCGGCCTGAAACGATTCTTTAATTTGTGCGCGGAGGGCGTGCAGATGGATTGCGCAGCCGTGCGTCCGTCGTTGTTCCCCTCTCATCCACAGCCATCGCGCAGCGTTCGCAGACATTCTTCTTGCTGCCTGTAGCATGGGCTTTTGAAAAGATATTATGGGAAGCCACACAAGGATCATCTGGAGGGCGGGCGCGAAGTGAGTGAACATGTTTTCCATCGCCTGGGCGAAGGCGATGTCTGCGAGCCGGGGAGAAATGATGTCTGAGAACGCGCCCATTGCGTTTCTGACGCACGCACCCAGCGACTTGATGGTGTTGCACAGCGCGCAATTGCAGCTGCCTGAAGGATTTCCACTCCTAACGGGCATCAACTTGCAGTCCCTCGAAAGCGAAGCGCAAATGGCCGATCTGCTCGGTGAGCAGCTCGTCTCGGCGCGCATCATCGTGCTGAGGGTGCTGGGGCGCCTCGGCAGCGTGCCGGGTTTTGCCGGCCTGCTACGCCATTGTCAGGGACGGCACTTGATCGCGATCAGCGGGACCGGCGAGCCTGACCCTGAACTCGCGGCCGCATCCACGGTGTCGCCCGGTGTGCTGCATCAAGTATTGGCCTATTTTCAGGCGGGCGGCAGCGTGAATATGGCGCAGCTGCTGCGTTATCTTTCCGATCATTTTTTGCTGACCGGTTTCGGGTTCGAGCCTGCATCGGCTCTGCCCGAGCACGGGATATATCACCCGGATCTTCCTCAGGGCGCAGAAATCGATGCCTGGCTCGCCAACAGGATACCGGAACGACCCAGCGCGGGCATCGTGTTCTACCGCGCCCACTGGATGAGCGGCAACACGCGCTTTCTAGATGCGCTGATCGATGCGCTGGAAAAACGCGGCATGAATGTGTTGCCGGTATTCACGTCTTCTTTGCGCGCTGGCGGAGAGATCGGCCGGAATCTGCCCACGGCGTTGCGCTATTTCAGCCGTGCGGGTATCGACGTGCTGATCAATACCACCTCCTTTGCCATGGGTGAAATCACTCCCGGCGGACCGACGCCCGCGGGTTGGTCTGTCGACGTGCTGGAGGCGCTCGATGTGCCGGTGCTGCAGGCGATCACGAGCGGCATGACGCTCCCCCAGTGGGAACAGTCGGGGCGCGGCATGAATCCGCTCGATGCTGCAATGAATGTGGTGCTTCCCGAATTTGACGGTCGCATTATCACCGTACCTGTATCGTTCAAGGCGAGACCCGGAGGCTTGCCGCTTGAATTGATCGAGTACGAGCCGGTGCCGGATCGGGTTCTGCGCATTGCCGGCATCGCGGCGCGCCTCGCGCGGCTCAAACGCACGCCCAATTCGGAAAAGCGCATAGCCTTCCTGTTCACCAATTCCAACAGCAAGGCATCGCAGATCGGCAACGCAGTCGGCCTGGATGCGCCAGAATCCCTGATGCGGATTTTGTGCGCAATGCAAAGCGAGGGTTTCCATATCGACAATCTGCCTGAAAACGGCACGGCGCTGATCCACGAGCTGATCAGCCGCGCAAACTACGACAATGACTATCTCACCAACTACCAGCTGACACATGCAGCCGGGCGCGTATCGGCCGCGCAATATGCGGCATGGTTTGATGATTTGCCGGGTCAGATGCAGGAAAAAATGATCATGCAATGGGGAAAGCCACCTGGGGAAGCTTATGTGCATGACGACCACATCGCGCTGGCGGGAATCGGGTTGGGTAATGCTTTTATTGCGTTGCAGCCGCCGCGCGGTTACGGCATGGATCCAGACGAGATATACCATCAGCCGGATCTGCCGCCGACCCATCATTACTTTGCGCTCTATCGCTGGCTGCGCGACGAATGGCGCGCGGACGCCATCGTGCACGTCGGAAAGCACGGCACGCTTGAATGGCTTCCCGGAAAAGGCGTGGGGCTGTCGGAAAAATGCTTCCCGGACGCGCTTCTGGGGGACATGCCGCTCTTTTACCCCTTCATCATCAATGACCCGGGCGAAGGTGCGCAGGCCAAGCGCCGCGCCCACGCCGTCGTCGTCGACCACCTGACGCCGCCGATGACCACCGCTGGCACCTATGGCGCACTGGCGCAATTGACCCAACTGGTCGACGAATATTATCAGGTGGAAGTGCTCGATCCGGCCAAGCTGCCGCTTTTGCAGCAGCAGATATGGGCTCTGGTGAAAGAAACCAATCTGGATGCCGATTTGAGGAGCAGACTGCTGCACCACGACCACGACCACGACCACGACCACGACCATAAGCATGAGCATGACGAAGCGCTCGCGCTTTTAAACATGGGGGGAGCGGACGTTGCCCATCTGATCGAAGACCTTGACGGCTATTTGTGCGAATTGGGCGCGGCACAGATCCGCGACGGATTGCACATCCTCGGCCAGGCGCCCGGAGCCGGCCAGATGGCGGACATGCTGGTTTCGCTCACGCGTCTGCCGAATCAGGATGTTCCCGGTCTGCAGGCTGAAGTGGCAAGGCTGTTCGGTTTGAAAATCGAGATGCTGCTCGAACACAAGGGTCGTCGTTTAAATGTCGATTCGGGGCTCGCACGCCTGTCGGAACGCACAGTCATCACGCGTGCCGATGCGCTCGAGGCGATCGATGCGCTTTGCCGGAAGCTGTTTGTCGAACTGGAGGCGCGGGATTACCTTGAATCCGCCGTAGACGACGTATTGGAGCGGACGTTTGGAGAAGTCGGCGGTAGTCAGCCGCTTTTGCAGCCGGTCCCTGCTTCGCGCGGCAGCGTGCTGTCGCAAATGAAAATGCATCGTGCGAAGGCGGATAAAGCCCCCGCCAAGGCGGGTCATAAAGCATCACAGGAGGGCGAACGCTTTGTCGCGTTGCGCAGGGTGCTCGGTTTTGCCTGCCGCGAACTGGTGCCGAATCTTGGGCTTGCCACGAACGAAATCGATAATTTGCTGCGGGGCCTCGCCGGCGGTTATGTGCCCGCAGGACCGAGCGGTTCGCCATCTCGCGGCATGGCGCATATTCTGCCGACGGGGCGCAATTTCTACTCCGTCGATCCGCGCAGCGTTCCCTCCCAATCAGCCTGGCATGTTGGTCAGCAGCTCGCCCATGAAGTGCTGACGCGCTATATGAACGAAACCGGGAATTATCCGGAGAGCGTAGGGATCAGCATATGGGGCACCAGTGCGATGCGGACCCACGGTGACGACGTGGCGCAGATTCTGGCCTTGCTCGGCGTGCGGCCTCTCTGGCGAGCGGAAAACCGCCAGTTGACCGGCGTCGAGGTGATTCCGCTTCCCGAACTGAAACGCCCGCGCATCGATGTCACGACGCGCATCAGCGGGTTTTTCAGGGATGCCTTTCCGCAATTGATCGATCTGATCGATGATGCTGTCAATGCCGTCGTTGCGCTGGACGAGCCGCTTGATCAGAATTTCGTGCGCAAACATTATCTTGCCGAATTGGGCGAGTGGGTCGGCAAGGGCGTGCCGGAAGAGGAGGCGTCCCGCCGCGCCGGTTACCGCATTTTCGGCGCAAAGCCCGGCAGCTACGGTGCGGGCATTCTGCCGTTGATCCAGGAGAAAAACTGGCAAACCGATGCCGACTTCGCCGAGGCTTATGTCAACTGGGGCGGCTATGCTTATACGCGCGGCGGGCAGGGGATCGACGGGCGTGAAACCTTTCGCAAGCAGCTTTCAGGAGTCCAGGTAGCACTGCACAACCAGGATAACCGCGAACATGATATTTTCGACAGCGATGATTATCTGCAATTCCACGGCGGCATGATCGCCACGATACGGTCTCTCACCGGACAGCAGCCGCGCCACTATTTCGGCGACAGCCATGACCCGGCGCGCCCGCAGGTGCGGGACTTGAAGGAGGAGACGTTGCGGGTGTTCCGCTCGCGGGTGGTGAACCCGAAGTGGCTGGCGAGCATCCGCCGCCATGGCTACAAGGGTGGCCTCGAACTGACTGCGACAGTGGATTACCTGTTCGGCTATGATGCCACTGCTGATGTCATGGATGACTGGATGTATGAACAAGTCGCCATTTCCTATGCAATGGATCCTGAAATGCAGCGCTTTCTGGAAGAAGCCAACCCGTGGGCGCAGAACGCCATAGCTGAACGCCTGCTCGAAGCGGCAAAACGCGGAATGTGGGCTGAGCCCGAGCCGCAGACGCTGGAAGCGCTGCAGGCATTGTATCTCAACAGCGAAACCTTGTTGGAGGCGCGCGGCGAGAGTCCGCGCGGAACATGAAATGAGCACTTTCCCGTTTTCCGCGATTGTCGGCCAGCCGCAGCTGAAAACAGCTCTCCTGCTTTGTGCAATCGACCCCATGCTGGGAGGCGTATTGATTCGCGGCGACAAGGGTACGGCGAAAAGTACGGCCGCAAGAGCGCTGACCGGCATTCTTCCTCCGGTTGAGCGGGTTGCGGGGTGCGCATTCAATTGCCCGCCCGGCGAGCCATGCGAGCACTGCGAGATATGTAACGATGCGGGCGCGACATCGGAGGCGGGTTCGGTGCCTTTCGTCACCTTGCCGCTCGGCGCAACCGAAGATCGCGTGCTCGGCACGCTGGATCTGGAGCAGGTTCTGAAAGGGGCGAGACGAGCTTTTCAACCCGGCCTCTTGGCGGCGGCGCATCGCGGCATTCTGTATATCGATGAAGTGAATCTGCTGCCCGATCATCTCGTGGATGTATTGCTCGATGCGGCTGCCATGGGCGTGAACGCGGTGCAGCGGGAAGGGTTGTCGCTGGCCCACCCTGCGCGCTTCACGCTGATCGGCACGATGAATCTGGAGGAAGGGGATTTGCGTCCGCAACTCCTCGACCGTTTCGGCCTCATGGTGGAAGTCGAGGCTCCGCGCGAAAAATCCTTGCGCGCAGAAGTGGTGAGACGGCGCATCGCTTTCGAGGCTGATCCCGCGGCTTACGCAAGGACCTGGGAACCCGAGCAGGATGCATTGCGCCATCGGCTTGTCTTGGCGCAACGCCTTTTTCAGGATGTGGTGCTGGATGATGCGCTGCTCGATCTGATCAGCCATCTGTGTTGTGAATTCGACGTGACCAGCCTGCGCGCCGATATCGTCATGCACAAGGCCGCGCGCGCACTGGCGGCGCTCGAAGGCCGGTCGGAAGTGATCCCTGTCGACGTGCGAGGCGCGGCGGAACTCGTACTGCCGCATCGGCGAAGGCGCAAGCCGTTCGAGCAACCCGGGCTCGATCAAGATCGCCTCGACGAGTTGATGCAACAGGCGGGATGGACCGCAGCTGATAGTGAGTCTTGCGACAATGAGGGCGCGCAGGAAGACGGGAGCGGACAGCAGGTGTTCGCAGCTTCCCCGGACGGCGCGGCACCCAGGATTGAAGTGGACAAGGATGCGAGGCGCATCGCTCCAGGCCGGCGCAGTACGGCTGCAGATGCGCCGCGCGGCCGCATGGTGCGTGCCGTGCCCAACCCGAACCCGAGCAGTCTCGCGATCGGCGCCACATTGCGCAGCGCGGCATTGCGCAACCCGGGCGAATTTCGGGTGACGAAGGATGACCTCCATCAACAGCTCCGCGTCGGCAAAAGAGCCAATCTGATTTTATTCGTGGTGGATGCCTCCGGTTCCATGGCGGCGCAGCGGCGCATGGAAACCGTGAAAGGCGCTGTTTTGGCGCTCTTGACGGATGCCTACCAGAAGCGCGACGAAGTGGCGGTCATCGCCTTCCGCGGCGATTCCTCGACGCTGCTGCTGCCTCCGACCCGCAGCGTCGATCTGGCGGAACGGGGACTGCGTGAACTCTCCACAGGCGGACGCACGCCTTTGCCGCATGCCCTACAGTTGGCACTGAAAACTCTGGAAAAAACAGAAATGCCGCCGCTGCTCGTCCTCCTGAGCGACGGCAAGGCCAATGTTGCGCTCGGGGAGGGTGGCGATCCCTGGAAGGAGACGCTAAGGCTGGCCGGATTATTGGCCGGGCGCGGCGTGCCCGCCCTGGTGCTCGATACCGAAACGGGATATCTGCGCCTCGGCCGCGCACGCCAGCTGGCGCAGGCTCTCGCCGCTGAATGCCTGTCGCTGGAAGAGTTGTCGACTGAAAATCTCGCGCTTACGATACGCAATCGCATGGAAAAGGAGTTCTCATGATAGTCTGTATCGGAGCAGGGCCGGGAGATTTGGGCTATCTGACCCGGCAGGGCGCAGAGCTGATCCGGGGTGCCGATGTGGTGGCCGGATTCAATGCCGTGGTCGACATCGTTCGCAGCCTGATTTCCCCGCAGGCTGAAGTCGTGACCATGGGCTATCGCGACCAGGTTGAGAAGCTGGATCATGTGGCGGCAGCGCATCATGCTGGCAAGCGTTGCGTCGTGGTTTTCATGGGGGATATTCATTTCAGCGGCTTTCAGTATCTGGAGCGGGTCGAACGCGCCTGCGGCCACCCGGTGGAGAGCCTTCCCGGAATATCTTCCGCGCAAATTCTCGCATCCCGCGCCAAGGTCTGTTTCGACGAAACCACGTTCATTACCTTTCACCGCCGCGGAGATCTGTATCCTTTCAAGCGCCATTTGGTACATGTGCTCCAGGACGGGCGCAATGCCATCGTGATTCCCTGCCCTTGGGATGCGGCGCGGTCGTTCATGCCGCGCCATATTGCGGCTTACCTGCTTGAAAACGGCGTCTCCCCGGCTCACCCGACGGAGGTATGGGAGAATCTGACCCGAACCGAAGCGCAGTGGTACGGCCCGCTCGCAGAATGCGTGGGTACGGACTTCAGCGACATGAGCATCATGCTGATCCGCACCCGTACCCCGATGACAAGCCAGATCGAAGCGACATGACGGAATTTGGCATTGTCGTTGCAGGGCACGGCAGCCGCGATCCTGACGGAATCCGGGAATTCGAGTCGCTGATCGACCTGATTCGGGCGCGTGCGCCGCAGCATGTGGTCAGCCACGGTTATCTTGAATTCGCGACTCCTACCGTCGACCAGGCAATTGCCGCAAACCTCGATTCGGGTCAAAGGAAGGTTGTCATGGTGCCCGGGGTATTGCTGGCGGCAACCCATGCGAAAAACGATATGCCGAGCGAGATCCTCGCTTACGCGCGCGAGCATCCCGACATCGATTTTCATTTTGCGGCGCCGCTCGGATTGCATCCATTGCTGCTGCAACTGGTTCAGGAACGAATAATCGCCGCCGAAGCGGGATCTTCCCATACTTTCCGCCGCGACGAGACCTGCCTCGTGCTGGTCGGTCGCGGGACTACCGACCCCGATGCCAACGGCGAGGTCGCCAAATTCGCACGCATGATCGAGGAAGGCATGGGCTTCGGCGCTGCGACCGTCTGTTATTCGGGCACTGCCAAACCGCTGGTCGGCGACGGCCTGCGTGCGGCTGCGCGGCTGGGATATGCGCGGCTCGTTGTGGTCCCATTCTTTCTGTTCGATGGCGTGCTGGTCAAGCGCATTTACGCGGCCGCCGATGCCTTGCAGGTGAGGGAGCCCGAACTGGAAGTGCTCAAGGCCGGCTATCTCGGGGCGCATCCGCACGTGGCCGACGTGGTGGTAGAACGCGCGCGCGAAGCCGTTGCAGGCTTTGCTGCGATGAATTGTTCTCTGTGCAAATACCGGGTGCAGATCGTCGGTTTCGAAGAGCAGGTAGGCGAGCCGCAACGCGCCCACCACCTCGGGGTGCGCGGACTCCTGGGGAAAGAAGACTCAGTCCCGGCCGAACAGGATTTCACGCCCTATGTTCCGCATCCGATCGAAGCCGAAAGCTTCCGCATCATCGCCGAGGGCCGGGACTGGTCCGGCTTTCCCGAATCGCATCTGGGCGTGCTGCAACGGCTCGTGCATACCAGCGGCGATTTTACCGCGCCCGACGACATCTATTTTTCGCCTGGTGCAGTCGGGACGGGAATCCGCGCGCTGCTCCGCTGCAAGCGCGTCGTGACGGATGTGACGATGGTGCAGACCGGCCTCAAGCGTGCTTTGCTCCGGGAGCTCGGCATCGAATCCTGGTGCGGCGTGCATGACGTTGAGACGGCATTGATGGCACAAGCGCAGGGAATCACCCGCTCGGCGGCCGGAATTCGCCGCGCCTGGGAGAAATTCGGCAACGATATGGTGCTGGCGATTGGCGATGCGCCGACTGCGATCATGGAGGCGACGCGCCTGATCAGGGAGCATGGCTGGCGGCCGCAACTGGTGGTGGGTTTGCCGGTCGGTTTTGTGGGCACTTGCGAAGCGAAAGCGGATCTCAAGCGCTGCCTGCAAGTGCCGCGCATCACCAACAGCGGCACGCGCGGCGGTTCACCCTGGGCGGCGAGCGTCGTCAACGCGTTGATGATCGCTGCATTGAACCAGCTCGCAAATGGGCCGGATTGAAGAATTCGATCTCGGTGCGCCCGCGCCGAATGGCTTGCGGCGCGGGCGCACCACGGGGAGCTGCGCCACAGCGGCGGTCAAGGCTGCGCTCTGCCTGCTGCTGCACGGCGAGTATTGCGCCCGGGTAAGCGTGTCTTTGCCGGACGGTGCGCATTATCTCGTAGTGCCGATACAGGAGAGTCGCTGGCTGGATCAGCATACGGTGCGGGTGGAAGTCGTCAAGGATGGCGGCGACGACCCGGACAATACCCACGGCGCGACCATTTTTGCCGAGGTTCGCCGGAATAACGAAGGGAAGATTCGCTTTTTCGCCGGAAGGGGGGTCGGTATCGCGACTCAGCCTGGTTTGAGGGTGGCGGTGGGGGAGCCCGCGATCAACCCGGTGCCGCGCCGGATGATGCGGCAGGCTGTGTCCGAAGTGCTGGGAAAGGAATGCGACGATGGTTTTGATCTCACCATCGGTTGTGAAAACGGCGAGGCGATTGCCAGAAAAACCTTCAATCCGCGGCTCGGCATCCTCGGCGGAATTTCCATCCTGGGCACGTCCGGAATAGTGGAACCCATGTCGCAGGCATCCTGGATTGCCTCGATCGAAGTCTATGTGCGCGTCGCGCTGGCAGAAGGGGCACAGAGCGTGGCTTACCTGCCGGGCAAAATCGGCCGCACGTATGTCAAGGCGGTGTTGGGACTGCCTGAAAAACGGGTCGTTCAGATCGCCAATTTTCTCGGAGAGGCGCTCGACTTCATGCAGGCGGCGCTCATCGATGAACGGCGGCATCTGGATGTGTTGTGGCTGCTGGGGCACCCGGGCAAACTCGCCAAAGTTCTGAATGGCGCATGGGACACGCATTCGAGCAGGAGCGGCATGGCGATGGGCTGCGTGGCGCGAGTCGCGCATGAATGCGGTTTTGATCCGCATCTGGTGCAGGAAATAGAACATTCAAATACAGTGGAAGCAGCGATGGAGCGATTGAAGAGTGAACCCGGCGCGCAGGCGTTGTGGGTGGAAATAGAGCGGCGCGTAGCCGAACTCGTGCATGAGCGCGTCCCTGCGGCGGCGCGCATCGAAGTGCGCTTGTTCGATTTGCATGGCAATACCCTGGGGGTGCCATGAGCGGACTCGGCATGTTCTGGGGCATAGGGGTGGGACCGGGGCCGGCGGGCTATATCCCGCTTGCGGCGCTCGAAGCATTGCGAGAAGCTGATGTCGTGTTTGCTCCGCGTGCGCGCGGCGTACAGACTTCTGTTGCCCTGCAATGCCTCTCCGGCATCGACATCCCGCAAGAGCGGCTGCGCGAAATCGAATTCAACATGGAGTCCGACCGCACGGCATTGCGCGGGCATTATGCGGAACTGGCGGATAAGATTGCGCTCGAGTTGCTTGCGGGGCATAACCTCGCTTACCTCACCATCGGCGATTCGCTTACCTATTCCACATACGGCTATGTGCTCGCTGCGCTGCGAATGCGCGTCCCCCTCTTGCGTGAACGCACTTTCCCCGGCATCACGAGTTACGCCGCTGCGGCGGCGGCAATGGGCTGGCCGCTCGGAGAAGGCAAGGAGCGCACCCTGATTCTGCCCTGTCCGGAAGATGCCGCTGCGCTCAAGCGCGACATCGAAAGCCACGACATCGTGGTGCTGATGAAGATCGGCGCACGGCTGCCCTGGGTCCTCGATCTGCTGCGCGAAATGGGTATCGCCGGGCACTGCGTTTTTGCCCGCCGCATCGGGCTGCCGGGCGAAATATTGGCCGACGATGTCGGCAGCCTGTGCGGCACAGAGGCGATGGGTTATCTTGCCACGCTCCTCATCAGAAAGAACCCGAGAGAGAAAAGACATTTATGAAGGTTTATTTCATCGGCGCCGGCCCAGGCGCCACAGACCTCATCACGCTGCGCGGAGCGGCCATCCTGGGGCGTGTCGGCATGGTGCTGTATGCAGGCTCTCTGGTGCCCTTCGATATGCTGCAGCATTGCAGGCCGGATGCGGAATTGATCGATACCGCCGGGCTCGACCTCGAACAGCAGGAAGCATGCTACCGGCGCGCTCTGGAGGAAGGGCGCGACGTGGCGCGCCTGCACTCCGGCGATCCGGCAATTTACGGGGCAACGGCTGAACAGATGCGGCGGCTCGACGCGCTCGGCATCGAATACGAGATCGTGCCGGGCGTGTCGTCATTCACCGCTGCAGCAGCCGAGATCCGCGCAGAACTCACCAAGCCGGAAGTATCTCAAACCGTCATCCTGACTCGCGTTTCCGGCCGCGCATCGGCAGTGCCTGAAATGGAATCGGTTGCGCGGCTGGCCGAACACCGCTCGACCATGTGCATTTTCCTCTCCGGCCCGCATCTGAAGAAGATCGTCGCCGACCTGCGCCTCTCTTATCCTGATGACACGCCAGTGGCACTGGTCTATAAGGCAACATGGCCCGAGCAGCGCGCCTATCAGGGAACCCTGGGGCGCGTTCTCAAGGAAACCAAACGCCGCGACTGGAATCTCACCACCATGCTCTTGATCGGCTCGGCCCTGAGCACGGATTTGAGGACGGAATCCAGCCTTTATTCCAGTGATTTCACGCATATCTTCCGCGTCGTGAAGAAGAGGGCCGCGAAATGAGCATCGGTATCTGGCTGGTTCGGCCCGAATGCGAAAACCTGGCCTCTGCCCTGAAGAGCAGGATTGGGGCGGAACTCTATCGCCCGTGGCTGGATGCCTCCAAACCTCATAAAGATCAGTTTGCCGCAGCTTACCGCCGAGAGGGGCAATGGGTCATGATCGCGGCAAGCGGCATAGCTGTGCGCTTTCTCGAGGGAATGGTCGAGGACAAGCATTCAGACCCGGCTGTCGTGTTGCTGGACGAAGCAGGCCGATATGCCGTCTCGCTCCTGGGAGGCCATGAAGGCGGGGCGAACCGGCTCGCCTATCTTGTGGCCAACGCAGTCGGCGCGCTGCCGGTGGTCACCACCGCAACCGAAGCGGCGAAGCCTCTGGTGGTCGGCATCGGCTGCCGCAAGGATGTCTCTTCCGGGCGGATCGAAGCGGCCGTTTGCCACGCCCTGGGTGCACGAAAGATCAATGAAGTGCGCGAAGTGGTCACCATAGACCTGAAGGCGAAAGAGCCAGGCCTGATTGAATTCTGCGAGGCACACTCTCTGCCGCTGCGCGTATTGGAGCGCGAAACAGTCGCGGCGCGGTCGTGGGTGAGCAGACCCTCCGAGTGGGTGCAAAAAAATGTGGGCCTCGATGGGGTATGCGAGCCCTGTGCCTTGATCGCAAGCCCGCGAGGAAAATTGATAACCCCGAAAACGGCTCTGGACGGCGTGGCCGTGGCCGTTGCGGAAGACAACTATTGGATGGGAACATGAAAGGGGTGCTGAATCTGGTTTCAGTGGGGCCGGGATTTCTTGATCTGATCGTCCCGCGTGCGGAAGCCGCGCTTCGGAACAGCGATGTGATAGTCGCCTACGATCTGTATTTGCGCTGGATCGAACCCTGGCTTGCGGGCAAGGAAATTCATACGCCGCCCCTTACCCAGGAGCGCGAGCGCGCGATGCTCGCGATCGAAAAAGCGCGCAGCGGCGGACGAGTCGCCCTGATATCCAGCGGGGACATCGGTGTATATGCCATGGCTGCGTTGGCTTTCGAGGAAATGAATGAGGATGACGCATTCGAGGTGAACGTGGTGCCCGGCATCACTTCCGCCAATGCCTGCGCCTCATTGCTGGGCTCACCCTTGTCGCACGATTTCGCCACACTCAGCCTGTCTGATCTGTTGTGCCCATGGGAGTGGATCGAAGCGCGCGGAAGGCATATTGCGGAAGCGGATCTCGCCTGCGTCTTGTACAACGTCCAGAGCGCGGGCAGAGCACAGGGCGTTTACCGCATCCTCAATATCATGCTCGAATCCAAGTCGCCGCAAACATGGTGCGGGGTCGTAAGAAACGCCTACCGGCCCGGGCAGACGGTCAGCATCCATCGTCTGGACGAGTTGCCGAAGATGGCGTTCGATATGCTCACCACGGTCGTGATCGGCAACCGTTTTACCCGGAAGAAGCGGGGGCATATTTTTACGCCGCGCGGATATAACGACTGGACTTCGCCTCTTCCAGAGCCGCAAGAAAAAGATTTGCCAAACCAGGCACTCTGGGTTTTTTCAGGTACCAGCGACGGCAATGTGTTGGCGAGCGAATTGGCGGGGCGAGGCTATCCGGTTGTCATCTCCGCTGCAACGGAATACGGGGGCGAGGTTGCCGAAAAGCATTGTCCCGGCGTGTCGGTATGGGCCGGAAGACTAGGGGTGGAAGCGCGCAGGCAGGCTTTGAAGCGCAGCCAGGCGCGGGTATTGGTCGATGCGACGCACCCTTATGCCCGACTGATTTCGGAGCAGTTGATCGGTCTTTCGCGCACCTTGGGCATCCCCTATCTGCGCTACGAAAGGCCAAAGAGTTATGCGGATGAGGGTGAAGTGTGTGAATCGTCCGAGCAGGCGGCAAATCGCGCCATCACGCTCGGGAAGCGGATTTTTCTCGCAACAGGATCCAAGGAATTGGCCGCTTTTCTCAAAGCGCCGGGAGCTGTCGAGAGGGAATGGTTTGTACGCGTGACGCCGGAACCTGAATTCATTCAGCGGGCAATCGATCTCGGTGTGCCGCGCAGCCATATTTGCGCCATGCAGGGTCCTTTTTCGCAGGACTTCAATTCCGCATTGTGGCGCGATTGGCAAATAGACTGCGTGGTCACCAAGGATTCGGGCGATGCCGGCGGCTATAAAGCCAAAGCGGCGGCGGCAAGGGCACTGAATATCCCTTTGCTGGTGATCAGTCGTCCGGAACTCGCCTATCCGCATGCCGCGTCGACTTTCGATGCCCTGCTGCAGCAGTTGCAAGAGTGGAACATATGATCCCGGTGACTATCGTGACCGGCTTTCTCGGTTCCGGCAAAACGACACTGCTCGGCAGTTTGATCAAGAGGCGGCAATCCCGGCGTCTCGCGCTGCTGATCAACGAGTTCGGTGAAGTTTCAATCGACGGCGCGCTGATCCGCGACGGCTTGAACGGCAATGACCCTGTGCGGATTCATGATTTCCCGCATGGCCTGATCGCCTATGGCGACGACGTGCATTTTGTTCCCACCATGCGGGCAATTTCGGAACGCCGTGAGCATGTCGATCATGTGTTGATCGAAACTTCTGGGCTCGCCTTGCCCACGGCCATCATGGAAAGATTGCAGGCGCTGGAGCTTTCCAGGGATTTTATTCTGGATGCGACCCTCGCCGTGGTGGATACGCCGTTGCTGTTGTCGGATCAATTCGAGCGCAATCAATCGAATTACCCTGTCGCGACTTTGTTCGAACAGCAACTCGAATACGCCGATGTGGTGGTACTGAACAAGATCGATACACTGGATGACAATGCCCTGCTTCTGGCCGAAACACGGGTGCGGGAGCGTGCGCCAAACGTGCGTTTCATCGAACTCGCACACCAGGCAGAACTCGATGTCCGGCTCGCACTCGGCTTGCGGCTGCACCAGGCTGCGCAATCGACGCATATCCGCCGTTTTACGCCCATGCCAGGCCTCGATACTCCTCTGCTTGCCGACCAGATAAGACTGAACGGTCATGCCCATTCCGGTTTGGGCAGACATAGCCATGGCATAGCCACCCACAAACACTTTCATGAGGAGGACCCTGGGTGGCTTTCATTCGTGCTGCGCAGCGCAGAGCCCCAGCAAGCGGATAAATTGAAAGCCGCCCTGGTCGAGGCTGCGCGGATGGAGCCGATATTGCGCATCAAAGGTTTTGTTCGCACCATCGATCCGAAGCAGGGCTGCCTGGTGCAGGGCGTGCGCACGCGCATATCGATCAGCCGGAGCGCCCAATCGGTAAATGGTTCGGAACTGGTTTTTATCGGCTACCATCCCAGCCGTAAAGACGTGACATCGCTTTTATCGGACCTGACCGGGACCACTTGGAAATAATTCATGAAAACCGACCCTGAAGCACATAAACGCATGACACAGCGCCATAAGGCAGGCTTCGAGAAAAAGAAAGCCGCGGCGCAAAATGAAAAAGGCCTTTTGATGGTATATACCGGCACCGGCAAAGGAAAATCCACCGCCGCCTTCGGAATGGGATTGCGGGTACTCGGACACGGCATGAAGCTGGGCGTGGTGCAGTTCATCAAAGGGGCGCTGCATAGCGCGGAGCGCAATGTGCTAGGCAGCAGCCCCAATTGTGATTTTCATGTGGTCGGCGCCGGCTACACCTGGAACACCCAGGATCGCGAGGCCGATATGGCAACAGCAGCTACGGGCTGGACGGAAGCAATCAGGATGATCAACGATCCAGCTTATGACATGATCATTCTGGACGAACTGAATATCGTGCTCAAATATCGATATCTGGATTTGGACGAAGTGCTCGCAGCTTTCAAAAATCGGCGCGAGATGCTGCATATCGTGGTCACTGGCCGCTATGCGCCCCCTGAGCTGATCGAGCTGGCCGATCTCGTCAGCGACATTCGCCCGGTCAAACATCCATACCAGGAACAGGGCATCAAGGCGCAAAAGGGCGTGGAATTTTAATGTTGCAAACCTGTCACTGCCCAGCGCTCTTCGTCAGCGCGCCCGGCTCCAATCACGGAAAAACCACCGTGACGGCGGCGCTCGCCCGTTACCATGTCAATCAGGGCCGCAAAGTGAGGGTATTCAAGGGCGGGCCGGATTTTCTCGATCCCATGATACTGGAGCGCGCTTGCGGTCAGCCTGTGTACCAGCTCGACCTCTGGCTGGCAGGGGAAACCGAATGCCTCAAGCTGGTATATGAGGCCGCGCAGGATGCGGATCTGATCCTGGTCGAGGGCGTCATGGGTTTGTTCGACGGCGAACCCAGCAGTGCCGATCTTGCCGAAAAACTGGGTATGCCGGTGCTGGCCGTGATCGATGCGAAGGGGACGGCGCAAACTCTGGGTGCAATTGCATATGGGCTTGCCGGGTATCGTCCCGGCCTGCCGTTCGCCGGGATTTTGGCCAATGCTGTTGCCAGCGCCCGCCATGCGGAAATGATCTTGCAGGGCATCCCGTCCGATATTCGCTATTTGGGCGGATTGCCCCGCGACAGTCGATTTGTTTTACCCCACCGGCATCTTGGTTTGGTCCAGGCAGAAGAAATCAGCGATCTCGAGTCTCGCCTGGATGCAGCATCATTGTCGATTGCCTCGACCGGGCTCTCCCAGTTGCCGCAACCCGTGGCATTCACGCTGCCCGATCGCAAAATTCTGCCGCAATTGCTCTCTGGCATTCGCATCGGGATTGCCAGGGATACCGCGTTTTCATTCATTTATGCGGCCAATCTGGATATTTTGCGGGGTATGGGCGCCACTCTTATTTTCTTCTCTCCCCTTGCGGATGCCGTATTGCCCGATGTCGACAGCATTTATCTTCCGGGCGGCTATCCGGAACTTCACTTGCAATCCTTGCAGGACAATGCGGCGATGAAGACCGCGCTGCAAATGCACTCAAGCCTGGGGAAACCGATTTATGCCGAATGTGGGGGAATGCTGTATTTACTGGAGTCGATCACAGACAAATCCGGTAATCGCGGAGAGATGGCCGGGATTTTATCCGGACATGCTTTCATGCAAAGCGCTCTGAAGGGCCTGGGCTATCAATTTGCGCCCATGCCGGGCGGCGTATTGCGCAGCCATACCTTCCACCATTCCCGAATTGAAACGCCGCTGGCGCCCATCGCATTCGGGACGCGCCTCTACAATACAACAGAAGGGGAGGCGATTTTCCGGCTGGGTGGCGTAACAGCGAGCTATCTCCACTGCTATTTCCCCTCGAACCCTGCCGCCGCAGCGCGCCTATTCCTGCCATGAACGAATTCAGTATTGACGATATCGAAGCGGTCTACAAGGTCATCGCCGAGCGGCGCGATATACGTCATTTTCTGCCTGACCCCATCGCACCTGAACTGCTGGATCGACTGCTCCATGCCGCGCACTTCGCCCCGAGCGTCGGGTTCATGCAGCCGTGGCGATTTATTCGCGTTTCCGATTCCGCCCTGCGCGCAAGCATCCACCGTCTGGTCGAGGAAGAACGCATTAACACCGCGCATGCTTTGCACGAACGCGAAGACGAATTCATGCGGCTCAAGGTAGAAGGCGTTCGGGAATGTGGCGAGCTGCTGGTTGCGGCATTGATGGATAGGCGGGAAGAACATGTTTTCGGACGCCGCACCCTGCCGGAAATGGATCTTGCATCGGTCGCATGCGCGATTCAGAACATGTGGCTCGCAGCGCGCGCCGAGGGAATCGGCATGGGCTGGGTGTCGCTCTTCGATCCCGCCAAGCTTGGCCTTTTACTCGGCATGCCAATGGGTGCCAAACCGGTTGCGATACTTTGCCTCGGCCATGTGGAAGCTTTTTATCCCAAACCCATGCTCGAGCTCGAGGGCTGGGCGAAGCGACAGAAGTTGCAAGACATGGTTTACGAGAATGTCTGGCGCAACACTCATACTACAACGGAGACAACTGCAGTGAAACAATTTGCCATCACGCCTTTGTCCGGGGCATTGTCGGACCAGCTTCAGCACAAAATCGACAACAAGACCAAGCCGTTGGGCGCTCTTGGGAAACTTGAAGTGCTGGCCAAGAAAATCGGTCGGATTCAGAATACCTTGTCGCCCCGCTTGAGGGAGCCTGTGATGCTTGTTTTTGCCGGGGACCATGGCATCGCCGAATCGGGGGTCAGCCCTTATCCCCAAGCGGTGACCGGGCAAATGGTGCTTAATTTTCTGGCAGGCGGCGCAGCCATCAATGTATTGGCTAGACAGAACGGCATTTCCCTGCGCGTGATCGACGCTGGCGTGAATGCCGATTTTTCTGCGCACCCGGAACTGGTCCACGCCAAAGTGGGCAAGGGCACCCGCAATTTTCTGCATGAGCCTGCCATGACGGCGGCGCAATGCAATGCATCGATAGCAAAGGGTGCGGAACTCGTCAAACAGGAAATAGACAACGGCAGCAATGTGGTCGCGTTCGGGGAAATGGGTATCGGCAACACCTCGTCAGCAGCGGCATTGATGTGCATTTTGGGGCAATTCCCGCTTGAAGCGTGCATCGGACGCGGCACGGGTCTCGACGACGCAGGTCTCATCCGAAAGCGCGAAATTATCCAGCAAGCAATTGCCTCGCGCAGCGTCGGGAATGACGCCCGCGAGGCGCTCGCCGCATTCGGCGGTTTCGAGATCGCCATGATGGTCGGCGGCATGCTGCAAGCTGCCGAATCAAGCGCCGTATTGCTTATCGACGGCTTCATCGTGACCGCCGCTTTGCTGGTGGCGTTTAAAATGGAACCTGCCGTGCTCGACTATTGCGTGTTCTCCCACCAATCGGACGAGTCCGGACATGCACGCTTGTTGCGGCATCTCGGCGCGGAGCCTTTGCTCAATCTGGATATGCGCCTGGGGGAAGGCACTGGCGCCGCGCTTGCCTACCCGCTGCTGGCGGCTGCAGTAAACTTTTTGAATGACATGGCCTCGTTTGATTCTGCCGGAGTGAGCAAGAAAGCACAGTGATGCAATCACCCTCAAAAACCAAGGAAAGACCATGCACCGCATAGCCCGGGTCCTGTTCAACGATAAAATGGGCGACATTCGGAGAAAAGCAATCATTTTGCTTATAGTTCTCGTCGCGTTTAATCTGGCCGCATGGGTATGGGCGTTCATTGTCTTTCGCAGTTACCCATTGCTTATGGGTACCGCAGTGCTGGCATATGGTTTCGGACTGCGGCATGCCGTGGATGCCGATCATATCGCCGCGATCGACAATGTCACACGAAAGCTAATGCAGGACGGCAAGCGGCCTCTTGCCGTCGGCTTCATGTTTTCACTGGGGCATTCGACGATAGTCGTTATCGCCTCTGTTGCGATTGCTGCGACAACGCTGGCATTGCAAGGAAGTCAGATGGGCAATCTAAGGAACATGGGGGGCGTCATCAGTACGCTGGTGTCCTCACTCTTTTTGTTCGCCATCGCAATCATGAACCTCGTCGTCCTGCGCTCCGTGTATCGTGCATTTCAGCGCTTGCGACGAGGTGAGCGCTATGTCGAAGAAGATTTCGATCTTCTCCTCGGTAATCGTGGGCTGCTCGCGCGTCTTTTTCGACCTATGTTCATGGTGATCTCGGAAAGTTGGCATATGTTTCCGCTTGGCCTCCTGTTCGGGCTGGGCTTCGACACGGCAACGGAAATTGGCCTGTTGGGCATATCGGCTACCGAAGCGTCGCATGGATTGTCGGCCTGGTCGCTACTCGTTTTCCCTGTTCTCTTCACGGCGGGTATGTCGCTTGTCGACACGGCAGACAGCATTCTCATGTTGGGTGCCTATGGGTGGGCATTCATCAAACCCATCCGTAAGATTTACTACAACATGACCATCACCTTTGTCTCGGTTATTATTGCCTTGGCTGTCGGTGGGATCGAAGCACTCGGATTATTTGCTGACAAGCTCCAACTAAAAGGCGAATTCTGGATCGGCGTCGGTAATCTGAAGAACGACTTGGGCACCCTTGGCTACTTCATTGTCGGGCTTTTCGTTTTTTCCTGGATCGCATCGGTCACGATATACAAATGGCGTCGCTTTGACGAGATTGAACTAAGAATGTAGCGCGGATTCAAATTTGAAGTGCAACACCTAGCCCGCATATTTCATGGGTGCCCCGAAATTCAGTTTTTTCAGCAGGCGGTTGATGTTCAGTCGCGTTGGCAGAGCAATTGCGTCCCTGATGAAGCGGTTTCGTGGATTTTGGGCGTAGTTCCC
>Ga0315298_1003451_pt1 | contig 25159 bp, 20 predicted proteins | sample WHS_1_MG_FD_203077 | JGI IMG/M metagenome (GOLD analysis project Ga0315298, IMG submission 203077) | Extremophilic microbial mat communities from Washburn Hot Springs, YNP, Wyoming, USA - WHS_1_MG | ecosystem: Environmental > Aquatic > Thermal springs > Hot (42-90C) | place: USA: Wyoming... | reverse complement strand
ATTCCAGATATCTTGATTTATTTATTAAAAGAGAAGGTAGGGAAAATATGATTAGATTCCTTAACTATCTAGAAAAAATGAATGGCGGCGTTTCATATATGGAGCTCTATCTCGATGAAACTTTAGATATGCTTCGTAATTTCTCTCGTTATGAAAGTAAAGAAAAACTCTTATTAACCTTATTTAGACTAATTAAAAGAATCAAGATATCAAAACTTTTACAAAGTTCTTTCTAGTTGTAGTAAGCTGACAGAGACATTTTTACGGTCCTAAGTCCTTGGTGCCCCGTCCTCACCCACAGGCGCCCCCGACCATTCGCGCAGGGGATTTTTTGCCCGAGTTTTGCTCAAATACCCTCCCCCGGCAGCGAAAAGTGGGCAACTTTTTCCCCTGTTTTTCACTCCTGCCCGGGGAAGCAGGAGGGGAGTGGAGTGCAGGAAGAGGGGTGGAGGCGGGAGGATAGAGGGAAAGAGGAAGAGGCGCCCCGTTCTGCCCTTTATAAATTCGCGCAATTGTGGATAGGTGAGGAGAACTTGATGAACGCAGCGACAGGCGCCCCAAGATCTGACCTCGGTGCAGATGCTGCAGTTAGAGCAGGAGCTCAAAGACGCACCAGCGGCGCCAAAGTGCCCCCTCTGCGGCTCTTTCAGCTTTACCACCAGCCCCGAGAGGGGGCGAGGTCGCATGCGCCAGCTGCGGGCTAGTCATCGAGGAGCACCTCATAGATCTGGGGCCCGACCAGCGCGCATATACCCCTGAAGACCGCTACAACAGGAGGACCGGTCCGCCCACCACCTTCACGCTGCACGACAGGGCCCTCACCACCACGATATCCAAGCAAGACAGGGACGCGCACGGCAGGAGCCTCGGCTGCAGGAGGAGGCTCGAGGCGGTGAGGTTGAGGCTCGTGAAGGTCACCGACAGGGGGAGGACATGGACGCCGAGTGACGAGGACACCCTTAGGGGCACTCCACGGTTTTCAGAGGACGGTAAACTTCGCCAAGAAGCTGGGTACGACACCTCATAATACTTAAATAACAGGGCACTCATATTTTTGATAAAACATCAAAATTTCTCACAATCGGGCAGGGAAGACTTTTGGAAGCGAATGATAGTTTTGCGGATCTGATAGAAAGATTAGAGAGAATGGAGCAACTCCAGAAAGTAGACACTTCTGTAGTGGAGATTTTAGACGGACTCATAAGAAAGTGTAAAGAGACGGAGCGCTTCTGGATCGAAAGTGAAAACTTGCCAGTTGATACCTCATTTTTATTGTACCACTCAACAAGAAATTCTCGTCTTGTGCTAGAAAAAATGAAGGATCGCTTCATTATGGCTGCAAAAAAAGGCGAGAATCCCCACGTTATCTCCGACTCTATGGAGGTTATTCCAATACTCAGTGAATTGTACGAAGCTACTTCATTGCTCAGGGAACGACCAATAGCTCCTGAAGTACTGTCTTTTATCTCTAACAGACTGAAAACGCTTAGAAATGTAGCATATAAAGTTTCAATGCTACCATCGCCTGAAGAGGAAATTGCAGAAGTTGACAGAGCAAAATTTAAAAAGCATTTCGGCAGATTTGCCGAAACTCTTCAGGCGATGCTCATTGAAGCATAAGGTTCTGTTTGACACAAGCGTTCTAATTGCCGCATCGACATTCGTGGCCTCAAAAGAGCTTTCTGTCAACATGAAGCACCCTTTCTTTGACCAGTCAATGAGCTTGATCGGATTTATAAAGAAGCATCTCACAAAACGAATTGGAATAGTGACAGCCACGGTGGAGGGGCAGGCATATCATGTGCTTGAGCAGGCCATCAGACAGGAATTACAGAGAAAGACAGCCGAACGAGCTGTAGATTTCGAGATCTTTTCCATGATACTCAACTATTGTGAAAACAGGCTGAGAGAGATACTCTCTTACATGCTGCGTGAACCTGTCGATTCCCTTGAAGTCTCTAAAAATTTTGTAAGAGTGACGAATATGTATGAAAATTTGAAGGATAGGGCGCTTAATCTTCCAAAACCTGCAACTCTGCTAACTGAGGCAGCCCCCAGGCAGCTCAAAAGATTAGCCTTCGACATTTACAAAACGCAGGATGAAATTGTTAACTCGCAGCTCACGAACCTTTTAAGGAAACCAGTAGAGACTACAGATAAAACCATACTGGCTGAGGCGATATATTTATTAAACGTTTACAAGCAGGTGGAAGGGAAAAACGTAGCATTTTACATAACATCAACCGATCATCATTTCTCTCCAGTTAGAAAGAAGGGACTGGAATCGAGAGGGATAACGGATACCATAAAGGAGCTTTTTGGGATAATATGCGACTGGCCTCGACAGATCGAACAGATACTGAAGAATGAAATTGAATAACCTCGAATTTAAAATGAACGCCTCAATCTAAACGAAAAAGTTACAATAAGGCTATTTTCAGCAATATTCCACGACTCTATTCGTTCCAACTTTCTCCAATCTTGAGCTCGTCACATAAATGCTTACGATATCAGGGTATAGATTTTATGGAGGATTCACCGAGGAAGCCCTATCGGTTAAGTGACGAATCGCCATAGTTTATCTTTCCTAGCTCATATTTTTTCGGATTTCTTCTGAGAACGAAAAAGACTCCAAACCAAGATGGTAGAGATTGTTTGGGCGTTGGATAATGGGTCTGCTTAAAGGCATGAATACTGCAGAAGTCATTAAAAGGTGGTAGCTTATAAATACTCTTAGCAGATAGCCCCCGAGTTAAGGGGTGAACGCTGAAACACACATGGTCTGATACTTAACCTATGGCTATGCAGACCATCCGCATCCGTCCTTAAAATTGATTTTTTGTGTGACTTGAACCTGCGCTGGTGGGGAAATCTCCTTGGCACTCAAGGGTGATGTTCGGGACGCTTCGCAGTTTTCAGAGGACGATAATATTCGTTAGGAAAGCTGGGATATGACACTCAGTGGGTGGTGTCTCTGAAGGTGCGCACGGGGTAGGGAAGGAAGATGGTCGACGGGATAAGAAGGGACGCATACGCATTTTGCGTCGGTATGCTGAGGGACTGCGGTTTCAGAGAACGTAAAGATATGCAAGGAGCCCATGGAGATGGCAAAAGAACTTGGGATTGTCCTCGACATGAAAGGCAACTGCACCTGGTGAACGGGCTGGCACAAACATGCAAGAAAAATTTAAATGTGAGATTAGTGGATGCAGAGTCGCCGCAGTTACTCCGGCCTCAGCGTGGCTGATCTTTCGGCTACCGACATCAGTTTGATACCTCTGCCAGCCTGATTTTCGTTTGTTGAACTTTCTCCCATAGGACCCTCTCCAGCTCAGGGTTCGAAAGGCCACATGCTACTGCACCACTAAGAGCTTCAGCATCACGATTGGATCGATGTTTTGTTTCTCCTTAAGCTGTTCTTGGCCAGATTGTTGGAGGATGAGGCTATTATGGGTCTGAACCCCTCCCAGTCTATCAGGATGCTATCTTCGCCAATCTTTTGTTGTCCATAAGGTGCCTATAGCATTACTCCTTAAGGATATAAAACTCGAGGAATGGATGAGGATAACTGTTGTGCCAAAGATCTTTAAGCGTTGCGCTTCTTTTGGGAAAAATCACTGAGGTTTTTTTCGAAAATCACAATATTCATTACTATTATAAATTAATGAGCAACAAGAAAGTCCTTGGAAGAACCGTACCCGAAACTTGAAGAAATATTAGTAACAATCCAAGAAACACATGATGGAAAATTAGTGCTACCCGAATTTCAAAGTTTGTCTGGGCAACCCCCGATATTGGAAGTTTACTGGTATCGCTTTTGAATGGTTATTTCATTGGAAGTTTGCTGTATCTCAGGCGAGGAGATGCCTTTGATTTTAAGATTCGCTTTTTCGAGGGATTAAATAAAGTAAATTTGAAATTACCTCAAGAACCAGATGAAAGAAGTGTCGATCGCGTGGTTCTAGGTGGACAGCAAAGACTCGCTGCATTGTTTTATGCACTTTATACGCCACCGGATATCAGACCTAAGGGTGCCTCCTATCCGATTCGTAACTTGTGAAGGTGAATAAAAAGCTAAATGGAGACGATTGGGACGAGTGCGTAGAATCTACATCTGAAAATGACAGAACTAGAAATATCCAAATAGATCTTGGAAGCGGAATGAAGAAGCACTCATTAAAGAGCTTTTGGATTAGGCAGGGAATTTTGAGAATCTACTTAATAAAACCCAGTTCAAGAAATAATTGCTATGAAAATGGAGTCATTCCGTTTGCGATTTTAAAAGAAGGATCTACTTTAGATGATTGGTTGGAAGACTATAGATGTTATTTCCTCTCTAATAAGGGCATGCATTATGAAGAAGTAAAGGAAAGAAAGAAAAATATAAAAAAGATTTTTGACCCTTGGTTTAATTTTAAGTTCCTTCATTAACACTTGAAAACAAGCCTCTCAACGAACTCGCTGAGCTGTTTGAGAGAATTAACAGAAGTGGCATTGAGCTATCTGTATTCGCCCTCGCTAACGCTGTATTTTTCGAGAAAGGAGTTAATTTGAGGGATTGGTGGAAAGAATATTATAACATGGCGAAAAATCCTGTAAGGAACTTTTACGAAGAAGATAATGAAGAATCTCCTAAAATCATACCTCAAATAATGGCACTGCTCCAAGGTAAGGAAGTCAAGAAAAAATATTGGTTGACTCCATGGAGTTGAGGATAGACAAATAAAAATGGGACAAAGCCTGTGGTTTACTCAGCGATGCTTTAAAAAGATTGCAAAATACAACAACAGGGTATGGTGTTATTAGACCAAATTTACTTCCATACAAACCCATCATTGTTACATTGACTGGTCTTTTGAGTCATTGTAAAACTCCAAGCCACTTTAGAAAATTAGATGCATGGTATTGGAGTTCAGTATTTACAGAAAGATATGCAGGTGCAAGCGATACAGCCATAAAACAAGATTTTGATTAAGTCAAGGAGGGGTTTATAGACGACAATAAAAAACCCTATCATAATTGTTCAAGCGCAAAATAAAATTAATGAAATAAGTTTGACACAGACAGAGACGCATTATACAAGGCGATACTTAATATTATAGCTTTGAATGGAGCAAAGGGCTTCTACAATCGTCAATCTATTGAGCTTATTAAACTCAACGACCACCACGTATTTCCTAAAAAATCTGGAATCAAGCTTACGAATGAGAATTCCATTCTAAATAGAACTTTGATTCAGGAATCAACGAATAAGGAAATCCTAAAGGAAAAACCTTCTGAAAACATTGAAGAGATGAAAAAGAACCTTGGAACTGAAGATAAAGTTAAAGAAGTTTTAAGGACACACCTTATTGACGAAAAAAGCTTCGTAGCAATGAAAAACAATGATTATGAAGAATTTCTTAAAACTCGTGGAGAGTTTATAGTTGCTGGGATGTTGAATAGGATTAAAGCATAAAGGACGAGAACAAAAAAGGAACAGGTGCCTTACAAAGTAATTGGAAGGGTTGTGAGAAACATGTACTCATTTCTAATGATTGAGACTAGCTTAGCGAATAGAAGGAAGGTAAAGGTATGATTGCATATTGCCCTAAGTGCGGAGAGTGTGCAACGCTTCTAAATTTGCCAAGTGAGAAATTAAGAAGATAGAAGTAATGGTCTGCGAGGAGCGTGGTACCATAGTATACGTATTCTAGCGCATATAGCGAATGCTCAGTTTCATTTCTCTCGATTTGGCTGAGACTTCTGAAAGCCCATTTTTATCTGGAAAGCCGAATATACAGATCGCCCATTTTTCGTAGAATCTTCTACTGCTTTCTACCTCTTTCATAGAGACTTTAAAAAGATATTATATTGTAAAAAATATTCGATTGTAATTAATTATGATCTTAGGTTTATTCTAGAGTTTGAAATATAGGGAGAAACAGTTAAAGAGGCTGAAACTCGCTTCTCTTCTTCTTCCGCTCAAGTGCGCACAGACAGGGAAATATATAAAGGTTTAGAGAGGAAAGTAATTAATAACTTGAAGGTATAAGTGGAAGAAGGGAGTCGATTGCAGATGAAGTGGACAGGGAATATCACAATCAAAATTGAGGATAAGGAAGCCACATATTCTCCTGACACGATTGATGTGGAACGGTATTCTGACGTAGGCATATCTCTGAAGTTTAAGACTTTAGAAAAACGAGCAGAAGTAACGGTAAGGTTAAGTCCTAAAGAATGTAAAAGTCTAATAGATCTTCTCAAAGAAGCCAGCAAGTAAATCATTCTTTACGCGCGCACAGCATGTGAGGAATGGCTTTCCCGTAGATCCTGCTGGATAGAATATTTTAGATGTGGTAGCAGAGAGAATGAAGGGCGCTCGCCCAAATCCTTCCCTGGGATGTGTCTAAGGAATTGATCTCCAATCCTGAAGGAGATAATATATCCTGCGCTAGCGATACCGGTGATAGCATTCTTTTTGGCTGGCTTTCTTTTTTCTTTCGACGACGCGAAGAGGCTGCGTGCCGTTCACAGAATAGACGCTGTCCTGGGGGGATCTAGGTGGCGGAAACCGGAATGAAGACCTTCGCAGTCGGTCAGAACGGGCAGCACAACTTCAGTAGGAGGTTGGATGAAGTGGATGTATGACCTTAATCTCTTCTGGATGGAGGAACTTATGTGGACTCCTCTCTGCCTTTAAACTCCTCATTCTGTACCGAATTCTACGTGAACATATTTGAGTTGCAGGAGGTAAGTGAAATCTATGTTTAAAATTGCCATGCTTGAACTTACGCCGAGTTTACTCTTATATACTTCAATCTGTAGTAGGACGCGTCAAAATATTTTAAGTACCTTTCTTGGACTTATTTGCCAGTTTTCCAACATCTTCCAATAGTGTGCTTGGAACAGTAATTTAGACGTAATAATGGTGCTGGGAATAGCCTCCTTCAGTCCTTCTTATTTGTTTTGACTTGATGTCGTATATTATTCTCTTAACGTTTCCTTCTATGTCCGACTTCTCCTCACTTTCACTAGTTGTAATTAATCTGTCTGCGATCCCAAGCTTTTTATAGATTTCAAATTTCTGGAACCATCTAATTCGGTAGCTTGGATTATTCATATTACCAAGATGTTCTAAAAAGTAGTTTTCCGCCTCAACAGTTATTTTGAAATCTGGTATAATGTGATGTTCTTCATAAAATTCCTTAGATTCATACTCAAACTCTACATTCAAATCATCAAGTGCTTTCGCGATAATACATTCTATCTTAGATTTCACTTCTATAATTTTATTGTTTTTTAAGGTCACAACATAGGGTTTTAATGGTGAAGCCTTGTAACCGAACAACAAAGTTTTTCTCAATTCTATTGCAGAATTTTCGTAAGCACGGCATAAGATTAAGGGTAGCTCTTCTCTGAGACTACTGTGGATAACTAAGTAAAGCTTTAATTTTGGTCGTGTAAACGCTGTGTAAAGTAACTCCTTTGTAATAAATGGACTCTCCTCTGGTAAAACAAGGATAACATAGTCAAAATCACTTCCTTGAGACTTATGGACTGTTATGGTGTAACCAAAATCTATGTCCCTTTCGGTTTCAAGAACAGTAAAATCTCCAATTATCTCCTTTTTTATAGGTAATAAGTCAACCCATCTATATTCAGCCAATACATCTTCCAAGTCTTCGAAGTACATCTTACCATCAGATTTTAGGTAGCCTATGGAACCATTAGCCAATCCTAGAATGCGTCGGCGCTTTCCATCTTTGTCTATAGCATAGGTGTATATGTTTTTCTCACAAATAAGTTTGGTTCTGGGTGTGAAATCGAAATTGTTATCGCGAATTACTTTTATGTTTATTGAAACAGACCCAAAATCGCCTACTCTTCTAGGACATATTATCTGTACTTTATCAAGAGATGGTGGATCTGTATGCTCAAAAATATTGCTAAACATTTCAGATAAAGAACTACCTTTGGCTTTTCCTATTTGTTGTAAGATATTCCCGATAATGTTTCTAAGATCATCTTTATCTGCAAAATATAATGATTCAACTGTTTTGTCTAATTTGCCAAAGGTAGCAGATATTTCAGATGGAAATGGCGTTTTCCCGCTGCTAAAGAATTCTGCGAGTATCCCTATAGATGAATTAGGATCGAATCTTAAATTTGATTCAAGACGTATATAATTTGTTTCGAGGTTCTTTTTCTTTAGATAATATATGGCATCTACAAACGGTCTACCTATACCAATTGGAGGAAGTTGTTTTTCGTCACCTACGATGATTAAGTGTTTTAAAGCATCCCCATTAATCATAAAGAAAAGCAAAGCCATCAAAATCTCGTCAACCATTGACGCCTCATCTATGATTACTATCTTTGGTTGCAATCTGAACTGTTTAGCTAAACCTTTAAATCGAGTAAGAGCTTCAAGGTTACCTGATAGGATTTTTTCAATGAGTTTTGTGATTTCGAAGATCTGCTCTCTAACTTGGCCACTTACCTTTTTAATATGGTCGAATAATTTGGTATAAAGGAACCTATGGATTGTTGAAACCACTAATGTTCTATCATCGATGTGCACACCAGCATCTTTAAGCCTACTCCTAATAACTAGATTCGCTTTCCCAGTTGGTGTTAAAATAAAAATCGGTAGGTGTCTGTCGTTCACGAATTTTCTAACAAGACTTATTACTGCACTTGTTTTTCCACTGCCAGCTCTTCCTGAAACAAAATACATACCATTACTCAACGCGCTCTCATAAAGCTTTTTGCGTTCATTCAAATCAACTTTTTCTTTCAGAATGCTATATTCCTCATTTAGTATCGCATTTATGTCTGACCTATCTCTTTGAGATAATTCATACTTCTTTTTTAGCATAAACGAAATGAAATCTTCAATTATTCCTTCTATTTCCCGAATGCGCTTTAATTGGTATATCGTCTCTTCTTTCTCTATTGCTTCCTGTATAACAAAGCTTTCCTTGAAAATCGCTTGTTTCTCATACTCAAGTAGTTTGTTAACATCCAATTTCAGTTTGGTGTTAATATAGTAGAGAGGATATTCCTCTACGAGCTTTATAATTTCGTTACGTGTTAAGCAGGAGTGCCCATCTCTGAAAGCTGCATCATACAATATTTTAGTGATTACAGCACGTAGTCTCTGGGGTGACTGTGCATCGTATAGCGTAGGCCAATCCACATAAGATGGATCAGGAATCAAGGCTATGTCAATCTGGTATAAGCTTAAACCATAATCGCTCTCGTCTATTGTAAGCCTATCTTCCTGTTCGAACTGATATTTTTCCAGTATAAGATACGGATTATTTTTTACTTCATTTATTCCTATCGTGTATATTATGTCTAGAGTATGTGTGAACTGCGTTTCTGAAAAATCAAATCGAGATAGGAAATCGATTAGTTCCTTTCTTTTACAAATTATCAATAGAGCCTTATCCAGTTGCGGATTGCCTGAGGGTTTGGTAGGTAGTTGACTTGCGAAGAAATTTTCTAAATTCCCAGATTGTTGTTTAATATATTGTTGAATTTTTGGAACAAGATCTTTCAGCTGTTCATTACTAAAATCGTTTTTGAGGATCGCCCGCACTATGTTAGAGAAACCTGGAAATTTACCTTTTTCGCTCCATACAACTTCTAAAAGATTATCCACCTTCTTCTCAAGTTCTCTTAGTTCCTCGTAATCTATCAACATGTGCTCTTTCATTTTTTCTAAAGACTTTCTCATCGAATAAAGAAGATATATACACTTATCGTGTGGTATGTGCATCGAGACGTATTTAAAATGAGGAATAAGGTTTTCTTCCTTAACTGGAACAGCGATTTCCTCTAATTTCTTCCATTTTATATTTACGTCGGTTTGATCTTCTTGAATCCATTCTAAGTATTTTTGATACGGTAGAATGACTATTGTTTCGGGGTCTAATGTTAATTGAAATTGCCACGCCGCCTCTGGGAAATTTTTCATTTTCGGTTTGGAACGGATGTCTAGTAGGAAATCTCTAGGCATATTGTAATCCTTTGGTTTTTCGACCTCTTTTAGTAGTCCTGCACCTACTAGGAGATAGTTATACTTATCACCAGTTATCGGATTGCTAAAATTACAATAAAAAAATACTATAGATTTTCTTGGCACTAGCTCCTCCAAATATTCTTCGACTCTTTTCATTAATTCTTCAGGATGCGGATAAAGCTGATCAGACTTTTCCCTTTCAAAAAACGATAACTTAAAGCACCACGTAAATGCCGAATGATCTTTTAAAACATCTATTAAAGGCGGTACATTTTTTCTAAATTTTTCTCCATAAGTTTCGGTATCCGAAAAAGGATGAGGATCTTTGATCGAGAAAGAATTCTCCCCCTGAAGATTTATTGACCAGTAGCAGGGGGGGAGGTAATTTTTCTTTTCTATAACAGTGGAGACCGGTTGACCTGCATATGATTTTTCGAGAGGGATGTTTATTCTACGCTGTATTCTTGGAGAAAGGAGTGAATAATTTCCGACACAATATACATTTTTCTCCACCGTCTTACATATCTTTCCATTCCAAGAGTTATCGTGCCAAGCAATACGCACTGAAACGTGTTTTACCATATAGCACACCTTTGATTTTTATGAACCTTCCCTTTATAATTTTTGCAATGTTTATAAAATATGAACTCCCACATGACTTATTTATCACTATTCCTCTTCCACCTGTTGTATACGCTTCGTAGCGATATTATTCAAACTTTAGAGTTCTTTGACATTAATTTAAGGTCATATTTTAAAATTAAAAAATGAAGTGGAAAGAGCGTTTAAAGCCAAAGAAAGTTGGATTAGCGATCGGAGTAATATTTTTAGCTCTCATTCTAACTGATTTCTTCCTTTTCTGCTTGGAAAGTCTAACCTTGGAGCTCTACTTAATAACTGTTCAACAGATCCTTTTTTGGATTTTTCTGTTTTTGTCATTCCTAACCCTTCTAATCTTGTAAAAAGGAAAATTTCCAAAGCTTTGCTCGGATTTTTTGTTTCCTTTATTAATCTACCTATTGATTAATTTCATTTTTGAAATGATCCTTTATGCAAGCGAAAGTGTTAAAGTCAAAGAAATGTTAACTATGGAAGAACTGACATTTAGGAATATAGTTCTTGTAATTGATGACTTGAAAGTCATTCTAACTATTTTAACAATAACTTTATGGTGTTGGGTTTGGTTAAGATTAAGAGAAAAACAATAGGATTTGTTTTAAGACATGGCGGTATTGGTTTTCTAATTGCCACGTCAATTTACGCTAAACAGGACGGATTAGACCTCGCCTCTCTTAGCTTATTAGTTCTAGCTCTTTGCCTCATAATTTCATTTTGGCAATGAAAAGATGCTTGGAAGGAAGAACTTAAAATTCTGAAATGTGGGAAACCAATACAGTATGAAACGTTAAAAGTGAGCGATGGGAAATGTCCATATTGTGATTATGTTATTGCTAGCAATTTGAAGAGATTTTTAACCATTCATTTGTTTTTCTAATACGTTTAAAATTAATTCTTTATCTTTTTCATTGATTGGTTAAGCCTTGAGATGTTGAACTAACCACAACCCACTTTCTCTTATCTTCTTTATTGGTGAGTAGTTTCCTAGCCAGTTGGCTGACGGTTTGCATAGTTTACAATGAGATAACGTTCCGATCAAGGAGCTTTCAAGCCCCTTGCTCCCCATCCTCTCTGCTTGACTTTCTAAAATAATGAACCGGAAGGAAAATCTTTCCCTAATTATCCTCGTTATCATTTCTTCTACTCTTTTTTCCTTCTCTATATCTCTTTTGGATCCCCACCGTTCCTTGTTTCTTTTTGTCATGAAGTCGATATTCCAAAGTTGAAGGTAGCTGTCTCTATTCCTGTTTAGCAAGGCTCTTCCAATTTTTTCCTAAAAATGCTTCTATCAGATGGTTCAGGCCTGTTTTTATCAAAATTCATCCACGTTTCATCTAAAAGGTAATGCTCCTTAATTCGATTTCTAAAGTTCCCATTTTTGTGAGTCCCCACCCTAACTATCCTCAGCTTGTTTCCACCATGCCCCCAAACCTCTCCAGCTTCGTAGAAAAAGTATATGCCATTCTCTGGCAACAGCTCCAACCTAAAGGGGAATCTGATGAGCGGTAGTTGTTCTAGTTGCTCGTGTTACCATTTACATAGCTCCGACATCTTCTCACTTAATTTCTTTAATATATGTGAACAGTCTTATGCGGTCTCTGAGTTTACTTTCGCTCAACAACCGCTCGTATAATCGATGGAAACGACCAGGATTATAATAAAACCAGATTTCATCGTAAGCTACTAGCTTTTGATCAAAATCCCTTAGACGCTTCTAAATTCCTCATCAGTAACCTTGCTTGGATGCTTATAATGCCATTCTCTCTCTGGTTGGGAAATACAACGCCACAGTTATCGGAAAATATAGCCCACTCCACGCCCTTCTTTTTTACATTCGATCATAAACTTTTGAATCCGAGGTGATAGGTACAGCTTATCTGGAGTAACTTTCTTACCGCTTCCTCTCAACGAATCATCTTCCTTCGCAGAACAATGAGTTAAGTAAATTCTCTTTATGCTTATGAAATGGTGTTTATTTAGACCTAATTAAAATTATGGGGTGTCTTTACGACGTTAGGACTCAAGAGATAAGAAATGTAGAATGTCCGTTTTGTAAAAAAGAGACGGCGAAAGCAATTTATTATCCTCCTGTACTACAGATGAAAAAGTCTAGGTCTGCCTCAGCTGGTACTAAAACAAAGTTCTATCATACCAAGGAAAAGTGGGAAATAATCTCCGGTTGCTTAAATTGCGGCAAGAGTAAAGAGGAAATCATAAAAGCTTTGAAAGAAAAGAAAATTGACTTGAAGAAAAGGTTAGAGGAATTAAGAAAGCAAGGATTTTCACTAGTTATTACAATCAAAATTCAACATTAAATTAAGCTTTCCTAAGTGTGAACTTTGTACAGTTGTAGTTATCAGGCAATCTTGCCAATGTTCTTCCTTTCCATTTCTAGCAACCTCTGCAATATCTCCTTAGCGGTCAGCTCTTCGGAAACCATATTTCCCAATATATCTATCCTTTTGAAATTAAAAAGTTTAGGGATTTGTTATGCTTTTTTCCGTGCAAACATAAGAGCTAACCCTAGTGAAAAATTTATTAATCTAACCTTTTAAATTAATAAGGGTGAACAATTGATGAAAGGTGAACTAGGAGACTTAACAGCCCAAATAATTAAGTTGCTTGACAATGATCCTGGACAGACTGTTAAAGATCTTGCTAAAAAGTTAGGGGTGAATAGAACTTTCCTTGCAGGCTATCTTAAAGCTTTAGAAAATCAAGGTTATGTTAAATCGAAGAGAATAGGACCTGCTAAGGTTTACTTTAGTAATAAAGGTGTTGAAGATGTTAAATGAGGCTGATACAAGGGCTAAACTCATTGATCCTAAACTTTTGAACAGCGGTTGGACAGAAAAAATGATAGTTAGAGATAAGCCCATAACCAAAGGTATGATTATAAATGAAGGCGGTGATCGTCTTCCACTCAGAAAGCCAGATTATATTTTGTACTACCCAGAGAAGGAAGGAATTCCGCTTGCTGTTATAGAGGCAGAAGCAGAGGACAAATCTCATCTTGCTGGGATGCAACAAGCTAAAGAGTACATGGAAAGATTAGGGGTAAGGCTTGCATATTCAACAAATGGACATAAAATTGAGGAGTATGACGATTTCCGAAAACAACAAGCCACGTTAGAGAATTTTCCCTCGCCTGATGAATTGTGGAGACGATATGCTGAGGGGAAGGAGCTTAAGGGAGTTGTTGAAATAAAGGAAAGCCCTCTGCTCTATCCATACTATCCACTCCCAGATAAGCCTTTAAGGTATTATCAAGAAGTTGCCGTAAGAAATGCTATTGAAGCTATTCTAAAAGGTAAAAAGAAGTTATTGCTTACAATGGCTACTGGTAGTGGCAAAACCTATGTAGCTTTTCAGATAACTTGGAAGCTTTATAAAACGAAGAGAATAAGGAGGATACTTTATTTAGCTGATAGAATCTTTTTAAGAAGACAAGCGCACGACATGTTCTTCCCCTTTGGTGCTGCAAGGGAAGAGTTAGTAGGTGCTGAAAGTATACCAAAGCATAAAGACATATATTTCGCTACTTATCAAACCCTTTATAGTGAAAAAGACGGGAAAAGAGTTTACGAGCTTTTTGATCCGAACTTCTTTGACATGGTGATAATTGACGAATGCCATAGGTCTGGATGGAAGAGATGGCATGACATTCTAAAATACTTCTCCAACGCTATTCATTTAGGTTTAACAGCCACTCCAAAGAGAGATGATAACATAGATACTTACGCGTATTTCGGAGAACCAGTTTATGATTATCCTATGCGTCAAGGAATTGAGGATGGTTTTCTCGCACCATGCGAGATCATAAGGGCATTCACCAACATAGATAAGGCTGGTATTTTAAACATACTTGAAGTGAAAAGTCAAGGTGCAAAAATAGAAGTCCCGAAAGGAGTCGAGCTAAAAGAGTATTATACTGTAGAGGAATTTGAACGCGAAATAACTCTTCCAGATAGAACAAAGAAGATATGTGAACATTTAGCGAGAATTCTGGAGAGCACAGGTCCGAAAGGAAAAACAGCCATTTTCTGCGTTTCTCAATCACATGCTGCAGAAGTAGCTAAGGAGCTGAATAATCATTTTGGCCCAATATTCGGAATAAGCAATTATGCTGTTAGGGTTGTGACCGATGAGCCGTATGCTCATGAGGTGTTAAAAGAGTTTAAGGATTCTGAAAAAGACTTTCCAGTTATAACAACAACTGTTGATCTTCTTAGCACCGGGGTCGATATACCTCCAGTTAGAAACATAGTCTTCTTGAAACATATAGATTCAAAGGTAGTTTTCCACCAAATAATAGGGAGAGGAGCGAGGGTAGATGATATTTCAAGAAAGTTTACGTTCAGAATAATCGATTATACAAACGCTACAAGGTTATTTGATGAGTGGGATCTGCCTCCTCCCTCACGACCTGAAGGACCATCCGATTGGTACTTAAGCTGCAAAATTATTGACTCTGAAACAGGAAGGGGCGTATCCAAAGCATCTGTTGTAGCTCTCCTAGCTCCAGGCAAGCCAGTAACATTAAGGACCGATGAGCAAGGCTCAATTATCCTTAAAGATGTGCCGAGAGGAAGCATTAAAGTTGACGTAAGTGCAAGCGGATATAAGAAGAAAGAGACAACAATACCAACTTTTCCAGCACCAGATCAATGCGTTGCGATAAGCTTAGAGAGGGAACTTAGGGAAAGGAAAGAGTTGATTAAAGCTGAAAATGTTGAAGTATACATAGCAGAAGAAGGACTCGTTAAAGTTAATGCTCTTGGAAGCGAGCTGCTTGAGGCAGAGTATGTAGAGTATTGTAAAAATGGACTAATAAAGAGGATCGCCTCCTTAAATCAACTTAAGGAGATTTGGAAAGATAAAAATAAAAGAGCCAAGTTTAAGGAAGATTTGCAACAAGCAGGCATAAATTTAAGCATATTATCGAAAGTTCTCAAGAACCCAGATGTTGACGAATTTGACTTAATCGCACATATTCTCTTTAACGCTCCAACCATAACCAGAGACGAGAGGGCAAGAACACTGTTAGATTTACGGAAGGAGCTTATCGAAAAATATGGAGGCAATGCAAGAGAAGTTATTTTCGAGTTAGTTGATAGGTATAGGATTGCTGGATTAGACGAAATTACTGATCCGAGAGTATTTAGAACACCTCCATTTGACAAAATGGGAGCTTTGAAGGGAATCGTCGAACTCTTCGGCGGGCTAGATGCGCTTAAAGAAGCTATTTATGAGATTGAGATGGGATTATACCCTGAATTTGGAGGGATTAAGTAATGGAGAGAAGGGAGCTTGCAAACAAGATCGAGCAAGTTTGCGAAATAATGAGGAGGGATGGATTAACCATTCTAGGCTATATGGAGCAATTATCATGGCTCATTTTTCTTAAAATCTTCGAAGATTTGGAAAAGAATTACAAGCTTGAGGCTGAGTTTGAGGGAAGAGCGTACGAGCCTATTATAGATCCTAAGTTTAGTTGGTCAAGCTGGGCTAGAAAAGACATGAGGGCTGAGGACTTAAAGAATTTTATAGAAAGAGATCTTTTGCCTTACCTAAGAGAACTCAAAGGATCAAGAGAAAAGAACTTAATAGCAACTGTTTTCGCAGAAATCAGGCAACAAATGAGAGATCCATTTAACTTAAAAGAAGTTATCTCAATGCTTAACGATATAGACTTCACAAATCCAGAAGATTCTCACACTCTTTCCCAACTCTATGAAGAGCTTCTAATGATGATGGGTAGGGAGGGTGGAGCAGCTGGAGAGTATTATACGCCAAGACCTTTAGTAAGGCTTATGGTAAAGATAGTAAACCCGAAGATAGGTGAAACAGTTTTTGACCCACTTTGTGGTTCATGCGGATTCCTAGTTGAATCCTTCAGACACATGAAGGGGCAGAGGAAATTAACAACAGAAGAGTATAGAATATTATTGGAAAAGACATTTTACGGTCAAGAGTTGAAGGCAATACCATACCTCATAGGAACGATGAATTGCATTCTCCACGGCTTATTGTTGCCAAACATAGTTAGAAGGGATACATTTGAAGAAAATGTAGTTTCTACTCCAAACCAAAGGTTTGATGTAATACTTACTAATCCACCATTTGGAGGGAGCGTAGCTGAACATTTAAGGGATAATTTACCAGTACCAACGAGCTCAACTGAGTTAGCAGCTCTACAATACTGTATGAGAAAGCTTAAGAAAAGTGGGAGATGTGGAATAGTTTTGCCAGAAGGCGTTTTGTTTAGAGGAGGAGCCTATAAAAGGGTAAAGATGGAGTTGCTAAAAGAGTTTAATGTCCATACTATAATAAGCTTACCTCCTGGCACTTTTGCTCACATAGCTCCTAAAGGAGGAACAGGTCCTAGAGCAAACCTAGTATTCTTTGATAGGACAGGTCCTACAAAGGAGATATGGTATTACGAGCTCATTCCGCCAAATAGAGAAAGCTATACCAAAGCAAATCCTGTAAAGGATGAGCATTTAATCGATTGCTATGAAAAATGGAAAAATAGGGAAATTTCAGAAAACTCGTGGATAGTTTCCATCGAGGAAATTAGGGAAAGAGATTATGACTTAACTGCAAGAAACCCGAATAAGAAACAAGAAATAGTATACGTAGAACCAGAAGAGCTTGTTGAAAGTATTCTTGAAAAAGAAAGACAGATTTTAGAAATACTCGAAGAGTTTCGAAACATTCTTGGTGAAGAGCATGAATAAACAAGTAAAATTGGATGCCTTTGTGAAGGAAAATTTAAGCAAGGACATGGAAGAAAGTAGGAGGGGAATTCGAGGATCTTATGATTTGCCTAACGGGTGGAAATGGGTAAGGTTGGACGTAGTAGCTTGGTTAAATAAAGAAAAAAGAGACCCTCGGAAAGAAATGCCTAATGAAGAATTTCTCTACATTGATATATCCAGTATTGAAGAGGAGACTGGGCGTATACTGGAAGTTAAAAAAATCCTTGGAAAAAATGCTCCTTCTAGGGCCAGGAGAGTTATTCACACAAATGATGTAATAATGTCCACCGTTAGACCATATTTAAAATCAATTGCTATTATACCTGAGGAATATGATAATCAAATTTGTTCAACCGGTTTTGCTGTTCTAACGTGTAAGAAGGAAATATTGCCAAAATATCTTTTTTATCTTTTATTTTCCGGTGTGGTTATACGTCAATGCAACGAGATGATGGTTGGAGCCCATTATCCTGCGCTTCGATTCGATCAGGTAGCTCGAATAAAGATCCCTCTTCCACCTCTCGAAGAACAAAAACGAATAGTTTCACGTCTAGAACAGCTTGTTAGCAGAGCTGAAGAGGCTAAGAGGCTTAGGAAGCTAGCTAAGGAAGAAGCTGAAAAGATGATACAGGCTACTTTAAACAAAGTTTTCAGTAAAGCTGAGGAAAAATGGGGGCTCGTAAAATTGACAGAAATGTGTAAGATTAATCCTTCAAAAAATGAAATAAAACATCTTTCTGACGATACACAAGTTACATTCGTCCCGATGACTGCGGTCAATGAAATTACAGGTGAGATAGAAAAGCCTGAAATTAGACTATTAGGCGAGGTGAAGAAAGGATACACCTATTTTAGAGAAGGGGACATTCTATTCGCAAAAATAACACCTTGTATGGAAAATGGAAAATCAGTTATAGCTAAACATTTAGTTAATGGCATAGGTTTTGGTTCGACGGAGTTTCATGTTCTTAGGCCAATAAAGGGCAAGGCTATTCCAGAATGGATTCATTTTTACATTCGACAGAAAACATTTAGAACGGAGGCAGCTAGAAACATGACTGGTAGCGTTGGCCAACAAAGGGTTCCCGTTTATTTTTTAAAAAGCGTAAAAATCCCCTTTGCTCCTATTGAAGAACAAAAAAAGTTAGTAAGCTATCTTAGTGGGATAAAGAGCTTTGAAATTTCTATTGATAAACTTCAGCAAAAAACAGAAGATGAACTTGAAAAACTTATTCCTTCAATTCTTTACAAGGCGTTTAGAGGAGAATTATGATGGAAAAGGAAAACGAATTGATGTATTCTGAGATGAAAAATCCCATATTTCAAGCATTAGAAGATCAGCTTCGCTTAGAATTTGAATGGGCTTATGCTGACAAAAATCTTTATTCAATTTCGATGATCGCTCTATATTTGAAAGATTTAAGTAACGAAGACTTTAAGAAAATTGAAACCCTAGTGTATATGTATCTAAAGAAAATTGAAGAAACAAAATTAAACTCATTTCTCACTACTGAATTTATTTTGGGCTTGTGCTTTGCAACTAAAGTGATATACAACAGGAAAAGAAGAATCTCAGCTAAACTGCTTAGAAGTTTAAGTTTGCTGTTAAACGAGGCAAAGAAAAGAGATTGGTTAAACAATAATGAATTTGCAAGTTTAGTTTTAACATCACTCTCTAGTATTAATGAATTTGATGAATTACTTCAAGCAGCTACCTTATGGGTGGTGGGAAAGTACCAAGAATTCATTAAAAATCGGAACTATGAGGGCGCGATAGACTGTTTGTATGGTCTGAGGTTTAGACGAAAAGATCTACAACTGAGTATGGATGACCTTCACGAACTGATAAAGCAAATAGACAAAATATCAGACGAAACACTTGCTAAACTCTGTATACTTCTCAAAGGAGGATATGAAGAGATCGCTGTTATGCTTGTAGGAGAATTAGAAAGAAGATTAGAAGATGAATTCAGGAATTTACTTATGCCTTCGCTAGAAAGAGGACTCAGAGAGATAACAAGCTTGTTGAATAGCGGCTATCCTCTTGTGGCAATAAAATCGATTATTGAGGCTAAAAAAAGGGAAGGCCATTCTTGGGCTAAGGACATAATTGTTGAAGAAAACTCTATAACTATTAGAAGAATTCCTAAATTAAATGAGCTATCTAAAATTGATCCAAAGGCTCACGCTTTTGCTTTGAAGGCGTTAGATCTTTATAACCGCTCTTACCTTGTTAAGTTAACTAAGGAGGAATTCCAAAAATTAAATGATGCTTATCGTACGACTAAAATAGGTTACATTGGCGTAAGAAAGAAAGAGTATTGGATTATACTCTTTATAACTGGAATAACAAGTTTCTTCACCATTATTTTTTTACCAGATATATTGATGAAAATTTCGGCTTTTGATTATCAGCATATAATCGTTCTTATACAAGAAGCCATGAAGGATTGGACTAAACTCTTTGTATACGGTCTAGTACCAGGGCTTCTATTCTGGTTTTGGATATGGCTTATACGAATTTTGTATATCCTACGAAGGGGAGGAGAAATCAGCATTCCAAGATTATTCCAACTCCTACCAATCATTGGTGACATAATTAGGAAAGTTCTCCCAGCAGAAAAAGGTGATACTCAAGATGGGTGAACTGATGTTAAATTCACTTGCATTGAAAGAGCATCCACAGGAATTTAAAACTTTGGATGTGAACATTCATTATACTCAACTGAATCAAATTCTTGGTTCATTTCGTGATGTCTGCTATTACTTACATGGTGGAAGACTATATTTTCTGGGAGACGAGGTAAGAGTTAGTACAATACTGAGAGGCCACGGTTTCCGAATTTCAAACGTTTCATCAACTAACCTAGATATCATTGAGGACTGGGAAATTATCAGGCCGATCTTTTATAAGTCCTTGCGCTTTTATTTCCTACGACACCATTTTATTTGGAGACCTAGAAGAAGGAATCAAGTGTTTATTTTAGAGCCAGAAGAATTTGAAGGCGCTCAGCTAGTCCATGAAATTTACAATGATTATGGAGAGAGGCTTCTTGTTTTTGAGGGTTTTCGTTATTGGTTAGAATTTCTTGAGGGTAAGCTTGTCCTTACAATGCTTCCCAAAGTAAAACCGATCTTGCCCTTTAAATCGAAATTAGAGCCTGAAGATATAATATTCGGTAGAGATTCCTTTCAGGAAGTAGGGCCTCCTTTAATGGGAAGGAAGGGCTTTTCCCGCTACTTCCGAGGGGTCGCATTGAAATCAAATCGTGCAAAAAAGCAGGTTTTAGAAGCCATAATTAGACTTCTAAGCGGAGAGAAGGAGGAAATGGTTATTCCTGCTGGAAATCTGGAAAGGGGTTTAGTTTTTGGTTCTGAGTTTATTAAAATGGAAGAAGTGGAGGCGGATTTCTATGGTGAGTAAAGCTATAGTTTGGACCGAGCCTCAATTAAGATTTAAACTGGGAATACAGGAATCCATCATTGACCCTAAAGTGGGTCTATTAGTTCATGGACCATTAGATTTCAATTCTAAAAGAAGGAAGTTTTCAGAGATCAGACTAGGACTAATATGTAAAGAACCATCTCGAATCATAAGTTTCTTGAATAAACTGAACTCGTATTTTCCGTCGCAGAAAGTAGGAGATAGACCATATGAAGGCTTTCAAAAAATCTATAGAGTACCTATACGAATCCCTTCTGAAAGTGAAGTTGTTCAGTTAACAAATCAAGAGGTTTCAAAAGTCTTGGGAATGGGAAACACATTTGAAAAAATCGTTCAATTGTATGATGAGAAAATTCAAGAATTTCATGACAGAATGAGGGGAAGATATGATGTCCTTGTAATACAGATTCCTGGAGAGTTAGGTAGGTATGATAATCCTCAAAAATCGCAAAACCTGAGAAATTCCTTAAAAGCATTGGCTATTAGAAGAGAAATAGTGACCCAAATACTGACTGAGAAAACACTTACGTCTACATATGAATGTGAAAACATGTGGAACCTTTCTTTGGGGCTATATGTTAAGGCAGGCGGCGTACCTTGGATGTTAAAGGAGTTCACAAATACTAGATCATTTATAGGCATAGCTTATGGTATAAGGAAACTTGAAAGTGGACAAAGCGTTCTTTCAGGTTTAGCAGAAATCTTTGATGAATTTGGAGAACATCTTTCGATGGTATCGATTACGAGCGAAGTTTTTGGTAAAGATTTTACATTGGAAACTGACGGAAGCTACCATCTTAGTGAGGAAAAGATCGCACTACTGGTTGAAAAGCTAATTCAAGAATATGAACGAAGAGTAGGCAATTTACCTGAAAAAGTGGTACTACATAAAACGACTTTCTTTAACGCGTCAGAAAAGCGAGGAGTAGAAAGCGTATTAGCTAAACAGGGTATTATTTATGACTTAGTAAACATCGTTGAAAATCCTTCTCTAAGGATGTTTACAAGCGATAAAAAAGCTCCTTCTAGAGGAACTTTCCAAAAAATTAATGAAACTACAGGATTGATATACACAACTGGTTATGTTAAATCACTTGAAACTTACCCAGGTATAGGTATCCCAAAGCCGATAGAATTCCATATAGACGAAGGAAAAACCAAACTTGAAAAACTAGGTAAAGAAATACTTGCATTAACAAAGATGGATTGGAATAATACCAATTTAATGCTCAGGGAACCCGTCACAACAAAATATGCGTCGAACATAGTTGAAATACTAAAGGCAGGGTTACAGCCCCATGAAGTAGTTAAAGATATTAGGTATTATATGTAGTTAATATTTATAATGGGCCACCTTTAGTAAAATTTGTTGAACCATAACATCTATGATACTCGATGAACTGTCTATGACAAAAGGACAAAGAAAGTAGAAATTTGCTGTGATTTCCTCCGAGACATCAGCTTGACATAATATTGTATGCAATGAGGAGAAGATAAATCCAAAATTGCCTCCCAGCGTTCATGTTTGAATGTCTTTAAGGAAAGTAACACTAAGACTTCTCGCTGTTTGCTACACAAGATAAAGTTTGGCATTTAACCGTTACTCGCAATTTCTACGCTAAAAAGAGAAGGAGCTTTTTCTACACTATTTCCAAAACTCCCTTGATTAAAATGAAGTATTGTGAATACTCTGGCTGCAACAAGAAGGCTGAAGGAATTTTGAGTTTCGGCTGAATTAAGAACTACTACTGCTTGGAGCACTTGAAGAAGGTTAAGAGAGAGCTTGCCGGAATCTAGTGGTTCTAATGAGCATCCAAGCTTTGGATATAATTTCAGAATTTCTCTACCAAATAGCTTCGAACCCAACAGTTATGACGGTTTTGCTCACTCTCATCATTGCGATAACTCTTGGTGAATTGTTCAAAAGAATCTTCAAAAGCAGAATTCTAGGCTTCCTAGTTACAACCACAGCTTTGATCTGGATTTACGGGGAGATTATCAAAGGAAAAACTAAATTTGATATTTTAATATCCATGATCTCTTTGCTCGCATTCTTCATAGCTGCTTTCATAGTAGCCCTAAAGCTTTTCATCAAAAAAGCTGATTCCTTCTGGTGTTTGATTGCTCAATGCTCTAAAAGCTTGGAAGCTAGGGGCACATAGAATAACTGAGAGCCAGATTGAGAAGTTAAAGAGGGTAAAGCCGAGAGGGTGGCTAGTTGAAGTTATTCCTTCGCTAGAGGATAAGCCGAGTTTCAACTCCCAAATTTTCTAATCCCTCTTTATGCTTACAAAAAGCACGCTTGCTTCGGGAATATGGGTTCACCAAAATAGGATAAGCTTCTACATCTTTGCCAAAGAAGAAAAGTTGCTAGAAGAGATCAAGGCTCAACTAAGCGCCCTCTACCCAAACATATTCTTCAAGGATGCTGAATCAACCCTCATTCCGCTTAAAGCTGGAAGCCATGTTTGCACCTCTTACTTAAGCCTAGACTACTACTATTGTAAGATCAAGAGCATTCAAGGCTTTGAGTACGATCCGCTAATGCATATCCTAGAGTCTTTGAGCATCGATGCGATGCTTCAAGTTGCTTTTAGAGCCAAGAAAATTTCGACAAGTTTTCTAGAGAGGCTTAAGGCTAAACTAAATCCAGAAGCACCTTATACCCGTGAGATACTGAGGAAATTCTCCCTTCCCTACTTCAAGGTTAATGTGAGACTTAATGCTTTCTCACAGAGCTTCGAAGATGCAAGAAGAGGTGTTGAAACTCTTGCCAACGCCTTCAGCAGCTTCAACGGTAGTTATGCTAAGTTCAAGCCGAGGATAGTAAGTTTCCCAATAACAAGAAAATCTTACTTGATTCTAAAGGATATCGTCAGAAGAAAGTTTCCTTTCATCGATTTTAACAAATCTTTCTTACTATCCAGCGAAGAGCTCGCCACTCTATTCCACTTACCCATCGACTAGATCATAAGCCATATCTCCATGAGGATCAATAACGTTAACACAATAACCATTTTCCTGAGCTTGAGCAATTATGTTAACAAACAACGAAGTTTTCCCTGTTCCAGATGAGCCGATTATGTAAACATGTCTCGTTAAATCAGATAATGGAATGCTAGCTTGCTCTCTTCCCCTTCTGTATTGTTTTAAAAACCCTATTGTTATTCCATTACCCTTTTTTGCTATCGCTGGTAGGGGTAGCCTTGGCCTTATTGCATAATTTATCCTCTCATCCTTAACCTTGAGTGCTTACCCGAAAGGCTTGATGACATAATTTTTCTAGATCCTCTAAGAGTTAGTTTCAGCATCAATCCATTCGAGCTTCCTCCTTACCAAGATGAATACGAAAGAGCAATGCTCATCGAAAGAGTAATCGGTCAAATAGTTGAAGTTATGAAGAGGATTTTTGGCGAATGTTATTGGGGTCCAAGCCTAAACAGGACTTTCCAAAACGTCGTTAGAACCCTTTACCAGAGACGATAGACCGACTTTCGAGGATATACTGAATGTTTTGCTCGGAAAGATCGAGGATGAGAGCGAGGCTTTCAAAGAGCTGAAGCAAGAGCTAAAGAAAATCCCACCTGAAAGGTTCGATGCTGCGATAAACAAAGTTGATCCTTTTGTTAAGAATGTCCTGCTTAGAATGCTTTTCTGCAGCAAGAAATCGAGCTTAGATTTCAACGAGCTTCTTAAACCAAAGAAAATCGTGATCTGGACGCTCGCTAAGGCTGAAATAACTGAAATGAACATGCAGATGATGGGCTCAGCCCTAATAACAAAGCTATGATTTTACTGCGCATCAAGGCCAAGAGAGGAAAGAAACCTAGTTTTGCTCGTAATAGATGCGTTTCAAAACTTTGCTTTTCTAGAAACTCTCGAAGTTATGATTGCAGAGGTAAGAAAGTTTGGAATAGGCTTGTTCTATCGCACCAACATACAAAACAATTAACCGAAGCTTTGCTTAGAGAGGTTCTTGGAAATACCGCTAAGAAAATAATCTTTAGAGTTTCTGGAGAGGGAGGGCCTGAAGCTGCGCTGCGCCAGCCTTTACTACCACCTCAAGGCATTAACTTCGATAGCGATCTCCCTGCTCCAGCCCTCCGCAGCAGTAGATTTGAGGGTCATGACCGATGTCAGGGCTCTGGAAAAGAAGAAGGACCAGCTCTAAGGATGGCTCCTGTCTAATTCTAGTCTCGACCTTAATTAGCTAGAGCCTCGACTGGTGACTAGACCTGAAAATTCATTCTCATAATTCCTCCTTTGAAACCAGCACACCGAAGCTCAGCACCTATTCCTGACTAAGGCAATTTTCCATCTTTTTGC
>Ga0315298_1003446_pt1 | contig 25175 bp, 14 predicted proteins | sample WHS_1_MG_FD_203077 | JGI IMG/M metagenome (GOLD analysis project Ga0315298, IMG submission 203077) | Extremophilic microbial mat communities from Washburn Hot Springs, YNP, Wyoming, USA - WHS_1_MG | ecosystem: Environmental > Aquatic > Thermal springs > Hot (42-90C) | place: USA: Wyoming... | reverse complement strand
CCCCATGCCTTGAAAACTCCAGGGGTTCGGGGGCGGCGCCCCCGACTCCAAACGGACATTTTCCCTGAGCAATTAGCGGTCATAATCGCTGAGCAGTAACAGCCCTTCGGCCCTGCTGTGGGGAAATCAGGGAATCCCCTGAGTCAGTCGACCGGGGCTACCGCGCAGCAGCCGGTCAGGGCGCGCTCCATCCGTCCCGATCACCTGGCAACCACGAAGCTGCCCCCCTGGCTGCGCCCGGACACCTCCGGAAAGTACATCTCGTACCCGCGCGCCGGCATCGCCTGAAACCTGCCCTCGCTGGTAGCCTGAGCCAGGTAGGTATACTGGTACGTCCCCTTCGGCAGATAGGTGGCGAAGAGGGCCACACGATCGTCCCGCGGCTCCACGCGACTGAAGTAGTCGTACTGCCACCACCTCGGCCCGGATTTCTCCTTTGCAGAGTCCCCTTTGCTCACCATACCCGTGTTCTCCTGGACGACGAGGCTAGTGGTCTTCAAGGCGGTGTCCACAGCCTCGAGACCGGATGGGAGAGGATCCTCCACGATTAGGTAGTGCAGATCCTGCAGAGCCACCACGGTCAGCTTCACCTTCACTGTCTCGCCTGGAGCCACCTGGGTGACGGGTCCTGCGGCCTCGTTGCCCAGCCGGTAGTACTCCCGCAGCAGTGCCAACCCATCGGCCACCGCCGGAACCTGTTCGCCCGTCAGGAAGGTGCGCAGCGTCATGGTGTAGTACAGCTTCCCCTCGCCGGACTCGCCGGCGGTCGGTTTCGCCCGAGCGATGTTCAACTGGTTATCGGCATCGGCCAGCAGATCCTTCACCTGGACCACCAGCTGCTTCGACTGGTCCACGTTGTCGCGGTTCACCGTTTCCGTCGCCAGCTCCTTCCCGTTCAGGCTCACTCGGTAGGTGAAGTCTCCGTTCAGTTCGCCGCTGGCCTCCAGGTAGTCGGTCAAAGCCAGCAGGCTCGCCGCCGTCTCCTGGGTGGTCTGCCAGTGGCCGTCCTTGCGAGCCACCATCAGCCACCGCACCGCCGGTGGGATCAGCGGGCTATCGGCAGCAACCTTCACCAGGGCATCCAGGACCACGGCGGTGCTTCGGGTGTCGGTATTCATGGTCCGATAGTCCTGCTGGGCTTCCTCCCAGTGGGCGCCCGTGGCGCTGGCTATGGCCGCGTTGGAGAGGTCGGAGACGAGGCTCTTCAGCTTGCCATCCTGGCCGCCGGTCTGCTGGACCTGGAGCGCCAGAAGCAGGTAAGCTTTGCCGTAGTTGCCCAGGATCGACCTGCGATCGTACAGGGCGTTGGTGAGCCCCAGGTCGCCCTTGCCAGCCAGCGCCAGGGAGTAGAGCACGTAGGCCCGACCGTTGGGGTTCTCAGGGTGCAGGGCATCGGACGGGGCGTCCAGGGATTTCCGGAGGAACTGGGCCGCCCTGTCCAGGACACCCTGGTCCACGGTGTAGCCGGCCAGACGAGCCTCGGCCAGGCCCTGGACCACGTAGGCGGTGATCCACTGGTCGCTGCCGTCGCCGGGCCACCATCCCCATCCACCGTCGGGGTTCTGGCCGCCGTACAATCGCTGGAGGCTGCGCGCCACGATCGCCGGCAGCTGGGCCGCCATGCCAGTCTTATCTCGCAGCCCCACCTTGTCGAAGGCCCGCTGCATCACCACCCTCGGCAGGAACCGGCTCACCGTCTGCTCCGTGCACTCGTAAGGGAACTCGTCCAGGAAGCGCGCCGAGTAGCGCATACCGGCGGCCAGGGAAGGCTCCGTCTCCACCGTCAGCTCGCCCAGGGCTGGGTTCACGCCCTCCGGCACCCTCACCAGCTCGGTGGTGGAGTCCCGCACCTCGCCGGAGGTAGCCACCATCTGGGATGCCGCGAGCGGGTTCACCGGGAGGGTGATCCGCACGCTGTCCCCCGGCACCCCTGCCGTGAGAGGCCTAGCCGTCAGGGTCAGCACCGCGCTGGATCCGCCTCCCGGCACGCTCTCCACCACAGCGGACCACTCCAGCCGCTGCAGGCCGCCCGAGGGCAGCTGCACCCGCAGGGGGGCGAACTGGCTCCCCTCCTCGGGCCGCACGCCCTTGGCCGAGAGGGAGACCTCCACCTCCACATCCCGACCTGTGTAGTTCTGGAGGAGGGTAGCAAGGCGAAGATGATCGCCCATCAGCAGGAAGCGTGGGAAGGCAGGGCGCAGCAGAAGGCTCTTGCTGGTCACCGTGTCCACGGTGGCGCTTCCCACCTGGGTGGCGGCGGTGACGGCCTTGGCCGTCGCCCTCCATGTCGTGAGGGTATCAGGCATCGGCACCGTGACCGTCGCCTCTCCCTTGTCGTCGGTGCGCACCGATGGCGCCCAGAAGGCGGTATCGGGGAACTCGCTGCGGACGCTCATCCCATCGCCGCCGCCTCCCGCCCCCTTGTTCTCCGTGGGCAGCTTCTCGTTGTAGCGATCCACCGACAGGGTTAGCGTCGAGGAGGTGCTGAGGCCGAGGCCTCGCCGTCCCCAGAAGCTGTCGGCCAGATCGTGGGAGTTGTCGTTGGCCAGCGCCAGCACCGAGGCGTCCACGACGGCCAGGGAGACCTCTGCCGGCACCCCCTTGCCCTGGGCGTCGGTGGTCTTGATGCTGTAGATGGCGTTCTCGCCCGGCTGGTAGCTGGTCTTGTCTGGCGTGAGGCTAACCTTCAACGTCTTGTCCGTCGCCGCCACCTTCAACTCGCCGTACCCCACCTTGAAGGAGGCGCTGCCGCCCGTGCCGCCACCCTTGAACAGCACGGCGGAGACGTAGACGTTGGGCATGTAGTCTGAGAGAATTGGTATCTGCAGGATCTCGCTGTTCCCGTGCAGCCGCACCACTCGATGACTGAGCAGCCTCCCCCGCTCGACGGTCACAAGAGCCAAAGCATCCTGCACGGGCGAGGGGATCAGCACCCTGGCGATGTCGCCGACGGAGTACTCCTTGCGATCGGGAACCAGCTCCAGCCGGTCGTTGCTCTCCATCTGCCAGCTGGCGTATCCGCTGCCGGAAACGTACAGGTAGGTGGCCGAACGCTGCCTTTTGCCTTTGGGATCGGCCACCTCCGCCACCACACGGATGGACCCGGCTTCCTTGGCCGCGATGGAGCCACGCGCCTTGCCGTTGGCGTCGCTGGTGACCTGCTGGGTCACGAGGAGGGTGTCCTCGGGCTTGCTGGTCCAGATGTAGCCGCCGTCGGGCTGCTTCTCCTTGACGCTGAGCCACTTGCGACTATAGAAGGAGACCGTCACCGCGGCACCAGGCACCGGCTTCCGGTTCGTATCCACCACCAGCAGATCCACCGGGGCATCCTGCCCAGTTCTTGCCACGTACTGCTCCGGCCGCAGCCCCACGTACCACTGCCCCTTGTGGATCACAGCCTCGGTCCGGGCACTCACCTGCTGGTTGTTGGCGTCGGTGATGGTGGCCTCGATCGTGAACAGCTGGCTCAGGGGATCCTTGCTGAGATCGGCCGGAAACTGGAAGGCGAAGTTCCCCTGGGCGTCGGTAGTGCCCTTCCCCTCGGTTCTAACCCGGTCGCCCTCCATGCTGGCCTCGCGCAGAAGATCGGCGTCAACGAACTGGTAGTCGCTGTCGGGCAGCCTGAAAAGGTAGTTCTGCGAGGTCACCCGCCACTTGAGCGGACTGTCTGCCAGGGGCTGGCCAAAATAGTAGGAGGCGCTGCCGCTCACGGAGACCTGGTCGCCCTGGAGATAGTCGCTCTTGCCGGGGTTGACCTTGACCTCGAACTCGGGCTTCCGGTACTCGGCCACGCTGAAGCCCGTCCCAAAGCTCCAGTCCCCGATGCGGGCGGAGATGTTGTAGCCGCCCAGGGATGCACCCTCCGAAAGCAAGACCTCGCCGTCGAAGGTGCCCATGTCGCTGAGCTTCACCTGCTTCGTGGTCACCACCCGCCCACGGCTGTCCCTGACCTCCAGAGAGAGCTCGATGCCCGCGGGCGGCACGGAGTAGTGGGCGTCGTCGTCGGAGCGAACGATCCCCTTGAAGAGCACCCTCTGCCCCGGCCGGTAGATCGGCCGATCTGTATACATCGTCCCGCGATAGGGCTGGGCATAGGGATCCCAGGGCAGGTTGAACTCGTAGGGCAGGATCCCCTGTCCCCAGTCGCTGCCGACCGCGCCCACATCCCCCTCCCCTTCCGCAAAGGCATAGGTGAACTGCGGCCTGCCGCCGGGCTTCTCCTCCGGCAGCCCGGTGGCCACCAGCACGCCATCTCCGTCAGTCTGGCCGACAGCGAGGGTGCTCCCATCGCCGGACACTATCCTAAGAGGCAGGTTCGGAACCGGCTCCCCGCTGGTCAGATCGGCAGCCCACACCAGGACCTGCCCCTGGGCCTTCTTCATGGTGAGGGCTAGCCGGCTGACGAGGAGCAGACGATTGTCGGAAACCCCCTCAGGTGACGTCACCTTCAGCAGGTAGAATCCGGCGGCCAGCTTGGACCCCGGACCGGTGCCCAGCGCCGTCGAGGTCAGGCTCACCTGGTTCTTGGACGGTGCCGGCGTCTCCGACCAACGCCTCACCAGCTTCGACTCATCGACGTCAAAGCGATCCTTCCCCTGGGTGTAGGTGGCTATGCGCAGGAACCCGGCCTCATCCAATCGGTATAGCGACAGGTCTAGACGGGAGATGTTCACATATCGCAGGTAGATGGTGGGCGATCCGGCCGCATCGAAGGTTCCCACGAGGCCCGGCACCACCGCCTGCAGCTGGGGCGGCAGGGGACCGGTCGTAAAGGTGATCCGGAGAGGCGCGCTCAGCTTCTGGCCGTATCGGTCCTTAGCGTCGGTCGAGATGGTCAGGGTATAGCTGGTGGAAGGTTTCAGGCCGCCCCCAAGCAGCAGCTGGGTGTCCGAGTTCAGCCACCCCAGGTGCTGCTGCGCGGGCTTGGGGGTGAGCGAGACGGCCTTCTCCACCGAGTCCGTATCCATCGGGTTGGTGAAAACGATCCGGATGGAATCGTAGGGGCGAACGTTCGTTGCTCCGGCCGTAGGAACCGTGGAATCCACCTTCGGGATGCCGACGGTGGTGAAGCTCCAGCTGAACCCCGCCGTCTCCCCTCCTCCGCGAGCGGCCTTCACCCCCGCCGCCACGCCGGCCGTGTAGGAGGTGGCGAGTCGGAGAGGGGCCTTGGGATGAAATACCAGATCCTCCCCGTCCCAGCCAAAGCCACCCGGCACCGCCCTCCCGTCGGGTCCTGCTAGAGAGAAACGTTCCTCCGCGGACCGGTGGTCCACCGGCTGGTCGAAGGTGACCCTAATGTCCGAGTCGGGTCCCACGTACTTTGTGTTGGCCTCCGGCGACACCTTGGCCACGGCAGGCGCCTTGGTTGAAAAGCTCCAGCTGTAGTCCGATGCCAGCGGACTCCCCGCAGTGTCCGTGATCCCCTTGGGGACCGTCACCTGGAAGCGAACACCGGCAGGCAATCCGCCGTCGGGCCGGAAAAGGTAGATGGATGTGGTGAGCCATCGTCCCTGACCCTCCAAGGTCGGCTCGATGCGGAGAGGGTTCGGCTCTCCCCCCTTCGTGCCCAGAGGCGCCATGGGGTAGCTGAACTGGACCACAATGGCCGCGTCCGGGGCAACCTCGGTCGCTCCATCCGCAGGCTGGACAGTTACGACACTCAGATCCTTCGCCGTCATGAACTGGAAGGTGATCGCCTCCCTCAGAGGCAGCAGAAAGAGTCCACGCGCGGATTGGTCAACGGTAACGTTGTAGGTCACACCCCGGGCCCAGCCCCTGCTCGGCGCGAAGATGAGGGTGTTGCCCTTCCAGGAGTAGCTGCCGTCAACTGACGGCTGGATGTGGAGGGCGCGCTCAGCCAAGGGGGCCAGCATTGGCCGGTCGAAGGTGATGGCGATGGGGGTGTCCACCGGCACGTCCTTCGCGACCGTTGGCTCGAAGCGCTGGGCCCTCGGGGCCTCCAGTTCGCCCGCAGCCGCGCCCGCGGCCAAGACACCGCCGGCCAGCAGCACCACTGCCGCCGCCACAGCCCAAGCCCAACGCCATCGTCTTGCCCGAGGAGCACCTTCACTCATTCGTTCAACCTCCACTCCATCTTCTGCACTACTGGACCTGGAAGCCCGGCATCGCTGCCGGCCCGAGCAACCACATCCAGGCGCTGGGATCGGGGACGGCCCAAGCCCCTGGATCAAGACGTCATCTGCATCAAGGCAACACCCACGTCAATCCTTGCTCACGGCCCTCCTCCCGCGCCTTCCACCACTATCGACCCTTCGTCCTGGGCGAGGACCTTTCCAGAAGGATCCAGTGCCACCGCGCGGAACAGATGTCGGCCGGGAGCGATCTGCCAGTTGGCCCGATAGGGGGGAGTGTCGAAGGCCGCGAGCCGCGTCCCATCCACTTGAAGCTCCACGCGCGCCGACCCTCCAAGCCCCGAGCCTGCCGCGGCCACCTCGATCTTCTGAAGAGCACGCGGAAGGTCCGGGCTGATCTGCACCACCGTCCCGGTGGACGGGCTGGTGAGGACCAGCCTCGGGTGGACGCCTCCAGGCGGGGAGGTCTGGCCCTGAACCGGGGAGGCCCCGGTCGGCGGCTCGGGAATTCCGACGCTCCGCGCCCACGCCTGTAACTCCGGAGGGACAGACTCGTAGACCCTCTCCTCCACCAGTTCGGGCGGCGTCGTCGGCCCGGCTAGAAGGCCCGTGGACCGGTCGATCTTGAGCGGGCGGTGCCAGGTACACGTGTTGGTCGGCTCGGTGCCGGCGATGAACAGCTCGGTCCGCCGGGCCGGACACCACCGGGAAGGCAGCTCCCCCGAGTCCGGGCACACCTCCACCCGCACCAGGCCGGGAGGCTCGGTGAAGCGCGCGACGGGGCGACCCTTCAGCGCCTCCTCCATGAAATCGTGCCAGATCGGAGCGGCACCACTGATCCCGGACACCCCCTGCATGGCGCTGTTATCTGAGTTGCCCACCCACACCGCCGTCACCAGGTTGGGCGTGTAGCCCACCGTCCAGTTGTCGCGCCAATCTGTCGTGGTGCCGGTCTTGGCCGCCGCCGGCACGCTCAACTTGAGGGGGCTATCCGGACCGAACTCCAGCGACCGGGCGTCGTTATCCGACAGGATATCTGTAACCAGATGGGCCACCTGGGGCGAGACGACCCGCTGCTCTCGGGGAGCGCCTGCCTGCCAGAGAACGCGTCCCTGGGCATCCTCCACCCGAAGGATCGCCACCGGCTCTCGACGGCGGCCACCCGCAGCCAGCGCCCCATAGGCCGAGGCCAGATCGAGAGGCCGCACCTCGCCGCTGCCCAAGGCCAGGCTGAGGTCTCCGGAGCTGTTGGACGCCAGGCTAGTGAGGCTAGCCCGCGCAGCCACGGCAAGGAAGGCCGCCACTCCCAGACGCTGCATGACCGAGACGGTCGGCAGGTTGAGGGAGTTGGCCAGCGCCTCCCGGACTGAAACGGGACCGTGCCACACCCGATCGTAGTTCTCGGGGGCGTAGACCTTGCCATCGGCCGTGAGGAAGGAGGTGGGCACGTCGTACAGCACCGTGGCGGCCGTGACGGCCCGGCCGTCCAGGGCGGCTGCGTAGAGGATAGGCTTGATGGCAGAGCCGGGCTGCCGGAGGGCAAGCGCCACGTTCACCTGGCCATCGATCGCCTCGTCGAAGTAGTCGGCGCTGCCAACCATGGCGAGGATCTCCCCCGTGGAAGGGTCGAGGGCCACCAGCGCCCCGTTCGTCACACGTTTGTCAGCCAGGGCCGCGATGTATCGCCCGACCGTGGACTCGGCAGTCTCCTGCAGGCCAAGATCCAAGGTAGTGTACACCCGAAGGGCCCCGGCCACGGCCGGATCAAGACCGAGCTGGTCGGCCAGCAGCTGGCGCACATATGCGACGAAGTGGGGAGCTCTGACAGGAAAAGAAACCGAAGACAGGCGGAGAGGTTCTGCGGCAGCAGCGTCGGCCTCTTCTCGGGTCACATATCCCTGCTTCACCATCAGAGATAGGACCATCTTCTGTCGAGCCTTGGCGCGCTCCAGGTCGGTGAGCGGGTCCAAGCTGCCGGGTGCCTGCGCCAGGCCGATCAGCAGGGCGCTCTCGGCCAGGTCCAGGTCCCTGGCGCTCTTGCCGAAGTAGACCCTGGCTGCCGCCTCGACACCCACGGCCTGATGGCCATAGGGGGTGCTGTTGAGGTACATCTCCAGGACCCGGTCCTTGCTCAGACGCGCCGTCAGTCGCAGGGCCAGAGCCGCCTCTCGCAGCTTCCTCCAGATGGTCTGCTCGCTCCGCTCCTCAGGGGTCATCCAGAGGTTCCGCACCAGCTGCTGGGTGATGGTGCTTCCCCCGCTGACTACCCCTTGGTCCCGGAAGTTCTGCCATGCGGCCCGCAGCAGGGCTGCTGGGTCGATCCCGGGATTGGAGTAGAAACTGGCATCCTCGGTGGCAATGGCAGCCCGGATCAGGGACATCGGCAGCTCCGCGAGAGGAACGTAGGTGGCTTTCCCCAGCTCAGGATCGAGGGCCTCGTAAAGCAGGGCGCCGTGCCGGTCGTAGAGGGTCACCGTCGCGGGATGCAGCGAGGAGGGGAGAGGTAAACCGATGTCGGAAAAGACCAGCCAGTCGCCCAGAGTTCCCAATAGCAGCAGCACGGAGACGGCGGCCACGCTGAGCCGCTTGCCTCCCGCTGGCACCTTCGACTCCCTAATCCATGCCGGCCGCAGCGCGGACCTTGGCGCAGAGGTCATCCAGGTCGAACGGCTTGGAGAGCACCGCCTTCACCTGCGACCAGCAGCCCAACCGACGATCGTACGAGTAAGCCGACACCACCACCACCGGCAGATCCGCTGTGCTCTCGTCACTGTTCAGACGGCGCAGCACCTCGACTCCATCGATCCCCGGCATGTGCAGGTCCAGGGTGACGACGGACGGGCGCAGCTCCCTGGCCGCCATGATCCCGTCTTCCCCGTTGCGACAGCCAGCGACCCTGAATCCCGCGGACTCCAGAAGCTCGCACATCATCTCCCTGACTGTGTCATCGTCCTCAATGACCACGGCTAGGTGCTTCTCTGGAGCCAATCGACACACCTCCAGGCTCCACCATCGCTGGTCTTGGGCGCCCGCCTTCACCAGAGCTGTGGACCCGAGTCGCTGACGACCAAGGGAGCGCGCTCCCCGCCCTCCCGTCCAGATCGGTCCCCATGCTCTGAAATACGAGCGCGAGGGCCCTTGGAAAAGCGTCGGCGGGAGAGAATCCAGAATGCGAGCGCGAAAGATGGTGAAAGTTCCGCTAGATGTTCCTGGTATTCTAGGCGGACTGCAGGGAATGTCAACTATCGATTGAGCGAGAATGTGAGAGGCTGGAAGAGGATGTTGGAGATCCCTGGCGCTAAGAAACGGCAGGAACGGCGCTCTTTCGGCGACTCCTGCGTCTGGTCACCGCGGTCGGGGCAGGTTCCGCCACATCCGGTGTCGGCGCTCCGTCCGGCTGACTGCTGTCCTCCACTTTCGCCACCTCCAGGGTGGTCACCGCCCGCCCACGTATCAGTCGCCTCTCCGCCTTGAGGCTGCCGCCATCGATCAGCTCTTGGATATAGTTGGCAAGAAGCGACCTGACCTGGCCATTGCCGGCAGAGTCACCCGGCAGGAGCGCCCTGATGATGCGACGCAGCGTGAGGTAGTCGGAAGAGGCAGCCAGAGCTCGGATCTCCTCCAGCAGCTCGTCACCCGATGGGAGCTCGACATCTTCCTCCTGCTCGGCGGGGGCCTGCTGTCGACCGCCTCGTCCCCTGGGCAACGGGAGATACTCGTCGGCGCAGAGCCTCAACTCTCGGTTGATGCTCTCCTGATCTGCCGCGACCACCACCTTCTTCCCGTGTCGCTTGAGGGCATTGGCCACCGCGATGAAGTTCCGGTCTCCCGATCCGAGAATGAACACCTCCACCTCAGGGGAGCCTTCCAGCTGGTCCCGAAGGTCCTGCGCCATGACATCATCGACCACTGACTTCAGCCTTCCGCGCTGGTTCGGCCAGGCAGGACAATGGACCAGCTGGAATCCATGCTGATACAGCTGAATTGCGAGATCGTCCATGTCCTCGCGGCGAAAGTCGCCAAAGGCCCTCCGGACCAGGACCCGTCCCTGCTCGGGAGCCAGCTCCAGCAGCCGATCTATCGCCTCGCGCGGAAGATTGGCCACATCGATGTTCAGGCTCACCACCGGACGGCGTTCCGACGAAGCAGCATTCCCCTTGGTCACCAGGCGACAAAACCCCCAAATCCTAATCAGTGATCAATGGAATTATACCGGATTCCCGCAGCGGCGCGCCAATCAGCGTACTAGTACAGCGACAAAATGAGTTTGGTATGTAGGGCGGGGCCTTGTGCCCCGCCGCCGGGTCCACCCCGTGCGGCGGGCGGCGGGGGATAAACCCCCGCCCTACATGTCGAAACCAATTTGGTCGAGTACTAGTTCTCTGGCACGGTGATTCTGAGAGGTAGGGAGGGGACTTGTCCCCCTCCATCACGTTCCTGGGTCAGGAGGAGAGCCTGCCCCAACCTATCGGAACCAACGTGTCAAAGGACTAGTGTGCGGAACACGTAGAGCAGGCTGGTCTGTGCACCGCTGTCTGCATCCCAGCCAGCGACCGTTGGCAGGCCCATTTGCGGCTGATGCTACAATACCAGCCTGGAACCACCCTGGCGAAGGCCCCGGACAACCGGGGACCTCAAGTCTTCAGCAACGAGCGAGGTGGCAAGTAGGATGCCGGAAAAACGAGCCCTCATCATGCACCCCTCCGACAATGTGGCAACGGCCGTGGAGGAGATCCGCCCCGGTGAGGTGGTCTCCGTCCCATTTCAGAAGGAGGTGATTACCCTGCGAGCCACGGAGGCGATACCCTTTGGCTTCAAGATCGCCCTGACGGAGATCGCCCAGGGCGAGGTCATCCGCAAGTACGGCGAGGTCATCGGCAAGGCCAGCATGCCCATAGCCAAGGGGTCTCTGGTCCACGTCCACAATCTGGAAGGGACCCGTGGCAGGGGCGACCTGGAGAAGGGAGTGGAACGATGACGTTCATGGGGTACGTGCGGCCGGACGGCTCGGTGGGAACGCGGAACCATGTACTGGTCATCCCTCAGGGGATCATATCCAAGAGCATCTGCGACTTCGTCCCCGGAACCAAGACCCTGATCAGTCCTGACCACGGGTCCGGTCGCACCGCCAACGATCGCGAAACCATTGCAAGGGTGCTGATCGGATTGGGCCGCAACCCAAATGTGGCATCGGTGATACTTCACGCCGCCAGCCCAGGTGCCGGCTATCCGGAGCTACGCCCGGAGCGGCTAGCCGAGGAGATAGCCGCCAGCGGCAAGAGGGTGGAGCTGATCGACCCCGCAAGAGACGGGGGAACCTACGGGGCCATAGTGAAGGGGATCCAGCTGGCAAGGGAGATGGTGTACGAGGCCTCCCGGTTGCGCAGGGAGCCGGTGGGAGACGAGCATCTCTGCCTGGGCGTAAAGTGCGGCTACTCAGACACCACCTCAGGGCTGGCAGGCAACCCCGCCATCGGCTATCTGTACGACAAGATCGTCGCCGCCCGTGGAACCGCCATGTTCGGCGAGACCACGGAGATCATCGGAGCGGAGCATGCCCTCGCCCGGCGCGCGGCGTCTCCCAAGGTGGCAGGGGAGATACTGGAGGTAGCGAGAATCCAGGAGGAGCGGGCAAAGGCCACAGGACTCGACATCCGAACGGTGAACCCAGTCCCCGCCAACATCAAAGGAGGGATCAGCTCCCTGGAGGAGAAGAGCCTCGGCGCCATCCACAAAGCCGGCACCTCGCCGATCCAGGGGGTGCTGAGGTACGGCGAACGACCGCCGGGCAAGGGGCTCTATTTCGTCGACAACTGGATGGGCCACCTCTCCATCTTCGCGGGCTATGCGGCGGCGGGGGCCAACATCGTCATGTTCCAGCTTGGCGGGGGCGGGGTGGCTGGCCGTACCCTGCTGGAGGGATCACCATCGGTGGTGGTGCCCTTCCTTTGGACGACGGCTAACCCCAGAACATACGCCGCCGCAAGGGAAAGCGTCGACTTCTACTCCGGAACCGTCATCGAGGGGACCGAGACACCGGAAGAGGCGGGCGAGAGGCTCTACCGCACCGTCATCGAGGTAGCGTCGGGCACCCTGGCGCGAAGCGAGACCCTCGCCTATACCGACCCGGTGCAGATCTACTTGCAGGAGCCCGTGTTCTAGGCAGTTCTCCGCGAATCACGTTCGCAGCTTGACGTGGATTCCTACACTGCCTCTTGAAGACCTGCTGGAGCAGGTCTTCGGAGCATCGACCTCCGCCCCCAACGAAGGGAGGCCAACCGGTGATTACCGTAGAGATCGAGACCACAGCACGCCAGGAGCTGGTGAGGATCACCCGCCGACTGACCCAAGCGGTGCAGGAGGCCGGATGGCAGAACGGCCTCTGCCAGATATTCGTGCCCCACACCACCGCCGGGATTACCATCAACGAGAACGCCGATCCGGACGTGGTCAGGGACATCCTGTACTCGCTGGAGCGCCAGGTGCCGTCGGCCGACCCCGGCTACCGGCACGTGGAAGGGAACTCAGCAGCCCACATCAAGGCATCCATGATGGGTTTCTCTCTTACCCTCATCTTGAGCAATGGCCGATTCGTGCTGGGAAGGTGGCAGGACATCCTCCTGTGCGAGTTCGACGGGCCAAGGCGACGGCAGGTCATCCTGGAGCTCATCCCGTCCTGAGGCAGCCCCCTGCTCGTGGGCGGTCGACCGCCCACGAGCAGGGGGACCTCCTCCCCAACCACCTCATGCAAAGGCACTCAGCCGGCCAAACCCCCGCCACCGTGCAGATTTAGCACAGCCTTAACAGTAAGGAAACAATTGCTTAGTAGCGCCCCATCAGAATACTATGTCGAGTACAAGTCTCGAGAAATCGAGAATCCGCATGGCGAGGTAGGCACTTGAGCAGGAGATTCGCTTTTCTGCTATCGACCGTGGTAGTGGTGGGACTCGCCGTGGGCGCCCTCATCGCGTCCGTGACGACGCCCTCGACCCCCCCTGTCCAGTCGGCTGCCCTGGCCCAAACCAACCCGGGCTCGGCCACTGGTGACCGCAATGGCCGCGGAACGGGTCAGTCGACGAGCTCCAGCGTCCAGGGCACTAGCCAGCCCCAGGGCGCGGTGCCGCTCGTGGGCTCGGTATCCTCCCGCGACGGCAACACCCTCACCGTGAGCACACAGCAGGGAGACCGGAAGGTGGATATCTCCCGCGCCAAGATCCAGAAGATGGTCGATGGCAGTACCGACGATCTGAAGACTGGCGCGGCCATCGTTGCCGTCGGACAGCAGGGCCAGGACGGGGTGATCGCCGCCACCACTATACAGATCCGGCCAGACTCGGCGAACTCGGCGGCGGGGAACCTCGGAGGCCAGGCCCGGACTCAGCGTCAGGCTCAGGGCGAGAGCCAGGGGCAAGGGCAGGCACCGGGGCAAGGCCAAGAGCAGGGACAGCGACAGGGGGCGCGTCCGGTGTCTGGCTCCATCTCCTCCATTCAGGGCGACGTCATCTCCGTCAACACCCAGCAGGGCGAGGTAAGGGTGAAGGTGACTGGAGCCAGGATCCAGAAGCTGGGCGATGCTACCCCCGATGACCTGAAGGCCGGCGAGAGGGTAATGATCTCCGGCCAGCAGGGACAGAACGGGGGCTTCTCGGCCAGCACTGTGCAGATCCTGTCAGAGCCCGCTGGGACGGCGACGCAGCAGTAGCAGGACGGCCCCTGCTGGTGCAGGACCTCGACCATGCGAGGTCTTACCCCTTGGCCGGTCCGGGACTGGATGGTGCTATGATTATGGATAGCTGCACAACCCGGCCAGCGACGGCTGTGGTTACCCAAGATTCGGCGGGTGAGGCCCATGTCCAACGGAACAGTGCTGGTGGTAGATGACGAGAAGAACATAGTCCAGCTGGCCAAGCTCTATCTGACCAGCGAGGGCTTCAGCGTGGAGTCGGCTTTCAACGGCGCCGAAGCCCTGGACAAGGTGAGAGCACACCGACCCGACCTGATGGTGCTGGATCTGATGATGCCTCAGATGGACGGGTGGGAGGTGTGTCGTCGCCTACGCAAAGAGAGCGACATCCCCATTATCATCCTGACGGCGCGAGGCGACGACGTGGACAAGATCATCGGTCTCGAACTGGGGGCCGATGACTACGTGACGAAGCCGTTCAATCCACGCGAGCTGGTGGCCCGAGTCAAAGCGGTGCTTCGTCGCTACCAGGCGGGGGAGCGGCAGACGCGGAAGCTCCAGGCGGGCGACATCGAGATGGACCTGGACCGTCGTGAGGTTCTGGTGGCGGGCAAACAGGTGTCCCTCCGGGCCAAGGAGTTCGATCTGTTGGCGGCCTTCGCCAAGCAGGTGGGCATGGTCCTGGACCGGGAGCGGCTGCTCAACACAGTCTGGGGATACGACTATGTGGGGGACACCAGGACCATCGACGTGCACGTGACGTGGCTCAGGGACAAGATCTCAGGTAGCCGGACTACCCGTATCCAGACTATCTGGGGAGTAGGTTACAAGATGGTAGTTTCCGCCGACGAGGAGAGGGAGGGTGTTTCGCAGTCTTAGGGCGAAGCTGGTCGCATCCTACGCCCTAATAATTCTGCTCTGCCTGCTGCTGGCAGGATCTGCGTTCGTGTACATGCTGCGTGACTACCAGCGGCAGATAAGGCTGAACCAGCTTTCGGACCTGGCGGTGCCCATCACTTGGCAGGTCCGGCTGCTGGAAAGGTCTGGTGCCACGTCCGAGCAGATGCTGAGCTTCCTGCAGGACCGTGCACTGGAGATGGATGTGCGGATCCTGCTGGTGGATTCCACCTCGGGGCTGGTCGTAGCCGACACCTCGGGCGGCCTACAGGGGGCCAGGATCCCCGTCCCGACACCGCAGCCGCCGCAGCCTCAGAGGGACGCTGGAAACACCGTTTCGGTGACACTCGTACGCGAGGGAAATCCTGGGGTGGTCTTCATCGTCACACAGAGCCGCTTCGCTCTTCCCGCGGAACGAACGGCTATCCGATCCCCGTCCTACATCGTAGCCCTGGCGGTGCCGGAGCAGAGCCTGACCTCCAGCTGGTTGGAGCTGGCGCCTCGCCTGTCCTTTGCCGCGCTCATCTCCCTCATCGTCTCTATAGGCGCTGCCTTCTTCCTCTCCCGCTCTATCTCCAGACCCATTGCGGCCATAACCCGGGCCTCCGAGGAGATGGCGAGGGGCAACTACGACCAGAACATCGAGGTGAAGAGCAAGGACGAGATAGGGCGCCTGGCAGAGGCTTTCAACTACATGTGCCGGCAGGTAAGCATATCGCACAGGACCCTACGCGACTTCCTGGCCAATGTGTCGCACGACCTCCGCACCCCCCTGACGTCGGTGCAGGGCTTCTCCCAGGCGATGATGGACGGCACCATCAAGTCGCCCCAGGAGTTCGCCGAGGCTGCCCAGATCATCAACGATGAGGCCGCGCGCATGCGCCGACTGGTGGAGGATCTCCTGCTCCTCTCCAAGATTGAGTCCGGCCAGCTTCCCATCAACCGGGAGGAGGTGGATCTGAGGGAGCTGCTCCGGGCCATCGTCAAGCGTGCCGGCCCCCAGGCCCAGCAGGCGGGCATAGAGCTGGCGCTGCAGGCAGACTCGACCGCGAGGATCGAAGGTGACGAGGGGAGACTGGAGGAGGTGTTCAGGAACCTGCTAGACAACGCCCTCAGACACACCCCGCGCGGCGGATCGGTCACAGTGAGGCTGGCCGTCGGCGGGTATGCGCGCGGTTCTTCCAGGGAACGGGGGGTGGACTGCACCATCGAGGTGCACAACACCGGCTCCTACATACCGCCCGAGGACCAGGCTAGGATCTTCGAGAGGTTCTACCAGGTGGACAAGTCCAGGGCGCGCAACGGGGATGGGAGCGGGCTCGGGCTCGCCATAGCCAGCGAGATTGTGCACGCCCACGGCGGAGCGATCGGTGTGAAGAGCGACCCCGAGGCGGGTACAACCTTCACGGTGACATTGCGCGGCAGCCTTTCGCAATCCAGGGGACAATCGGCGGCGAAGACGGTGGCTGCCGAAGGCTCGCCGAAGATTTAACAGCTCCCTAACAACTGCGGCGCGGAGCGCTGTTAACATCAATCAGTTGGGAGACGTCCCAGAACAGTAACGGATTTCAGCACCCAGCCCAATCGGAGGTAGGTAATGCACCCTTTGCTGAAAAAGGTTCTCCTCGTTCTGCTGGGCGTGGTCGCGGGGGCCGCCTTGATGGCCGGATTCCAGCGCTACCAGCCAGTCGCCGCGACCTTGCCCCTGGCGCCCAGTGCCCAGGCGGCGTCTAGCAAGGCGAGTCTTCTGGATGAAGACGCCATCGCCTCCATATACGAACGGACCAGCCCGGCTGTGGTCTACATCACCGCTACCGGCACCCAGCGTCCCTCATCCAGAAACTTTCCTCAAATCCCCGGCATGCCCCAGATCCCTCAGCCTCTGCCTTCCACGGGAACCGGATCCGGGGTGGTCTTCGACAATCAGGGGCATATCCTGACCAACAACCATGTCATCGACGGCGCGGATCGGGTGGATGTTACCTTGGCTTCAGGCGACACGGTGCAGGCCAGGGTGCTCGGACGTGATCCGGGCAACGACCTGGCGGTGTTGAAGGTCGACGTGGATCCATCGAAGCTGACAGTAGCAGAGTTGGGCAGCTCCAAGGACCTCCGACCAGGGCAGCTCGCCATCGCCATCGGGAACCCGTTTGGCCTGGAGAGAACCATCACCGTCGGCGTCATCAGCTCGGTGGGCCGGACCTATTCGGGAGGAAGCAGCGCCAGGCCTATCCGCAACATGATCCAGACCGACGCCGCCATCAACCCCGGCAACTCTGGAGGCCCTCTGCTCAACTCCAGCGGCCAGGTGATCGGCATCACCACTGCTATCGAAAGCCCTGTGGGCGGTTCCGTGGGGATCGGTTTCGCCGTTCCTGTCGACACGGCGAAGGCCGAGCTGGACGACCTGATAGCCGGGAAGGCGATCTCTCACCCCTGGCTGGGAATCTCCGGAACACCGGTGACATCCACCCTTGCCCAGCAGCTAGGGATCCCGGCAGAGGGCGTCTACGTGGTCCAGGTGCAGCCCAACAGCCCGGCGTCGGCAGCAGGGCTGAAAGGCGCGACCACCCGGGGATCGCAGGCTGGCGGGCAGATCCCCAAGGGTGGAGATGTGATCCTGGCGGTGGATGGCAACAAGGTGAGCAAGGTAGAGGACATATCCAGCTACCTGGACACCAAGAAGGCCGGGGACAAGGTGACCCTGACCATCAGAAGGGATGGCCAGGAGCAGCAGGTGGAGGTGACGCTGGCCGAATGGCCTGCCTCACTCGGTCAGCAATAGTGGAATAGCCGGGGGAAAGGGCGAGGCCTCGGGACTCGCCCTTTTCGTTGCCATGCTTCCTGAAAGTGATGGACACGTGTCGCCGTCGTGCATCGGCCTCCGAGGTGCCCGCGACCGATGGGCACCGTGGCCATGGCGACCAGCCATCCGAGGAACCTGGAAAGCCACCAACATCACCGAAAGGAGTATCCTGTGTCGCGGGTGATCTTCGGAATCGTCGCTCTCTTGCTTCTCGTGGCAAGCGGCGTGGGCTGCTCCGGACCGACCGCCGCCGACGCCGCCCCACAGCCCCAGACCAAGTCCGGCACACCCAGCCCCGCACCCCAGAAGACAGGGCCCGGGCCGCAGGCCGGGGGAGTGGGCAAGGTGGTTACCACAGCCCCGGTGGTCCAGGGGCAGGTGCAGCTGACCTTTCTGTACAACGGCACCATCCAGTCCAGCTTCCAGGTGAACGTGGCTCCCAAGACCTCGGGACGGCTTGAGAAGCTGATGGTGGACGTCGGCAGCCAGGTGAAGGCCGGGGACGTCATCGCAACCCTGGAAACGGGCGCGCTCCAGCTAGCCGTGCAGCAGGCGGAGGCCAACCTGAGCATGGCCAGGGCGAAATTGAACCAGACCAAGAGCGGCCCAACAGCCTCCGACATCCAGGCGGCGCAGACGACCCTAGACAAGGCCAAGGCAGACCTGGCCTCCAACATGGCGGCCATGGATAGGCTGAAGAACAGCCCCACCCCGGCCGACCTCGCCGCGGCGCAGGCGGCTGTCGACAGCTACGCCGCCTCAGTCAGGAGCGCTCAGGCCGCGCTGGACCAGCTCAAGGCGGGCCCCACCCAGTCCGACATAGCGGCCGCCCAGAAGGATGTGGCCTCGGCCAAGTCCGCGCTGACCAGCGCCGAGGACAAGTACCAGAACGTCCAGAACGGCACCGACACCTCGGTCAGCAACAGCTACGCCAAGGAGCAGTACGATGCGGCCAAGGCGGCCTACGAGGCGGCCGTCCAGAAGCTTCAGCTCCTCCAGGCAGGGCCCACCCCCGATAAGCTCCAGGCTGCCCAGAAGGACCTCGACACGGCCAGGGCCAACTACAGCGCCGCGGTGGCCAAACTCAACCAGCTGAAGAGCGGCCCCACCCCGCAGGACCTCCAGCAGGCCCAGAGTGCCATCGACAAGTCGCAGGCGGATGTGGCCGCGGCCCAGGCCAAGCTGGACCAGCTCAAGGCCAGCCCAACCCCCGACGATATAGCCATTGCGCAGGCCAGCGTCGATGTTGCGCAGGCCGCCCTTGCAACAGCCAGGAGCAACCTGGCCGACGCAACTCTGGTTGCCCCCTTCGACGGTGTGGTCACCGCGAAGCTGGTTTCGCCTGGGGCGCTCGTCTCCGCCTCGACTCCGGTGGTGACGTTGGTGGGCACCGACCTCGAGATCCCCGTCAGCATCGAGGAATCCCGGCTAGCTCAGCTCAAGCCGGGGCTCCCGGTGACCATAACCGTGCCCTCGTACCCAGGGCAGAGCTTCAGCGGAAAGGTGGCGGCGATCGCCCCCTCGGCTGACGCCAAGAGCCACACCTTCTCCATGAAGGTCGTCCCCGACGATTCCCAGGGCAACCTGAAGCCAGGCATGTTCGCGGACGTCAGGGTCACGGCGGAGCAGCACAACGACGCCCTCCTCGTTCCGAGAGATGCGGTGGTCCAGCGGAACGGCAAGGACGTGGTGTTCGTCGTCGCGGACGGAAGGGCCCAGATGCGCCAGGTGGTGCAGGGTATCCCCTCCGACGGAAACGTGGAGATCATGAGCGGCGTCAAGGCCGGCGAGCAGGTGGTCGTGGTTGGGCTCAGCGGGCTCAACGACGGCGATGCCGTGCGGGTGGTCTCTGGAAGCGGCAGCCAGGCGCCAACCCAGCAGGGCGGGCCGGCCGGTCAGCAGGGAGGCGGCCAGGGGCAGCAGCCATCGGGTCGGCAACCGTCCGGCACACCCGGCCCGCAGGGCGGTACTCCCACCAAGCAGCAATCGCAGTAGGAGGAGACCTCCATGGGTCTGACTCGAATCGCCATAAACCGCCCGCTGGCCATGCTCATGTTCATACTGGGCCTGGTGATCATGGGCATCGTGTCCTTCGGGCTGCTGAAGGTCGACCGCATGCCGGCCATATCCATACCCTTCGTGAACGTCAACGTCTCCTGGCCGGGCGCGGCGCCTGAAGATGTGGAAACATCCATCGTGAAGCCGCTAGAGCAGGCCGTATCAGGGATATCGGGCGTCGACACCATAGAGTCCACCTCGTCCGAGGGCCGCGGCAACGTCAGCATCACCTTCGTGGATGGATGGGACGCCAACCAGGGCGCCGTGGACGTGGAAAGAAAGGTGGCCTCCATCCTTGGTCGCCTCCCATCGGATGCCTCCACGCCTACCGTGAACAAGGCGGACCCCAACTCCTTCCCCATCATGAACGTCTCGCTGACCGGCCAGCTGCCCCTGGACCAGCTCTACAACCTGGCCACGGACATCGTCCAGCCCAAGCTCCAGTCGATCCCAGGGGTGGCCGACGTCTCGGTGTCGGGCGGGCTGGTCCGGGAGGTCAGGGCTCGTGTGGACTACACCAAGCTTCAGGCCTACGGGATATCCCCGACCACCATCATCAACGCCATCGGCAGGGAGAACGTCAATACACCGGGTGGAGCCCTCAATCAGGGACGGAGCCTCATCAACCTGAGAACCCAGGGGCTCTTCCAGAGCGCCGATGAACTAGGAGACCTGATCATCGCCAACACGGCGGCCGGCCCCATCCACCTGCGCGACGTCGCCACTGTTTCGGAGGGGAACAAGGACCCCAGCAGCTATCAGCGTCTCAACGGGCAGGAGAGCGTCGGCATAAGTATCACCAAGACCTCCGAGGCCAACAGCCTGGCAGTGGCCGACAGTCTTCGGTCCGCCATCGCTGCCCTTCAGGACACGATGCCGGCGGGTACCCAGCTGGTCATCAGCAACGACAGCTCCCGCTACACCAGGGCAGCCCTGGACTCTATCGAAAGGGACCTGGCGCTCGCCATCCTCCTTTGTGGTGCGGTGTTGCTGATCTTCCTTCATGCCTGGCGCAACACCCTAATCGTGATCCTGGCGATCCCGACGTCGCTGATCACCACCTTCCTGGTGATGTTCGCGACCGGGATGACCCTCAACACCATCTCCATGATGGCGCTTGCCCTCACCATCGGGATCCTGGTGGACGACTCCATCGTGGTTCTGGAGAACATCCACCGGCACCTCCACCTGGGGGAGCCTCCCAGGGAGGCAGCTCTGAATGGCCGGAGCGAGATCGGTCTGGCGGCCATAGCCATCACCCTCACGGACGTGGTTGTGTACCTGCCGGTTGCCTTCATGTCCGGGACCATCGGCAAGCTGTTCAGGGAGTACGGTCTCACCATCGCCTCGGCCACGCTGATCTCCCTGTTCATCTCCTTCACCCTGACTCCTATGCTGGCGTCGCGCTGGATGAAGACGGGGGACGGCAGTGGCCTCCGATGGAACCCCTTCGGCTGGTTCCCGGCGTGGTGGGAGCGCAACTACTCCAGACTGGCCGACGGTTACAGTAGACTCCTCGGTCTGGCGCTCAGGGCGCGGCCCCTGGTGATCCTGGTAGCCCTTGTCGCCTTCGTGGGGGCCATCTCCCTGATTCCCCTGAGGGTGCTGGGAGTCGAGTATATGCCGGCCGAGGACGACAACCAGATCAACGTTTCCCTTTCCCTGCCGCCCGGGGCCGGGCTGGACGCCTACAACGCCGCGACCAAGCAGCTGGAGAGTCTGCTCATCCAGCAGGTCCCCGAGATCCAGAACATGTTCACCACGGTGAGAGCCGCGGGTGGTGGGCCCGGCGGGTTTGGCGGTGGGGGCACGAACATCTCGCTGCAGCTGGTGGACAAGACCCAGCGCCAGCGCTCCATCTTCGACATCATGAACGTCATTCGCAGGATCGGCAGCACCATACCGGATGCGTCCGTTCGGGCGAGCGCGTCAGGTGGCATCGGCTTCGGCGGCGGTGGAGGCGGTATCCGCATCGATGTCATGGGCTCCGACTACCCCACGTTGCAGAAGCTGATCCCGCAGATCAGCGCAGTGGTGCGAAGCGTGCCGGGCGTCGCCGATGTCAGGGATCCCGATCTGGTCGGCCAGCCGGAAATCCGCGCGGTGCTGGATAGGAAGCGAATGGCAGAGCTAGGCGTCACCGGGCAGCAGATCGCCAGCACCCTCCGAACCATGATCAGCGGCACCGTGGCGGGTCAGCTACAACCCGAGGGCGAGGACTCTATGGACATCACCGTGGTGGCTTCCGACCCGGACAGGCTGGACCTGGCCAGGCTTCAATCCATGCCCATCATCACCAGCTCCGGCAGTACGGTGATGCTGGGCCAGGTGGCCCAGCTGGTGAAGGCGTCCAGCCCGCTTTCCATATCCCACACGGCACGCCAGAGGGTGCTGACCATCAACGCCACACCAGATGGCAGCAGGCCGCTGGGAGACGTGGCCACCGACATGCGTCAGGCCCTCAAAAGCGTGCCCATGCCGGTGGGCTACTCCGCGGTGGTGGGTGGCACCGTCCGGCAGATGGACGCGGCTACCGCGGCCCTCACGTCGGCCTTGAGTCTTTCGGTGCTGCTGATCTACATGCTGCTGGTGGCGCTCTACGAATCGTGGCTCTACCCGCTGGCCATCATGCTGGCCCTGCCGGTGTCCCTGATCGGGGCCTTCGGCGGGCTTGTCCTGACGGGCAACACCTTGAATGTGTTCTCCATGATCGGCATGATCATGCTGATGGGACTGGTGGCCAAGAACGCCATCCTCCTGGTGGACTACACCAACACCTTGCGCGGACGAGGGATGGAGAGGACGCAGGCGCTGCTGGAGGCCGGCCGCACCAGACTCCGGCCGATCCTGATGACCACCTCCACCATCATCGCCTCCATGATCCCCCTGGCTCTGAAGCTGGAGCCGGGGGCGGAGTCCAGATCGCCCATGGCCGTCGTGGTGATCGGCGGGGTGATCTCGTCCACCCTGCTCACCCTGGTGCTGGTGCCGACCGTGTACACCTACTTCGACGACCTCCAGCGCGCGCTGGGGAGCCCCAGACTCTTCCTCTCCTTCTGGAAGAGACGCCAGGCCCTTCGGCAGGCTACAGGGAATCGGTCTGCGATGTAGCTCCCGAACAGGCAACAGACCGAGCGGGTGAATACCCGCTCGGTCTGTCCACAGCTGCATCTCCGGTGGGCGAGCGTCGGCCCTCATCTCTGGACGGAAAAGACACCATGGGGGGCCACGGCCGCCGCTCGGGAGCCCGGCGCCTGCCCCCCATGGTGTCGCCATGCTCCGCCCGGCTGCGCCTGCCGACCACCGCCCCGCTCGGCCGACCGGAAGCGCTCTCGCCCCTACCGCGCCACCCGGGCGATGGGCACCACCCTCGATGGCCCCGCTTCGGCCCGCAGGTCGGTCTGCTTCGCCTGCAGCTTGAACCTGGAAACCAGCTCCCTGAGCCTCCCCGCCGTAGCCGCCAGCTCCTGGGACTCGGCGCTCATCTGCTGCACCTGAGCGGACATCTCCTGCGCCGAGGCCAGCACCTCCTCGGTGGACGCGCTGTTCTCCTCCGCAACCGCCGCCACCGATTCGGCCGCCGACATCACGACAGAAGCCTGCCCAGCCATCTCGCGGGTAGCACTGGTGTTGGACTCCACCACCGCGCTGATCCCCTCCATCGCGGCCACCACGCTTTTCGAGCCCGAGGCCATCTCCTGCGCGGCCACCGCGATCTCCGAGATCTGGCGCGCCATCGATTCCACCGCCGCAAGTATCTCCTCTAGGGCTCGCCTCGCCTGCTCGGCCCGCTTCGAGCCGTCCTCCACGTGCGCCGACCCAGACTTCATGGCATGAACGGCGTCCTTCGTCCCACCCTGCACGTCCTTGATCAGGTCGGCAATGGCCCTTGTCTCGCGCTGGGACCGCTCGGCCAGCTTCCGGACCTCGTCGGCCACCACAGCGAACCCGCGGCCGTGCTCCCCTGCACGGGCGGCCTCGATGGCGGCGTTCAGCGCTAGCAGGTTCGTCTGCTCCGCTATGTCGTCAATGGTCTCCACCACGGCCCCGATCTTCTCGCCCAGCATCCCCAGATGCTCGACTTTCTCAGCCGCCTGCAGGACCACATCCTTGATGGCCGCCATCCCCGCGGCGGTCTCCTCGACAGCCTTCGCTCCTTGCTCGGCGGCCCCCTTCGTCTGGCTGCCCGCTGCCGCCAGCTGGTTGGCGTTGCCAGCCACCATCTCCACTTTGGCAGCCATCTGAGCCGCCGCCGAGGATGCCGCCTGGACCTGCCGCGTCTGCTCGCTGGCCCCCTGGGATATGGACTCGATCGCCCTGCTGAGCTGGCCCACAGCCTCGCTGCTGGTCTGCGCGGAATGAGAAACCTCCTGGGAGCCGCCTGCCATGCTTTGCATCGCCTCGGCTACCTGCTGCACTATGTCCGCGGTCTGCTTGGTCGCCTCCTCCAGGTGGACCGACGTCCTGCCGAGGCCCTCTGCCGTTGCCTTCACCTCCGCCACCAGCTCGCCCAGACGCTTGACCATCCGATCAACGGCGATACCCAGTATGTCGCGGCTGGATTGCGGTCTGAACTCCTGGCTCAGATCGCCCGCGGCCACGCGGTCCACCACCATGGATAGGCGAACCAGATACATCCTCACCCGGATAAAAGCCTCGCGCAGCCGCTCGATCTCGTTCCCGTGCGACGAGATCAGGGCACCCTCCGAGAGCTTGAACTCCTCGGCGGCGTCACTGCGCAGCGCCAACGCACCCACGACACGACCGCCGTGCCGTATCGGCGCACTGTGAACCACCTGCGGGGAGATGGTGTCGATGCTGAGGGAGATGTCGGAGCTGTAGAGGTTGCCCTTCATGGCCTCCTGGAAGTAGACCCGAAAATCGTAGCTCTTGCCCACCATCTTCGGGTCCGCGGCCGCTACGCAGCGGCCTGTGGCGTCCATGGCGAAGACCCCGGTGAAGTGGGGATTCGAGTCCTGATAGCCCGCCAGCAGCTGGTTCACCGCCTTGGGATCGTGAGGAAGCCCCGCCGCCGCGGCCACCACCAGCTGCTCAGCAGCTATGCGGGCCGCTAGCCGACGCCGTTCCGCGCATACGGCCTCATCCGGGGCCATCTCATGCTCGGAAGAGCTCATGTCCAGAGAGAGAACAGCCCCCTTGTCTCTGGCCAGCCGCTCCCGCTCTGCCGTCGTCCTCTCCAGGTCCCCCAGCGCCAGCCTTCCGGCGTCCTCCACCAGGCCCCTGATGGGCCTGGAGACCGATAGGGCAACCAGGAAGGCCAACGCCGCCGAGAGCAGCACGGTCCCAACCACCACGGCTACGGCCGAACCGGCCATGGGGTCGTTTCGGTTCACCAGCGCCTCGTGCAGCCTCATGCTGTCCACATAGCTCAAGGCCAGCACCGGAACCATCGATGCAACAACCGTGAACACCGTGAGCCTCGCCCTCAAGGACCAGCCACTGAAGCTAAACGGACTACGCCTGTCGTCCATTTTTCCGTCTGTCATGGCGCCTCTCCCGCGAGCAGGTTGGTAGTGCTACATCGTAATAGTCGGCAGGATCAGGCGGTTACTTGATACCCTCGGATGGGTCGCTGGAACGTTTTCTGCCTTTACCTGCACCCTGCCGGAGCTGGCAG
>Ga0315298_1003441_pt1 | contig 25218 bp, 22 predicted proteins | sample WHS_1_MG_FD_203077 | JGI IMG/M metagenome (GOLD analysis project Ga0315298, IMG submission 203077) | Extremophilic microbial mat communities from Washburn Hot Springs, YNP, Wyoming, USA - WHS_1_MG | ecosystem: Environmental > Aquatic > Thermal springs > Hot (42-90C) | place: USA: Wyoming... | reverse complement strand
GGGAAGCCGCCGTGGCGGAGGAGAAAAAGCCGGCAGTCACCCTCCGCGTCAACCACGCCTGGGGGGAGGCGGAGCGCCTGGGCAGTATATCGGGCGGGAGCGTGTGATCCGAACCCACCTCGCGGCCGGCCGACGGCGGGACTTGGCCGACCTCGCAGTGTTGGAGAGAAGGCAACCGCGGGCAGCGAAGCGATTCAACCCCAGAAAGAAAGGAAAGCCATGAGCCATTACACCATCGTATCTATGCCCGGAGACGGGATCGGCAAGGTCGTCCTCCCCGAGGCCATCCAGGTCCTGAAGAAGGTGGGATTTTCGGCCGACTACGTGCACGGGGACATCGGCTGGGAGTTCTGGTGCCGCGAGGGCAACCCTCTGCCGGACCGCACCGTGAAGCTCCTGGAGCAGCACAAGCTCGGCCTCTTTGGGGCCATCACGAGCAAGCCCAACAAAGCGGCCCTCGCCGAGCTCGATCCGGGACTCCAGGGCAAGGGCCTGGTCTACTTCAGCCCCATCGTGGCCATGCGCCAGCACTTCGACCTGGATCTCTGCGTGCGGCCCTGCCGCTCCTTCCCGGGCAACCCGCTGAACTTCATCCGCAAGAGGGACGGCGGCTTCGAGGAGCCGAAGGTGGACGTCGTGATCTTCCGCCAGGGCACCGAGGGCTCCTACGCCGGCGTCGAGTGGACGAACCCTCCCAGGCAGGTCCACGATGCCTTTTCGACCCATCCCAAGTTCAAGAGCTTCGCCGCCGTTCCGGGCGAGGATCTGGCCATCTCCACCCGCATCGTGACCAGGGAGGCCACGAGGCGCGTCATCCGCGAGGCCTTCGAGTACGCCCAGAAGTTCGGCTACAAGAGCGTGACCGTGGCGGAGAAGCCCAACGTGCTGCGCGAGACCTCGGGCATGTTCGAGGAGGAGGCCAAGGCCATCGCCAAGGAGTACCCGGGCATCGCCCTCTGGTCCGTGAACATCGACGCCATCATGATGTGGCTCACCAAGAGCCCCGAGGAGTACGGTGTCTTCGTCTGCGAGAACCTCTTCGGCGACATCCTCTCGGACGGCTTCGCCGGCCTCGTGGGCGGCCTGGGCTTCGCCTGCTCGGGCAACATCGGGCGCGAGTTCGCCGTTTTCGAGCCCACCCACGGCAGTGCCCCCAAGTATGAGAAGCTCTCTCCCTCCATCGTGAACCCCATCGCCATGATCCTCTCGGCCGCCATGCTCTGCGACCACGTGGGCGAGAAGGAGAAGGGCGAGCGCATCCGCGGCGCCGTGGCCGAGGTGGTGAGGGAGGGCAAGGTCCGCACCTACGACATGCTGCGCCTGCCCGGCGGCCCCAAGGTCTTCGAGAAGGGCGCCTGCACCACCCAGCAGATGACCGAGGCCATCCTCGCTAGGCTTTAGGCCCAGCGGGCGCACCCTCTTCGGCCCGCGTCACGGCTGTCAGCCTGGTACCCCACTCCCGCGAGGGAAAGCGAAATGGGAGTGCAAATGCCTATGGATCTTCATGCCTGTCCAAAATGGACCGCTTTGCCGGCTCCGAACCACGGCTGGGTCTGGGCCGCGCCTTTCTTCGCTTCGCTCCGGAAGGCAAGACGCACACACGCGAGCTGAAAATGTTTTGGACAGCTATGATGGATCTTCATGACCGGCATACCTGCACAATCACCTGCCGCGAGATTGGGGCCATTCGACCCCGGACTGGATCCGGGGGAAGAATGGGCCAAGGACGGGGTGAGGCTCCGCGGGCCAAGCCCTTGGAGCGGGGAGGGACCCGAAAGGCAACCCGAGCGCCCCTCTGGCTTCGCCAGCGGAACGCGAAAAAGAAGCCCCTCCCCGTTCAGGAGATAAGGCTTTTCCGCCGTGTGCCACCCGCGCCGCCGAGGGAAGGACCATTCGATCACGGAATTTGGGTGGTAACGCCGTATTGTGGCGGTCCGGCAATGGTGCAAGAATGAACCCCTCGATACAAGATTCGCTGGAGGTAAGTGAATGGACAGACAGGAAATAGCTGACATTCTTCAACCTTGGATCGGGCGCATCGGAGACGAAGAGCTGCGGGACAAGGTGCTGGATGCCTGGATGCTGGCGCTCTCGCGAAGCGGCTATGCGACCGTCGAAGCGCTGCGGAAGATGCCCTTTACGCTGCTCACGGACTGCAAGGGGATCGGCTTCATCGAGCACACGTTGGCGGTGACGGCCGGGGCTGTGGGGTTGGCGCAGGCGCAGATGAGCCACTACGGCCGTCTGCCCTACGAGATCGACATGGGCAGGCTCGTCGCGGGGGGCCTCCTACACGACGTGGGCAAGCTCCTGGAGATCGAGCCCGACGGGAAGGGAGGCTACCGCAAGAGCCGCAATGGTTACTGCGTGCGCCACCCCATCTCCGGGGCCGCCGTGGCCGCCGAGGCGGGCCTTCCCGATGAGGTGATCAACTGCATCGCTTGCCACGCCAAGGAGGGCGAGGGGCGGCCACAGACCCTCGAAACGGTCCTCATCCACCAGGCCGACTACGCCACCTTCGACCCCCTCGTCATGCTCCAGAAGGGCACCCTAATCCTCTGAACCACAGAGGCACAGAGACACAGAGGAGAACCTTGAGGTCGTGGCAACGAGAATTCTTCGAAGTACAGCGAAGGAAAAGCGGCACAGGCAAGAGATTTCTCTCTACCGGTAGGAGTTCCTTCTCCGTGCCTCTGTGTCTCTGTGGTGAGTCCTATTGTGGTGAGCCCTATTGAGGGTTGGACATGCCGATGACGATGATCGAGAAGATCCTGGCCGCTCACTCGGGCCGCGAGCGGGTGGAGCCGGGGGAGATCCTGGACGTGGTGATCGATGCCCGGGTGGCGCGGGATTTCGGCGGCGCCAACGTGGTGAAGAACCTCCTAGACCACGGCCTGGAGGTGGCGGAGCCCGGCAAAACCTTCTTCACCTTCGACTGCAACCCCACGGGCTCCGACCAGAAGTACGCCGAGAACCAGCAGAAGTGCCGCCTGTTCGCGAGGGAGCGGGGCATAAGGGTCTTCGACATCGACGCCGGTATCGGCACCCACGTGGCCATCGACGAGGGGCTGGCCTGGCCCGGCTCCACCTTCGTCTCCACCGATTCGCACGCCAACATCCTGGGGGCCATCGGCGCCTTCGGCCAGGGAATGGGGGACCAGGACATCGCGGCGGCCTGGGCCCGCGGCAAGGTCTGGTTCAAGGTCCCCCCGACGGTGCGGGTGGAGCTGAAGGGAAAGCCCTCCGCCTCGGCCCTGCCCAAGGACGTGGGGCTCAAGCTCCTCCAGCACTTCGGAGCGGGCGGCCTGCTGGGCTGCGCGGCGGAGATTTACGGCGGCTACGCGGAGACCCTGGACCTGACGGGCCGCATTACCATCGCCTCCCTCGCGACGGAGATGGGGGCCATCCTCTGCCTCTTCCCTCCCAGCGAAGCCGTCATCGCCCACTGCCGCAGGGCCACGGGACGCCAGGACTGGGAGCCGGTCTTCGCGGATTCGGAGGCCCGCTATGCCCGCAGCGAGACGGTGGAGATCGCGGGCCTCGGACCCATGGTGTCAAGGCCCGGCCACCCGGAGGACGTGGTGGAGCTGGAGAGCGTGCGCGGGCGCAAGATCGACTCGGTCTTCATCGGCTCCTGCACGAACGGGCGCTACGAGGACCTGGAGGAGGCGGCTCGGGTCCTCAGAGGCCGGAAGGTGGCGCCGGGCGTGGTGCTCAAGATCGTTCCCACGACCGACGCCCTCTGGCGGCGAGCCATGGCGGAGGGCCTCTTCGACGTGTTCAAGGCGGCCGGCGCCCTCATCTCCAACGCCGGGTGCGGCGGCTGCGCGGCGGGCCAGGTGGGGCAGAACGGACCGGGCGAGGTCACCGTCTCCACGGGCAACCGCAACTTCCCCGGCAAGCAGGGCAAGGGCGAGGTCTATCTGGCCAGCCCGGCCGTGGCGGCGGCCTCGGCCGTGGCGGGCTTCCTCACCGATGCGGAGCACATCCCCGCGGAACCGGCCCTCTTCTCCGTTGGCGCCGCCGTCCCCGGCGGCAGGGTGGCGGTCGAGGGCGCCCGCACCGAGCGCCCCCTCGGCACGGCCGTCCCACGACGCGAGCGGCCGCTGGTGGTCAAGGGCCGCGTCTGGGTCATCCGGAAGAACAACATCGACACCGACATGATCTTCCACAACCGGCACCTGGCCATCACCAAGCTGGAGGAGATGGGCCCGCACGCCTTCGGAAACCTTTCGGGCTGGGAGGACTTCTCCCGGAAGGCCAAACCCGGCGACATCGTGGTGACGGGGGCCAACTTCGGGGCGGGCTCCTCGCGCCAGCAGGCCGTGGACTGCTTCAAGGCTCTCGGCATCGCCGCCATCGTGGCGAAGAGCTTCGGGGCCATCTACGAGCGCAACGCCATCAACGCGGCGCTCCCCATCGTCGTGAGCGACCTCGTGGAAACGGATATCCAGGACGGCGAAGAGATCACCGTAGACTTCGTGGCGGGGCGCATCCTCCGCCCCGGCGGGCGCGAAGTGAAGGCCCAGCCCTGGCCCGAGGTGCAGGTCCAGACCTATCTCCGCGGCGGGCTGCTGGGGTGAGTGGAGGCCAACCACAGAGGCACAGAGACCCAGAGGAAGATTGTTCAGGTGTGGCGGGAAAATCGCGTGGAAGGGTTTGAATCCGAGACGCAGGGTTGGCGGAGGAACGCCTTTCGTCTCGGCAATTAGAGGCTCTTTTCTCTGTGCCTCCGTGTCTCTGTGGTGAGATTTTCTTTGGAGTCCTGTATGGGCAAGACCTTTGCTGAGAAGGTGCTGGCGAAGCGGGCGGGGCTTCCCGAGGTGGCGCCGGGGCAGATCGTGACGGTGCGGCCGGACCACCTGCTGACGCACGACAACACGAGCGCCATCGTGGGTAAGGTGGCCGAGGAGCTCAAGGCCTACGGCCTCGTGAGCGCGGACCTGCCCGTCATCGCCATCGACCACGTGGTGCCGGCGGTGGACGAGAAGACGGCCCTCGGCCACGCCAAGATTCGCCGGTTCGTCAAGGAGTACGGCGTCAAGCACTTCTTCGACGCGGGCGAGGGGGTCTGCCACCAGCTCATGGTGGAGAAGGGCTTCGCCCAGCCGGGCCGGCTCATCCTGGGCTCCGACAGCCACACCTGTACGTACGGCGCGCTGAACGCCTTTGCCGCCGGCATCGACCGCACGGAGGCGGCGGTCCTGCTCCTCACGGGCGAGACCTGGCTCAAGGTTCCCGAGACCATCCGGGTCTCGCTGAAGGGCACCTTCCCCCTGGGTGTCATGGGAAAGGACCTCGTGCTGAAGATCATCGGCGAGATCGGGGCCGATGGCGCCAACTACAAGGCCGTGGAGTTCCACGGCGACCTCTCGGCCCTCACCATGGACGACCGCCTTACCATGGCCAACATGGGCGTCGAGATGGGCGCGAAGCTGGCGGTCTTCCCAGTGGACGGCATCACCCAGGCCTACCTCTCGGTCCACGCCCCGGGCGCCCAATACGAGCCGGTCTGGGCCGACGAGGAGGCCGTCTACGACCGGCGGTTGAACTTCGACCTCTCGGAGCTGGAACCGATGGTGGCCAAGCCGCACACCGTGGACAACGTGGCGCCCGTCTCCGAGGTGGCCGGGCTGCCCATCCAGCAGGCTTACCTGGGCACCTGCACCAACGGGCGCCTGTCGGACCTCCAGGCGGCGGCCGCCCTCCTCAAGGGTAAGCACATCGCTCCCGGCGTGCGCCTGCTCGTCATTCCGGCCAGCCGGAGCATCTTCCAGGGGGCCATCACGGACGGCACCCTGGCGACCCTGGTGGAGGCCGGCGCCATGGTGGGCCCGCCGGGCTGCGGCCCTTGCCTCGGCGCGCACCAGGGGCTCCTCGCCCCGGGCGAGCGGTGCATCAGCGCCAGCAACCGCAACTTCCAGGGGCGCATGGGATCGAAGGAGGCCGAGGTCTTTCTGGGAAGCCCCCTCACCGTCGCCGCCAGCGCCATTCGCGGCGTGTTGACCGACCCGAGGGAAGTGATCTAACCACAGAGGCACAGAGACACAGAGGAGGGCTCAGGAAATGAAGCAAAGGAATGGACTCGAGTGCGAGAGAGTCCCTCATCGGCAAAGAATAGTTTTGTCTTTTAGCGAAGTGCTCTTCCATTCTCTGTGCCTCTGTGTCTCTGTGGTGCAAAAAGAGGTCGTTCGATGACGGTCTTCAAGTACGGCGACGATGTGAACACGGACCTGCTGTTTCCGGGGCGGTACACGTACACGTGCGCGAAGGCGGATGAGATCCTGCCGCATCTGCTCGAAGATCTGGATCCGGCCTTCGCGAAGAGCGTGAAGCCGGGGGACGTGATCCTCGCGGGCAAGAACTTCGGGTGCGGGTCGAGCCGCGAGCAGCCCGCCTTGGGCCTGAAGGCGGCGGGGCTCCAGGCGGTGGTGGCCCACTCCTTCGCGCGCATCTTCTTCCGCTCGGCCATCAACCAGGGCCTCCTGCTCGTGGAGTGTCCGGAGGCGGTGGAGGCCTACCGGGAGGGCGACGAGGTCGCGGTGGACGCGGCCTCCGGCAGGATCGCCGTGGGCGGGCGGAGCTTCGCCTTCCCGGCGCTTCCCCCCGAGATCCTCGCCATCCGCGACGCCGGCGGGTTGCTTCCCTATGCCCGCAAAAAACTGAAGGAAGAGAGAAAGAAATGAACCACAGAGGCACAGAGACACAGAGGCAAATGTCTTGGGGCGTGGCCAGAAAAAGTTCAGGAGAAAAGGAACCGAAAACGCAGGTTGAAAAAGGCCGTTTCTTGTCTTTGATCATCATGAGGTTTTCCTCTGTGCCTCTGTGTCTCTGTGGTTGAATCGGGGGAGTGCTGCATGAGCAGAATCGCTGAAGCGGGTCGGCGGGGAGAGAAGGTCCGGTCGGACTGCTGGGTTCAGGTGGAGCCGAAGGGCCGCGGCGGGCTGAAGCTCTCGGTGGCGACGAAGGTCGAGGCCATGTACGGCGATGCGGTCCGCGCCACGTGCGCGAAAACCTTGGAGTCCCTGGGAGTGCGGCACGCGGTGGTCACCGTGGAGGACTACGGGGCGCTGGACTTCGTGCTGGCCGCGCGCGTGGAGGCGGCGGTGAAGCGGGCGGGCCTCGGCGAAGGCCTCACCTTCCTGCCCGAGCCCGGGCCGGGCTTCGGCGCCAAGGCTGTCCGGGAGCGCTTCCGCCGCTCGCGCCTCTACCTCCCGGGCAACGAGCCCAAGTTCTTCCTCAACGCGGCTCTCCACGAACCCGACGGCGTGATCCTGGACCTCGAGGATTCGGTGGCCCCGGCCGAGAAGGACGCGGCCAGGCTCCTCGTGCGCAACGCCCTGCGCGCCGTGGACTTCGGCTCGTGCGAGCGGATGGTGCGCATCAACCAGGGCGCTCGGGGCCTCCTGGACGTGGAGGCGGTGGTGCCGCAGAACGTTCACCTGCTCCTCATTCCCAAGGTCGAATCGGCGGAGCAGGTGCGGGCCGTGGACGAGCGGGCGGAGGAGGTTCGCAAGGCCTCGGGGCTCAAGGCGCCGGTCCACCTCATGCCCATCATCGAGAGCGCCCTCGGCTGCTTCCACGCCCTCGACATCGCGCAGGCCAGCCCCCGCGTCGTGGCCCTCACCATCGGACTGGAAGACTACACGGCCGACATCGGCGCCCAGCGCACGCAGGAGGGCCGCGAGTCCTTCTGGGCGCGGTCGGTGGTCGTGAACGCGGCCCGCGCCGCGGGGGTGACGCCCATCGACACCGTCTTTTCCGACGTGTCTGACGTGGAGGGGCTGCGCCGGGCCTGCCTGGAAGCCAAATCCCTCGGCTTCGAGGGCAAGGGCTGCATCCACCCGCGCCAGGTGCCCGTGGTCCACGAGGCCTTCGCGCCGAGCGCGGAGGAGACCGAAAGGGCCAAACGCATCGTCCTGGCCTTCGAGAAGGCCGAAGAGGAATGCCTCGGCGTCGTGGCCCTCGGCTCCAAGATGATCGACCCGCCCGTCGTCAAGCGCGCCCTCCGCACCGTGAAGATGGCCGAGGCGCTCGGGCTCCTGCCGAAGGGATGGAGGAAAAGCTAACCACAGAGGCACAGAGACACAGAGGAGGAGCTTTGGGTTCTGGCAAGAGAGACCTTTGGGAGAGAAGAGAAGCGCACGCGAATCGTCTTGCACAAGACAGGTTTTTTCTCTGTGCCTCTGTGTCTCCGTGGTTCAATCAGGGGTTGAGCGATGGCTAAGGTGGAACTGAAGAGGAACAAGCTGGGGCGGCTCGTGCCGGCGGTGGTGAACGGCCGGAAACAGGTGCCGTTTCGGGGTGTGGACGAATTCGTGGCCAAGGGCCGGCAGGCGGCGCCGCCCATCGCGAGCGCGGCCAACTTCCCCGGCAACGGGGACAAGCGGGCCGGCTCGCTGGCCGAGGCGCTGGAGGCCTGCGGCCTTTCGGACGGCATGACGCTCTCCACGCACCACCACTTCCGCAACGGAGACCTGGTGGGGAACCTGCTCTTCGACACCGCGGCGAAGATGGGGAAGAGGGATCTGATGTGGTTCCCCTCCGCCTCCTTCCCCTGCCACGAACCTATCATCGGTCACATGGAGAAGGGGGTCGTGCACCACATCGAGGGCTCCATGAACGGGCCCCTGGGCGACTACTGCACGGACGGGAAGATGCGCGGGCTCGGCGTTCTGCGCTCCCACGGCGGACGGTGGCAGGCCATCCAGGACGGTGAAGTCCACATCGACATCGCCGTCATCGCCGCCCCCTGCGCCGACGCCTTTGGCAACGCCAACGGCGTTCAGGGCCCAGCGGCCTGCGGCTCCCTCAACTTCGCCCTGGCCGATTCCCTCTACGCGGACAAGGTCATCGTGGTCACCGACCACCTCGTCCCCTTTCCCGCCATCCCGTGGCAGATCCAGGGCAACCACGTGGATGCGGTGGTCGTGGTGGACAGGGTGGGCGATCCGAGCAAGATCGTCTCGGGCACGACGGAGGTCACCAAGAGCCCGGACCGCCTCCTGCTCGCCGAGCTGGTGGCCCGCTTCGTGCGCGACGCGGGTATCATGCGCGACGGCTTCTCCTTCCAGGCGGGCGCGGGCGGGACGGCCCTGGCCTTCGCCATCTACCTGAAGGAGATGATGAAGAGGGCGGGTGTGAAGGCCCGCTTCGTCCGCGGCGGCTCCACGAAATACCTCGTGGAGATGCTCAACGAAGGCCTCACGGACTACATCCTCGACGGACAGACCTTCGACCTGGACGGCGTGGCCTCCATGCGCGACAACCCGCGCCACGTGGCCACCAGCCCCTTCACGAGCTACAACTACCACGGCAAGGGCTTTTTCGGGACCTTCGTGGACGTGGTGGTCCTCGGCGCCACGGAGGTGGATGTCCATTTCAACGCTAACGTGGTGACCCACTCGGACGGGCGCCTGCTCCACGGCATCGGCGGCTGGCAGAACTGCCTCTTCGCCGGCTGCACCATCCTCGCCGTGCCCGCCGTTCGCGACCGCATCCCCGTCATCGTGGACGAGGTCACTACGCTCACGGGCCCCGGCGAGCTCGTCGACGTGGTCGTCACCGAGCGCGGCATCGCCATCAACCCGCGCCGCCACGACCTGTTGGAAGCCGTGAAGGGCAAAGGCTTGCCCATCCGCGACATCCGCGACATCCAGCGCGAGGTGGACGCCATGTGCGGGGGCAAGCCGAGACCTCCGCGGCGGGGCCGCGAAGCGGTGGCCGTGGTAAAATGGGTGGACGGTACGGTCATGGACAGCGTCTGGAAGGTGGTTCGGTAGCGCCCCGTCCACGGGAGGCGGAAATGTCCAGAGTGAAGAAGCCCGACCCGCAAGGCGCTCCCCGCAAGGAGGATGCCCCGGAGCGCAGATTTCCGCGGATCCCATCCAAGAATTCCGTCGTCGTCCGTAAGCTGGGCGCCGGCGCGGAGGGCGGGCTCACGACGACCGAGGTCGTGGGGTTGGGGGGCTGCAGCTTCGTCGACGCCGAGCCGCGGGAGGCGGGCGAGACCCTCTACCTCTCCATCCTCATCGGCGTCGAACTGGCCGAAGCCCGGGTGAGAGTGGTCTACAGCAAGCCCAGGAAGGAGGGCGGCTTCGAGATCGGCGTGGAGTTCACCGAGGTGCCCCAGCGGGACCTCGCCCTCATTCGAAGCCTGGTCGGCTCCAGCGGGGAGGGATTCCGCTGATGGCTGCCGCCGGAGGCCGCACGGGGGGAGGAGCGACGGACGAACCGGCCAAGGGATCGCCGGGAGGCTCCCCGCAGGCGGCCCTCTCCGGATTGAGCGCCGAGGAGGCCGCCAAGCGCCTGGCCCAATACGGCCCCAATGCGGTGGCCGAGGAGAAGCCCCATCCTCTTCTGGCCTTCCTGGGCAAGTTCTGGGCTCCCGTGCCGTGGATGCTGGAAGCCACGGTGGTATTGGAGCTCGTGTTGGGCAAGTTCCCCGAGGCGATCGTCATCGGGGCCCTGCTCCTCTTCAACGCCCTCCTCAGCCTGGTTCAAGAAAGGCGGGCCCAGAGCGCGCTGGCGGTTCTGCGCCAGCACCTCACGGTGCAGACGCGGGTGCTGAGAGACGGGGCATGGAAGCCCGTCGCGGCGGCCGATCTGGTGCCGGGTGACGTGATCCACCTGCGCATGGGCGATCTGGTGCCCGCCGACGTGCGTCTGGCGGAGGGCCAGATCGAGATGGATCAGTCGGCGCTCACGGGAGAGTCCGCCCCGGTGGACGGAGGCCCGGGGGCCACGGCCTTCGCGGGAGCCGTGGTCAAGCGGGGAGAGGCCACGGGAGAGGTGACGGCCACGGGGGCACGGTCGAAATTCGGAAAGACCGCCGAGCTGGTGCGAACGGCCAAGACCGTCAGCCACCTGGAATCCACCATCTTCTCCATCGTCAAATACCTGATCATCGCCGACGCCGCGCTGGTGGTGCTCGTCTCGCTCTACGCGCTCTATGCGGGGCTGCCGTGGCACGTGCTTTTGCCCTTCGCGCTCATCCTTCTGGTGGCCTCCGTGCCGGTGGCCCTCCCGGCCACCTTCACCCTGGGAACGGCCCTGGGCGCCGCCGACTTGGCCCGCCATGGCGTCCTCTCCACGCGTCTCTCGGCGATCGAGGAGGCCGCTGCCATGACGGTGCTGGCGAGCGACAAGACCGGCACCATCACCCTGAACCAGCTCTCCCTGGCCGACGTGCACGCCTGCACGCCGCACGGCGAAGAGGAGCTCTTGCGCTGGGGGATGTGGGCCTCCGAGGAGGCGACGCAGGACCCTCTGGACATGGCGATCCTGAGGGCCGGCAGCGAGCGGAAACTGCAACCGGAGGGAGAGCGCCTGCATTTCACGCCCTTCGATCCGGCCACCAAGCGTTCCGAGGCGCTGGTGCGTCTGCCCGATGGCAAGACCCTCAGGATCGTTAAAGGCGCGGCGGGGACCATCGCGGCCCTGGTGGGCCCCGGCACCAACCTTCAGGACGAGGTGGCCAAGATGGCGTCGAAGGGCTGCCGGGTCCTGGCCGTGGCGGCTGGCCCTCCCGGCGGCTCCTTGGAGATGGGTGGGTTGCTGGGGCTGCAGGACCCGCCCCGCCCCGATGCCCGCGCCCTCATCCAGCACCTTCGGGACCTCGGCGTGCGCGTTCTCATGGTCACCGGCGACGACCCTCTCACGGCCAAATCGGTGGCGGGCCAGGTGGGTATCGAGGGAGAGGCCTCTCCTGCGGAGAGCCTGCGAGGGAGCGTGAGCAACGAGGTGCTTGACCGCAACATCTTCGCGGGGGTCTACCCCGAGGACAAATTCCACCTGGTCCGGGCGCTGCAGGCCCAAGGACAAGTGGTGGGCATGACGGGTGACGGCGTCAACGACGCCCCGGCCCTTCGCCAGGCGGAGGTGGGGATCGCCGTCTCCAGCGCCACGGACGTGGCCAAGGCCGCCGCCAGCCTGGTCTTGACCAGCCCCGGCCTGGGCAACATCGTGGACGCCGTGCAGACGAGCCGGCGGATTTACCAGCGCATGCTCACCTACACGCTCAACAAGATCATCAAGACCTTCCAGATAGCCCTCTTCCTGAGCTTGGGCCTGGTGATCGCCAAGACACTCGTTCTCACGCCCATGCTCATCGTCCTCCTGCTCTTCGCCAACGACTTCGTCACCATGTCCATCACGACCGACCGCGTCACCTTCGCCAAGAAGCCGGACCGTTGGGCAATCCGGCCCCTCATGCTGGCGGCCTCGGCGCTGGCGGTTCCGCTCCTGCTCTTCTCCCTCGGCCTCTTCTACGCCGCCAGCGCCTGGTTGCGTCTGCCGCTGGCCCAGGTGCAGACCCTCATGTTCGTAATGCTGGTTTTTACCGGCCAGGGAACGGTCTACCTGGTTCGGGAACGGCACCACTTCTGGCATTCCCTGCCCAGCCGATGGATGCTCGGCAGCACGGCGATGGACGTGGCCGCCGTCAGCCTGATGGCCGCCTTCGGCATCCTGATGGCCGCCGTCCCTTGGACGCTCATCGCCCTCACCTTCGGCGCGACGGCGGTCTTTCTCTTCCTGATGGACTTCCTCAAGATCTGGATCTTCCGCTGCTGCACCGGGGGCGCGGTCTAGGGAGCGCCCGCCGGGCCACACCAGCGGCGCCGGAACGAGTCGGCCTCATGGCTGTCCAACATTCAGTCTGCCTTCCGGAGCGAAGCGGAGGAAGGTGCGTCCCGGCGCCGATGGGCCTCATGCAAGGAAGGCGGGAGGCGGCGAGGAGTTGCGCCGGTCAGGGGCGATGACTCATGAAGGTCCGCATCTGGGCCCTATACCGATGGAGGGCCTCCCGTCCCGCGGAGGTGAGCCGAAGAACCGTTCGCGGGACTTTCCCCGCGAAGGTCTTCTGGACCTCCACGTAGCCCGCCTCCTCCAGCTTGGCGAGGTGGGAGGAGAGGTTGCCGCGAGTGAGGCCCGAGTGGTGGAGCAGGAAGACGAAGTCGGCCCCCTCCACGGCCTCCAAAAGGTCCAGGATCAGGTGGCGCGCCGGTTCGTGGACCAGCCGGTCGAGCTTCAGCAGTCCGCGCCCTCGGTCGGCGGCGGGCTCCTCCCTAGCCATTCACGCTCTCCTGCGGCGGGTATCGGCTCAGAAAGGTGACCAGGAGGAGCAGGCCGCAGAGCGTGATGGCGCAGCCGGCGCCGAAGGCCCACGAGCGCGGTGAGGTGCCCGTGAAGCGGGCCAGGAGGAAGGCCGCAAAGACGAGTGCCCCGTAGGCCAGGAAGCGCTTCAGCCTCAGTAACCCGGAGAGCGCCGCCAGAACGGCCGCCAGCGCGGCGCCCGCTAGGAGCGGGAACCAGGGCGCCAGAGCCGGGAAGCGACCGGCTCTCATGCTCACGAGGAGCCCAATCAGGGCCACCTCTGCTACCAAGCCCGCCGGGACGAGGCAACCGATTCTCAGCGCATCTTGATCCCGCGTGGCCTCGCGGGGGACGAAGAGGCCCACGCGCGGCTCAGTGATCCGCCTCTTGAGGAGAGGCCCTCCAAGGATCAACGCCAGCCCAGCGGGGTTCCAGACCCACCACAGGTGGTCCGGCCTCACCAGCGCGGAAAGCGCCAGCAGCAGCCCCGCGAAGAGGTCCACCAGCCCGTCCCGGTGGTAGCTCCAGAAGGCCCTCCGCTCGATGCCGCCTGCGCCCTCGCTCGTTCCCATTTTAGCCATCGCCCCGCACCCTTTCCGCAGAAATTGAGTCTGCATTGCAGACTAGTCTGCGGTGAATATATCCCATCGGCAGGGCTCGGTCAAGGGGACGAGGAGGCCAAAGCCGCGGAGCGGGGGGGCGGGCGATCCGGCGTCCGCGGCGCCCTACCAGAACCGGCGCAGGAGGTGGAGCAGGAGGCTCACGGCGATCGAGAGGAGGAGCATGCTGGCGAGCGGTATGTAGATCCTGACGTGGTCGCGCTCCAAGCGGATGTCTCCGGGCAAACGCCCAAACCACTTCAGGGCCCCCGAGGCCAGGAGCAGCCCAACGGCCGCCAGGAGCCCTCCCGCCGCGGCGATGGCCAGGCCGCTCCTCTGGAGGGGAGTCACGGCCTGGGCTCCGCGCTCCGGCCGAAGATGGCCGTGCGGATGCGCCCCTCCGGGCCGCTCCAGGCGCGGTACATGCCCGGCGTGGTGAAGGGCATGGCGATGGCCCCCTTGGCGTCCACGGCGATGAGCCCGCCGGAGCCGCCGAGGGCTTTCACCTCCCGGAGGACGGCGCGGGCGGCGGCGGCCAGAGGGAGCCTCCGGTAACGCACCAGGGCCGCCAGCTCGTGGGCCGCCACGGTGCGCAGGAAGAACTCGCCGTGGCCCGTGGTGGAGACGGCGCACACGCCATCCCGCGCGTAGGTTCCCGCGCCCGGGACGGGCGAGTCGCCGATGCGGCCGTAGCGCTTGGCCGTCATTCCACCCGTGGAGGTGGCCGCGGCGAGGTGGCCGCGTCCGTCGAGGGCCACGGCACCCACGGTGCCCAGACTTCCCGCCGGCGCGGCTTCCTGTTTGGCCAATGCCTCTTGAAGTTCGCGCCAGCGCCTCTCGGTATGAAAATAGGCGGGCTCTTCCAAGTCCATCCCGCAGGCGGCGGCGAAGGCCTCGGCCCCCTCGCCCGACAGGAGCACGTGGGGCGAGCGCTCCATCACCAGCCGGCAGAGCGCCACGGGATTGCGAACGCGCCGGACGGCGGCCACGGCTCCCATGGCCAGCGTGGCGCCGTCCACGATGGCCGCGTCCATCTCGTTCCGGCCTTCGGCCGTGAAGACCGATCCCCGGCCCGCGTTGAAGAGGGGGCAGTCCTCCAGGCTCTGAACCGCCGCCTCTACGGCATCCAGGGCCGAGCCCCCTCGCTCCAGGGGCGCCAGTCCCGCCTCCACCGCCGCACGCAGGGCGAGGCGGACCTCGCCCTCCTGCTCCGGCGTCAGCCGCTCCCGGAGGATGACGCCGGCGCCGCCGTGTACCACCAGCCTCGGTTTCGTCTCCATGGCTCCTCCAGCCGAAGACCTGCCGGATCTACGGTAGCTCGGGCGGAACGGCGCCGCAAGAACCGGCCGCCAACGTGTCCTCTCCGAAACGCCGGTGCAAGAGGCCCTTCATAAAAGCGTGGCACGATGGCACCTGGAGAAGGAGGTTTCAGAGCCATGATCCACGAGACCCTTGAGCAGACGACTCCGGGCACGGGCTCCTCCGGGCCGGAGGCCGGAGGCCCCCGAAGAGGAGGGCTCCCGTGAGCCGCCCCGACGGCGAAGCGGCGAGGCGCCGCCGCGTCGAGCTGGTGGTCCTCTCCGACCTCCACCTGGGCACCGTCGGGTGCCAGGCCAAACCGCTGCTGCGCTACCTCAAGAGCATCGAGCCCCGCACCCTCGTTCTGAACGGCGACATCATCGACTGCTGGCAGTTCAGCCGCTGGTACTGGCCGAAGGGCCACATGAAGGTGGTCAAGCGGATCCTCAAGACGGTGGCATCGGGAACCCCCGTCTACTACGTGACGGGGAATCACGACGAGATGCTCCGCCGCTTCGCCGAGCTCCACCTGGGAGACTTTCACCTGGTGAACAAGGTGGTCCTCGATCTGGACGGGCGGCGCGCGTGGATCTTCCACGGGGACCTCTTCGACGTGGTCATGCAGCACTCGCGCTGGCTCGTCAAGCTGGGGGCCCTCGGCTACGACCTCCTCATCCTCATCAACCGCGTGGCCAACTGGCTGAGCGAACGCGCCGGCCGGGGCAGGATATCGCTTTCCAAGCGCATCAAGGACGGAGTGAAGAGGGCCGTTGCCTTCATCGGAGACTTCGAGCGCACCGCTGCCTCACTGGCCGCGGAGAACGGTTACGGCTACGTGGTCTGCGGCCACATCCACCAGCCGGCCATCAAGACCGTCGCCACGGACCGGGGAACGGTCACCTACCTCAACTCCGGCGACTGGGTCGAGAACCTGACGGCGCTCGAATACGACCGAGGGCGGTGGACCCTCTTTCGCTACCGCGACCACGAGCAGGAGCTGGAGCGGCAAGAGCCTCGGGAGGAGGCCGAGCCGGAAGGAGAGGCTGAAAGCCTCTCCCTGCCAGCGGCCGCGGCGCTGCTCCAGATGGTGCGGCCCTGATCCCTGGGCGGGAAATGGCCGCGGCGCGCCGGCTCACCGCCGCTTGGGTTGCAGGCTCTCGTGGGCGAGGTCCACGAGGGTGCGCGCGAGGTCCAGGGTCTCCTCGTCGGTGACCGTGATGGTGACCCAGCCGAACCGGCCCACGTAGGCTGCCCTCTCGATGGCGGGGTGGTGCGTCAGGACGGCCTGGTCGGATGGCGTGGCCTTCACCGTGAAGGCGTTCTCCCCCGCGTGGCCGATGGCGAAGACCTTCCCGCGCGCCTTCCAGACCACCGCGCCCCAGGGGTACTCCTCCACCGCCCCCGCCTTGGCCAGGCAGTGGCTCCGGATCGCCTCGAAGGCCTTCCGAGGGCTCACGCGCGCCGTCGCCATGTCTGGAGGGTAGCAGACTGAGGTGAGGAAGGGCACGGGGGAAGGCGCCGGGTCCCCGACTCGGCCCTCGTCACGGCCCGCGCGGGCGTCAGGTCCCGGGCGGATCTTTCCCCGCATCCTCCTCGATTTTTCCACCACCATTCTCAGCTAGGCCACCAGCGCTGCGATGGCGCCGCTGGCCGCCCAGGCGGGAAGCAGGATCGCCCCCGCTACGCCGAGGGTGAGGGGCACCTCGGTGAGGGTCTCGCCCCCGGTGTCCTTGATCATGATGCGGCGGACGTTCCCGCCGTGGAGGATCTCCTTGACCTCGGCGCCGGGCTGGAATTTACGCTGGGTCCCCCGCGTTCTCCAGGATGTATTCAGGAGCCGCGTGGGCCGTGCCCTAGGGGCCGCCGGGTGAGAGCGGGCGAAACGGCGGCCGGTCCCGTATCCCCCGGAAACCCGCCGGCGGGAATCGGCGTCTCCGGTCGGGTCAGGCAGAGGATTTGGCGTGGAGACTGGAGGTGCAGGATGGGAAGCCACCTAGAGTTTCGGTCCACCACGGGGCCATATCCGGATCTCTTCACGGCGGAGGTTCGGGAGGCGCTGGAGGCCCTCGCGCCGCTCAACGCCGACCGGCGCTCGGTGATGGCGGCGCGGACCGCCCGGCGCCGGGACCGCATCCTCAATCGCAAGCGGATCACCTTCCTGCCGCCAGAGGATCTGATCCCCCGAACCTCTATCCGCGTCCAGGACGCGCGGGACGGCCGCTTCGAGGGCGCCGCGATCCCCCGCGACCTTCAGCGCCAGTGGATCCAGGGCACGGGCCCCGCCACCAAGCCCCGCGCCTCCGTGAAGAGCGGCCTGCGCAACGTGGCCTACGCCCTGCTCTCGGGGGCGGACGGCTGGATGTTCGACGGCGAGGACGCCCTCGGCCAGGTGGAGACCATGGCCCTCGACAACCAGCGCAACCTGAAGCTCGCCATCGCGCAGGACCCCCTCTTCCTGGAGGTGGCCGAGGAGGTGGCCGCGGAAATGAACGCCTGGGGCCAAGGATTCTTCGGCCGGCCTATCATCGCGAACTGGCGCGAGCAGCTCGGTTTCACGACGAAGCTCTTCCGCTGCCGGGGCCTGCACCTGGACGACCGCCACGTGCGCGAGGCCGGCGGCACGGGCTTCTCCGCCTCCATCGCGGACCTCGTGCTCTACGTGGTCACGAACCACGAGAGGCTTCTTGCGGAGGGCTCTTCCATCGCCCTCTACCTGCCCAAGATCCAGACCGCCGAGGAGGCGGCCCTCTGGAACGATCTGCTGACGGCCCTCGAAGGCCACCTCGGCCTGGCCGTCGGCACGATCAAGGCCTACGTCCTCGTGGAGCAGATCGAGGCCTGCTTCCAGCTCATGGAGATCCGCGCCGCCCTCGGCCAGCACTTCGTGGGCTTCAACACGGGCCGCTGGGACTACATCAACAGCGTCTCCGACGCGCTCTCCTGGGACCCCGAGTTCGTGAACCCCAACATCGACGCCATCGTCATGACCTACGGATACATGCGCGCCTACGAGGATCGCGTGCGCAGGGCCGTCAACACGCCCGACCGGAACGGCCGCTGCGCGCTCTGGCAGGGCGGCATGGAGACCAACATCCCCGTGGGCACACCCGAGGGTGTGGCCGCGGCGATGCGGCGCGCCGTGGCCGGCGCCGAACGCGAGCAGCGCGAGGGGGCCAGCGGCAAGTGGGTGGCCCACTGGAAGATGGTCCACATCGTGCGCCCCGTCTGGGAGAAGGCGGGCGAGGAGAACCAGCTCGGCCGGCCCTTTCCGCCTCTGGCCTACACGGATCAGGACGCCGCCGGCCTCACGCTCCTGGAGCCTGCCCCGCGCACCGTCCGCGGGGCCCGAGACCTTCTGAGCGTGGCGCTCCAGTACGGCAACGCCTTCGGCCAGGGCTTCCAGGCGGCGGCCCTCAAGCCCGCCGACTTCTTCGGAGACGACGGCATCCTCTACCTCATGGAGGACATGGCCACGGGCGAGATTCGCCTCAGCATCCTCTGGGAGTGGCTCCACAAGGGAGCCCGGTTCACCGAGGAGGATGCCCAGACCGGGGTGAAAAGAGGCGCTCCCTTCACCCTGCCGCTTTTCCAGCGCCTCCTGGAGGAGGAGTACGCCAAGCTCCAGAGGGCGGACAACCGGGATGTGCACGACGACTCGAAGGGCACCACTCTGCCCATCGCCCGCGCCATCATACAGGCCTACGTGACCGAGCCGGTGAAGACTCCCTGGATGGTGGACCTGCTGAACCTCAACCTGGACAACCACGACCTCACTCGGGCGCGGGAGCGTATCGCGCGCTACCTGGAGGCCTTCAGGCGCGACGGCTCGCGCCTCACCGAAAACCTGGATTTCTGAGGCGGGCAACGACGATCAGGGGTGAGCGAAATGGCGAAAGAGCGATTGATGATCCTGGCGGACACAGCCAGCCTAAGCTCCTCCTCCACGAGGAAGGTGCAATACGCATAGATGAAAAGCGATGCGATGGAACGAGGCCATGAACACACGCGGTCAGGAGCTCGCCGAGAGGCAGGCGCGGTTCGGCGCGGTCACTTCGGCTGGACCGTCGCCCCGGACTCTCCTTCCTTCGACGAGATGAAGACGTTCAACGCATAGCCCAATAGCGATGCCAGGAGACAGAGCCATGAGCACGTTCGAACAAGACGTCGCCGCAACCCAAGCCTGGATGGAGAGCCCCCGCTTCGAGGGCATCACGCGCCTCTACACGGCGCGCCAGGTGGTGGAGCAGCGCGGGACCATCCCCCGTGACTACACGGTGGCGAGGGATGCCGCGGCGGCCTTCTACGACCGCCTGCGCCATCTCTTCGCCGAGCGCCGGAGCATCACCACCTTCGGCCCCTATTCCCCCGGCCATGCGGTGACCATCAAGCGAATGGGGATCGAGGGTATCTACCTCGGCGGCTGGGCCACCTCCGCCAAGGGCTCCGCCACCGAGGACCCGGGCTCGGACCTGGCGAGCTACCCGCTGAGCCAGGTTCCCGAGGAGGCGGCGGGACTCGTGCGCGCCCTGCTCGCGGCGGACCGGAACCAGCAGTTCCTCCGCTTGCACATGAGCGAGAAGCAGCGGGCCGAGACGCCCGTTGTGGACTACCGGCCCTTCATCATCGCCGACGCCGACACGGGCCACGGCGGCGACCCGCACGTGCGCAACCTCATCCGCCGCTTCGTGGAGGCCGGCGTACCGGGCTACCACATCGAGGACCAGCGCCCAGGCACCAAGAAGTGCGGCCACCAGGGCGGCAAGGTGCTCGTGTCCTCGGACGAGCAGATCAAGCGCCTCAACGCGGCGCGCTTCCAGCTCGACGTCATGGGCGTGCCGGGCATCCTCGTGGCCCGCACCGACGCCGAGGCCGCCAACCTCCTCGACAGCCGCGGCGACGAGCGCGACCAACCCTTCATCCTCGGCTCCACCAACGTCAATATGCCGAGCTACAAGGCGGCCTTCCTGGCGCTCATGCGGCGCTTCTTCAGCCAGGGGCTGACGGAGATCAACGGCCACCTGCTCTACGCCCTCTCCGGCGAGGAGCTGGAGGCGGCCGATGGGTGGCTCGACCGCACGGGCCTCTCGCCGCAGGTGGCGGAGGCGGCCGCCTCCCTCGGGAAAGGGCCGGGGGCGACCGCGGACGCCCTCTTCGACCAGGTTAGCTCGCGCCTCCTGGAGGCGTGGGAGTCCGAGGCTGGCCTCGAGACCTACGGCGAGGCCGTGGCCGAGGTGTTGGAGTTCCGAGCCGGCGAGGGCGAGGCGCTGGAGATGAGCGTGGAGGAGTGGCGCCGCTTCGCGCGCACCGCCTCCCTCTATGCCGCGCGCAGGAAGGCGCGATCACTGGGCGTCAACATCGTGTGGGACTGCGAGCACGCCAAGACGCCCGAGGGCTACTACCAGGTGCGCGGAGGCATCGAGTACGCCATCGCCAAGTCGCTCGCGGCCGCGCCCTTCGCCGACCTGCTCTGGATGGAGACCGCCACCGCCAACCTAGCCGACGCCCGCCGTTTCGCCGAGGCGATCCACGCGCAGTATCCCGCCAAGATGCTCGCCTACAACCTCTCGCCCTCCTTCAACTGGGACTCCACGGGCATGAGCGACGATGACATGCGCCGCTTCCCCGAGGAGCTGGGGAAGATGGGCTTCGTCTTCAACTTCATCACCTATGGCGGCCACCAGATCGACGGCCTGGCCTCCGAGGAGTTCGCCACGGCGCTGAGGCAGGACGGCATGCTCGCCCTCGCCCGCGTGCAGCGCAAACTGCGCCTGGTGGAGTCCCCCTACCGCACGCCGCAGACGCTGGTGGGCGGGCCGCGCCTGGACGCCGCGCTGGCCGCCTCCTCCGGCCGCACGGCCACCACCAAGGCCATGGGCAAGGGCTCCACCCAGCACCAGCACCTCATCCAGACCGAGGTGCCCAAGAAGCTGCTGGAGGAGTGGCTGGCCCTCTGGAGCGAGCACTACCGCCTGCCCGGCCCCCTGCGCGTGGAGCTGCGGCCGCAGCGCGCCGGCTCCGAGCTGCTCGAGCTGGCGCTCGTGAGCCGGGGGAGCGACAAGGAGGCCAACGTTATCTTCGCCCCCATCCAGGATCGCCGCGGCCGCACCATCCTCTCCGTGCGGGACCAAAACACCTTCGACGAGAAGCTCCGAAAGAAGCGCCTCATGACCCTCATCCACCTCTTCCTCGTCCACCGCTACAAGGCCGACTCGGTCCACTACGTGACGCCCACCGAAGACAACCAGTACCAGGCCGCCAAGATGAAGAGCCACGGCATCTTCAGCGAGGTCAAGACGGAGGTGGGCCAGATCATCGTCGCCGACGTCAACCACCGCCGCATCGCCGAACTCCTCGCTCCCGACCGCCTCCAGCTTGGCAAGCTCATCCGCAAGGAGGGGTGAGAGGGAGATTCGGAATTCGGCAACGGGGAAAGACCACAGAGGCGCAGAGGCACAGAGGGGAAAAGGCGAAAGGAAGAAAAATTGTCACCAGGGCATCAGAGGCCGGGGTTCCTGCGTTCATGTCAATCCGCGGGAGGGATGCTGAAAGAGAGGCTGAGAAGGGGACCGAAGACGGGAGACCGGGATACTGGGAGACCGGGAGACCGAAAGGCGAATGCGCCGCCGTTGCCGTCATTCCCGCGCGAGCGGGAATCCAGGGCTTCGCTTTTCAGTCCTCACTTCCATTCGCCGAGGAGGCGCTGAGGCCGCTGGGAGGGGATGGGTGAGACGGCACTGGCGGAGCGGCTCGCACCGCGGGGACTGGAACCATGGGGGTCAGGTCTTGCAATGCCACATGGAAGGCGCTGCCTGATCAACGGGTCCGGCGGGCGCTCGGCGCCGTGCGGCTCGGGTCCACCCTGCTATGGCTTCTTGCCCTCCGGCTTTCGGGGACCGGCCCAGGATTCCCACTCACGCCTGCTTCTTGCCGCGCGGTTTCCGTCGGCCCCGCCTCATCGCGTTCCCTGATCCCAAATTCCGCGATCGAATGGTCCTTCCTTCGGCGGCGCAGGTCGCACATGGGGGAAGGGCTTTGTCTCCTGAGCGGGGAGGGGATTCTCTTTCGCGTTCCGCTGGCGAAGCCAGACGGAACGCTCGGTTTGCCTTTCGGGTCTTTCGCATTCCGCTGGCGAAGCCAGGCGGAACACTTGGTTTGCCTTTCGGGTCCCTCCCCGCTCCAAGGGCTTGGCCCGCGGAGCCTCACCCCACCCTTGGCGCATTCTTCCCCCGGATCCAGTCCGGGGCCGAATGCCCCCAATCCCTTGGCAGGTGATTGTCCAGCTATGCCAGCCATGAAGATCCATGGGGATTTGCACTTCCATTTCGATTTCGCCTTCCATCGCGGGATTGGGGGCATGAGGACCGGTGGCCCTTTCAGGCCCTCGGCGAGGGGGCGGCTTGGGAGGCGGCACTCTGGATGAACTCGTCCACCATGGTGTGGAAGTTGGCGAGGGACCGCTCGGCGTAGCTCCGGAAGTCCTTGTGGAGGCGACGGTACTCGCGGGCGAGGCGGGCGGCGAGCCGGTCGCCGTAGGCCCGCAACTCGGCGGCCTTGGCCTGAGGGTCGGGCAGGGTGAGCGAGGAGGCGCGCTCCTGAAAGGCCCGCGCGAGGCGGTCGATCTTCTGCTTGAAGCGCTCCACCTCGAGAATCTGCCGCGTCATCTCGAAGAAGTGGTGGCCCTTCACGGCCATGGTCACGATCTCCGCCATCAGCCTGGGCCTCAGGAGGGCGCCGCGCACCATGAAGCTCCAGTAGGGCCAGGCATAGGTGGAGAAGGACTGCCGGATCAGGGAGTGGAGAAGGGCCCGCAGTTCCGTCAGCCCGATCCGCCGTTCGGTGGTCTGATGGACCCGGAGGTTCCTCAGGAGCGACAGACAGCGCTCGAAGTAGCGCCGCGGCCGGTAGATCTCCGACAGGAGGCGCTTGTAGCCCGAAAGGAGCACCTCGCCGTCCATCTTCGGCACGAAGCTGAGCTGGAAATCGTGGGTGTTGTTGCCGCCCGAATCCTCAGCGACGCGGCCCTCCGCCTCCAGCCGCTTGTAGAGCCTCGTATTGGGGAGGGCCGTGAGCAGCCCCACCATGGCGGTGGGAATGCCAGCCTCCTGAATGAAGGCGATCTGCCTCTCGAAGATGTCCGGCGGGTCCGAGTCGAAGCCGAGGACGAAGCCGGCCGAGACCTCCATGCCGGCCCGCTGGATGCGCCTCACCCCCTCCAGCATGTCGCCCCTCAGGTTGTGCGCCTTGTGGACGGCGCGAAGGGTCTCCTCCACGGGCGTCTCGATGCCCAGGAAGACCATGTTAAAACCCGCCTCCCGCATCAGCGTCAGGAGCTCCTCGTCGGTGGCCAGGTCGAGCGTCGCCTCGGTGAAGAGCGCAAAGGGGTAGGCGCGCTCGGCCTGCCAGCGCGCCACTTCGCGCAGCAGGGCCTTCACCGCCCGTCGGTTCCCGATGAAGTTGTCGTCCACGATGAAGAGCGAGCCGCGCCACCCGGTGGCGTAGAGGCCGTCCATCTCCGCCAGGAACCGAGAGGGTGGCTTCGTGCGGGGACGGTGGCCGAAGAGCTCCACGATGTCGCAAAACTCGCAGTCGTGCGGACAGCCCCGGGAGAACTGGAGGGCCATGGCGGCATAGTCTCCCATCCGGATGAGGTCGAACCTGGGCGGGGGCGTGGAGGCCAGGTCCGGTTTGGCGGCGTCGCTGTATACCGGCGCGGCCCTGCCCTCCCGGAAATCGGCCAGGAAGGCCGGCAGGGTCACCTCCGCTTCGCCCAGCACGAAGTGGTCCACGCCCTCGATGCGCTCGTGGCAGCCGGTGGGGTAGGGTCCCCCGGCCACCACCGGAGTGCCGCACGAGCGGGACAGGCGGATGACCTCGGCCAGCGACTCCCTCTGCACGATCATGGAGGAGGTGAGGACCAGGTCCGCCGCGGAGACGGCCTCGGGGGTGAGGGGCGAGGCGTTCATGTCCACGAGGGTGAGCTCGAAGTCCTCCGGCAGCATGGCCGCCACCGTGAGGAGGCCGAGCGGCGGGAAGGCGGCGCGTTTGCCGATGAAGGGCATGGCGTACCGGAAACTCCAGTAGGTCGGCGGTATCTCCGGATAGACGAGCAGGGCCTTATAGGCCATTTCTATTCTCCTCCTTCTGTGGGACGGCACAGACTCTAATCTAGACCCTTTGCGGGAGAGAAGCCAGGAGGACGCGGAGGCCGGAACGGTGAGGAACGGGCAGACGCGTCACACGGAAATGGGGCTGGTGGGGGGCTCCGACGGCTGGGTAGGGAGCCGGAAAGGGTTCTGGACATCCTCTCCGCCGCCCCGTCCCGAGCTGCGCGAGCGGGTCCTGATGAACGGCGGAGACCTGGTAGGGCTGGGTTCGGTCGTTCCGCCTCGCCCCCTATTCGGGGCGAAGCGATGCGTCTTTCGGGAGCTCGGGCTCCGCCTTCGCGGGCACGGACTCCTCGCCCGTCGGCGCGGGTTCCGCTGGAATCGCGGCCGGATCGGCGAATTCGGGTTCGGATTCGGTGCTGGCGCCCTTGTGCTGGCGCCGCTCTCGCTTCTCCTGCTGCTTCTGCAGCCGCTTGAGCTCCTTCTGGCGTTTGTTCCCTCGATAGGCTCCTGGGTGGGGCAACGGGTCCTCCTTTCTCCGGCTCGGCTCGGGTCAACTGCGCCGCCTTATGGGTCGGGTCGCAGAGGAAAAAAGGGGCCCGAAGGCCCCTTGAACAGCTTCCTGAATGGCTCGCAGGTCAGTCGTTCACTACGCGGACCTGCTCAGCCTGGGGGCCCTTAGCACCCTGGGTGATCACGCAGGTGACCTTTTGTCCCTCGGACAGGGTCTTGAAGCCCGTGCCCTCGATGTTGCTGTGATGGACGAAGGCATCCTTGCCGCCCTCGACCGTGATGAAGCCGTAGCCCTTCTTGTCGTCGAACCACTTTACGATTCCGTTGACCACAACGCACTCCTTGGTATTCACATCCACTTCAACAAACCGCTTGTTAAAGTGTGCAATCGAACTCTAGCACAAACCATGACGCGTGTCGAATAGCAAGGGGGGGCCAATTCCCAAATTCCGCGATCGAATGGTTCTTCCTTCGGCGGCGCAGGTGGCTCATGGGGGAAGGGCTTTGTCTCCTCAACGGGGAGGGGCGTCTCTTTCGCGTTCCGCTGGCGAAGCCAGGCGGAACGCTCGGTTTGCCCTTCGGGGCCCCTCCCCGCGCCCCGGGCCAAG
>Ga0315298_1003440_pt1 | contig 25219 bp, 20 predicted proteins | sample WHS_1_MG_FD_203077 | JGI IMG/M metagenome (GOLD analysis project Ga0315298, IMG submission 203077) | Extremophilic microbial mat communities from Washburn Hot Springs, YNP, Wyoming, USA - WHS_1_MG | ecosystem: Environmental > Aquatic > Thermal springs > Hot (42-90C) | place: USA: Wyoming... | reverse complement strand
CAATACCAATACTCACGGGACTATGGTGGAGGAAATGCCACAGAAACATCTGCTGGGTACGATCATACCTGCATTTTAAAATCTGATGGAACTGTATATTGTTATGGCTTTCTCTTTAATAATAATACCGGTAGAGTTGTGTATAATAATCGCAACGATCCTGCTATAGGAATATCTTCTGATGGAAATGCTTATCATGTTTGTTTTTTAACATCCGGGGGAAAGGTACGTTGTTCTGGAGTAAATAATCATGGTCAAGCAACATCAACCTTTTATACTGCTAACCCACCTGCTGTAGGAGTATCTACAGGAGACTATAATACCTGTGTTTTAAAATCTGATGGAAACGTAGCTTGTTATGGTCGAAACTTTAATGGCGACATATATACTCGTGGAGATGCCATAGGAGTAGCCGTTGGAAACTATCATGCTTGTGTTTTAAATTCCAAGGGAAATGTATTTTGCAAAATGGGTGATATGGCTAGTTCCTCCGATTTCCGCGGTCAAACAATAATTTATGATGGTGGAGATGCCATAGGAGTAGCTGCTGCACATGACACAACCTGTATTTTAAAAGCCAATGGAAATGTAGAGTGTCATGGAGAAGTGTGTTCTTATTCTACTTCTTCTCCTTTTGGTGTCAATTGTACCAATTCTGGTTGTCCCGGTTCTGGGAATTGTCCCAATCCTGTCAGTTGCCGTTGTGCCAATAATCTCAATGGCCGTTCATGTCCTTTATCTTACCAAGGTGCCAAAAATCCATTCCGTAAATACGCTTTTCCAGAACCAAAAATAAGTCTTGGAAATGAGCAATTTCTACTATCACTACTCCAAACAGTATTTTACATTGATAAAACTGGCAACGTCGGTATCGGGACAACGACACCTAACCATACTTTGGCAGTAGTGGGGGATGTTTATGCATCACAGAATATTTTCTCTCCTTCGGATATAAGATTGAAGGAAAATGTGAGCGAAATAAAAGATGCTTTAGAGAAAATCTTAAAACTCCAAGGCGTTAACTTTTATTGGAAAGGAAGTGGTGAAAAAAGTATAGGGTTGATAGCCCAAGAGGTAGAAAAGATATTTCCTGAAGTGATAAACACGGATAATTCAGGAATGAAATCCATAGATTATAGAAGGCTAACTGCAGTTTTGATTGAGGGAATAAAAGAACAACAAAAGGAGATTGATTCACTAAAACAAGAAGTTGAAAAACTAAGAGAACAACAAAAACAAAGGTCGCAAAAAAGATAAAAAGATGAAAGAAAAAACCAAAAAAGTATTAATCCAATCTTTACCAGTAATTTTGATTTCTCTCTTGACGATGGCAGTTTTAATTTATGCTTGGCAAGAACCATCACAGTCTCCACCTCAAGAAAACGTTTTTGCTCCAATAAATGTGGGAGATACCCCTCAATTCAAATCAGGCGCCTTGGGAGTTGGAGGGATTATTTATGGATATTCTAATGCTTTCTTTGATGGTAACGTTGGTATCGGAACGACAACGACAGAAGCAAAACTTCATATAAAAGCAACTAATACAACGACCGCTCCTTTTCGGGTTGATGATGCGACTAATAGGTCAAGGTTTTACATTCAGCCTGGAACTGGCAACGTCGGTATCGGGACAACGACACCTCAATATGCTTTGGGAGTAGTGGGGAATATTTATGCAACAGGGAGGATTTTATCTTCTTCGGATATAAGATTGAAAGAAAATGTGAGCGAAATAAAAGATGCTTTAGAGAAAATCTTAAAACTCCAAGGCGTTAACTTTTATTGGAAAGGAAGTGGTGAAAAAAGTATAGGGTTGATAGCCCAAGAGGTAGAAAAGATATTTCCTGAAGTGATAAACACGGATAATTCAGGAATGAAATCCATAGATTATGGAAGGCTAACTGCAGTTTTGATTGAGGGAATAAAAGAACAACAAAAGGAGATTGATTCACTAAAACAAGAAGTTGAAAAATTAAAAGTTCAAATCAAGGGTCAATGATGGACCGAAAGGTCGAAAAAATAAAAAAATAAAAATAAAATGCGAAAAATTAAAATATTTTTATCATTTTTGCTTTTTGCGTTTTTGATTTTTGGAAGGGTAAATGCAGGACCAGAGCTCAAGGTTTTAGGTTGGGCCTGGTCAGAAAATGTCGGATGGATTTCTTTCAATTGCTACAACTATTATAACGGGTTTTTGGAAGATCATTGTTCAAGTTCAAATTACGGAGTAAATCTCGATCTTTCAACAGGGCTTCTTTCTGGATATGCTTGGGTTGGTGGTGGAGAAGCCGGAGGCGATGCTACTGCAACGATTGGCTGGATTAGTTTTAATACCTCTTCTTTAGTTGGTTGTCCAGATGGAAATTGTGTTGCTAAAGTAAATACTACTACTGGTGAGGTTTCTGGTTGGGCAAGGGCTTGTTCCGTCTTTCGGTCAGGCTGTAGCGGAACAACGAGTACGAACACTGGAGGATGGGATGGATGGATAAAGTTGAGGGGGACAAATTACGGAGTTACTTTAAATCCATCAACAGATGAATTTGAGGGTTGGGCGGCTGGATGGGGTGATTCTTCTACTACTGCCGTTGTTGGTTGGATTTCTTTCAATTGCAAAAATCAAGGGGTTTGTTCCGCCTCAAATTATAAGGTCTTTTTACAAAACCAACCTCCTCAAATAACAAAATTTAAAGTGATAGACGATGCTTGCGCCTATGGTAGTTCTCCTTTAACAATTCCATCCGGGGGTTATAGAATGCAGATTGATTGGGATGCTACGGATACTGATTCTTTAACAGCAACAATTACAATAAGAAAGGGAATAGATACAATTTTTTCAACTACAACTACTAATAAACCTTTTACTGTTCCAGGTGGAGCTGGAATAGAGTTTAATAATACATACACAATTACACTTGAAGTTTCAGATGGAAGAAGTTCTGTTTCGACATCGACTACTTTTAGAACTCCAGAACACCAATATCCCTATGTTAATTTTAAATGGAGTCCAGAAAGACCTTTAGTGGGTCAACCTGTTCAATTTTGCTCAGTTTCAACGGGAACTTGCGCTACAATGAGCGGTCTATCTGAATGTAATGGTATCTGTACTTCTACTTCTTGGAGTTGGACTTTTAACAATGCCACACCCTCAACTTCAATCGAGGCAAACCCGCAAGTAACATTTAATAGCGCTGGAACTTCTTCTGTTACCCTTACAATTACAAACGATATTGGTTCTTGTCACAACACTGTTAACTTGAATTTAAGAAGACCTTTACCCTTTTGGGAAGAAATGAAATTGAGAATTAAAAATTTCTTTGCGAGTTTGATAGAAAATTTAAGAAAATTTTTTAGAGTTTAATCTTTAAAATTAAAAAATTTCTAAATTTTGAAAAAATTTCAATTTGAAATTCCTCTTTTTCTGTTTTAAAATTTATTGAGCTAAAAAATTTAAAAAATTTTTTATGAAATTTTATCATTTACATTGTCATTCACACTATTCTTTGTTGGACGGTTTGCCAAAAATAGAGGAGATGTTAGATTATTCTAAAAAATTGGGAATGACAGCTTTGGCTTTGACAGACCACGGAAACATTTATGGAGCTGTTGAATTTTTCAAGAAAGCAAAAGAAAAAGGAATAAAACCGATTTTGGGATGTGAATTATATTTGGCAATAGAAAGTGCAAAGTTAAAAAGGACGAAAATTGATGATAAAAGATATCACTTGATCTTGTTGGTAAAGAACGAAAAAGGATACAAAAACTTAGTAAAGCTTATTACCAAAAGCTATCTTGAAGGTTTTTATTACAAACCAAGGATTGATGAAGAAATGCTAAAAGAGCATTCTGAAGGTTTAATTTGCTTGACGGCTTGTTTGCAAGGGAAAATTCCTCAATTGATTTTGGAAAAAAAACTTTCTTTAGCGAAAGAAATCGCCAAAGAGTATCAAGAAATTTTTGGAAAAGATAATTTTTATTTAGAATTACAACATCATCCAACCTTGAAAGACCAAGAAATTGTTAATAAAGGTTTGATTGAAATTTCAAGAGAATTGAAAATTCCTTTGGTGGCAACGAACGATTGTCATTATTTAAGGCCAGAAGATGCAAAAGCTCAAGATATTTTAATGCTAATTAACACCAACGCCGACCCGAACGACCCAGAAAGATTGACGATGTTGGCCGATGACTTTTCGATGAGGTCTCCAGAAAAAATGATTGAAAATTTCAAGAACGTTCCAGAAGCAATTGAAAATACTGAAAAAATTGTTGAAATGTGCAATTTTGAATTTAAATTCGGAGAAACAAGGTTGCCAAAATTTGAAACCCCTGAAGGAAAATCAGACCAAGAATATTTGAGAGAATTGTGCTTGAAGGGCTTAGAAGAAAGATACGGAAAAAACCCGCCAAAAGAAGTAATCGAAAGAATGGAGTATGAATTGAGTATCATTGGAAAAACTGGTTTTGCTTCTTATTTTTTAATTGTTCAAGATTTTGTCAATTGGGCGAAAGAAAAACATATAATGGTAGGTCCCGGAAGGGGGAGTGCTGGCGGCTCTTTGGTTTCTTATTTGCTGAGGATTACGGAAATTGACCCCTTAAAATATGGTTTGTTATTTGAGAGGTTTTTAAACCCGGAAAGAATAAGTTTTCCAGATATTGACATAGATTTTACTGATACCAGGCGAGATGAAGTGATAGAATATTTGAGAGAAAAATACGGTGGAAACAGAATCGCTCAAATTATCACTTTTGGAACGATGGCGGCGAGAGCAGTGGTGAGGGATGTGGGGAGAGCCTTGGGTTATCCTTATCTCTTTTGCGACAAAATTGCAAAATTAATTCCTCCAGGTTTAACACTAGGCGAAGCTTTAGCCAAGGTTTCTGAATTAAGAGAACTTTATGAGAGCGATGAAAAAGTAGAACGTTTAATTGAAACTGCAAAAAAGCTTGAGGGTTGCGCAAGACACGTTTCCACCCACGCTTGCGGGATAGTAATTTCTGATTTACCTTTAGACGAAATTTGTCCTTTGCAACATCCAACCCAAGACGATGCCTCAATCGTTACTCAATTTGAGATGCATTCTTTGGAAGATTTAGGACTTTTGAAAATTGATATTTTGGGACTGAAAAATTTGACTTTAATTGAGGAGACATTTAAAAAAGTTTATGCTATTTACCAAAAGAAAATTTCAGTCAAAGACATCGATTTTAATGACCCCAAAACTTACAAAATTTTTCAAAAAGGAGACACCGTGGGCGTTTTTCAATTTGAATCTGAAGGAATGCAAAAATGGTTAAAAAAATTGAAACCAACGAGTTTTGAAGATTTAGTAGCAATGATTGCCCTTTACAGACCCGGACCGATGCAATTTTTACAAGATTATGTTGACGGGAAATACAAGAGGAAAAAGATTGAATATTTGCATCCAAAATTAGAGTCAATTTTAAAGAACACTTTTGGAGTTTTAATTTATCAAGAACAAGTAATGCAAATTGCCAGGGATTTGGCAGGGTTTTCCATAGCCGAGGCAGACGTTTTAAGAAAAGCCATCGGAAAAAAAATCGGAAAACTTTTGGAATCTCAAAAAGGAAAGTTTATTCAAGGATGTATTGAAAACGGCATTGATGAGATAGTAGCTCGAAAAATTTGGCAATGGATTGAACCTTTCGCTCATTACTCTTTTAATAAATCTCACAGCGTAGCCTATGCGACAATTGCCTTTTATACTGCTTATTTGAAAGCTCACTACCCAGTAGAATTTATGGCCACCTTGCTTACTTTAGAACAAAGCGACGTTGAGAGAATTGGATTTTTAATAAAAGAATGCAAAAGAATGGGAATTGAAGTTTTGCCTCCGGACATTAACGAAAGTTTTAGAGGCTTTTCAGTCATTCCTGGGAAAAAGCAAATTAGATTTGGTTTGTTGGGGATAAAACATTTGGGAGAAAATACGGTCGAGGCAATTTTGCAAGAAAGAAAAGAAAGAGGAAAATTTGAAAGTTTAGGAGACCTTTTAAAAAGGATAAAACCTGAAAATTTAAACAAAAAATCACTAGAAGCTTTGATTAAATCAGGAAGTTTGGATTGTTTTGAAGAAAGAAATAAACTTTTATTTAATCTAGAGAAAATCTTAGAATGGAACAAAAATTATCATCAGCAAAAATTTTCAACAAAACAAATAGGACTGTTTGGAAACGTTTCTGATTTTTCTTTTGGACTCAAACTTGAAAAAGCACAAAGCGCAACAAAAAAAGAAGTTCTTATATGGGAGAAAGAATATTTAGGACTTTATGTTTCAGCTCATTTGGCAGAAGATTTTTTAAAGGCATTTCAAGGGAAAATTATTCCTTTGAAAAAAATTACTCAGGATTTAACAGGGAAAAGAGTTAGAGTGGGCGGAATAATTACAGAGTTAAAAAAAGTCATTACCAAAAACGGGTCTCCAATGTTTTTTACAAAGATTGAAGACGGAGAAGGACAGCTAGAACTTGTAGTTTTTCCGACAGTTTTAATGAGGTATCCTCAAACTTTTCAAGAACACAAAGCAATTTTAGCTACAGGAAGGGTTGATAATAAAGATGGGGACCCTAAAATAATTTGCGAGGAGGTCGAAGAAATTTTACAAGAATAAAACCAAATACGAATTCTTGCTTTTTCTTTTTATTTTTTTAAAATTCAAATTGAGGGGGGACTTAGTTTAGTGGTAAAACGGCGGTCTCCAAAACCGCAGATGGGGGTTCGATTCCCTCAGTCCCTGCAAAATTTTTATGAAAACTTATTTTTTAAAAAAAATAAAATCAAAAAAGAAAAATTTAAAACACTTACCCTTTCTCTGTCTTTTAGGAATGTCTTTGCAAACTTTTATTGGAGGGGTTTTAGGTTATCTTTTGACTGAATTTTACGTGAAAAAAGCAAATGAAAAACAAAAAAAATTTCTTCCCGCTTCTTTATTTTTGCCCCTACCTTTTTTTAAATGGAAGTTTAAATTTCATCATTGGTTTTACGGACTCTCAGCGCTCTTGCTTAACTTAAAATTCTCTTTGATTCAATCTCCTTTTTTATTGGCCATTTTAGTAGGGATATCTTGGCACGATTTGGTTGAAGATAGGGAATGGTATCTCTATTTACACAGAAAATAAAAAATTTTTGAGAGACTCTTTTTAAGATTAAAATTGTGGCCCCGAGGGGAATCGAACCCCTGTTTTTGCCTTGAAAGGGCAATGTCCTGGCCACTAGACGACGGGGCCAAAATTTGAATTTAATTTTAAAAAATCTTTTAAAAAATTTCAACCTCTCGCTTTAAAACTTTGTAAAATTCCAAGACATATGAAATTGGCAAAGATTGCTGAACCGCCATAACTTACAAAAGGCAAATAAAAACCTATTACAGGGATTAAACTTAAATTGGTCGCAATGTGTAAAAAAAATTCAAAAAACAAAATTGCCAAAAATCCTTGAGAGAAAAGTTTTTCAAAATTAGATTCCAAAGAAAGAGAAAACCTAAAAAGATGCCAAAACAAGAGAAAATATAAAATTAATAAAAAAGAAATTCCCAAAAATCCCATTTCTTCTGCGATTGCCGAAAAAATAAAATCAGTTTTGGCTTCAGGCAAAAATCCAGATTGCGTTTGAAAACCTTGTTTTATTCCTTTACCTAAAATTCCACCAGAGGCAATGGCAATTTTAGCTTGTCTTTGACTCCAGCCAACTTTTAAAGGGTTTTCAGATTTTATTTTTAAAAAACTCAAAAGCCTTTCTTTTTGGTAAGGTTTTAAAATTTTTTGCCAAAAAAAGCAAAACAAAAGAACAAAAATCAAAGCGATTAAAATAAAATGGCGAATTTTAATTCCAGAAAAAATCAAAATTGAAATCCACAAAAATAAAATCAGAGAGAAAAAACCAAAATCAGGTTGCTTGAAAATTAAAAAAGCAGGCAAAAAGACAAAAAAACCAGAAATAAAAATATGTTTTAAATCGTAAAGTTCTTTATGTCTTTTAGAAAAGTATTTTGAAAGCAAAATTAAAAGAGAAATTTTTACAATTTGAGCAGGGTCAAAAGAGAAAAATCCAATTTCAAACCAACCCTTTCTTCCGCGCGTTTCTGGAAAAAACAAAACTAAAAAAAGCAAAATTAAAGATAAAACATAAAGCCCAAAAATTAAAAATGAATTTTCCCTTAAAACTCTCCAATCAAAAAAAGACAAAAGAACCATCAACAAAAAACCGAACGCAAAAAAAATAATTTGTTTTTTTAAATCAAAAAGATTATCTTTTGAAATTGAGAAAATTTCTACACAACCCATTAAAAACAACAAAAAAATCAAAAAAACTAAAAACCAATCCATTCTTTTTAGATGCCAAAAAATTTGTTCCATTTTTAATAATTGCTAGAGACTACTCTTTGAGTGTCTAAAAATTTTCCAGTGGAGATAATGCAAACGTCAGAATAATACTGTGAGGAACATCTTTGATTTGTGGAAGTTGGAGAAACAACATCTACTGAGTATTGAGCTGAGTCTATAGAAGTTGTGGAAATAGAAAATGAAGGATCTTTATTGTTTACATAGTACTCATAAAGCGCATTTTCTACTCCTGTTTCTGCTGCGTAATAAGCAATCACAGATTTTCCGACAGTTTCCAAAATTTTAGATTGAAAAACAAAAATTTGGCTCAACCCCAAAGACATCAAAAGCAACAAAGAAAGCAAAATTAAAGTTAAATACAAAATAAACCCTTTTTTTGTTTTCATTTTAATACTCAATATCCAAATCTGCTTGAGAAACCGTAGTTTGGACCTTTATCGGAATTTCATATTTTCCTCGAATTTTGGCATCAATGAGAATCGTTACTTTGGGTTGTTTCTGGTCATTTTGAGTTTCGCCGCTTAAATAAAATTTTAAATTTTGAACTACTAAAGTTGAATTAGAAGTTAAAGGTAAATTAATTTCTTGACAATGATTCGCTTCATTTCCGATACATTCTTTTATTTGGCTATTCTGTAAAAAGAATTCGTGGCATCTATTCAAATAATCCCTAAAAACGATACCGTTTGTGGTGGTTCCAAAATTTACTTTTTCTCCTGAAATACAATTTATCGTTTGTCTTTTATATTCAATATCATCTTTTTTTGCCATTCTTATTTCTCTTGACATTTTATCTATGCTAAAAGAAAGTTCGTTGAAAGCTTGTTGGAACATTAAGGTTTGAGTTTGTAATGTTACTTGAGAAATGAAAAAATCAAAAGCGCCCAAGGCAAAAATTCCAAAAATTGCGCAAACCATTAACAATTCGATTAATGTAAAACTTTTTTTCATAATTTTAATTTTATTGATTCCAATTGTACAAAATTTCAGTCACAGAAACTTGTTCTTCTCCTCCTGAACCTTTTTTTGGCCAATAAACTGTGACCGTAACTTTCATTTGGTTTGGATCTGAAGCTGAATAAAAAATTGAAATTTTTCTTTTAAAAGGAGTGGGGTTTCCTGGGTCATAATTATAAAATCCTGTAGAAGAATCCATGTTTAAATTTTGATCAGAATAGTTAGAAAAAGGAGGGTCATCGTTATAATCTACTTCATAATCTCCAGCATTCAAATTAGAATTCCAAGCTCTTTGATTTAACCAATTTTCGTTTCTTAGATTTTTCACAATTTCCAAACCTTCTTGTGCCAAATAAACAGCGATAAATCTTTCTGTAGCCTGGGATGCTAACGAATAACTTTGCCAAATCGAAACTCCCAAAGTAATGATTCCTAAAGTAAATATTGTAATCGCTACCAAAGCTTCAATTATGGTAAAACTTTTTTTCATTGAGTTTGAAGCCAAATTAAACCCGCTCTGTTCACTTTAACCTTTACCTCAAAAGATTCATTAGAAAGTAAAATTTCAGCTTCTTGAGAAGATGTTGAGTTGTTAAAATAAATTATCGGTTGGGGCGCTTCAAAAACGATATTTAATTGAGAATTAGGAGTGATAGATTTTACAAAAACGCCTTTTTCTAAACCTTTTTTATCTACTATAAAATCTTCTATTTTTTCGTTTTGGCCTGGTCCAAATTGATAAGTTCCGTTATTGTTCTTATCAGCAAAAAGAATAATTTCTCCGGGGTCGGTTGGCGAATTTCCATTTTTTACATAAACACCATACCTTGTCATTCCGTCTTTTTGTCCCAAAGTCCACTCTTGCGCTTTCCTAATTTCGCTCACTAGTGCAAAAGCCGACCTCAAAACCGAGAGATTTGATTGAGAGGATTTAATTCCGGAAAAAGCAACCAGCGACAAAAATCCCATTATTGATAAAACAACCAAAAGTTCAACTAAAGTAAAAGATTTTTTCATTTTTAAATTTTAAAAAATGCTTGAAAAAAAATCAAACAAAATTTTTTCAATTAAAATTGAAGCAAAAAAACCAAAAACTAAAAAGGGAGCAAAAGGAAGTTGAGATTTCAAAGTTTTTTTTGAAAGAAAAATCAAAATCGTCCCTAAAATTGCTCCAGAAATTATCGCAAAAAATATTGCACTCAAAATATTTGGCCAACCCAAAAACAAAGCCAAAGCTAACAAAAGATAAAAATCTCCCCAACCCATCAATTTTTCTTTTGAAAGAAAAATGATTAAAAAGAAAAAAAATACGGGTACCAAAGAAAACAAAATTTCAAAAATAGAAATTTTTTTTGAGAAAAAATTAAAGAGTAAAAAGAAAAAACCCACAAAAATTAAAGGATACAAAATCGAATCTGGGATTTCGTATCGCTTCAAATCAAAAACAAAAGCTAAAATTAAAAAGCAAGAAAAAAATAGAAAAAACAAAAGCGAAATTCCTTTAAAAAAGAAAAAGCCAAAAACAAAAGAAAAAGCAGTGAAAGTTTCAACTAAAGGATATTGAAACGAAATTTTTTCTTTACAATACCTGCATCTTCCTTTCAAAAAAATAAAACTTAATATCGGAATCAAATCCCAAAATCCCAAAAAATGTTTGCACTTTGGGCAAAAAGACCTTCCTTTCAAAAAACTTTTCCCAGTTTCTAGTCTATAGATTACGCAATTTAAAAAAGAACCTACACAAGCTCCTAAAATAAAAAATAAAAAAATTTCAAAAATCATATTTTTAAATTTTTATCGTTTCCCATTTAGGATAATGAATTTCGATTCCGGCTGTTTTTATATTTTTTGCTTTTACAATCTTTTTTAAGCTCTCCAAGAATTCAAAAAATTTTTCTTTTTGGGTTATAATTTCATAACTTTGAGGAAATTTTGATTTTAATATTTTAACAAAATTTTTCCCGCGAGCCTTTAAATTCAACATCTCAAACCAATAATAATCAACAAAATTTTTGGTTTTTCTGATTATCCTTTTCGCATTTACCAATTCAGGAATGATCGGACTAATATAAGCGAAAGTTTTTAAATTATTTTTCTTTAAAATTCTCAAAACTCTAATTCTTTCTTTATGGGTCGCGGAAAATGGTTCAAAAATCCTTTTAATTTTTCCTTCAAATCCATTAATAGTTAAACCGAGTTCAATCTTTTTGAATTTTCTAAACAAATCAATATCTCTCAAAATTAAATCAGATTTAGTTTGAATGGCTAATTTAATTCTTTTATCCATGTTTTCCAAAATTTTCCTTGTCAATTTCAACTTTCTTTCAATTGGCTGATATGGGTCAGAAAGCGAACTCGTCCAAACCGAACCTTTTACATATTTCCCTTTTACCAACTCTGGGGCATTTTCTTTTACAATTATCCAAGTTCCCCATTTTCCAGGGATTTTTCTCTTCTCATTCGCAATAACCATTTGCAAATTGAATTAGCATAACAATAAATGCACGAATGTCCGCATCTAACATATTGATTTATCACAAAATCGCATCCCGGAAGTTTTGTCTTTGTGAAAATATTTTTTGCTTTTACCTTAATTATCTTCATAGGTTTTGTTGATGTCAGAGAGCAACTCTTTAATTATTTTTCTCCAGTCCAGACATTAACAAACATTTCTTCTTTACTCAACCCTCCGTGGCCACCAATTAGGGTTGAAGGGCGTTTCTCAAAAGGATAGTTAAAACCAAAATTTTCTTTTGCTATTACAATAACGTTGCCGAAATTTTCAATGCATCTTTTATTAATTTTTCCTTGAAAAAATTCTAACTCTTTGAGTTCGTAAACTATTGCTGGGATTTTCATTTCTTCTAATTTCATTTTAATTTTTTCTTTCTCGCCTTTGTAAAAAGCCACTCGACTACCACCAACAGGATAACCATTAATTGCAGGTAGCTTATATCGTTTTATTATTCTTGCTTGCCCATGATCGGAAAGAACAATTAATCGAGAGTTTTTTGGCATTTTTTCATATAAAATTCTTATAAAAAATTCCAAGAATTTCTTATCGATTTTAAAAGCTTCACTCTTGAATTCATTGTGCAATATCTCGTCAGAAGATGGCCAATAAATGAAAATGAAACCTTCTTTTGCCAAAGGAAAAACTTGAGAAAGGTACTTAATATTTTTAATTTTCGCCTTTTTAGAGGTAGCTTGAGTAAAAATGGAATCTGCAAACGGTGTGTAGTAAAAAGAAGAGAAACCTTTCTCCCACAAAATTTCAGAAAGAGGTTTAAAAGGGAATACCCTCTTCTTTTTTAACCTCAGAGGATTTCCATCAAAATCCGTCCAGGGTGGAATGACAATTGGCTTTTTAAAATCTTTAAAACGCATAAACCATTCTAAAAATCCGTGCTCTTTTGGTTCCAATAGAGAGTGAAAGAAGCAAAAGAAAGTGGAAGTTGAAGAAGGAAAAACAGTTCGATAAATGGATTTTTTTAGAAAAGGCAAGTTTAGCTCCTCTGTTCCAAAACCATCAACTAAAAAAGCTATAAGTCTTTTCTCTCTTAACATTTCGGGAAATTTCCTAATTAAATCTAAAAGATAATTTCCCCTGGGCATAACATTTTGATTTAACTAATCACTCTCAGAACCAGGAGAGCCTTTTTTCAACCTTCTCTTGTATTTTTTTAAAGCAATCTCCAGTGCTTCTTCCAAATCTATATTGAAGAAATTGGCAATCGTAATTAGTGAATAAAACAGATCACCAATCTCATATTTTATTTCTTCTCTATATCTTATTGGTTTCCTTCCATAATCGCTCATTATAAGAATTTCTTTTGCTACTTCCCCCAATTCTGAGATTGTATCTAAAACTCTATGCTCTACCGCTGATTCCAAATTGTATTTTTTGCAAAATCTTTTAACTTTTTCTTGAAATTTTTTCATGTTTTAAATTGGCAAATTGAAGAATCCCTTCGCGTTTTGATTTGTAATTTCATCCACTTTCTTAAATTCGACTTTTTTTATTTTTGCAATTTCCTCAGCAACAATTTTAACACTCAAGGGGTCGTTTCTTTTCCCTTCGGGCCCTAACCAAGGAGAATCGGTTTCTGTCATTATTTTTTCAATTGGCAAATCTCTTACAATTTTTTTAATTTTCTTGCTATTAAGCAAAGTCGTATTTACTGAAATTGACCAGTTATTTTTAATTATTTTTGGTAAAAGTTCCTTGGCTGTAAAAAAATGCATCAAAACTCTTTTTGCTCCAAATTTCTCCAAAATTTCAATCGCTTCAGCAAAGGCTTTCCTCGCATGGATTACCAATGGCAAATTTAAACTTTTCGCTAAATCAATGAATTTTATAAAAAGTTCTTTTTGTTTTTCCCTCCATTCTGGTTCTTCAATTATAAAATCTAAACCCGTTTCTCCAATTCCGACAATTTTTTCTTTATTTTCTTCAATTTTCTTTAGAAAATCATCCACCCTCAAATGCTCAATTTCTTTAATATATTCTGGATGAATCGAAACTGTCGCAAAAACAAAATTTTTATGTTTTTCAACCATTTCCATCGTCAAATCAAAATCATCAGGATGACAAGAGCAAGTGATTATTGCTTTCAATTCTCTTTTGCACTTTTCAATTACTCCATCCCTATCTTTGTCATAATCTTTTTGTTCTAAATGACAATGGACGTCGATCATATTGATTTTTTAATTATATTAACGTTTTCACGTTTGCGCAATTGTAAAAATATACAAAGATCCGAAAATTTTATTTTCAGATTGCAAGATATTTTTGTGTTTAGAATATTTTCAATCAAAAATTATTATTTAAATTTTAAAAACCTTTTATTTTATAAAGGTTGAAAACGTTTTTTTGCTCTCTTTTTTTACGTTTTTAATTTTAAATTTTGAATTTTTTACCGGTTTATAAATTTAACCTCATTATTTTATGGGATTCAAAAAAACCATATTTTCTATAAGCTTTAATTCCAATTTTATTTCGTGAATCGGCTTCAACTTCCACAAATTTGATTTTTCTTTTTTTGAACCAATTCGACAGTGCTTCAACTAATAGTTTTCCTATTCTTTTTCTTTGAAAATTTTTTTTCACATAAAATCGGTAAATTATTCCCACTTTCGTCTCTTTACAATAGGGAGGAGATTTTTGAATGCCTCCAATAATAAACCCAACAATTTCATTTTTAACTTTGGCCACTAAAATTTTCCGATTTTTTCTCTTTTTTGAAAAATATTTAATCAATAGTTTCTTATCTGACTTTTTTCTTTCCTTTCCCGATTTGTAATATTTTGGATCAATCTTTTTATGATAATCAGAAAGTTTCGTCATTAGAGAGAGAATTGAATTTATTTTTTCTTTTTTTGCCTCTTCAATTTTTACTTTCATAGATTTAAATGCAAAATAATTTTTGAATTTTTATGGACGATGTAAAGGATTAAAAATTTTTTCTTATAACTTTATCTGAGTTTATATCGTTTCTTTCATGAGGAATTTTTTGATAATTTTTATTTTATGAGCAGTAGTTATTAGTGGAATTTTATCAAATTTTTCAAAAAAGTTTTCATTTTTTTATTTTTTATCATCTAACCAATTCATTTTCGCTTACTCCCAAAACTTGTAAAATTCTCATTGCTGCCGGCAAAATTTGGTGTCCAATGTAATAATCCAAATCTATTTTTTCCAATTTTGCAAACTCAACAGGTTCTGCTCTTTCTGAAATAGAACCCGTTCCTTTTTGAATTACAAACATTATTACTTGGCCTTCACCAACTTCAATCCCTCTTTGTTTCATTTTTTTTGCTGCCATTACGTGGGGCGAAATCAATTTATATTCTTCAATCGGCTTTGTTAACTCTTCATAAATTATTAAATCTTTCAAAGAAACTTTTCTATTTCTCAAATCGTTAATTACTTTTTTCACATATTCTTTGGCTCTTTCAACGCTTTTTTCTTTCAAAACAAATTCCAAAACTTTTCTTTGGACTTCTTTCGCCAAATTGCACCAATCTCTTCTTACTGTTTCTAAACCTCGAACCAACAAATTTCCTTTTTCGTCAATCAAAGCATATCTCTTTTTTGCGCCTCCGTAGGTTCCTTTTGGAATAAAAATTCCTCTTTCATAAAAGCCTTGAAGTTCTAACTCTAAAATTCCAGGAAATTTTTGATTTATCTTTTTCAAAAATTCATCAACTTCTTTTTCAATGCTCGTTGATTTTTTCAAAAACAAAGAATCAGTATCAGCGTAAATTACAGAAAATCCCTCTTTTTCCGCTTCTTCTATCGTTTTCTTTATCCAATACCTTCCAAAAGCAGCGCAAGATTCAGCGCATTCTTTTGAATACCATTTCGATGCCGGAAAGCCAAAATAACCGTAAGTTGCGTTGGCAATGATTTTTAAAGCATATTGCCTGTTGTCCAAAACTTTGTGTTCGAAAGAATCTTTTGGAATCGTTTTTAATTTCTTTTTGAGTTCAGCCCTTTTTTGAACAATTTCTTTTAAAACCGAAGGAACAAAACCCTCTCTTTTTTTGCAAAACCAATAATTTAACCCTGGGACCCTGTGACCATCTTCTTTGCAACATTCACAGTTTAAAGTTTCAGGAGAAATGTTAAATGACACGATCAAAGAAGGATACAAAGACCTAAAATCTAAAACCGAAATTTTTTCATGGATTCCTAAAACTGGTTCTTTTACAAACCCCCCAACATAAGTTTTCTTTCTTCTTTCTTGGATCTCTTCATATTTTGGTTGGTTTGGAATAATTTCTCCTTTTTCTCCGGCTTTTCTTGATAAATACCACTCAACCAGCTGGCCATAAGTCATTCTTGAAACATCGAACAAAACTTGGCCAACCGTTCTCGAAATTTCAAAAATTTGAGGTAGCAAGACTTCACCAAGTTTAAAAGTTAATTCTGAATCTTTCAAGCAATACTCTGCTAACTTTTCCAAATTTTTTCCTTTTCTCCAGCTTTCAAGTAATTCTTGATAATCCATTTCAATTTTTTTGTCGCCTAAAATTTCTGTCGCTACTGCATCCAAAGTCAAAACTTCAGTTTGAAGGTTAGGAGAGAGGATATTTTGAATGAAATTGAAAACATCTAAATGAACTATTCCGTTGAACCTTACAGCAGAAATTTTGGCCCTTCTTGAGAATTTTGTTTCTTTTTTATCTCTCGAAATTATCAATTTTATTTTGTTTTTTTCGCCTCTTTCGTCTAAAACTTGAAAATCGAAAGAATCTCCATAATAAGTCAAAAGAATGTCTGGATTTTCTTTTTGAAAAATTTCAACAATTCTTTCTAAAATTTTATTTTCATTTTCTAAAACCTCAACCCATTCTTTATATTTTGCCTTTTGCGAAGTCAAAACTTTTTTGAAATTTTTTCCAAAAAATGATGCCATCACGATTTCTTTTTCTCCTTTCTTTTCCACTGTCTCAATGTCAAAAGCTAAAATTTTCAACTCGGGGATTGAAACATCTTCTAAGACCTCAATTTTTTGACAATCTATCGCAAAATCGAGATTGTAGTTTGTTTTAATTTCTTTCCCTTCGGCCCCAACCCAACAGCAACCATTAATTCTTTTATCAATCAAAAATTTCCTGTAAAAATTTATCGCGTATTCGTATTCATTGATTAGAGAGCCCTTCCCGCCTCTTTTTTCTTCTAAAACTTTGATAGCCTCCCTAACGTTTTGAGTATCCGCTGGCTTTTTACAAAAAATTTTTATGAAATTCCTTTCCTCACCCGCTAATTTCATTTTTGTCGTTTCAATTTTTTTAAATTTAATTTTCTTTTCTGCTAAAATTTTTTGAATATCTAAAATTGCTTCACTTTTATTTTTTGGCAGAACAAAAAAATAGGGTTTTTCTTCAAAAAACAAAATTCCATTTTTTCCTTTTTCATTCTTTCCCCAAATTCTAATTTTTGTTTTCCCTTCTTTAACTATGTAATCTGTATCTAAAATGAAAAACTTCATATTCTTTTGAGTTCTAAATTTCTTGCAGTTTTAATTTCCTTTGAAAAATCTAAGATCGAAATGATTCTTTCTTCAGTGTAAGCAGAAGAAGTAAAAATTGTTAGACAAAGGTTATTGTACATTAATCTTGGGGCGTTTGGGTCGTGAGAGCGAATTAAGATTTTTTTGTTGATTTTTTGCATTATTTTGAAAAAGTAATCCTTTCCAAATTGAGGTCTGCCAGTAAAAGGATCAATTCCTAAATTTTCTTTCTCTTCTTCAATAAAATCTCCCCAGCAAATTCTAAACCAGTTTTCATCTCCGATTTTAATTTTTTCAAAATCTTTGAGTTTTTCAACTTCTGGTAATGCGCCGTGAAGAGCAACGATATTCTTTACCACGGCTGCCAAAGGCAGGTTTTCAACAATTTTTGAATATTTTTGATATTCCTTTTTTGATAAACCTTCCCAAAATTGTGCCGGAGAAAATTTTAAAATTCTGTGCCCCTCGTGATTCCCTTGTAAGAGAAAAACTTTTTCTGGATTTTTTTCTTTTTGCTCTAATAAAAAATCCAAATTTTCTTTTGAGAAGGAACCTCTGTCGACATAATCACCCAAAAAAATAATTTTATTTCCCTCTTTTAAATAATCTTTAATAACTTTTTGGCTCGCTTCCAAATCTCCGTGGGTATCGCCAACAAAAATGACTCTTTTTGCTCTTTCGATTTTAATTAATTTTGGTTCTTTTTTGAAAAATTCTTTCATTTTTTGCAACGATAAATTCCGATAAAATTATCTGTCTCTTGGCTGGTGCTGGGAAATTTTTTATTTTCTCGGCAATATTTTTTGAAAATCTCTTCTTTGAAATATCCTTGGTAGCCAAAATCCCTGATGTTGTATTCTGGATAATCGCTGATTCTGGCAACGAGATAGATTCCTTGATCAACTGCCTTTTCGCTTACTTTATCAAGGTTTTGGGCGCCAGAGGCGAACGATTGAGGGTTTGTGTCAATCCGATTGTCAAAGAGTCTTCTTTGGCTAAGCAGGGCTATTAAAGGAGCGACTTCGTGAGAGCCGTAGATTTCAAAATTTTCTGAATCATTTTGGAGATACCGAGCAATTTCTACTGCGTTCAAAAATCTGCCTTTTGGAAAAAAGTTTTGGTAATATTGGAAAAAAGAAAGGATAAAAAAGATGAAATAGACAAAGAGGGAGATCGTTGCCAGTTCTAATTTATTTTCTTTTGAAACTTTAAAAGCCCAATCGAAAAACAAAAAACTGAAAATTATTAAAAAAGGGGAAAGATAAGCCAGGTAGACATAATACAAATCTTGAAAAAAAAGCAAAAATAAAACAACGAGTAAAAATGGAAAAATCAAGTTTTTCTTTTTGGAAACGAAAACTCCCAAAATTCCACAAAATAAGAAAAACCACTCCCTTTTTAGGAAGAAAGTTATCACTTCGATTTTGTTTAAACCTGGAGGGCGGTGGAGATGATGGAAGATGAGATAATTTATTGAGTTTTTAAAAGCAATGAGAAGGAAAGGACAAAGAATTAAGAGAAAAGATAGAAACGCGCCAAAAACGAATTTTAAAAGGGATTGGCGGTCTTTAAAGAGAAGGTAACAGATAAAACCTAAAAGGGCAGGCAAAGCATAAAGCTTAGTCAAAACCGCTAAATTAAAAACAAAACCAGAGGCAAAAATTTTTTTCTTTTCGTAAAGAAAGATTGCTAAAATTGTTAGAAAAATTGTTAGCTGAATTCCAGTCGAATAATCTGAGGTTGCCAAAACAGTAAAAGAGAAAAGATAAGTGAAGGGAACCAAAAAGGCAAGGGAATTCTTAAAAGAGCGCAAAATTAAATAGAGTAAAATGGCGTTGGCTGATTCGAGAATTATTGGAATTGCTTGTAAGATTAAAAGATTTTTTTGGAAAATGAATTCAAAGGGAACCAAAAACAAAATTAAGAATGGGGGGTCGGCAAGGAAAAAATCTCGATAGGGTAAATTTCCCTCAAGGAGAGTTTTTGCCATATAAAAATAGGCGTTACCGTCTCCAAAACGAAAACTGAGATGGGAGACTTTAAAGAGCAAAAAGAAAAAGATTGAGCCAAGGAGGAAAATGCTTTCAAAAAATAATTTCTTTTTTCCAGAAAAATAACATTTTAAAATCACATAAATTGACCTCAAACCATCTTTCGTTTTGATTTTTTTTCCTTCTTTGAAAGAGCGAGGATGATAAGAAATTGGAACTTCCAGAATTTGAACCCCCTTTTTAACTATTTTTGCAGTAATTTCGCAATCGAAACCGAATCTATTCTCTGAAAGTTCCCAAGGCGAGATAACTTCTTTTTTAAAAACTTTGTAGCAAGTCATCACATCGGTCAATTTTGTTTTAAAGAACAAATTGAAAAAATAACTCAAAAATTTTCCTCCAAAATTGTAGATCCTTGAAGATGGTTTATTTTCAGGGTTTAAACTTCTTGAACCATAAACGACTTTTGTTTTTCCTTCCAAAATTGGTTTTAAAATTTTTTGATAATCTTTTGGGTCGTATTCCAAATCTGCGTCTTGAATCAAAACAATATCTCCGGTGACATAATTTAAACCAGTCCTAATAGCTGCTCCCTTTCCTAAATTTTTCTCGTGTTTCAAAAGTAAAAATTTAAATTTTTCTTTTAATTTTTCCAACCACTCTCTTGTTCCATCGCTTGAGCAATCGTCAATTATTACAATTTCTTTTTCCAAATCAAAAGCAGGGGCAGAAATCACCCGCTTAATAACTTCTTCGATCGTTTTCTTTTCGTTAAAAACCGGAACGATGATTGATAATTTCATTGTTTGATTACCCTGAAAAATTCTTTTGGGATTTTGTGTTTTTCAATAATTTTTTTGTTTAAATCGTTCCTTTTGAGAAAAATGATTGCGAAATTATCTGCAAAAACTGGCGCCCAATTTTCGTCGTTGATTCGGTTTATCAAAAATTTTTGAGCCCAAGGAGTGATGTCTCGATGGGAAAAGAAAATGACGTTGAAATTGTATTCTTTGGAGAGTTCCTGCCAGACCTTTTCGTTTTCTTGAATTGGAATGTAAATTTTTTGGAAAAATGAAGGGGGGTAAGCTTCTGGTCTGTTATCAACAAAAACTTTTTCTTTTGGGAAAAGATGGAAAATTAAGTAACTTCCGATATCGTAATTGTTGAAAATTGGGCCCTGAATTCCTTCTTCTTTGAAAAATTGGGCTGCGGCGTTGTTTTCGGGATACAAGCCAAAACCCTTCGTTCTGTAAAATATTCGCTGAAAATTGCTAGTGAGATTAAAAATAGCCACGACCAAGAATAAAAATATCAAAACTCCTTCAAAGGTTTCTGGCTTGAGATTAATTTTTTTGAAAAGCTTATCAAAATTATAAGACAAAATCACCAAGGAAAACAAACCAAAGATTGTAAAGTTTCTTAATGCCATAAACGCCAAAACGCCAAAAGTTGTTCCTAGAACAAAGAAAATCAACGAGAACTCTTTTCGGTTTAAAAAAAACAACAAAATAGAACTGAGAATGAATAATGAAAAAGTGATTTCAAAGAGAAGGAGGTTTGGGTTGTGGATGGTTTCGATTTTTTGCAAAAACAAGACAGATTGATTCTCAATTATGTGGTAGCCGTATTCTCTAAAGATATTGAATGGGTAAAGAAAACCTTTCAAGCCAAAAGGATTTATTAAAAAAGAAATTGCAGTGAAAACAAAAGTTAAAGTTAAATTTTTTACTTTATTTTTATCTGAGAAAAGGGGTCGGGGGACAAAAATTCTTTCAAGCAAAAAGACACCAATTAAGAAAGGGCCAAAAATGAAATTGATGTGGAGGTTGACCCAAAAAATTCCAGATATTGGTAAAATGATTAACCAGTTAGGAGAAATTTTTTCTTCTCGATAATGCCAAAGAATCCAAAAAAATAGCGCTGCCAAAAAATAACTAAAAATTTCAGGTCTAATTTCTTTTCTTTCGGCGATCAAGGGAATTAAAAACAGAGAAAACAAAACTGAGATTTTAAAATTTGAATTTTTTTGAGCCAATCGAAAAAAAAGAAAGAAAACAATCAAACTGACAAGAACGAAGAACAAATGCAAACCTGAAAATCCGAATAGTTTCCAAATAAGGTAAAAGAGAACTCCGCTTGCCCAGTGATGGTTAATAAATGGATGCTGGGGGTTAGAAAAAGAGTAAAAATTGGTATAAAGAACATCGAATTTTTTTTCTAAAATCATTTGACCATTTTTCAAATGCCTACCCAAATCAACAACGGTTAAATCAATTTTTTGGGCTAAAAAAATGAGGTACCAAAGAGAGAGTAAAAAAAGAATGAAAATTTTGATTGAAAAATTTTTATTAAAATAATTTTTCATCTTTCTTTTTCTGCTTTAATTTTTAAAATCAAATTAAGAATTTCCTCGTTTTGGGGTTTAATTTCCAAAATTTTTTGGAAAGTTAAAATAGCCTTATCATAATCTTTTTTAAGATAATAGACAATACCTAAATTATAAAGAATATTTAAATTTTGTGGCGAGATTTTTAAATATCTTTGATAAACTTCAATTGCTTTGTCGTAATTTTTTTGCTCAAGATACAAGCCAGCCAAATTATTGTAGGCAAAGAAAAAATAGGGGTCCATTTTGATTGCTTTTTCAAATTCCTCAACTGCTTTTTCAAATTGACCCGTTTCTTTATAAGCATTGCCTAGATTATTGTGGGTTTGAGGATAAACGTCTGAGATTTCGATTGCTTTTTGATAATGGAAGATTGCATTTTCGAAATCTTTTTTATCGGCATAAGCCATGGCCAAATTGTTGTGAATCCTGGCGGTTTCTGAGTATTTTAGAGTTTGATTGTAAAAAGTAATTGGATCTTTCCAATCAAAGTTTCTGAGGATTGTTCTGATTGAGAGAAATCCTAAAAACAAAAACAAAAGAAGGTAAGAAATTGGTACTAAAAACCTGTTAAATTTTAGTTTTGGTAAAATTTCAAAAATCGAATAACTTAAAATCAAAGAAAAACCGACTAAAGGAAAATACAACCAGTGCTCGTATAAAAGTCCGCTAATGGGAATCAAAATGTTTGAGAGAGGGAAAAGAGAAATAAAAAACCAGCCAAAGCCAAAGGAAAAAATTTTATTTCCTTTTTTGAAGGTATAAATTGAGACGAGAACGATTAAAAATAAAATGAGTAGAGAGAAAATCACTCCAGGGTGGAAAATCGTCGTTAAAATTGGAGCGTTTCTTTCCATGTGCAAATGAGTTGGGAGGAAATAAAGAGAATAGTAAGTTAAGAGAATGTTTAAAAAAGTGAAAATTCGATAATGAATGTTTTTGGTAAAAATGTTTTCCTCTCCGTACAAATTTAAGGTTTGGCCAAAGTTTAAAACGGTCAAGCGTAAAATGAAATAGATTAAAGCAATGAAAAAGAGTGGGGAAGTGTTGATTAAAATTTTTTTGAATTTTTCTCGATTGAGGATTTCGTAAAATAGAACGAGCGCAGGAAAGAAAATCACCGTCTCTTTTGTTAAAAGAGAGAGAATGAAAAAGAGGCAACTTAAAATTAAAAATTTATTTTGGTTTTTTTCTTTGGCAAAAATGTAAAAGATAAACGAAATTAAAATAAAGAATATCGAAAGAGGGTCGCCCCTTCCTGTAACATAAGTTACTGCTTCAGTTTGCAAAGGGTGCAAAAGAAAAATTAGAGCAGTCAAAAAAGAGATTTTTTGATTTTTAAAAATTAAAAGTAAAAGGTAATAAATTAAGAAAGCGTTGAGAATGTGTAAAAGAGTGTTGGTTAAGTGATAGCCAAAGGGAAAAAGTTTCCAAATTTTGTAATCTAAAGAAAAAGAAAACAAAAGCAGAGGACGCCAGTAGTTGCTATGTAATCCAGCACCAGCAATCAAATTTTCGGTGAAATAATTTGGCAAAAATTTCCAAGATTTAATGTAAACGTTTTTAACGATGGTATCGTCGTCATCCCAAAAAAATTGATTTTGAAAAGAATTGAGATAAACCAAAAATCCCCAAAGAAAAAATAAAAGAAAAATTTTAAAATGGGATTTTTCGTTCATTGATTATTTAAGAATTTTCTTTAAAAATCTTTGGTTTTCCTGATAAAAATTTTTCCATAATTCATTTTAACATATTTTTGCTAAATATCTACCGGAATTGTTAAAAATTTTCAAATAAATTTTAAACCTACTTAGAAGGTTTTTAAGGTTTTGATGGGCGTTTTTGATGTTTGAGGTGTTTAATTAAATTAATTGTTGTATAAAAATTATAGAAAATAAAATACATTTTTTTTCTTTCTAAAATGCCAAAAATTTGTTAAAATTAAAAAATAAACTTTTTAAGTTTTAGATTAACTTTTATGTTTGAGCGACTAAAATTTGGCGAACAGCCAGAGTCCAAAAGAGAGAAAATTACCCTGGAATCTATTCAAAAAGCTCCGGACCTTGAAAGAGAGGAAAGATTATATTTGAAAATAATATTCATATACGAGAAAGGATTAAGAAATCCTGACCGGAATATTCGTTTAGAAATTGCTCAATCTCTTGGGGTTTTGGCCCGAATAAATCCGGAGTCTTTTGTCTCTTTATATAAAAAAGGTTTAAAAGACCCCGATGAGTATATTCGTGGGAAAATCGCTAAATCTCTCGAGGACTTGGCCCAAGTAAACCCTAAATTGGCCAGTGATTTATATAAAAAAGGTTTAGAAAGTTCTGATGAGTATGTTCGTAAGGGAACTGCTCTATCTCTTGGAGCCTTGGTCAAAGTAAACCCTGAATTGGCCAGTGATTTATATAAAAAAGGTTTAGAAGATCCTGACAGTTATGTTCGTAGGGCACTTGCTGAATCTCTTTATGCCTTAGTTCCAGTAAATCCTGAATTAGCCAGTGATTTATATAAAAAAGGTTTAAATGACCCCGATGATTATGTTCGTCGGGGGATTGCTCAATCTCTTGGAGCCTTGGCTCCAGTAAATTCTGAATTGTTTGTGTCTTTGTATGAGAAAGGATTAAAAGATTCCGATGATTATGTTCGTCAGGGGATTGCTCAATCTCTTGGAGCCTTGGTCAAAGTAAACCCTGAATTAGCCAGTGATTTATATAAAAAAGGTTTAGAAAGTTCTGATAAGTATGTTCGTCAGGGGATTGCTCAATCTCTTGGAGCCTTGGTCAAAGTAAACCCTGAATTGGCCAGTGATTTATATAAAAAAGGATTAGAAGATCTTGAATTTATAGTTCGCCTTTTAATTATTAAATCTCTTGGAGCTTTAGCTCCAGTAAATCCTGAATTGTTTGTGTCTTTGTATGAGAAAGGAATAAAAGATCCCGATCGGGATATTCGTTTAGAAATTGCTCAATCTCTTGGAGCTTTAGCTCCAGTAAATCCTGAATTATTTGTGTCTTTGTATGAGAAAGGATTAGAAGATCCCGATGAGTATGTTCGTAGGGGAACCGCTCGATCTCTTGAAGCCTTGGCCAAAACAAGACCCGAATTAGCCATTCCTTTATATGAAAAAAGTTTAAAACATCCCGATGATAGTGTCCGGGTGATAACCGCTCAATTTCTTGAATTTTTGGCTCCAGTAAATCCTGAATTATTTGTGTCTTTGTATGAGAAAGGAATAAACGATTCTCATCACGAAGTTCGCTTTTCGACTGCTCAGTCTCTTTGTGTTTTGGCTCCAGTAAATCCTGAATTATTTGTGTCTTTGTATAAAAAGGGTTTAAAACATTATGATAATGGTGTTCGTTTGTCAGTTGCTCAATCTCTTGGAGCCTTGGCCAAAGTAAATCCTGAATTGGCCAGTGATTTGTATGAAAAAGGTTTAAAACATAGTGATAATTATATCCGCCAAGGGACAGCTTTTTGTCTTGGTGCTTTAGCCC
>Ga0315298_1003439_pt1 | contig 25228 bp, 25 predicted proteins | sample WHS_1_MG_FD_203077 | JGI IMG/M metagenome (GOLD analysis project Ga0315298, IMG submission 203077) | Extremophilic microbial mat communities from Washburn Hot Springs, YNP, Wyoming, USA - WHS_1_MG | ecosystem: Environmental > Aquatic > Thermal springs > Hot (42-90C) | place: USA: Wyoming... | reverse complement strand
CAGGAGATGCCATCATCCAAATCAGCTGAACCCGCCACCTGAATTCCTGTGGTGCCTAAAACTCAAAACGGCCTATATCCCGTTGTAATCCAACTTTATTTTTTTCGTCACTGTGGAAGTTGGGTCAGACCTGGTTCGGCGGGGAGATGATCTATACGCTGATCGGGGTGCTGCGCGGCCATCCGATCGGCGGGGCGATCATTCCGGGGATCGGGATCAATGCGGCGCAGCTTGTGTGTTTCCTCGCGTTCTGGGCGATGGAGCTTTGGTATGTGATCCACGGGATGGACGCGATCCGCAAGCTGGAGACCTATACCGCGCCCGCCAAGATCGTGATCTGCGCGGTGCTGCTCGGCTGGATCTATCACCGGGTCGGCGGGTTCGGACCGTTGCTCGACAAGCCTTCGGCCTTTGCGGCGGGGGGGCCGAAGGCCGGGCAGTTCTGGTCGAGTTTCTGGCCCTCGCTGACCGCCATGGTCGGGTTCTGGGCGACGCTGGCGCTCAATATTCCCGATTTCACCCGGTTTGCCCGAACCCAGCGGGATCAGGTGATCGGCCAGACGATCGGGCTGCCAGTGCCGATGGGGCTGCTCGCGCTGTTTTCGGTGCTGGTGACGTCGGGGACCGTGGTGATCTATGGCAGCGCGATCTGGGACCCGGTGAGCCTTGCGAGCCGGATGACCGGCGGGGCGGTGCTGCTCGCGCTGGTGTTTCTGCTGGTCGACACCATCAGCGTCAATCTGGCGGCGAATCTGGTGGGACCGGCCTATGATTTTTCATCGCTCAGCCCGCGCCATATTTCATACCGGACCGGCGGGTTCATTACCGCGGGGATCGCGGTGGTGATGATGCCGTGGAAGATTCTGGCCTCGACCCACGGATATATCTTTACCTGGCTGATCGGGTATTCGGCGCTGCTCGGGCCGATCGCGGGGATATTGATCGTGGATTACCTGTTCATCCGCAACCGCCAGCTCGATGTCGCGCAGATGTATCAGGCGGATGGCCGGTATTCGTATCGGAACGGCTGGAACATGGCGGCGGTGATCGCGCTGGGGCTGAGTATCCTGCCCAATCTGCCGGGGTTTCTCAATGCGGCATTTCCGGCGGCGTTTCCCGATGTCGCGCCGGTGTTCAGGACGATCTATACCTATTCGTGGTTCGTCGGCATCGTGATCGCATCGGTCGTTTATGGCGTTCTGATGCGCGGGGTGCGCGAGGCCGAGCGGCAGCGCATGCAGGGACATATCGGGATCGCCACGGCGGGCGGGGATTGAGGCCGGGCCGTCGTTGCGGGGGCGTGGCGCGGGACGCGTTCAGCCTCGGCGACGGAGGGGGCTGACTTCGCCCGAGGCGATCCCGAGATCGGCACCGCTGCCGGTTTCGATGCCGAAGATCGACCACAGGAAGGCCCCGCACAGGCCGATCGCCCAGACCGCGAGGTTGAAGCCGAGGTATTCGGTGATGCTCAGGGTTTGCGTCGCGAAGATGGTGACGACGTAGAAGCCGATCGAGATGAACCGGACCAGCGCGGTCATGGTGCCGCGCATTGCGGTGGGCCAGATTTCCGCCTTGAACGTGTCTTCGGTGATGTAGGCGATGTTGATGAAGATGTTGAGGATGAACACGAGCGCGAGAAACCGGATGGCTTCGGTGTGCCACCATTGCCGGGTGAGCAGGATCACGAGGCTGACGCCGGTGCAGGCGATGTAGCCGAACAGGAGGGTTCTGCGCCGGCTGAGGCGATCGCCCGAGAGGAAGATCAGGCCCGAGAGCACGGCGGCGAGACCGGCGGCGAGGAGGATCTGGTCGGTCAGCGCCTTGAAGAAATAGGGGCCGACGACATAGGTGATCATGCCGTAGCCGGCGGCGTTGCCGAAGGACATCATGGCGCTGCACACGAGTTTCAGCACCATGCCGGGCTCGCGCAGCACCGCGCGGATCGAGACCGGGGCGCTTGGGAGGCCGCGCATGTCCGCCTCGATCGCGGCGAGGCGGGCGGTGGCCTGATCGGGGTAGAATTTCAGGGCTTCGCGCTCGGCGCGGGCAGGATCGATGCGGTAGAGCCAGCGGATCGATTCCGGTGTGCGGCCGCGCACGTAGAGCAGCAGGATCACGATGACGAAGCCGAAGCCGCCGACCACGGCGCGCTGGACCGGGACCGCACCGTAGGATGAGGAGAAGGCCGCGATGGCGAGCAGCAATCCGCCGATCGAGACGAAATTGACCGCCGCCATGGTCGCCTTGCCGCGATGGCGCGGCGGCATCAGTTCGTGGGAGGCGACCAGGATGGTGTTCATTTCACCGCCCGAGGCGAGCAGCATGATCGCGAGGAACAGCAGGATCAGCACATAGCCCTGGCTGAAGGCGAGGCCGAGGGCGCCGACCGCGTAGAGCACCATGGTGATGTAGAACATTTTTTTGCGGCCGAGCCGGTCGGACAGTTTGCCGGAGATCGCGATGCCGATGATCAGCCAGATCGGTGCCCAGGCGAGCAGCAGGGAGAGCAGGGATTTCGGGATGGTGACCCAGCCGGTCGCGACCGAGGCGACGCCGAACGCGTAGGATTCCGCCAGCATGCCGATGGCGAAGGAGAGGAAATTCCAGGTGTCGGTGCGGGTCCAGGTGATGCCGGTGGCGGAGACGGCGGTGCGTTCAGTCATTCGCGCGGAACGCGGAGAGCGGAGCACCTTTGGCGGCGGCATAGCGGGTGAGGGCATTCATGACGTGTTGATAGCTCGCCTTGCCTTTCGAGGCGATCCATTCCTGGCGCATCTGTTCGCCGCCCGCGACCTTGAGCAGGGAGGTCGGGGTGTAGCGGTCGCCGGGGGTGAGAGCGGCGGCTTTGCCGTGGGCGGCGGCGAAGGCCGGGGTAAGGAGTTTGCCGCTGGTGCCGGCATCGAAACGGAGCCGGGTTGCGAGGGTGCAGGTGCCGGGGTTGACCGCGCGGGCGGTTTGCATCGGCAGGGGGGTGAACGGCGCATCGTCGGGGTGGTGCGCCCAGATGCCGCTGATGACCCTTGCGTTCTGGTCCCATTGCGAGAGCGGCGGGATGTGGGTGACCGCTTCGATGGTGCGGATCAGATCGACCTGGGAATAGGGTTTGGTCATGATGGTGGCGGGCTTCACCCACGGGCCGTAGGCGACCAGGAAGGTGCGGTGGGCGTTGATGTGATCGGCGCCGGATTGCGCGTCATCCTCGGTGACGAACACCGCCATGTGGGCCCAGGCTGTGGTGTGCGACAGGGCGCTGACGATCTGCGCGGTCGCTTCATCGTTGTTCGCGACGTAATAATCGGGCGTGTAGTAGCAGGGGTTGCGCCCGGCGGTGTGGTCGTCGGGCAGCCAGATATAGATGAAGCGGGGCATGGCGGTGCGGTGGGCGGCGATCCAGCGGTCGACCACGCGGGCGCGGACGGTGTCGAGCAGCATGCGGTCCCATCCGGGATAGCCGGCATCGGTGCTGGCGAGGATCGCGGGGCGGACAGTGCCGGCGCGGTCGCGGGCGATGAATTCGCCGAAATTCTCGAAACCGACATGGTGGCGGGAGAGATCATCGAACAGGAAGCGGCCGTTGGGGTAGGAAATCCAAGGGTTGGTGGCGGGGCGGCGGAGTTTGGCGAGGTCGATATCGTCGGCGAAGGGATCGTCCGGGTCGGTGTTTTTCGCGGGCGTCGAGAGGGGTTGGGTCCAGCCCGGATTACCTTGCAGGCCGCGGTTGGAATAATACTGGCCCCAGGTGCGCTGCACGAAATCGGAATCGCTGGCGGCGGTGGTCCATTGATGGCCCTGGGCGGTGACTTCGCCATCGGCGTCGAAATCGACGAAGAGCGCGCCGGTGGCGGCCATGTGATAGAGGTTGGGCAGTTCCCTGCGGTCGTAGAGGTCGAGCTGCGGGTCGGCCCAGTGGCCGAGGCCGGGATAGCTGCCGAAATTCTCGTCGAAGGTTTTGTTCTCGCGCAGGATCAGGACGACGGTGTGGATGCGGCGGTCGAGGCGACGGGTGACGCGGGCGTTGCGGGCGGCGAGGGCGGCGCGCTGTTCGGGCAGGAAGTGGTTGTCGGCGAGGGCGGCCCGGGTGAGCGCGGTTTGGGCCGATGGCGCGGGATGGCGGGGGATCTGCTGGAGCAGGCCGTGCATCATGTCGCCGACCCATTGATGGTGGAGGTTCGGGCCGGAGCCGAGGCCCTTGGCGGCGACGGCGTAGAGGTGATGCGCGGTGACGGCCAGTGCGGTGGGATACCAGCCGGTCGGGGTGAGGCCGCGTTCGGCGCCGGTGCGGGTATCGATGGTCATGATGTCGTCGTTGCCGGCGTTGGCGACGTAGAGGCGCGTTCCGTCGAGGGCCAGGGCGTCGGGGTAGGAGCCGGAGGCGGCGTTGCGGTAGGGCAGCACCGAGATGCGGCGGAGGATTTTGCCGGTGGTGGTGTCGATTTCGACGATTTGATCGCCGTTGGCGAGGGCGACGTAGAGATGCGGGGTGGAGCGGCGGCCGGCGAGGGCGATCGGGTGGAGCCCGGCTTCGATCGAGGTGGCGGTGAGGTGGGGGCCAACCGCGATTTTGGCGAGGAGTTTCATCGTCGTCGGGTCGACCAAGGCAACCGCGTTGTCGCCCCAGAGGGAGACCGCGAGGATTTTGCCGTGATCGGCGAAGGCGATGGCGTTGGGGTAGGCGCCGACGTTGAGGTAGGTGGTGGCACCGGTGGCGAGATCGATCCGCGCGAGGCTGTTGGCGAGCAGGCCGGTGGTGAATACATGATGCGCGGTGGCGGCCACGGCATCGGGGAAGAAATAGCGGGGGGGGGACTGTTTGTCGGCTTCGAGACCGGCGGGTTTATGAACGTCCGCGTGGTGCGCGCCCTGATAGACATAGGGGTACTGGTTGTGCGGGAAGGGTTGCCAGATGAGGCGGTAGGTGTGGATGACGCGCGGGGTGGGACCGGCAGCGTCGATCGCGAGGATGTCGTTCGAGGCGCCGCCCGCCGCGTAGAGCGTGCCGGTCGGTCCGGTTGCGAGGCCCTGGAAGAAATCCTGGTGCTTGAGCACCTGGGCACCGGAAGGCAGCGGGGTTTTCAGGGGTTTGGCGAGGCCGATCAGCGAGGTTTCGGCGGTGAGGGTGGTGCGGTCGTAGAAGGCGATGGACTGGGCGCGGGAGGCACCGTTGGCGAGGACGGCGATGCGATGGCCGAGAATCGCCACGCCGGTCGGGAAATTCGGGGTGGCGACGATGGTGCCGACCGGTGCGGCGAGGCGACCGGCGGGGAGGGTGTGGGTGTAGGCGGCCTGATTGGCGCTGGTGATCGTGACCGGGGCGTCGGGCGGGCCTGACCAGGCGCCGCAGGCCAGCGCGGTCAGGGTGAGGGCGATGATGGCGATTCCGGTCGAGGGTCTGGATGCCGGCACGCGGGCTGCTCCGTTGGGATGAGTTCGAGACTGCCGGAAGCGGGCGCTCCCGGCAATGCCGGTGCCCGCGACCGGGGGATTGTCGATGCGGTTCGGGGTCAACTCAGCTTGAGCTTGAGACCGAGGCCGATGAAGACCGGGGCGCCGGTTTCGACCTCGATATAGTTCGGGCTGCCCTTGGGACCGCCGCCGATCTGCTGGTATTCGTAGGGGTTGTAGTTGGTGTCGAACAGGTTATCGACATAGGCGTTGAGGGTCCATTTGCGGACATAGGGCGACCGGGTTTTCCAGCTGTAGCCGATGTTGAGATCGACGATGTTGTAGGGGTGGACGGCGGGCAGGGCGGCGGGGGAGCCGAGATCGGTGTTCATGTGCCAGGGGCCGACCAGACTGTCGGTCAGTTTGGTGGTCAGGCCCGATTTTTTATACTGGACGCCGAAGTTGAGGTTGTAGAGCGGCACGCCGCCGACCAGTTCGCCATTGTAGACGCTGGCACCATCGTTCGCGAGGTAGTTCGAGGTGTATTTCGCCGATGTGTAGTCGTAATTGACGTAAGCGGAGAGCTGCGGGGTGAGGGCGGCATCGATCGAGGCCGTGGCACCCTGGTAGAGCGCGGTGCCGACATTGTACTGGATGGTCTGGCCGGTGGCGTTGTTGTAGTAATAGCCGAATTTGTTGCTGAAGCTGCGGCGGAAATAGGCGAGGGTGGTTTTGATGTTGCCGATATCGTAGCGCACGCCGGTGTCGATCGCGTCGACATATTCCGGGCGCACCAGTTCGAGGCCCGGGGTGGGGGCGTTGCCGATCACGGAATAATAGGCGCTGATGTTGGGAACTTTGTAGACGCGGCCGTAATGGGCATAGAGGTCGAGGTTTTTCAGGGCCTCGTAGCTGACGCCGAACGAGGGTTCGGAGTAATTGAAGCGGTTTTTCACTGTGCCGGCATAATTATAGTAATAGCCGCTGATATCGTTGGATGTTGTCAGGACCGTGTAGTATTTGAGGCCGGGTGTGATGCTCAATTTGTTGTTGAGCAGGCGGATGTGGTCCTGGATGTAGATATCGGCGTAGTTGCGCAGATCGTGTTCGTCCCACGCGTCGTTATAGCCGTCGGTGGTGGGGACGTTGCCGGCACCGTACCAGTATTCGGCGCTGTGATCCTGCGAATGGATGTAGAGGCCGCCGACCGTGATGGTGTTGTGCGGCAGGAGGAAGGACAGTGACGGGGTGACGCCGATATTGTTGAAATTGTCGATATAGCGCTGATATTGGGTGCCGTTATAGCTGCTGCCGAACAGGGCGGTTGGGTTGTAGGTGTTGTCCGGGATGCCGTTGGGCGCGGGGTTGGCATAGCTTTTGAGCGAGGTCGGCAGGGGATAGCCGCCGAAACCGCCGACATAGGCCGCGTTGGAATAGGCGGTGCGGTCGTTATTGTCCTGGGTGTAGAACAGCTTGGCGCGGGCGACGACGTACTGGTTGATGATCGAGCGCCAGCCGACGATGGTGGTGAAGGATTTCGTCGTGGTGCGGTTGTTCGAGATATTCAGGGGATATTGAAAATCGCTGCCGTATTGTTGAACCAGTGCGAGAGGGATGGTTTCGGGCTGCTGGGCGCGTTCGGCGTTGTTGATCAGGATGAAGGAGAATTGCGAGCGGCCTTCGTCGTACGGCTGGAGGGCCGAGAGATAGGCGTTGTTGTTGATCGAGAAGACATGCTTGAGATAGCTCTGATAGTTGGTGTGATAGAAATTGCCGTAAAGTTCGGTGCCTGTACTGTTCAGCGCGCCGGAATTGATCGAGATGCCGCCATTGTCGAGTCCGCCTTCGGGGTTGCTGACGTAGGAACCTCCGTGGCCCGAGATGGTGGCGTAGAATTGCGGGGTGGGCAGTTTCGGCAGGTAATTGATCGTGCCGCCGAGCGCGTTGATGCCGGTTTCGGACGGGGAGTTGGCGCCGCTGTAGATCACGACGCTGTCGAACTGGCCCGAGGCGACCGGTGACAGGGCGTGGTCCGAGCCCTGGCCGTTGGTGCCGCCGCGAAAGGCGTTGATGATCGGCACGCCATCGAACTCCATGCCGACCTGATCGCTGTTGAAGCCCTGATAGGTGAAGGTGGTGTCGCCCGCTGTGAGATTGCCGGGGTTGGTGTTGCGGACGGTGAACCCCGGCACGGTTTTCAGCACGGATTGGAAACTCTGAACCGGGCTGGTGTTGCGGACGGCTTCCTTGCTGACCGAGCCGGTGCCGCGCTCGGCACGTTCGATTTTTTTGATCAGCTTGATGTCGATGGCGCTGGGTGCGGGGGTGACGACCTGCGCGTGGGCGGCGGCGGTGAGGGCGATGGTGCTGGAGAGCGAGAGAAGCAGGATTTTGGTTGTGCGCGATGGGGTGGGGCGAGGCTGCACGGGGTTCACCTTTATGACGGGTTCGGTGTCGAAAGGTGCGACGGCGTGCCCCTTCGACCGGGGGGCGTTATAGCTTCGGGTCGTGACGGTTCCGTTGCAGCGGCGCGGCAGTTCGATGAAACCGGGGGGATCGCGGCGCGTTCGGGGTGGGTGTGGCGGTGCGGTGACAGGGCGGCGACGCGGCGGCGTTTCACTGGCAAAGCGGCGTCGGGGAGACGCGAATGACGCGGTGCTGACATTGTGGGGCGATCGGCAGACTCCTGATCATTCGATCCCCTTTTTCCCGGAAATGATTAAAATGAACGCAAAAATGATCGTGAGAGTGTGCTGTAGACGGTCAGATCAGTCAATGATGCACGTAAAGATGCTCACGTGATTGTGACAGAGTGGAATATGAGCAAAAAATCGGCATTATGATGGGACCAAGACTGCCGGAGGCCTCCGTGGGTCAGGCCCGTGTCGATACAGGCGGGATCGTGGGATTGTAATTCGGGGGGTGATCGCCTTATCCATCTCCCGATACGTCAGACGAGTTGGGTCATGAAGACAGGTTCGACTTTTGCGGCAGGGCTTTTGCTTGGGACCGGATTGCTGGTTTGCAGTCTTTCGGTGGCGGGCGCTGACGATCCGGGGTCGGTCGGCCATGGTGATTGGTATTCCTCGACCGTTATCCGCCCTGCGCCGACCTCGCAGTATCGGGGCGTGGTGGATCGCGTGTTGTTTGATACGTTCGGCCATGGCGGGACGGGGCGCAATCTGTATTGCGAGGGTCCGGCGATCGTGCGGTTTCGGATCGTGCCGGATGGTAAGGTGAGCGGGGCTCATCTCGTGAAGCCGAGTTTGACTGCGGTGAATGCGAGGTTGCTCGCGACGATCAGCAATCTGCGGTTCCCTGCGTTCCCTGTCGGAATGACGGATCGTTCGCTGACGGTGACGTTTCGCTATGGAATTTGGGATCTGGCCAGACCGTATCTTGCGGCGCGATCCAACTGCCGATGAGCGGCCCGCTTCGATAGTGGAATTGAGGCGGCGATGTGTTCCCTGATCCTGTCTTTCGATCCTTCGGCTCGATGGCCGATCGTGATGGCTGCAAATCGCGATGAACGGCTCGACCGGGCCTGGGACCCGCCGGCGCGGTATTGGCCGGGAATTACCGCAGGCCGGGATCGTCTGGCCGGGGGAACCTGGCTGGGGGTCAATGATGACGGGGTTGTCGCGGCGTTGCTGAACCGGACGGGCAGTCTTGGGCCGCAGCCGGGCAAGGCGAGCCGGGGCGGGTTGCCGCTCATGGCTTTGACGGAACGGAGTGCTTCGGCGGCGCGTGACCGTGTGGCGCGGGAAGAGCTGGGGCGGTATCGCGCATTCAACCTCGTGCTGGTGGATGCGAGCGGCGGCTGCGTGTTGCGCAGTGAGGGCACCGTGACAATCGCGACGAGGGTGCTGGCACCGGGGATCACGATGATCACCGCCTCCGATCCGAACGATATGAGCAGCCCGAGGATTGCGCGTTACAAGCCGTTGTTCGAGGCGGCCGCGCGCCCCGATCCCGCGAGCGGTGACTGGCGGGAGTGGGAGGCATTGCTGGCGGCGCGAACACCGCCGGTGGACACCGCGCTCAATGTCGGGCCCCACGAGGGGTTTGGCACGGTGTGCTCGAGTTTGGTCGGGCTGGCGCCGGGTGAGGTTCGATTTCGGTTTGCGGATGGGCCGCCGGATATCGTGGGGTTCAGGTCGATCATGTGATGGCGTTTTGCAGTGCCGGGATGGTGGATTTTCTGCTTGCGATCCGGCAAATAAATGCGAAAATGGGGATATGTCAGATACGACGGACACGATCGAGGCGCCGGGACCGATTTTCGAGGCGATCCTGACGCCGCACCGGAGCATGAGCCGGCGCGGCATGTTTATCGTGTTCGGGGTGATGGCCGCGGGCTCGATGCTGGTGAACGGGTTGATGTATTATCTGGGCGCGTTGCCGGTGATCGGGTTCGACGTGGTGGATCTGCTGCTCGCGATCATGCTCTATGCGATGAACATGCGGGGCGGACGGGCCTCGGAAGTGATTTTGCTGACCGAGGACGGGTTGACGATCACCCGGACCTCGCCGCGCGGGCGGCGCAATCAGATTGCGATGGCGCCAGGGTGGCTGCGGGTGCAGCTTGAGGAGACGGCGGGGAGTAATCCGGTGCTGTCGATCGTCAACCGCGAGGCGAAGCATATCGTGGGCACCGATCTGGGCGAGGCGGAGCGGCGGGATCTGGCGGAGGCGTTGAAAGCGGCGTTCGCGCGGCTGCGGTCCCCGCGTTTCGACAACCCACAGACGCGAAATTAGAACAGGTTTTCCGCTTCTTTTTTTCGTGAAACGGGCGCTTTCTGCGCGCTTCACTTTTTGCGGTTGCGTATGCCCTTACCCTTGATTGCGCTGATCGTCGCGAGTTTCGCGATCGGCACCAGCGAATTCGTGATTGTCGGCCTGGTGCCGGAACTGGCGCGGGACTTTGCGGTGTCGGTGCCGCAGGCGGGGTATCTGGTGACCGCCTACGCGCTGGGGGTGACGTTCGGCTCGCCCTTTATCGCCGTGCTGGTGGGGCGGTGGCAGCGGCGGACCGCGCTGATTTCACTGATGGGCGTGTTCGTGCTGGGCAATGCCCTGTGCGCACTGGCACCCGGTTATTGGACGATGATGGCGGCGCGGATCATCACCGCATTGTCGCACGGGGCGTTTTTCGGGATCGGGTCGGTCGTCGCGGCGGATCTGGTGCCGCGGGAGAAACGGGCGCGGGCGGTGGCGCTGGTGTTTCTTGGTCTGACCATGGCCAACGTGCTCGGGGTGCCGGCCGGGACGATTCTGGGGCAGGCGGCGGGATGGCGCGCCACGTTCTGGGCGGTGATGGCGATCGGGCTGGTGTCGATGGCGGCGATCGCGGTGCTGTTGCCGAAAGGGATGCCCGGAGGGTCCGGGCGGTTGCTGAACGAGGTGCGGATTCTCGGGCGGACGCAGGTGCTGCTCGCGATGCTGATGGCGGTGCTGAGCTCGATGAGCCTGTTCAGCGTGTTCACCTATATCGCGCCCCTGCTGGAGCACGTCAGCGGGTTGTCGCCACATTGGGTGAGCGTGGCCTTGCTGATTTTCGGGGCGGGACTGACCGCCGGCGGGCTGTTGGGCGGGCGGCTGGCGGATCGGCACTCGGCGCGGACCATCGTGCTCACGTTCGCTGCACTGGCGGTGATTCTGGGCGTGCTGCGGCTGGTGAGCTTCAGTGGCGTGCTGGCGATCGGCGTGCTGCTGGTGTGGGGGGTGGCCGTGTTCACCATGGTGTCGCCGCTGCAGACGCGGGTGATCGATTTCGCGCGGGATGCGCCGAACCTCGCCTCGACCATCAATCAAGGCGCGTTCAACCTGGGCAACGCCGCCGGGGCATGGATCGGCGGTGCGGCGCTGGGCGTCGGGGTGAGCTACCTCGACCTGCCGCTGGTGGGAGCGGCAATGGCGGCACTGGGACTGATCGTGGCACTCTGGACATTCCGGCTGGAACGGCACGCCGCGCGCGGATGATATCGGAGGGCTGGGGGTTGTGGCCGCTTATGCAAGCCAGGCGGGGGGCTTTGCCCCCTCGACCCCCACTGAGGGCGGAGCCCTTGGAACCCGCTCGTTTCAGGCAAGGGGAGGGCGATCAGTCTTCGTGTGGGAGTGCTTGTTCGACCCGGCGGTCCGGGATGAGCCAGAGGAGGGCGACCAGGGCGTAGGTTCCGTCGGCGAGGGTGGTGTTGATGAAGGCGAGGAGGATGCCGGTGGTGTAGAGGAGGGGGGAGGTTTTGCCTTTGAGGTCGCGCCCGATGGCTTTGGCGAGGGGTGATCCGGTGCCCTGGGCGCGGATGATGGTGGTTTGCAGGGTGAACCAGGCGAGGGCGGGCATCAGCAGGGCGGTACCGTAGAGGGCGGTGGGGATGGCGGCGGTGTGGTGGGTGCCGACCCATGCAGTGGCGAAGGGGATGAGGGAGAGCCAGAACAGCAGGTGCAGGTTCGCCCAGAGGATGGCGCCGGTGACACGTGGGACGAGCTGGAAGAAATGATGGTGGTTGTTCCAGTAGATGGCGACGTAGATGAAGCTGAGGATGTAGCTGACGAAGGTGGGGGCGGCGGTGGCGAGCGCGGCGAGGCTGGTGCCGTGCGGGAGTTTCAGGTCGAGCACCATGATGGTGATGATGACGGCGATGACGCCATCGGAGAAGGCGGTCAGGCGGTCTTTTTCCATTGCGGGGAGTTTTTCATGGTTTGAGAGCCGGCGCAATGTGAGGGGGCGGGCAAAAAGAAAGGCCGTGGATTGCTCCACGGCCTCTTTGACGTAACTGCGGTGAGGGCTGGATCAGAAATCCATATCGCCCATGCCGCCCATGCCGCCCATTCCGCCGCCGCCGCCACCCTGGGGTGCCTTTTTCTCGGGGCGTTCGGCGACCATGGCTTCGGTCGTGACCAGCAGGCCGGCCACCGAGGCGGCGTCCTGCAGGGCGGTGCGAACGACCTTGGTCGGGTCGATGATGCCGGCCTTGACCAGATCCTTGAACTCGCCGGACTGGGCATCGAAGCCCCAACCGTAGTCGTCCTTGTCGAGCACTTTGCCGGAGATCACGGCACCGTCTTCACCTGCGTTTTCGGCGATCTGGCGCATCGGGACCAGGATTGCCTTGCGGATGATGTCGATGCCGAAGCGTTGATCGTCGTTGTCGGCCTTGACCTTGGAAAGGATCAGCGAGGCGCGTGCGAGGGCGACGCCGCCGCCGGGGACGATGCCTTCTTCGACGGCTGCGCGGGTTGCGTGCAGCGCGTCATCGACGCGATCCTTGCGCTCCTTGACTTCGGCTTCCGACGCGCCGCCGACGCGGATGACCGCGACGCCGCCGGCGAGCTTGGCGAGGCGTTCCTGCAGCTTCTCGCGATCGTAGTCCGAGGTGGTTTCCTCGACCTGCGCGCGGATCTGGTTGCAGCGGCCGGTGATGTCGGCCTTTTTGCCGGCGCCTTCGACGATTGTCGTGTTTTCCTTCTCGATCAACACCTTCTTCGCGCGGCCGAGCATGGCGAGCGTGACGGTCTCCAGCTTGATGCCGAGGTCTTCGCTGATGACCTGACCGCCGGTGAGGATCGCGAGGTCTTCCAGCATCGCCTTGCGACGATCACCGAAGCCCGGAGCCTTGACGGCTGCGATTTTGAGGCCGCCGCGCAGCTTGTTCACGACGAGGGTGGCGAGGGCTTCGCCTTCGACGTCTTCAGCGATGATCAGCAAGGGCTTGCCGGACTGGACGATGGATTCGAGCAGCGGCAGCATCGGCTGGAGGCCGGAGAGTTTTTTCTCGTGGATCAGGATGTAGGGGTTATCCAGGTCCGCGACCATCTTTTCCGGGTTGGTGATGAAGTAGGGCGAGACATAGCCGCGGTCGAACTGCATGCCTTCGACGACGTCGAGCTCGGTCTGGATGCCTTTGGCTTCTTCGACGGTGATGACACCCTCGTTGCCGACCTTCTGCATCGCTTCGGAGATCATTTTGCCGATTTCGGCTTCGCCGTTTGCGGAGATCGTGCCGACCTGGGCGGTTTCGTTCGGGTTGTTGATCTTTTTGGTGCGCTTTTTGAGTTCTTCGACGACGGCGACGACGGCCTTGTCGATGCCGCGCTTCAGGTCCATCGGGTTCATGCCAGCGGCGACGGCCTTGACGCCTTCGCGGACGATCGCCTGGGCGAGCACGGTGGCGGTGGTGGTGCCGTCACCCGCGAGGTCGTTGGTTTTCGAGGCGACTTCGCGCACCATCTGTGCGCCCATGTTCTCGAAGCGGTCGGCGAGCTCGATTTCCTTGGCGACGGTGACGCCATCCTTGGTGATGCGCGGCGAGCCGAAGCTCTTTTCGAGGACGACGTTACGGCCTTTGGGGCCGAGGGTGACTTTTACGGCGTTGGCGAGGAGGTCGACGCCGCGGAGCATGCGCTCACGGGCATCGGCTGAAAAACGGACGTCTTTAGCAGCCATAATGGTGTTCCTTTTGTAGAATTAGGGGGTCGGGAAGGTTCAGGCGGCCTTTTTCTTGGTGGCCGGCGTGCCTTCGATGACGCCCATGATGTCGGATTCCTTCATGATCAACAGCTCTTCGCCGTCGAGCTTGACTTCGGTGCCGGACCATTTGCCGAACAGGATGCGGTCACCGGCCTTGACGTCGAGCGCTACGATGGCGCCGGCTTCGTTGCGGGCACCGGCACCGACGGCGATGACTTCGCCTTCCATCGGCTTTTCCTTGGCGGTATCGGGGATGATGATGCCACCGGCGGTCTTTTCCTCGGCGTTCAGCCGGCGGACGACCACGCGGTCGTGGAGGGGACGGAATTTCATCGGATCGCTCCTGATTTGGTTACAGTCGTAAACGGCTCAGCTGGCGCCGACCCTGATGAGGCATCGGTCGCTGCTAGCACTCTCATCGGGAGAGTGCCAGACACATAAAACCTGGGTGGCATTGTGTCAAGACCGGCAGCACTTGGGGGTTGTGAGTGCTAATGTGTTGATAACGCAGATTTTTCTTGCCATCCCCCGGGGGTGTCATGCCATGTTCATCAAAGAGGGACGCGGTGGCGCAGGGCTCTTTCAACGGGTTCGATGAGGTGAAACCATGAGTTTGAGCAAGCAATTACAGGGGTATCGGCTGACGACGGCGGAGATTCTATATCATTTGCCGGATCATCCCGGAGTGTTGCAGAGTTTTGTCTGGCAGGAGCTGGACATTGCGCCGCGCTATCCGGTGTTGCACGGGTTCCTCGCGTTCTGGGCGCGCCAGATCGAGGGGCGGTTGCATTCGGTGCGGGTGGGGTCGGCGGCGTTGATATCGCCGGGGGAGATGCGGCATGGGACGCTGATGATGCTGCAGTAGCGTGGCGCGGCGGACACGGCGCCGGATTTTGGGCGCCGTGGTCTTGATTGTTAAGTGAATTTTAACGATTCGGTGCGATAAGTGTCGGGTGGCACGGGATCGGATCATGGCGCGCTTGGGACGACGACTCAGACTGATTGTCGGGATTTTGGCTTTGGCGGAGGCCATGCCTGTCGCCCGGGCCGATGGTGGGGCCAATGCGCTCAATCCGGCGGTGGTGGCGGCTGAGACTAGGGTTTCGCTCGGGTTTGCGATTCAGGGCACACGGTATGGCGAGAATTTAGCGGGTACGTCCGATCAGGAAAGCGGAGTGTTGCCCGGTTTGACCGCAGGGATTTCGCGGTTGGGGCCGCTGCTGGGGATCTCGGGGGTCTATACCGGCGTGGTGTACGATTTCGCGGGTGGCCCGCTCACCTACGACGGCTATGTTCAGGGCGGTCCGGGCGCGGGGCTGGCACCGTATACCGCCACCGATCATGCGCGGTTCAATTCGCTTGAAGTGCGGCTGGGGCGCGGGGTGGCGCTGTCGCCCCGGGTGGATCTTATTCCGTTTGTCGCGGCGGGTTATCAGAACTGGTATCGCGATATCGGCGGGGCTGGCGGGTATGGCGAGTTCTACCGGGCGGCGGTGGCCGGGTTGGGGGCACGGGTGGATGTGGCGGTTACCGACCGGCTGGTGGTGTCGGCGACTGCCGAAGGACTGGCGGTGATCGGCGGGCGGGCATCGGCACCGGCGTTGGGGTTTGCGGGAGATTTCGGGACCAGTGGCGAGGAGGCGGTGCATCTCGGCGCGGATTGGCGGCTGGGCAATGCGCTTCATCTGTTCGCCGGGCTCGGGCTGCGGCATTTCGATTATACCGGTTCGGGGCTTGATAACGGGATTTATGAGCCGCCGAGCAGTACGCTGATCGTGCGCAGCGAGGTGGGAGTTACGTTCGGGTTCCGGTGAAGCCTGCAAAACCGGGATTTTCCGGCGATTTGAAAATAATTTCTAACTATACGTTATTTTAGCTTTCCCACCCGCCCCGCTTTGGACTATAGGTTCTTTCATGATGAGGCTTTGTGTACGGACACCGTGGTGAGGTGTTCGAGGGCAGAGGCCGCAGGGCCGGTTCATGCCGGAGCGATCGAGGCGGGGGACTTCAAGTCGTTTGCCGGGATCATTCTCGCCGGGTCGGGTCAGACGCCGGCGAAGCATCATGTCGCGTTGATCGATGCATTGCAGCGTGTGGCGTGCGGAACCGTCGACCGGTTGATGGTGCAGATGCCGCCGGGTGCCGCGAAGTCGACCTTCGCATCCGTGATGTTTCCGGCGTTCTGGCTGGCGGCGAAGCCACGGGCCGAAGTGATCGCGGTGTCGCATACCGCCTCGCTGGCCGAGCATTTCGGGCGGAAGCTGCGCGGCTTGATCGCGGAGCAGGGGACCGGGTTCGGATTGACATTCGAGGCGAACAGCCGGGCGGCGACGCGGTTCGGCGTGGCGAATGGCGGGCAGTATTTCGCAACCGGCATACGCGGGCCGATCACTGGCCGGCGCGCTGATCTGATTTTGATCGATGATCCTATCAAGACCTGGGCCGAGGCGGATAGCCGGGTGGCGCGGGACGCGGTGTATGACTGGTACCGGGCGGAGTTGCTCTCACGGCTCAAGCCGGGGGGGCGGATCGTGCTGGCGATGACCCGCTGGCATGAGGATGATCTGGCGGGGCGGTTGAGCCGCCATGACGGGGACTGGACCGAATTGCGGTTTCCGGCTCTGGCCGAGGCAGGCGATCCGCTCGGGCGGCCTGTGGGTGAGGCGCTGTGGCCGGAATGGGAGACCACCACGTCGCTCCTGCGCAAGCGCGCATCGGTTGGCGAGCGGGTGTTCAGCGCGCTCTACCAGCAGCGCCCAATCGGGGCCGAAGGGCGGGTGTTCGAGATTACCGGGCTGACGGTGGCGATCGACGTGCCGCCGGTGGTGCGGACGGTCAGGGCGTGGGATCTGGCGGCGACTGTTGCGGTCGGCCGGCGTGATCCGGACTGGACGGTGGGGCTCAAGCTCGGGCTGCTGGCGGATGCGCGGCTGGTGGTGCTCGATGTCGTCCGGTTTCGGGCGGGGCCGGCGGACGTCGATCGGATCGTGCTCGAGACGGCGCGGGAAGATGGGAGTGCCACGACGATTTCGCTGCCTCAGGACCCGGGGCAGGCCGGGATCTCGCAGATCGTGCATTTCAAGCAGAGGCTGGCGGGTTTCAATGTCGTTTCGAGTCCGGAGACCGGCTCCAAGATGGTCCGGGCGTCCCCGGCGGCGGCGATGATCGGGTCCGGGCAGTTGTTCGTGCTCGACCGGGCGTGGACCCCCGCGCTGATCGACGAGATTCAGGCTTTTCCGGATGGAGACAAGGATGATCAGGTTGATGCGCTCTCACGCGCGGTGGCGACGATTGCGGCACTACCGACGGGCAGCCGGATGGTTCGGCACACTCTGATGGGGCGGTGAAGAATGTTCGAGACGATCTGTCAGACGATACCGGCGGACCCGCATATGGCACCGCGGGCACGGCGGTTGGAGATTTATCGGCGCGTGCTGGACGGGACCATCTATGATGGGCTGCCCTATGCGTTCGGCGATGAGCGGAACGGGGCGGGAGAGTATATTCCGCTGCGGGCGCGGAGGCCTTCGGTGCGATACGGGCTGTGCCGGATCGTGGTCGAGGATTCGGTGTCGCTGCTGTTCAGCGCGGGACATTTTCCCGCGGTGGATTGCGCGGATGCCGGTGTCGAGGCGTTGCTCGGCGAGGTGCTGCGCGAGTGCCGCCTGAACGAGGTGATGATCGATGCGGCGCTGCGCGGTGCCGTGGGGTCGGTTGCGGTGCTGATGCGGGTGTTGAAGGGCCGGTTGTTCTTTTCGGTGCTGGAGACGCAATATCTGACGCCGGTATGGCAGGTGGATGCGCCCGATACCCTGGCTTCGGTGACCGAGCGCTACAAGGTGCGGGGCTCGGAACTGCTGGCGCAAGGCTATGGCGAGGTCGATCCCGCGCAGTATTACTGGTTCCAGCGCGTCTGGGATGGGGCGGCCGAGATCTGGTATCGGCCGCAGAGCGTGGTCGAACCCGCGCCGTTGGAGGTGGATGACGAGCGGAGCGTGCGGCACGGGCTGGGGTTCGTGCCGATCGTGTGGATCCGCAATCTGCCGGGGGGCGATGGGATCGACGGGGCGTGCACGTTTCGTGCGGCGATCGAGACCGGGATCGAGATCGATTATCAGTTGTCGCAGGCGGGGCGCGGTTTGAAATATGCGTCCGACCCGACCTTGCTGATCAAGGAGCCGGCGACGACTGATCGGGAACTGGTCAAAGGGGCGGGCAATGCTTTGATCGTGTCCGAAAAGGGCGATGCAAAGCTGCTTGAGATCGGCGGGACGGCATCGGCGGCGGTGATCGAGTATGTGCGGACGCTGCGGGAGATGGCGCTCGAAAGCGTGCATGGCAATCGGGCCAATGCAGACCGGCTGAGTGCGGCGCAATCGGGGCGGGCGCTGGAGCTGATGAACCAGGGGTTGATCTGGCTCGCCGATAATTTGCGGATTTCATATGGCGAGGGGGGATTGCTCGCGTTGCTGCGCATGGTGTTGCGGGCGCGGGCGCGGTTTCCCCTTGCCGTCATGGGGCGCGCGGTGCCGCCGGTGGATGCCGATGTGCGGCTGAGTTTGCGCTGGCCGCGCTGGTATCCCGCTTCGGCGGATGACCGGCTCAAGGAGGCACAGGCGATCGCGACGCTGGTGAATGCCGGGCAGCTTTCACGCGAGACGGCGGTGAAGAGCCTAGCGGCGACGCATGCGATTGCCGATGTCGCCGCCGAGATCGATCGGATCGAAAATGACGGAGATCAAATGCAGCAGGATGGGCCATGACGAACGAAATCGAGCGTGAGGATGCGGCGCCGGAGGACTGGCAGACCAGGGCCGAGGCGGCGGAGCAGGCGTTGGGGCAGATGCAGCGCGAGCATGGTGAAAAGCTCAAGCGGGCCGAACTGAAGATCGAGGCGGTGCGCGCCGGGATGGTGGATCTCGACGGGCTGAAGCTCGTCGATCTCGACCGGGTGGCGCTGGCCGAGGATGGTTCGGTGCCCGATGCGGCTGCGGTGATGGCGAAGCTGAAGCGGGACAAGCCGTGGTTGTTCGGCGGAGGGTCATCGTCCTCGACCGCGGCGGTGCCGCGGGCCGAGCCGGCGCGGGCACGCCATGCGCGGGACCTGAGCGAAGCCGACTGGCGGGCAGCCAGGGCCGAGATGTTGCGGCGATCCGGCGGGTAACCGTTACCTGACGTGTCGATCTGGTCTGATGGTTCAACATTACAGACCAGATAAATAAAAGTTTCCGGTTCTTTTTCACAAGAAAGAGCTTCTGTCTTCACCAGCCGCGATCCTCCGGGATGCGCGGTTTTTTTGCGTTGTTCGCAAGGGGATCAAACATGGGTATTTCGAATTTTCCGGCTTCGCTGCAGCCGATCATTCAGCAGGGGTTTCTGGAGCGCGAGTTCGAGCAGGCGCTGCGGTCGCGGCTGGGGTATCGGATGGTGGCGGATCGGGAGAGTTTCTCGGTCGGCATCGGTGAGACGCTGACCAAGACGCGGGCCGGGCTGATGCCGTCGGTGACGACGCCGATGGCGGCGAGCACCAACACCAATCTCGACAATGGACTGACCCCGCAGGGCTGGGGGGTCGAGCAGTATACCGTGACGCTGAATTTCTATGCGGCGACGCAGGACCTCAACATGGTGACGAGCCGGGTGGGGATTGCCTCGCAGTTTCTGCAGAACGCCTCGACCAATGGCGAGCAGGCGGCGCGGAGTCTGGACGAACTGGCGCGGAATGCGTTGTTTGCGCCGTATTTCGGTGGGAATACCCGGGTTCTGACGACGCTGGCGAGTGCAGGGCCGACCATTGCCGTCGATGATATCCGGGGGTTCACCACCGTGTACGTCAACGGCGTGCAGACGGCGGTTTCCGCCGTCAACCCCCTGACCGTGATCGTTGGTTCGAATCCGTACAGCCTGATTTCGGTGACACCAGCCCTCAGCGACCAGTCGACCGCGCCGAACGGCATTTCCGGCCAACTGACGTTTGCCACGGATGTCAGTATTACTGACGCTGTGGCCGGCAATCCGGTGGTTGCCGGGACGGCGAGCGCCATCGTGCGACCTTCGGGGCGTGCGACGACGGCGATGTTGCAGGCGGGGGATACCTTGTCGATGTCGGTGCTGCTCGACGCGGTGGCGACCCTGCGCATGAATGCGGTGCCGGAAGTCGATGGTGCGTATAATTGCTATCTTGATCCGGTCTCGGCGCGCCAGTTGTTTTCCGATCCCGATTTCCGGCAACTCTTTCAGGGCGCGACCTCGACCAATCCGGTTTTCCGCCAAGGCATGGTCAATGATTTTCTCGGTCTGCGGTTCATCACCACCACCGAGGCCTACGTCCAGACCGCCGGGATCACGAACGGGCTTGCGGTGCGGCGTCCGATCATTTGTGGCAAGGGCGCCTTGATCGAGGCCGATTTCGCGGGGATCGGGGCGGAGGATGTGGCGCCGAAAGATGCGCTGGTCAGCATCATCGACAATGTCGCGATGGTGACGCGCGAGCCGATCGACCGGTTGCAGCAGATCATTGCGCAGTCGTGGTACTGGATTGGCGGGTTCTGTGCCCCGTCCGACACCACCACGACGCCGACGACGGTTCCGACCGCGACCAACTCGAATTTCAAACGCGCCGTCATGATCGAGCATATCGGTTGAGGGGTAACTGAGCATGTCAATCGGGGCATCGTTACCGTTCCGGCCTGCCGGGACGGCATCGGTTGCGGCGTCCACCAGCGCGGCTGCGGTCGCGCTGGTGGGGGGCGGATCGAGTGTTCTCGTGTTCAATGCGGCGAACGGGATCGCGTTCGTGCGGTTCGGGATGGCGGGCGTGGCGGCTTCGGCGGGGAGCGACCTGCCGGTGCCGCCGGGCGGGTTGATGCTGGTGGATGCCGGGCGGCTCGCGACCTATGCCAGCGCGGTCCTGGCATCGGGCAGCGGGTCGGTTTTCTTCACCCGTGGTGATGGCTCGGTGTATTGAGATGTCGGGCGTCTATGATAGTGCGCCGGGGGTTCTGACCGAGGCGCAGAAGGTCGATGTGCGGCGGTTCTGCGGGTATCCGGCATATGGCGCGGGGGCGGCCGGATTCGAATCCTGGCGGTTTTTCCAGGCCTACGGGACGCTCGAATACCGGATGAACAATTTCGCGCCGTCGGAGGTGACCGTGGTGGTCAATTACCTCGCGACGCTCAATGCGCTCGAAGCGGCGGTGCCGCTTGCGAGCGGCAACCTCGATACCGATGCGGCGGCGAGCTGGCAGCATAACCGGCAGGAAGTGCGTGACCGGGATGCGTTGTTCGATGGCTGGCGGCGGCGGTTGTGCGGCTTCATCGGGATTCCTCCGGGCGGCGCGCTGGAATCGACCGGCATTACCCTGATCGTTTGAGGAATTTCATGGACGGTGTGAGGCTGGCGGACCGGATCGCCTATGGCGGTGGCATGGCGGCGCGCAAGGCGGGGGTGATCTGCGATGCGTTCCGGCCGCGTGACGGGGCGTGTCCGGTGGTGGCGGTGAACCGGACGGTGCGCCTGGCCGTGCTCTCGGTGCCGGTTTCGGGCTCCGCGCGGGGGCCGGCACCGTTCGGGGTGCCGTATCGGCAGCTGGTGCTCGATCAGGCCTATGTCCTGCCGGGGGATTATGTGGTCGGGCCGCTTGGGACGTTGCTGGTGGCGACCAATGAACCGCCGGCGCCGGTGCTGGGGGTGCAGTGCAACGAGACCGTCAGCGTGTGGCGGCCTGCGGGGCCGGTGCTGGCCGGGGTCAATCCTTATGGGGCGATCCTGAGCGGCGGGGCGCGGGCGATTCTGGCCGGGTTTCCGGCGGCGCTGCTGCCGGGCGGGGTGAGTGACCGCTCGCGCACCGGCCTGCCGGATGACACCAAACTGCCGGGATATGTCGGCGCGGTCGCGGCGGTGGCCGGGCTGGCGCCGCAGGTTGCCGATATCGTGCGCGATGCGCGGGGGCGGCAGTTCGTGGTGGATGCGGTGATCGCCTATGGCGGGATCTGGCGGCTCGCGCTGACCGAAAGTGTGATGTGATGGCGGATCAGTCGGATGTCGAGGCGGCGCTGGTGTCGCTCGTTGCGGCGGCGGTTTATCCGGACGGCACCGCGGCACCTTCGGTCGTGGTGGGACCGGGCGGCAACGTTGTGTGCCGGGTGTATCGGGGGATGCCGAACGGACCGACGCTGGAGGCGGATATCGCGCAGGGAGTGATGCACGCCACGGTAGTCCCGGCGGATACTGCGGTGAAGAATACCACGCGGTTTCCCAGGGTGTGGCAGGCGGTGGCGCCGGTGCCGGATACGTTGACGGTGAGCGTTGACAATCTGACGGCAAGTTTTTCGGGCGTTTGCGCGGCGGGGCAATTGGCGGGGATTTCGGTCGACGGGGCGATTTTTCCCTATGCGGTTCAGGCGCGGGATACGCCGCCGACGGTTGCGAGCAATCTGGCGGCGCTGATGCGCGCGGCCGGCTGGCTGGTGGATTATGGCGGGACGGCGCTGACCGTGCCGGCGGCGCGGCTGTTCACCGCGCGGGTGGTGGCAGGCGGGATGTCGTTGCAGGAGATCAAGCGCCAGGTTCAGGCCTTTCGGATTTCGCTGTGGTGCGGCGATCCGCTGACGCGGGATGCGGCGGCATCGGTGATCGAGCCGGCGCTGGCGACGCCCAACTTCGTCGGGCTGGCGGACGGGTCGAGCGGGCATATTGTCTACGCGGGTGGAACCACGACGGATGCGGGCGCGGATGCGGCGCTGTATCGGCGGGATATTATTTATACTGTCGAATATCCGACAACATTGGCCGAGATGACGCCGGCGATGATGTTCGGCGTGGGCGGTATTGAAGCGGATGGTGCGTTTATTGCCGGATTGTCCGGCTGAGGAGACTTCATGACAATCAAGTTCGTAGTGGTGAAGCCGTTCGGCGGCTTCAAACGGGGTGACGTGATCACCGATGCAACGACGATGGCGACGATTCTGGCGGAGGGCCATGCCCAGTCGGTCGTGCGCGTCATGGCGGGGGAATAAGGCATGCCGATTTCGCAAGCGGGTGCGTTGAATACCACAGCGCTGATCGTTCCTGACCTGTATGTCCAGATCGTGCCGCCGCAGACGTTGCTGCTCAACGGGGTGCCGACCAATGTGATGGGCGTGGTGGGCAGCGCGAGCTGGGGGCCGGTGGATCAGCCGATGATCGTGGGCTCGATGGGCGATTATGCCACCGGGTTCGGGCCTGTGATGCCCCGGCAATACGACATGGGGACGGTGGTTGCGATCGGGGTGCAGCAGGGGGCGTCGAACTTCCGGTGCGTGCGGGTGACCGACGGGACCGACACTGCCGCTTCGGTCTCGATTCTCGGCGCGCTGACGCTGACCGCGCTTTATACCGGCAGCCTGGGTAATTCGCTGGTGGCGACGATATCGACCGGGTCGGCGGCGAATTCGTGGCAGGTGACCATCGCGATGCCGGGCGGCACGGTGGAGGTGTTCAACAATATCGTCGGAACCGGTGCGGCGTTCTGGGCGGCGGTTGCGACGGCGATCAATAACGGGACCGGACCGCTGCGCGGGGCGTCGCAACTGGTGACGGCAACGGCGGGGACCTCCTCGCTCGCCCCGTCGAGCGGGGTGTTTCCGTTCTCATCCGGCACGCCGGGGAGCGATGGCGCGACCGGGCTGACCTCCGGGATGGTGGTGGGGCAGGACGTGTCGCCACGGTCGGGGATGTATGCGTTGCGGGGGCAGGGGTGCAGCATCGTCGTGCTGGCGGACCTCGATGATTCGACGCAGTGGAGCGTGGCGGTTGCGTTCGGGCTCGACGAGGGCTGCTATATGATCCTGGCCGGGCCGCCCGGTGACACGATTGCGAACGCCGTGACCACGATGCAGACCGCCGGGATCGATTCCTATGCGGCGAAGCTGATGTTCGGCGACTGGATCTGGTGGTACGATCAGGCGAACGGCATCACCCGGCTGGTATCGCCGCAGGGGTTTGCCGCGGGGATTCTGGCCAATCTGTCGCCTGAGCAATCATCGCTCAACAAGCAGCTTTATGGCGTGGTGGGCAGCCAGAAATCGGGCCAGGCGGTGGCGGGGAGCAGCAGTACGTATTCGACGGCGGATTTGTCGGTGTTGCTGTCAGCCGGGATCGACGTGATCAGTAATCCGCAGCCGGGTGGGGCGTATTGGGGTGTGCGGGGCGGGCATAATACATCGTCGAACAGTGCGACCAACGGCGATAACTATACCCGCATGACCAATTACATCGCCGATACGCTGTCAGCCGGGATGGGGGCGTATGTCGGGCAGCTCGTGAATGCCACGCTGTTCCAGAATATCCGCTCCACATTGCTGTCGTTTCTCAATGCGATGCTCGGGCAGAAGATGCTGGGTTCGACCGATGGATCGCTGCCGTTCGCGGTATTGTGCGATATTTCGAACAACCCGCAATCGCGCACGGCACTCGGCTATGTGCAGGCGGATGTACAGGTTCAGTATCAGTCGATCAATGAGAAATTCATCGTCAATGTCGAAGGCGGGCAGACTGTTCAGGTCAGTCAGCAGACGTTGCCGCAGGGTACTGTATAAGGACGATAGAACATGCCGTATAATAGTTTTTCTGTTGGAAATGACTGCCAGATTGTCGTCATGGGGCCGTTCGGGCGGATCGATCTGGCTTACGTGACCGGTTTCGAGGTCAGCCAGGTGACCCAGAGCGTGCGGGTGGACCGGCTCGATGGGGTGCAGCTCGGGGCCGAGCTGCCGCGCGGGTGGCAGGGGAGTTTCGCGCTCGATCGGGGGAGTTCGGCGGCGGACGATTTCATGGCGCAGATCGAGCTTGCGTATCTCGCGGGGCAGGCGATCGCGCCGGGGACGCTCTATCAGTATGTCAGTGAAGTGGATGGCTCGACCTCGACCTATCAGTATGAGGGCGTGGTGTTCAAGCTGACCTCGGCGGGGATGTTCCGGGGGGACATGCCGGTGGCGCAGAAGCTCGACTTCTTTGCCTCGACCAGGAAGCGGGTATGAGCGAACGGCGGATCGAGGACGCGCGGGGGCGGCAGCTGACACTGCGGGATCTCACGATGCTGGACCGGCTGCGGTTGTACAAGGCGTTGGGCGCGGAGTTGGCGATGAACGAGGTTTACCTCGGTGTCGCCTCGCTGGCCGCGGCGGTGACCGCGATCGATGGGGTGCCGCTGCTGTTTCCGGCGAGCGAGGCGGCGGTGGAAAACGCGGTCGAGCGGTTGGGCGAGGATGGCATCGAGGCTGTGGCGCTGGCGAGTGCGCCGGATGATCCCGCGACAGTGAAGGCCCTTGCGGGAAACTGAGCCGGCACCCTGCGTTGATCGACTGCCTGTATCTGGTCGGGCGCGGGGTGCCGTT
>Ga0315298_1003436_pt1 | contig 25249 bp, 21 predicted proteins | sample WHS_1_MG_FD_203077 | JGI IMG/M metagenome (GOLD analysis project Ga0315298, IMG submission 203077) | Extremophilic microbial mat communities from Washburn Hot Springs, YNP, Wyoming, USA - WHS_1_MG | ecosystem: Environmental > Aquatic > Thermal springs > Hot (42-90C) | place: USA: Wyoming... | reverse complement strand
GGGATGGCCGGGCTCGTTAGGGTAGCCTGACGATGTCCTACTTTCACACGCGAATGCGCACTATCATCGGCGCTGAACTGTTTCACGGCCCTGTTCGGGATGGGAAGGGGTGGTTCCAGTTCGCCATGGTCATCAGGCATAACTTGTTGACGAAAACTCGTCCAATTCAAAAGCTGATCGATTGCATCTCTATGGCCAAAATTATAGGATCAAGCCGCACGGGCAATTAGTACTGGTTAGCTCAACACATTACTGCGCTTCCACACCCAGCCTATCAACGTTGTCGTCTTCAACGACCCTTTAGGGAGATCAAGTCTCCAGGGAGGCCTTATCTTGAGGCAAGTTTCCCGCTTATATGCTTTCAGCGGTTATCTTTTCCGAACTTAGCTACCCGGCGATGCCACTGGCGTGACAACCGGTACACCAGAGGTTCGTCCACTCCGGTCCTCTCGTACTAGGAGCAGCCCCTCTCAAGCCTCCAACGCCCACGGAAGATAGGGACCAAACTGTCTCACGACGTTTTAAACCCAGCTCACGTACCTCTTTAAATGGCGAACAGCCATACCCTTGGGACCGGCTACAGCCCCAGGATGAGATGAGCCGACATCGAGGTGCCAAACACCGCCGTCGATATGAACTCTTGGGCGGTATCAGCCTGTTATCCCCAGAGTACCTTTTATCCGTTGAGCGATGGCCCTTCCATACAGAACCACCGGATCACTATGTCCTGCTTTCGCATCTGCTCGACTTGTCAGTCTCGCAGTTAAGCACGCTTATGCCATTGCACTATCAGCACGATTTCCGACCGTGCCTAGCGTACCTTCGAACTCCTCCGTTACGCTTTGGGAGGAGACCGCCCCAGTCAAACTGCCCACCATGCACTGTCTCCGAACCGGATTCACGGTCCAGGGTTAGAACCTCAAACACATCAGGGTGGTATTTCAAGGTTGGCTCCACGACACCTAGCGGCACCGCTTCAAAGCCTCCCACCTATCCTACACAGATCTGTTCAAAATCCAATGCAAAGCTACAGTAAAGGTTCATGGGGTCTTTCCGTCTTTCCGCGGGGAGATTGCATCATCACAAACATTTCAACTTCGCTGAGTCTCGGGAGGAGACAGTGTGGCCATCGTTACGCCATTCGTGCAGGTCGGAACTTACCCGACAAGGAATTTCGCTACCTTAGGACCGTTATAGTTACGGCCGCCGTTTACCGGGGCTTCGATCAAGAGCTTGCACCCCATCACTTAACCTTCCGGCACCGGGCAGGCGTCACACCCTATACGTCCACTTTCGTGTTTGCAGAGTGCTGTGTTTTTAATAAACAGTCGCAGCCACCTTTTCACTGCGGCCCCTTTCTGCTCAGCCTGTACGGCATCACATACCGGGGGCGTACCTTATCCCGAAGTTACGGTACAAATTTGCCGAGTTCCTTCTCCCGAGTTCTCTCAAGCGCCTTAGAATACTCATCTCGCGCACCAGTGTCGGTTTGCGGTACGGTCGTGTCTAGCTGAAGCTTAGTGGCTTTTCTTGGAAGCAGGGTATCAATCACTTCAGCAGCAAGCTGCCTCGTTATCATGCCTCAGCTAAGCCCCCCGGATTTGCCTAAGGGGCACGCCTATACACTTGAACCGGGACATCCAACACCCGGCTGATTTAACCTTCTCCGTCCCCACATCGCACTAGACATCGGTACAGGAATATTGACCTGTTTCCCATCGACTACGCATCTCTGCCTCGCCTTAGGGGCCGACTCACCCTACGCCGATGAACGTTGCGTAGGAAACCTTGCGCTTTCGGCGAAGAGGCTTTTCACCTCTTTTAACGCTACTCATGTCAGCATTCGCACTTCTGATACCTCCAGCATGCCTCTCAGCACACCTTCACAGGCTTACAGAACGCTCCTCTACCATGTGCTTACGCACATCCGCAGCTTCGGTATATAGCTTAGCCCCGTTACATCTTCCGCGCAGGACGACTCGATCAGTGAGCTATTACGCTTTCTTTAAAGGGTGGCTGCTTCTAAGCCAACCTCCTGACTGTCAATGCCTTCCCACTTCGTTTCCCACTTAGCTATATTTAGGGACCTTAGCTGGCGGTCTGGGTTGTTTCCCTCTTGTGTCCGGACGTTAGCACCCGGTGCACTGTCTCCCGCGCTGCACTCACCAGTATTCGGAGTTTGCATTGGTTTGGTAAGTCGTCATGACCCCCTAGCCAAAACAGTGCTCTACCCCTGGCGGTGATACGCGAGGCACTACCTAAATAGTTTTCGAGGAGAACCAGCTATTTCCGGATTTGTTTAGCCTTTCACCCCTATCCACAGCTCATCCGCTAGTTTTGCAACACTAGTCGGTTCGGACCTCCAGTACGTGTTACCGCACCTTCATCCTGGCCATGGATAGATCATCCGGTTTCGGGTCTACACCCAGCGACTAGACGCCCTATTCGGACTCGGTTTCCCTGCGCCTTCCCTATTCGGTTAAGCTTGCCACTGAATGTAAGTCGCTGACCCATTATACAAAAGGTACGCCGTCACCCCGTAGGGCTCCGACTTTTTGTATGCATACGGTTTCAGGATCTATTTCACTCCCCTCCCGGGGTTCTTTTCACCTTTCCCTCACGGTACTTGTTCACTATCGGTCGACTACGAGTATTTAGCCTTGGAGGATGGTCCCCCCATGTTCAGACAGGATTACACGTGTCCCGCCCTACTTTTCGCATACTTAGTTCTACATAAGGCATTTTACATACAGGGCTATCACCTTCTATGGCCGATCTTTCCATGTCGTTTTGCTATACCAAATGCTAAATTATGCAGGCTGTTCCGATTTCGCTCGCCACTACTATCGGAATCTCGGTTGATTTCTTTTCCTCGAGTTACTGAGATGTTTCAGTTCGCCCGGTTCGCTTCAATGACCTATGTATTCAGTCAAAGATACCCTTGCGGGTGGGTTTCCCCATTCGGAAATCTGCGGGTCAAAGCTTGTTTGCCAGCTCACCGCAGCTTATCGCAGGCTACAACGTCCTTCATCGCCTGTAGTCGCCAAGGCATCCACCGTATGCACTTAGTCGCTTGATCCTATAATTTTGACCACTGGTCAAATAGGATTGAACTCATATTTGCGATGCAATCGCAATGTATGACTTTCATCATACAAATATCAGCTTTTGAATTGTTAAAGAACACAACGATGGTTTCATCAAAAGAAAATTGATTTTCTTTTGGAGACTGGTGGAGGTGAACGGGATCGAACCGATGACCCCCTGCTTGCAAAGCAGGTGCTCTCCCAGCTGAGCTACACCCCCAGGGTAAACTCCAGTTCTGGTGGGTCTGGTTGGATTCGAACCAACGACCCCCGCCTTATCAAGACGGTGCTCTAACCGACTGAGCTACAGACCCGCTTGGGCCACGAAGTTCGGTATCGCAACCACCATCAACGTTGACAACCGATAAGTGTGAGCGCTCGACTTGATGCGTCTCTAGAAAGGAGGTGATCCAGCCGCACCTTCCGATACGGCTACCTTGTTACGACTTCACCCCAGTCATGAAGCCTACCGTGGTAATCGCCCCCCTTGCGGTTAAGCTAACTACTTCTGGTAAACCCCACTTCCATGGTGTGACGGGCGGTGTGTACAAGACCCGGGAACGTATTCACCGCGGCAAGCTGATCCGCGATTACTAGCGATTCCGACTTCATGCAGTCGAGTTGCAGACTACAATCCGGACTACGAGCGGTTTTAAGGGATTGGCTCCCCCTCGCGGGTTGGCAACCCTCTGTACCGCCCATTGTATGACGTGTGTAGCCCTACCCATAAGGGCCATGAGGACTTGACGTCATCCCCACCTTCCTCCGGTTTGTCACCGGCGGTCTCATTAGAGTGCTCTTGCGTAGCAACTAATGACAAGGGTTGCGCTCGTTGCGGGACTTAACCCAACATCTCACGACACGAGCTGACGACAGCCATGCAGCACCTGTGTCCAGGCTCTCTTTCGAGCACCAAACCATCTCTGGTAAGTTCCTGGCATGTCAAGGGTAGGTAAGGTTTTTCGCGTTGCATCGAATTAAACCACATCATCCACCGCTTGTGCGGGTCCCCGTCAATTCCTTTGAGTTTTAACCTTGCGGCCGTACTCCCCAGGCGGTCGACTTCACGCGTTAGCTTCGTTACTGAACAGTAACCCGTCCAACAACTAGTCGACATCGTTTAGGGCGTGGACTACCAGGGTATCTAATCCTGTTTGCTCCCCACGCTTTCGTGCATGAGCGTCAGTGCAGGCCCAGGGAGTTGCCTTCGCCATCGGTGTTCCTCCGCATATCTACGCATTTCACTGCTACACGCGGAATTCCACTCCCCTCTGCCGCACTCTAGTCAGGCAGTCACAAATGCAGTTCCCAGGTTGAGCCCGGGAATTTCACATCTGTCTTACCTAACCGCCTGCGCACGCTTTACGCCCAGTAATTCCGATTAACGCTTGCACCCTACGTATTACCGCGGCTGCTGGCACGTAGTTAGCCGGTGCTTATTCTGCGGGTACCGTCATCACCGAATGGTATTAGCACTCGATATTTCGCCCCCGCCAAAAGTGGTTTACAACCCGAAGGCCTTCATCCCACACGCGGCATTGCTGGATCAGGGTTGCCCCCATTGTCCAAGATTCCCCACTGCTGCCTCCCGTAGGAGTCTGGGCCGTGTCTCAGTCCCAGTGTGGCTGGTCGTCCTCTCAGACCAGCTACGGATCGTTGCCTTGGTAAGCCTTTACCTCACCAACTAGCTAATCCGCCATCGGCCGCTCCTATGACGTGAGGTCTTTCGATCCCCCACTTTCACCCTTAGGTCGTATGCGGTATTAGCTACGCTTTCGCGTAGTTATCCCCCATCACAGGGCACGTTCCGATGTATTACTCACCCGTTCGCCACTCGCCGCCAGGTTACCCCGCGCTGCCGTTCGACTTGCATGTGTAAAGCATGCCGCTAGCGTTCAATCTGAGCCAGGATCAAACTCTATAGTTCGATCATTTTTGCATTGCGAACAATGCACACTCAAGGAATTACGGAAAATTTCCGTACTTCTTATGAGCGTTTGGTATATTTGCATCAAGCCAAACGCCCACGCTTATCGGTTGATTTCTTAATGAGCCCGCCTATTTAGGCGTTTACTGCGTTTGCAGCGAAGACATCAATTATTGCACTACTTTTAATCCCGAGTCAAGCGAAAGGTTTTATTCTTTTCTTTGCTTCGGTCGCTGCTTTTTTTGCAGCGAAGACATCAATTATTGCACTATTTTTAATTCCCGGTCAAGCAGAAGGTTTTTCTGTATTCTGCTCGACTGCTTGGCGCGGTTAGCGCCGAGAGAGGAGATTGTGCATGGAGCGAAACTGCCTGTCAAGCACTTTCGTGACAGCCCGGTGAAAGTCCCTCATTGCCAGGGCGACTCAACGCTGACTACGGCTAATGAGACTGGCTTTTCTTGGCTTCTTGGTAGGCACTGTAGAGTGCGGTCGCCACTGGCCCGGGCTTGCCTTGGCCTACTGCCTTGCCATCCAGCGTCGTGACGGAGAGCACCTCCTTTGTTGCGGAGGTGAGCAAAATTTCGTCGGCGCAGCGCAGCTCCCACTCGGAGATGGGGCGAAATTCGAGTTTGATGCCAATTTCGCCGCACAGCTCTTGCAGCAACCCGACACGGATGCCTTCCAGCTTGTCGTGATCCCGAAGGGGGGCCGCGAGTCGGCCGTTGCGCGCCAACCAAACATTTGAGGCCGAGGCTTCGGTCAACAGGCCGTCTCTGATGAGAACGGTTTCAGTGGCGTCACTCTCAACAGAGAGTTGCCGGGCCAAGACGTTGCCGAGAAGCGAGATCGATTTGATATGAGCGTTTCTCCAGCGTAGATCGGGCGCCGTGATGCAGGCTACACCTTGGGCGCGCTTTTGTTCGGGCACGTGCGGAAACGGAAAGCTCATCATGAACACGGTCGGCTCGACACCTTGGGGAAACGCATGATCGCGCTTGGCCACGCCGCGGGTGACTTGTATATAGATGCACTGATCGTCCGGAGCGTTGCGCGCGATGAGTTCCCGTACCAGCGCCAGCCAGTCGTTCGCCTGACTGGGATTCTTGATCCCCACAGCGTCGAGGCTGCGTGCCAGTCTTGCGAGGTGGTCATCGGCCCGGAAAACCCGCCTGCCATAAACAGGAATCACCTCATAGACCCCGTCCCCAAAGATGAAGCCACGATCAAGTACGGATACCTGGCATTGAGCAAGCGGCTGAAAAACGCCATTCAGATAGCACTCGGACTGATCGGTCGACATCGGGTTGAACGACATAGCAAATTTCCAGGAAAGAGCGAAGAGCCAAAGGGAGCAGGGTTCAGCGCACCAATCCGCGCCGCACCGCCTCCAGTGCAGCTTCAGCGCGCGAAGAGATGTTGAGCTTGCGGTAGATCTGTTTGACGTAGTCGGCCACAGTGTGTCGCGACAGGCCGAGCTGAACGGCAATTTCTGGCAGGGTGTAACCCTTGCCCACCAGTTGCAGCACCTCGCTCTCGCGCTCGGTGAGCGCAATGTGTTCTTCTTGCGGCAGATTGGAAGAAGGCGCCGACATCGTGCGATGCAGATGGGTGAAATGCTGCACCATGCGACGGGCAATACTGGGCGACAAGGGTGGCTCGCCATCCTGGATGCGTCGAAGTTGGGCACGCAACTCGATTTTTGGGCGATCTTTGAGCAAATAACCGAAGGCGCCCGCTTGCAGCGCGGGGAAGAGATGGTCGTCATCGTCGAAGATGGTGACCACAACAGAGCGGGCCTGGGGGCGGGTTTCCGTGAGGGTGCGGATCAATTCCAGGCCGCTGGCATCGGGCAAGCCCAGATCGACCAGCAGTAGGTCGACGGGTTCGCGCTGCAGAATCTGCATGGCGTCGGCCATGCGACCCGCCTCGAAAATGCGCACGCCAGGATAGTTTTCGCGCAGCAATTCGACAAACCCGGCCCGCACAGCGGGAAGGTCATCGACGACCAAAGCGCATTGCATGGTGCTCATCGGCTTCCGTTTCTGATTCTTGCGCCGAGCAGACAATGACGGCGTCAGCCCGATACTATCAACTCACGCCTCTGAATGCGGGGATTTGTGCCGCCATCGGCTCCGCAACCTTATTCGCCCCCATGCCCAACTCGCCCGTGCAACTTCGACACACTTTTTCCCCGCCCGACAATGCCCGCCTCGCCCAGCTCTGCGGCCCGCTGGATGAAAACCTCAGGCAGATCGAGGTCGCGTTCGACGTTCGCCTGTCGCGTCGTGCCGACACCGTGAGCATCGAGGGCGAAAGCGCCGCCGCCCGGCGCGCACTCGATCTGCTGCAAACGCTGTGGGGACGGGCCGACGCGCGCTTCAGTCTGGAGGACATCCAGCTCGAACTGGTGCAAGCCGCACAAGGGCAGCGCCCCAAACTCACCGCGGCCGACGACGAGCCGGTGCTCTACACCCGCCGGGAAAGTCTGCACGGCCGCACGCCTAATCAGGTTCAGTACATCCGCAACATTCTTCAGCACGACATCACCTTTGGCATAGGCCCGGCGGGCACGGGCAAAACCTTTCTCGCGGTGGCCTGCGCCGTCGACGCGCTGGAGCGTCACGCCATCACCCGTCTGGTGCTGACGCGCCCCGCGGTCGAAGCCGGGGAGCGGCTCGGCTTCTTGCCCGGCGATCTGACGCAGAAGATCGACCCGTATCTGCGACCTTTGTACGACGCGCTGTACGACCTGCTCGGCATGGAAAAAACGCAAAAATTGTTCGAACGCGGCGCCATCGAGATCGCGCCGCTGGCTTTCATGCGCGGGCGCACACTCAACCAGTCGTTCATTATTCTGGATGAGGCGCAGAACACCACGCCTGAGCAGATGAAAATGTTCCTCACCCGCATCGGCTTCGGTTCGCGCGCCGTCATCACCGGCGACATCAGCCAGGTGGACTTGCCGCGCGGAACGCAAAGCGGTCTGGCGCAAGCCCAGAAGGTATTGGCCGAGGTGCGCGGCATCGCCTTCAACTCATTCACCAGCCAGGACGTGGTTCGGCACCCGCTGGTGGCGCGTATCGTTGATGCCTACGATGCGCATGACGTCGCGCTCAAAGGCGAGCCGCCGTCCGGTGCGAGCGCAGGCGATTTGATCAGCGCCACCTCATCCCGTCGACGGCCGCCGCGCTCCGCATGACTCGCGCCGCACGCCCCACGAAACCTGTGTTGCGGCTTTCGGTGCAGTTTGCCGATACGACGCACCGCGATCAGTTGCCGCGCGCCCTGCTGCTGCGCTGGGTTCGCGCCGCCTTGCGCGTGTGCCCTGAGAGTCTCGATGCTCTACCACAGGCCGGGGCGCTGTCTGAGGCGCATCAGATCACCCTGCGCTTTGTGGCTGCCGACGAAGGCCGGGCGCTCAACCGGGCCTATCGCGGCAAGGATTACCCCACCAATGTGCTGACCTTCGATTACAGCCACTGGCCGGTCCAGGCCGACATCGTGCTGTGCTGCCCCGTGATCGCTGGCGAAGCGCTGGCGCAGCACAAGCCGCTTGGGTCGCACTACGCCCATCTGGTCATACACGGTCTGCTGCACGCGCAGGGCTGGGATCATCAGACCGAGCTAGAGGCACAAGAGATGGAACGTCACGAGGTGACGGTGTTGCAACGCTTCGGCATTGCCGACCCCTACGCCGACGGCAGCGAAATGCCCGCAGGGTAAAGTGCGGGCGCTGCCCACTCCGCCCTTTCAGGCTTCTCACCCCCTTATGTCCGAACGTCCCGCCAAACGCGATACCCAGAGCGCAACCGCCAGCGCCCCGCCGCGCGGTCTGCTGCGCCAATTCACTCAACCCCGGTGCGCGCCGTTTGTCTCCATCGTGCTGGGCGTGTTGCTCGCCCAGACCTTCGGGCGGCCGCAGCTCGGCGGATGGTCGATTGTCATTCTGGCCGCCTGGATCAGCCTGCTGTGGGCCGATACGCAGACCCTCCCGAAAGACCGGGCCAAGCGCGGCGCCTTGCTCGGCTTCAGTCTCGGGCTAGGCTGGTTCACGGGCGGGCTGTGGTGGCTCTATATCAGTATGGCGGTGTATGGCGGCATGGCGCCGCCGATTGCGGGCGGCGCCTTGCTGTTGTTCTGTGCCTATCTCGCCCTCTACCCCACGCTGGCCGCTGCACTTGCGGCCGCACTCGCCCCCGCAGCAGGGCGCGAGCCCTGGAAGCTGGCCCGCGCCATCGGCGCCGCGCTGGTGTTGGCCGGAGGGTGGACGCTGGCGGAATGGTTGCGCGGCACGCTGTTCACCGGATTTCCGTGGCTGGCCCTGGGCTATGCCCAGGTCGGCAACCCGCTCTCGGGCTACGCCCCGGTGATCGGCCAGTACGGCGTGAACTTCGCCGCCGCATTGGCCGCCGCGCTGTTGGCGCTGCTTTCGCAAGTGAGTCTGCGGGGTGCGCTGGTCAGTCTGGGTCTGCTGGTGGCGCTTTTTCTCGGCGGCTTGCAATTGCAGCAGGTGCGCTGGACGCATGCGGTGGGCCCGACGCTCAAAGTCGCCTTGCTCCAGGGCGATGTCGCCCAGTCGGAAAAATTCAAGCCTGAAACACTGGGGCCCACGCTGCAGCTCTACGGCGACTGGCTGAGTTCACTCAAAGCCAATCTCATCGTCACGCCGGAAACCGCCGTGCCCGTGCTGCCCGAAGATCTCGACCCCGGCTATCTGCGGCAGATCGAGCGGGCGCTGCGCGAGCACCACACCGCCGCGCTGCTGGGCATTCCGCTCACCCGCGGCGCCGATCAATACACCAATAGCGTGCTAGGACTGGGGGGCGCTGCGCCCTATCGCTATGACAAATCGCATCTGGTGCCGTTTGGCGAATTCGTGCCCTACGGTTTTCACTGGTTTGTCAAACTGATGGACATGCCGCTGGGCAGCTTTGCGCGCGGTGGGCTCGATCAGCCGCCCTTTGTGGTGCAGGGCGTGAAAGTGGCGCCGAACATTTGCTACGAAGATCTTTTCGGCGCGCAGATGGCGCAGCGCTTTCGCAACCCCGCGCACGCGCCGAATGTGTTCGCCAACCTAACCAATCTTGGCTGGTTCGGCAACACCATCATCATCCCGCAGCATCTGGAAATCGCGCGCATGCGTTCTCTGGAATTCCAGATCCCCGGCATTCGCGCCACCAACACGGGCGCCACCGCCATCATCAACGCCCACGGCCAAGTCGCCGCAGAGTTGCCGCCCTACACCGTCGGGGTACTGACCGGCTCGGTGCAGGGGCACGCGGGACTGACGCCCTTCGCCCGGCTGGCCTCACGCTACGGCGACTGGCCCGAGGTGCTGCTGGCGGCGCTCGCCTTGCTGCTGGGCTGGGCCCTGACCCGCCTGCAGCGCGGCGGCACCCACCACCACAACGCCAGGGTGTAGGCCCCCACGGCCAGATAGATGACGGTGAACACCGCCAGGGGCACATTCCAGAAAATCAAATGATCGATCCAGGTCTGGATCAGGCCCGCTGTATAGCCGCGCTGTCCGGCGTCTTGCATCAGCGCGCTTTGCCACAAGGTGAGAAAGCAGGCACGCCCCAGCGCTGCCTGCGCCGCCACCACCGCCATCGACAGCAGATGCGCTGCGCGCCAGACGCAGCCGCGCACCCAGCGCCAACGCCGCCAAGCGCCCAGCGGCACGACGATCAGACCAGCCACGTTGAACACAATCACGCCCAGATGCACCGCGAGAACGAGATGCGCCAGTTGCAGGTCGAGTAAGGCGGGCATGGCGTAAGCGGGTCAGCAAAGATGCCACCATACGCCGAACAGGCACTACAACCCGTTACGTCGCCCTAAGCGTGGCCCGGCTATGTTGTCAGAATTCGCCACGCCCGCGCCGTCTGCGTGATGACGTCGGGATGTCGGCGTCAGCCGCCGCCGATGGCGTGGTCATTTCATTTGTTGGAGCCGTTTCATGCAGTCTCTTACCGTTTTTTTGCGCCGCGCCAGCGCCGCAATCGTGTTCTGCGCCGCCTGCGCGCCCGCTTCCTGGGCGGCGGGATTCACCTTTACCCCCTACCCCACAGCGCACAAGTTGCCGCTGTCTCAGGTCACTTTCGAAAACGCGCAGGGCAAGCACATGACCTTGGCGGATTTCAAGGGCAAGGTCGTGCTGCTCAATATCTGGGCGACCTGGTGCCCGCCCTGCGTCCACGAAATGCCCACGCTGGACAAACTGCAAAAGCTGCTCGGCGGCAAAAACTTCGCCGTCGTGCCGCTGTCGGTGGACAAAGGCGGCATCTACACCGTGAAAAGCTTTTACGACGACAACTTCATCAGCCATCTGCCGATCTACGTCGACCCCACCACCCAGGTGCTCGACACCCTGAGCATTCTGGGCACGCCGACGACCATCCTCATCAACAAGCAGGGTGAAGAGATCGCCCGCACCATGGGGCCGGAAGATTGGGACAAGCCCGCTGTGATTGCCCAGATCAAGCATTACATGGCCGCCCCCGCAGGCTCGGCGGCCAAGCCGCCGCAACAGGCGCGCACCATGGAAATTCGCGACACCCGCGTGGCGACTGCCGCAACCACAACGGTAGCTGCGCCGGAATAAGCGCAGCGGGAAAATGCAGACTGCAGCGCCCGAAGCGTTCACCCAGCGGCCCGGTGACGCGTTCAACCACAAGCGCGGCGCCTGGGCGCAGATTTCTCCGGCGGCGCGGCGCATCATCCTCGCCCGCACTGCGCGGAGCATCGGTCAGGGCGCGCTGGTCGCCGCCTTCACCCTCTATCTGCACGCGCTGAACTGGAATGCGCCGCAGATCGGCGCGGTGCTCAGCGGCGGGCTGTTCATCGGCGCGGCACTCACGCTGTGGATCGGACCGTTGAGCGACCGGCTCGGGCGACGCCAGTTCCTGTTGGGATACGAGCTGGTTCTCGTCGTTTGCGCGGCGGTGGCCCTGCTCGCCGCCACACCCTGGCTGCTGGTGCCCGCGGCCTTGCTGGGCGGATTTGGCCGCGGCGCCAATGGAGCCGCCGGTCCGTTCGGGCCGCTGGAGCAATCGTGGCTGGCCCACGGCACGCCGCCCGCGCTGCGCTCACAGATTTTCAGCCTGAACTCCACGCTGGGCATGCTCGGCATGGCGCTGGGCGCCGTGTTGGGCGCTGCACCCCATTGGCTTAGCGCCCTCATGCCGACGGATTGGGCTTACCGCAGCCTATTCATCCTGCCGCTGCTGGGCTCGGCGATAGGGTTTTTTCTGCTGCTGAAAGCCGAAGACGCCCCGACAGCGGCAAACCCTGAAGCTCGTCCGCTGGCCCTGGCAACGGTTCCCGAAGACCAAGATCAGGCGGATCGCCAAGCCCGTCACCTGCGCGAAAACGCCTTGCTCTGGCGGCTCGGATTGGTGAACGCGCTCAACGGCCTGGGCATCGGCATGGTCGCCCCGCTGATGGCCTATTGGTATCTGGTGCGCTACGGGCACGGGCCGGCCAGCATTGGGCCGGCCATGGCGGTGAGCTTTGTTTTCGCCGCTTTCGGCGCGCAGATCGCAAGCCGCCTAGCGCAGCGCTTCGGCGCGGTGCGGGCCGTCGTCGGCATGCGCACGATGGGGCTGATCATGCTGGTGCTCACGCCTTTGTCGCCGGTGTTCTCGATCGCAGCCGGTTTTTACGCCCTGCGCGCCACCGCGAATCAAGGCACTATGGGCGTGCGTCAGGCACTGACAGTGAGCCTGACGGGCGCGGATCGGCGCGGTCTGGCCGCAACGGTCAACAATGTGTCCATCCAGATTCCGCGCGCCATTGGGCCTTTGATTGCCGGGGTTTTGCTGCACCTGGGCTGGCTGATCGCGCCGTTTTTTGTGGCGGCCACGTTTCAGGCCGCCTATCTGGTTTTGTATCAGCGGTTTTTCAAAAACATCGAGCCGCGCGACGCGGCCCCCTGAAAGCGCAACGCCCCGCAGAAGCAGGGCGTCGTGACGGACATCAGGCGGAGTTCAGCGAGCACTCAGCGATCACCCAGCGGTGAATCCGCCGAACAATCAGCGAGGCTTGGGCGCCCCGATGTCACCCAGCAGCTTGCCGTTGACCTTGGTGCCGTACAGGCTGAACTTGCTGTCGTGGAACTTGGCACGGGTGGCCGCCACGCTGCCCTGCCAGCGCGGGTCTTGCGGGCGCTCCTGCGCGTCCATGAAATAGGCGACGTCCCAGGCCTCCTGCGGGCTCAGGCTGTAGCTCATGCCGTAGGGCATATTGGCGTAAATGAACTTGGCCGCGTTTTTGTAGCTGCCCATGCCCGCGCCCCAGTTGAACGACTTGGGCCCCCACAGCGGCGGAAACACCGTTTCACCGTTGACGTACTGTCCCTCCCCATTGGCGGCGTGACACAAAATGCACTTGGCCTCGTATACCTTCTGACCCCGCACATAGTCGGGCGCCTGCTGCGGCTCGGGCAGATTCGGGTAACCGCGCCCGGCCACTTTTTCATCGACCGGCAGCCCCTTGGAAAGCCAGTAGGAATAGCTCTCCAGCGCCACCAGGGTTTTGCTGCCCAAGGGGGGCGCCTTGCCGTTTTGGCTGAACTTGAAGCAGCCTTGCAGGCGCTCCTCGAAGGTGTTGACCTTTTTGTTCTTGCCGCGATAAGCGGGATAGCTGACATACGCCGCCCATAGCGGCGCTGAGCCCGCCATGCGGCCGGCGTCGGTATGGCAGTTCACACAGCTCAGGGTGTTGCCGACAAAGTCTTTCGCGTATTTGGGCGTGTCGAGCATGATGTCACGCCCGAGCTTGACCATCTTGCCGAAATCATCATCAGGAATGGCCGACTCTGGCGGCGGGGTGAATTGGGCGCCGGTGCCCACCGCCGCATTGATTTCTGACTTGGGGGGCGCCATCGGCGCATCGGCCGCCAAGGCCGAAGCCGCAGAAGCGGCGAACAGGCCGAGCGCGCACAGCGCCAGCGTCATAGGGGTTTGTTTGCGTGTCATGGTGCGCTCCGATCAATGTTTTGCCGAGGCGGACTTGGCAGCCGATTGGGCAGGACTCAGGGGCTGCGCCGCAAGCCACTGCGCCACGGCCTGCGTTTGCGCATCGGTCATGCGCAAGGCGACGGTGTGCATCAGGCCCAGCGGATCGCCGCTGCGGCTGCCATCCTTCCAGGCCTTGATCTGCGCCTCGATATAGGCGGCGCTCTGGCCGACCAGAGCGGGGAAGTTTTCACCCACGCCAACCGCTCCCGGGCCATGACAGCGGATACAGGCGGGAATGCCTTTTTCCCAATCGCCGCGCAGCGCCAGCCGCTCACCCTCGGCCGCCGCCGCTCCGGTCGGCATGGGCGCGGGTTTGCCGCTGGGCTTGAGCTTGGAGTAATAAGTCGCCAGTGCGGTGACCTGCGCCGAACTCAGCGGTTTGGCCATGCCGGACATGATGGCGTTGTTGCGCGTGCCGTCGGCGAAATAGCGCAGTTGATCGGCCAGATATTGCTCGGGCAGGCCCGCCAGCCGCGGATAACCCGCAGCCGCATTGCCCATGCCACCTGCGCCGTGACAGGCGATGCAGGACGCCGCTTCAGGCGGGGCGGCGGCCCAGCTCGCAGGCGCGGCCCAAAACAAGGCGCCGAGCGTGGCCACGGCCAGCACTCGGCGCATCGGGATGAATTGACGCATGGGAAGACTCCTCTCAAGTCGGTGCAGGGTTTCATATTGCGCGGCAAATGACAGTTGCCGTTGCGGGAAAACCCTGTCAGGGTTGAGGAGAAGTCTAAAGGCGGTTGGCGGAATGAACAAACGCCTTCTGTCGATATCGATCAGAAATGCGATTGCTGGTCTGATCGAATCTGCGTCAAAACATTACCGGGGCTTCAACCCAGCAGCTTGCCCAGCATCTGCTGCGCGGTCGCCATCAGATCGCCCTCGGCCGGCAACTGGCCACCCGGCGTGAGTTTGTCCACCACATCGGGCAGCGCCTGCGACAACTCCCCTGCGGCCTGTTCCGGCTGAATGCCGAGTTTGCTGGCAATATCGCCCAGTGCGCCGCTGCCCAGCACCTGCTGAATCTGCTCGGCCGAAATCGGCAGATTCGAGCCCGTGCCCACCCACGACTGCACCAGATCGCCCAGGCCGCCCTGCTGGAACTTATCCAGCAGCCCACTCAGACCGCCGCTGTTGTTCATCAGCCCCATGACCACCTGCAGCATCGGGTTGTCCCCCGCTGCGCCCTGGGCCTGCTGGCCTCCCAGCATCTGCCCCAAACCCCCAGCCACGCTATCGAACAGTCCCATGATTCACTCCTTGGTCGATAATTCAGTTCAGCAAGTTCAGCCCCCTTGGCGCACAATTGCACCTCGCTTGGGCGACCTGAATAGCTTATTAGGATTGCATGACCTTGAGTATCGTTTGTCGGCCCGAATTTTGAAACTTCTGCTTTATTTACAGTTTCATGGACGCTTCTTCTGAACAGATTCACACCCTGATGGCCGACCTCGGAGCTCGTGCTCGCGCCGCCTCGCGCGACATGGCCCGGGCATCAACCGCGGCGAAAGATCGTGCGCTGGTCGCGCTGGCTGCGGCCATCCGGGCGCATCGCCCCGCCCTGCAGGACGCCAATCTGCGGGACCTGCACGCAGCGCGCGAAGCCGGGCTGGAAGCGGCGTTCGTCGACCGTCTCACCCTGAGCGATAAGGTGGTCGAGCAGATGGCGCAAAGCTGCGAGCAGGTCGCCGCGCTGGCCGACCCGATCGGCGGCATTGACGGCGTGCGCCGCCGACCCAGCGGTATCAGCGTGGGGCAGATGCGGGTGCCGCTGGGCGTGTTCGGCATGATTTACGAGAGTCGGCCCAATGTCACCATCGAGGCCGCGTCGCTCGCCATCAAGAGCGGTAACGCGGTCATTCTGCGCGGCGGCTCAGAAGCCATACACAGCAACCGCGCGCTGGCCGATCTGGTGGCGCAGGCGTTGCAGACTGCGGGTCTGCCCGCCGACGCGGTGCAACTAGTGCCGACCACCGACCGTGCCGCCGTGGGGGCGCTCATCACCATGCCGCAATTCGTCGACGTCATCATTCCGCGCGGCGGCAAGGGCTTGATCGAGCGCATCAGCGCCGAAGCGCGGGTTCCGGTCATCAAGCATCTCGATGGCAACTGCCATGTGTATGTGGACAGCGGCGCCGATCTCGACATGGCCGTTCGCGTGACAGAAAACGCCAAGACCCAGCGCTACAGCCCGTGCAACGCGGCCGAGTCGTTGCTGGTCGCCCGCGATATGGCCGCTGATTTCCTGCCGCGCATCGGCGCCGCGTTCGTGCGCAAGGGCGTGGAAATGCGCTGCTGCCCGGCCAGCCGCGCCCTGCTCGCTGCCGTGCCCGGCGCCGCACCGCTGCTGCGTGATGCCAACGAGGCCGACTGGAGCGCCGAGTACCTCGCGCCCATCATCTCCATCAAATTGGTGGAGGGGGTGGATGAGGCCATCGCCCACATCAACCGCTACGGCTCGCAACACACCGACGCCATTCTCACCCGCGATCACCCCCGCGCCATGCAGTTTTTGCGCGAGGTCGATTCGGCCAGCGTGATGGTGAACGCCTCGACACGGTTCGCTGACGGGTTTGAATATGGTCTGGGCGCAGAAATCGGCATTTCCACCGACAAGTTTCACGCCCGCGGCCCAGTGGGCCTGGAAGGCCTGACCAGCGTGAAGTGGGTGGTGCTGGGCGACGGTGAAGTGCGCAACTGATTTTTTCTCCATCACACATGACTTCCCCCCAGATCGAAACCGCCGTTCTCACCCTGCCCACCCTGCTGCGCATCAATGCCGCCATTGGCGCGGGTTTCGGCGTGCTCAGCGCCTTGCTCACTGCGGTGGTGAAATGGCGCGACTTCAATGGCTTCGAGTTGCTGGCCATCCTGCCCGGAGCGGTGTTTTTCAATACCTTGGCGCTGGTGTTCGTCACCCTGGTGGGGTATTGGCTGTACCGCTGGCTGGCTGAGCGCCAGCACTGGAGCCTGCATCATCTGCACACGCGGCGCACCCATCCGCACACGTCGGCCTGACCCAAAAATCGAGGAGACCTCCATGAATCCACGCGACCGCATCAGACTGCTCGGCGCAGGCCTCATTGGCCTGGGTGGCGCCCAGCTCGCGCAGGCGCAGACGCAAGGGCCGGTGGCAGCGCAGCAGATTTCCAGCGAGCCGTGGAAAGTGGCGTTTCAAATCAGCGACAGCCTGGAGCAGGCCTATGAGGGGCTGATCAATATCCAGAACGTGCTGGAACTCGACCCCAAGATGCAGTTCATCGTGGTGGGTTACGGCAAGGCCATTCACTTTCTGCTCAACGGCGCCAAAACGCCGCAAGGCGCGCTGTTCTCCGGGATGATCGGCGATTTAGCCAATCAGGGCGTGCAGTTCAAGGCCTGCAACAACACCCTGACCTTTCTCAAAATTCCGCAAAGCGAACTGGTGCTCGAAGCGACGGTGGTTCCGGCTGGGGTTTATGAGCTGGTCAAGCTGCAGTCCGAGGGCTGGTACTACATCAAGCCCTGAGTCGATCCACGAGGCGGCCTCTGCGGCAGGCTGTCGCCTCTCAGCTGGCAGCACCCGCTCGACTTGTGTGACCCAGATCACACAGCCGCTCGCCTACGCACCCTGGTATTGACAGCGCTCAAGCGTGGCAAATTCCTGCTGGTTCACCCGAATGTATCCATTTGCTACATTTCGCTACCTTTTGCTTTAGATCAAAGACTTTTGATGTCTTCTGGTCTTCAGCTAAACCCCCTCAAGGAGGCATCGAATGTTGCGCAAACTGTTGTTGACGACGTCCCTGCTCTGCGCCACGGGCGCGGTGCAAGCGGCCGATCTGGTCACGCCGAGCCAGGCGCTGGCCGCCACCTGCTTCAACTGCCACGGGCCGCATGGCGTGTCCACCGCAGCTATTCCCTCACTGGCCGGGCGCACCTCGGCGTCGATCGTGGAGACCATGGCGGAATACAAGACGGGCAAACGCACCGGCACCATCATGCCGCAGATCGCCAAGGGCTACACCGATGAGCAGATCGCGGTCATCGCCACCTATTTCTCGCAGCAAAAACAGTAAGGACGCACACGCCATGCAATCCCGTCGCAAATTCCTGGCAGGCGCCGCCACTGTGGGCGCCATCGGTCTCGCACCCGCGCTGTCGGGCTGCGCCAGCACCACCCGCAGCGCCGCGGGCAAAGGCAAGGTCGTCATCGTCGGCGCCGGTTATGGCGGCTCGACTGCGGCCAAATACATCCGTGACTGGTCGGGCAACGCCATCGAGGTGACGGTGGTCGATCCGGGCGATGCCTTCATCTCCTGCCCTGTTTCCAATCTGGTCATCGCCGGCGCCAAGTCGATGCAGGACATCACGACCTCCTACGACGCGCTGCGCGACCGCCACGGCGTGAAATGGGTCAAGAGCATGGTGGAAAGCATCGACCCTGCCGCCCACACCGTCAAGCTCGCCAACGGCGATACGCTGAAATACGACAAGCTCGTGGTCTCGCCCGGCATCGATCTGATGTTCGATACGGTCAAGGGCCTGAAAGCTGCGAATGAAGCGGGCAAACTGCTCATTTCCATGAAGGCCGGCTCCGAGACCGTGGCGCTGCGCCAGCAGATCGAGTCCATGCGCGACGGCGGGGTGTTCGCCATCTCGGTGCCCAAGGCCCCCTACCGCTGCCCGCCCGGCCCTTATGAGCGCGCCACGCTGGTGGCGGCCTACTTCAAAAAGCACAAGCCCAAGTCCAAGGTCATCATCTTCGACGCCAACGACAAGGTGCAATCGAAAGAGCCGTTGTTCAAGAAGGCCTGGGCCGAGATGTATTCGGGCATGGTGGAGTACGTGCCCGACCGCAACGTGGTGGGGGTGAACGCGCAGACGATGGAAGTCGAGTTCGAAGTGGACAACCCGGTCAAGGCCGACGTGCTCAACGTCATTCCGCAGCAGCGTGCGGGGGTCATCGCGCAGCGAACCGGCCTGGCCAATATGAACGGCCGCTGGTGCGCGGTGGACTATGAAACTTTCGAATCGTCGGTACACAAAGACATCCACGTGCTCGGCGACTCCATCCAGATCTCGCCGCTGATGCCCAAGTCGGGCCACATGGCCAACCAGCACGCCAAGGTCGCCGCGGCGGCCATTGTGTCCATGCTCTACGACCAGCCGGTCAACAACCATCCGGTGGTGATGAACACCTGCTACAGCATGGTGAGCTTCGACCGGGCGATTCACGTCGCCACGGTGCACCAGTACAACGAGAAAGAAAAGACCTATCTCACCGTTCCCGGTTCAGGCGGCATCTCGGCAGGGCTGTCCGACGTCGAGGCGCACTACGCCGAGGCGTGGGCTACCAATATCTGGCGCGACAGCTTGTCCTGATCACACACCCACGCGCCGCAGGGTCTGTGCTTGCCCGGATTGTGCGGTGCGTGGTTCGCAGGCATCATGACAAAGTCGATTTGAAGTCGGCCCTATCTTTTTTCGCGGCAACGCCATCAGAGCGCAACGCGACAACCATCCCAAGGAGGAGACAAATGGAGAACACCCCCAATCGCCGCAAGGCACTGGCTGCGGCAACCGTTGGCGCCGCGGCACTCATGGTCAGCACCACCGCGCGCGCGCAAGGCCGCGCAGACAAGGAAGGCCCCGTGAAAGTCGTCTATCACGTCACACAGGGCGACGCACAAGGCTCGCGCTGCCTGGGCAATGTGCGCAACCATCTGGCGGCAGACCCCACGGCGAAAATCGTGGTCGTCGGCAATGGGGCCGGGATTGATTTCATGCTCAATGGCGCGGTCGATGGCAAAGGCGCCGAGTTCGCCGGGTTAATCGGCGGCCTCGCGGCGCAGGGCGTGTCGTTCCGCGTGTGCAACAACACCCTGACCTCGCGCAAAATCCCTAAAGATCGCGTGCTGCTCGATGCCACCATCGTGCCTTCCGGCGTGGCCGAGGCCGCCAATCTGCAATACCGTGAGGGCTACGCCTACATCTGCCCTTGAGCCTTCGCTGTTCAAACGGCTCATCCAGCGGGAGGCTGCACCGATAATGTGCCGGTGACCTCCCCTTCCCAACCCACCGTTCCGTCCGCCCAGCGCCCCTTGTGGCGCGATCTGATCGCCTGCGCGCAATTGATCGGCGCAGTGCAGGCGGGCGCCTCACTTTCCACCGCCTTGCCCCAGGCCGCAACACGCGGCAAGTGGGATGCCAGCCAGCGCGGCGCAGCGCAGGCGCTAAGCTTTGCCGTCTTGCGCCATCTCGGCACGGTGCGGGCCTTGCTGGCCGATCTGCAGCCCAAACCGATCCACCCGTCCCTGCTTCGCGATGTATTGCAGACCGCGCTGGCGCTGCTGCTGCCGGATGCCCCCGCGCACTACGCCGCACACACCGTGGTCAATCAGGCCGTCGAAGCATGCAAGCGCACGCCTTCGCTGCGCCATGCCCCAGGGTTTGCCAACGCCTTGCTGCGGCGCTTTGTGAGCCGGACAGCCGACATCGAAGCGGTGCGAATGAGCACTCTGGAGGCGAGATGGAATCATCCGGACTGGTGGGTGCAGGCCCTGCAGTCGGCCTATCCCGCCGACTGGCAAAGCGTGCTCGAGATCGCGCAGCGACAGCCTGCCATGACCCTGCGGGTGAACCCCCGGCTTCAGTCGCGCACCGACTATCAGGCCGCGCTCGCTGCGCGCGGGCTGCCGTGCACGGCGCCAGACGACTCCCTGCTCGACCAAGCGCTCATTCTGAAGCAGGCGGTGGCGGTTGAGCGCCTGCCCGGCTTCGAGCGCGGCTGGGTGAGCGTGCAAGACGCCGCAGCGCAATACGCCGCCGCCCTGCTCGACGTCCAGCCGGGCCAGCGCGTGCTCGACGCCTGCGCCGCGCCGGGCGGAAAGACCGCGCATCTGCTCGAACGCTGCGATTGCGACCTGCTCGCCCTCGACAAAGACGCTCAGCGTTTGCGTCGGGTGGAAGACACCCTAGACCGCCTCGGCCTGCAAGCGCACACCCTCGCCGCCGACGCCGCCCATCCAGCCACCTGGTGGGACGGACAGCCCTTCGACCGCATTCTGCTCGACGCGCCCTGCAGCGCCTCGGGCATCGCCCGCCGCCACCCCGACATCCGCTGGCTGCGCCGTGCCGCCGACATCCCCGCGCTCGCGGCCACGCAAGCCGCGCTGCTCGACGCGCTCTGGCCGCTGCTGCGGCCTGGCGGAAAACTGCTTTATGTCACCTGCTCGGTGTTCCCGCAGGAGGGGGTGGAGCAGGCCCGGGCCTTCCTTGCCCGCTATGCCGATGCGATAGCATCGCCCGCGCCGGGGCAGTTGTTGCCGCAGGAACCCGCGTTCGATCAGACCAGGGATGACCCTGGCGCTGCGCGTCATTCGCAAGACGGGTTCTTCTACGCCCTGTTCACCAAAGCATCGTGAAAACCCGCCCCGCCTCCCCCGACCCCATGCGCCGCAAGCTGCTGCGCAATGGCCTGGCGCTGGCCGCAGGCGTCAGTCTGTTCTCGCGAGCCCGGGCCACCACGATCGATACCGAACCGCTCATGCTGACCATGAGCCCGGAGGGCTTGTTTGTCACCACGGCGGCCGTGTTCGCCTTGCCGCGCAGCCTCGAAGACGTGCTTCACCGCGGCATTGCGCTTTATTTCGAGACCGTGGTCACGGTGGTGCGCCCGCGTTGGTACTGGTTCAACGAGGACATCGCTCAGGCCCGGCGTGAAGTGCGACTGGCCTATCAGCCGCTGCTGCAGCGCTACCGCGTTTCCGTGGGCGGTCTGCAGCAGAACTATGACAGCCTCGACGAGGCGCTGGGCGTGGTGCAACGCACCCGGCACCTGCGCGTGGCCGAACCCTCGCAGCTCACGGCCGGTCAGACCTACCAACTCGATGCGCGGTTCAAGCTCGATCTGTCGCAGTTGCCGCGACCGTTTCAGCTCAATGTCTCTTCTCAGTCGGACTGGAAAATCGAAGCCACCTTTCCGCCGCAACCCTTCGTGTGGACGCCATGACCCGGCCGAGCAGTAATGCCTGGGACAGTCGCACCTCGCGCTGGGCCACGCGCATGGCGCTGGCGCTGGGCCTGCCGCTGGCGGTGTTCCTGGTTTTTCTGCTGGCGGTATCAACCGACAACACGGGGCAACCCAGCCCATTCTTTGCCTGGCTGTACTGGATCAATTTTGTCGTGGCGGGGGTGTTGCTGCTGGTCGTGCTGGCACTCGGTCTGCGGCTGGGCTGGCGTCTGCACAAACGGCGCTTCGGCAGCCGTCTGCTGTTCAAACTCGCCGCGGTGTTCGCCTTGGTCGGCGTGCTGCCCGGGGTGGTGATCTACACCGTGTCTTACCAATTCGTCGCCCGCAGTATCGAGACCTGGTTCGACGTCAAGGTGGAGGGCGCGCTCAGTGCGGGCCTGAACCTGGGGCGTACCACGCTCAATGTGCTGCAGAACGATCTGCAGTCCAAGGCCCGCAACCTGTCGGTACAGATCGCCGACGACCCGACCCTGCTGTCCCCGCTCTCGATGGAGCAGCTTCGGCAGCAACTCGGGCTGCAACAGATCACCGTGTTCGATGGCAATGGCACGGTGCTCGTCACCGCGGGCGGAAACCCGTTCTCGCTGGTGCCCGATCTGCCCGGCCCGAACAGCATGCGACAGCTGCGCACCATGGGCTCCATTGCCGACATCGAAGGTGGCGACGACGGCGCCAGTCAGACCCCACAAACGCTGAAGCTGCGGGTGGTGATCAGCCTGCCCACGCGCCATTTCGTCCTGCCCGGGCATGGGCGCTATCTGCAACTCATCCAGAACGTGCCGCAAGCCATTTCCAGCAGCGCCCTCGAAGTGCAGCGCGCGTATGGCGAGTATCAGGAGCGCGCCCTGGGTCGTGAAGGCCTGAAGCGCATGTACATCTCCACCCTCACACTCACGCTGTTCCTCGCCGTGTTCCTGGCGGTGCTGCTGGCTGTGGTGCTGGGCAACCAGTTGGCCAAGCCACTGCTGCTGCTGGCCGACGGCATGAAGGCCGTGGCCGAGGGGGACCTGCGGCAGAAGCCCAACTTCCAGCGCAATGACGAGCTCGGCGTGCTGGTGCGCTCGTTCAATGCCATGACCAACCAGCTCGCCGAAGCGCGGGCTCAGGTGCAGTTCAATCACGACGCACTGGAAGCGTCGCGCGCTTATCTGCAAAGCGTGCTCGACAACCTCAGCACGGGCGTGCTCGTCCTGGGCAGCGATCAGCGGCTAGCCCTGGCCAACCCCAGCGCCACCCGGCTGCTGCGCGCGCCACTGCAAGGCCTGATCGGGCAGCCGCTGAATCAGCACCCCAGCCTGCAGGCCCTGGCGCAGACCATCGCCGATGCCTTTACTTCGCTCGACGAACAAGAGGATGCCGGACCCAGCCCGCACTGGCTGCAGCAGATCGAGTACCCGCTGCCGGGCAGCGACGCCACCATCACCTTGCTGGCCCGGGGCGCCCGGCTGGCCTTGCCCGGACAGCCCGCATCGGTCGTTGTGTTCGACGACATCTCCGAGGTCATCTCCGCACAGCGCTCGCTCGCCTGGGCCGAAGTCGCCAGGCGACTGGCGCACGAAATCAAGAACCCGCTCACGCCCATCCAGCTCTCGGCCGAGCGCCTGCAAATGAAGCTGGCCGCCAAACTCGAAGGCGCCGATCGCGACATGCTCCAGCGCAGCACCACCACGATCGTCAACCAGGTCCAGGCCATGCAGCACATGGTCAACGACTTCCGCGACTACGCGCGTCTGCCGGCCGGCAAACCCGAGGCCATGAATCTCAACGCACTCATCCAAGACGTGCTCAATCTCTACACCAGCCTGTCCGCACACGATGGCGCCAGCCCCGAAGAAAAGCCGCAGGTAAGGGCCGACCTGGCTGCCGATCTGCCCCACATTCTCGGCAACGCCACGCAGCTGCGGCAGGTCATTCACAACCTGCTGCAAAACGCCATTGATGCGGTCGCCGCACAGCCCGAGCGCAAGGTGCGCATCCGCACCGAGGCCCTGCCGACGCCCTCTGGCGCCGCCCTGCGCGTGCGTCTGAGCGTGAGCGACAACGGCCCCGGATTCAGCGACAAAATCCTCAACCGCGCCTTCGAGCCCTATGTCACCAGCAAGCCGCGTGGCACGGGTCTGGGTCTGGCCGTGGTGAAAAAAATCGCAGAGGAACACCACGCCCGCATCGAGATTCAGAACCTGCAGTCAGAGGGGTCGGTTTGCGGCGCGCGCGTTTCCCTTATATTCCCTGGGCTGGCGCAACAACATTCTGTGGATGCGCCCCTGCGGCAAGCATGAGAGTGAGTCGGTATGGCAAGTATTTTGGTAGTTGACGATGAGATGGGAATTCGGGAGCTGCTCTCGGAAATTCTCAATGACGAAGGGCACACCGTATCGCTGGCCGAAAACGCCGCGCAGGCCCGACAGCTGCGCGCACAGGCCCGGCCCGACCTCGTGCTGCTCGATATCTGGATGCCCGATACCGACGGCGTCACCCTGCTCAAAGAATGGTCCAGCAGCGGACAGCTCACCATGCCGGTCATCATGATGTCCGGTCACGGCACCATCGACCACGCCGTAGAAGCCACGCGCATCGGCGCCATGGCCTTTCTCGAAAAGCCCATTGCCCTGCAGAAGCTCCTGCAATCCGTCTCGCAAGCGCTCACCAAACCTGTGGCCCGCAGCGCCAGCGGCGTCAACCCCGCATCACCGCTCGCGGTCATGCCCGGCGTCAACGCCGTGCAGGCGCAGCAACCCGTGGCCCTGCCCGCAGAACGCGCCTTCCTGCTCGACCGCCCCTTGCGCGAAGCGCGCGATGAATTCGAACGCGCCTATTTCGAATTTCACCTCACACGCGAAAACGGCAGCATGACCCGCGTAGCCGAAAAAACCGGGCTCGAACGCACGCACCTCTATCGCAAGATCAAACAACTCGGAGTCGATCTCGGCCGCGGCTCGCGCAACAGAAATGAACTCTCGTCCGTCCAGGACGACGAGGCCACTGCGCATCTAGACCCCTCCGCCGAATAAGCCGCCACGAGCCAGACATTGCGAGTGCCTTGAAAAATTTTGCTAGGATGTTCGTTTTTCGAAAATGCTGCGCTCCGAAAAATCGCTTTTGCGCATGCAGTTTCTGAAATTTTGGCCAGGTAGCTCAGTTGGTAGAGCAGCGGACTGAAAATCCGCGTGTCGACGGTTCGATTCCGCCCCTGGCCACCAAT
>Ga0315298_1003435_pt1 | contig 25253 bp, 24 predicted proteins | sample WHS_1_MG_FD_203077 | JGI IMG/M metagenome (GOLD analysis project Ga0315298, IMG submission 203077) | Extremophilic microbial mat communities from Washburn Hot Springs, YNP, Wyoming, USA - WHS_1_MG | ecosystem: Environmental > Aquatic > Thermal springs > Hot (42-90C) | place: USA: Wyoming... | reverse complement strand
ACGGTGAAGATATTCCAAAGAGATGGCACTTTAATAAAAGAATTTCAGCCATACCCGGGAGATGCTAAATTCGGGATCAGTGTGGCCACTGGGCAAGTAGGAAAATAAAATTTCTTCCAGGTTTTTTTGCTTTACGCTTTGCGCTATGCGCTATGCCTTTTTTATCGCAGCACCTGCTAACTTTTTCTACTCTTTTCGCTTTGTGCTTAGCGCTATGCGCTATGCGTCATTTTTTTCTTCCGCACTGCAGCACTAACTAACTGCAGCACTTCCCCACTTTTGTACTTTTTTTGCCCCTTGCTCCCTGCTTTTCGCCCCTTGCTTTTTTCCTTTCCCCATCATTCCAATATTCCATTATTCCATCATTCCATTATTCCCATATTATTTCTCTCCCTCGATTTTCTCTTCATCCAAGTCCACTTCCGATGATATTAATTCAAAATGGCTATCAATGTGTAAAAGTTTCGCTTTTCCATAGGCTGCCGAAGCAATAATTAGGTCTGTTGTTGATACTATTTTGCCTTTTCTATCCAAAATAAATCCCCACTTTGCTGCCCGCTCAATCACTGCATCATCGATTGGAATCATGGGCAACGAGGTAAGAGATTGATAAAGAGATGCAAAATCTTTCTCGTTTCTTGCACCTCTTAATATCTCCACTATAACAATCTCGCAGATAACCGCTTCTTCTTTTTGCAGGAGATCGCGCACCCTTGCCTTAACTTTTGCTGAACCTTTTGGCCGAAGATACTCGATCCAGGCCGAACTATCTATGAGGAACATCTTTTCTCCTTCTTTCGATAAATTCCTTGAGAGTAAACGATAAATCGATCTTCCCTTCCAGATCGACCAATTTTTTTGCTTTCCTCCTTCTTATAAATTCCTGCAAAGCTTTTTCCACTGCCTCGCTTTTCGTCTTCACCCCGCACAAATTTTTTACTTCCTCCACTAATTTCTCGTCAATCATCAAAGTCGTCCTCATTTATGCCTCCAAAAGCATTTTTAAAAGCATTTTATTATATGTAAAATAAAATGTCAAATTAAGGCATTAAATAATAGGACGCAGATTTACACAGATTTTCAGGATATAAAAATTTTTTTTTAGTTTTTAATTAATATAAAAAGGCTTTTTCTGCGTTTATCTGCGTTCATCCGCGTCCCAATTTATAGGACGCATATTGACGCAGATTAACAGGATAAAAAAATAATTTTTTGGTTTATATATTAATAAAAAAGGTTTTTTCTGCGTCCATCTGCGTTTATCCGCGTCCCAAAATAATTATTGGACGCAGATTGACGCAGATTTACAGGATCTAAAAATAACTTTTTTAAATTTTTATATTAATAAAAAAGGATTTTTCTGCGTTTATCTGCGTTCATCCGCGTCCCATACTTTGCTCTTTTTCCAAGCTTAGCAGACGACTAATGTTAAAATTCAAGACCTGACCCCATTTTTAATTTTTCCTTGCAAATTAAAAATATTTCTTTTAAAATTCAATTATGATTAATCGAATTTTGGCTGACACTATAAAAAATTCGCTTTCCAAATATCCAGTAGTGGGGCTTATAGGCTGTCGGCAGGTAGGAAAAACGACTCTTGCCAAAGCTATTTTAGAAGAATCTAAAAATCCTATTTATCTTGATCTTGAGCTTCCTTCAGATGTTATGAAACTTCAGGATCCCGAGCTATACTTGAGCCAATTTTCAGATAGGCTTGTTATTATTGACGAAATTCAGAGAATGCCAGAATTATTTCCAATTTTGAGAGCCCTTGTTGATAAAGATAGATCCTCAAAAAAGTTTCTTATCCTTGGATCCGCCTCTCCAGATCTAATTAAAAAATCTTCCGAAACGCTGGCAGGCAGAATTATTTATCATGAACTTAATCCTTTAAATCTCCAAGAGGTTGGTTTTGATCATCTTAAAAAATTATGGTTAAGAGGTGGACTCCCTTTAAGTTTCCTCTCAGAAAATGATGATGAAAGCTTTAAATGGCGAGAGGCATTTATTCGAACCTATCTTGAAAGGGACATCCCCCAATTAGGAATTAAGATCCCCTCAATGAATTTGAGGCGATTCTGGATGATGATCTCCCATTACCATGGTCAACTTTGGAATGCCAGCCAGATTGCCAAAAGTCTTGGCCTTTCTGCTCCAACTATCAGAAATTATCTGGACATCCTAACAGATACTTTTATTGTGAGACAGCTTTTTCCCTACCATATCAACATTAAAAAAAGATTGACTAAATCTCAAAAGGTCTATATTCTTGACTCAGGTCTTCTTCATGCCATGCTAAGGATTGAATCATTTGAGGATCTTCAGGACCATCCTGTTGTGGGAAGTTCTTGGGAAGGGTTCGTGATAGAACAAATAGCGGGCCTTTTGCCGGAAGGTACTCCTATTTATTTTTACAGAACATTGGCTGGGGCAGAAATTGACTTGGTCATTCTGGGCAAAAAGAATAAAATTTTTGCTTTTGAAATTAAATATTCTTTGTCTCCTAAAATAGAAAAAGGATTTTCTATTGGCTTTGAAGATCTCGCTTGCCCAAAAGGGTTTATTGTATATCCTGGTGAAGAGTATTATCCTCTAAAAAAGAATGTGTTTGCCCTACCTATTAAAATGCTTCCCCAAATTATTTCTGAAATTTAACTTTTTTAAAAAAATATTTGGACGCAGATTGACGCAGATTTACAGGATAAAAAATTCTTAAAAATGGTTTTTAAATTTTAGAAATGGTTTTTTCTGCGTTCATCTGCGTTCATCCGCGTCCCAAAATAATTATAGGACGCAGATTGACGCAGATTTACAGGATCTAAAAATAACTTTTTTAATTTTTTATATTATTTAAAAAGGCTTTTTCTGCGTTCATCCGCGTCCCATACTTTCCTCTTTACCCCCAATTTCTTAAAAACAAAAAACCCACCAACTCTTTAGAGAAGGTGGGTTTTTATTTTTCCCCTATTCAGCCCTAAAATTTTTTTTAATTTTTTTCTTTTCTCCTGAACCTCTTCCTTCCAAAAACTCCTATTCCAATCAACCCCGCTCCCATAAGAAGCAATGTCGATGGCTCAGGAACCGGAACGCTCTGCGCATCGTGAGAGAAGGGGGCAAATTGAGTCACATCAATATCTCCGCTACATTTTATTTTAGTATTATAAAGATCAAAATGGACAACATAGTCATTGTTTAATCCAGAAGTATTAACAGAAAAAGCTACCAAATACATCTCGCTCCCCGATTGTGGAATTGTTCCTCCTGATTTTGCCCGGTCTTGGGTATTATAGGGCTCGATCTGGACATTGTCGAATTGGAATTCAAATTCAGAAAAGAATGTTGGATAAATTCCGTGTTTTGGCAAATCCCCCGGATCCCAGCCCTGTAATGCTACAATTTCCTCCAATGGCGGAACGCCATAAGTCATGTCCGATGTAACATATATCGTCTGACTTCCAAATACAAAAGACCCAAGCTTAGAATCAGCCGGCCCAGTCTTTGGAACAATAGCGGCTGAAATATAATATCTATCACCTAATGTATTCCATCTATTTGGAATTAAGTACGCATACAAAGTAAAAGACTCGCCAGGAGCAATTATTGTTTGAGTCTGATAATCATAAGTCCCATCAAGAATGTCTAGTTGTAAAGTTGGGTATGCTAAACCGGGATTACTCGTTAAAATTAAAAAGAAACTAATAAAAATTGAAACAAACAGCCAAATTTTAATCTTTTTTATAATCATTTTCCCTTCTTTCAATAATTTTCTTTTTTAAAATTATATTCAATAAATGTGCCAAATTATAAAAATTAATCTTTTTTAAAAAAGTTCAATAAAATCAAAGAATTAGAAGTATCTCAAAATTAAAACATTTTCCACTGCTTCCTTAATATTGTAAGGAAAACCGACAACGAAAATAGTATTAAAGTGTTGAATGTTTAGTGTTAAGAAAAAACTATTAAAACAATGAGTTAGAAAAATAATTTTTAGGCCAATAAAATTTTCAAATTGTAAACTTTTCCGACACTAATCGATATTTCACACAGAGAACGCAGAGTTCACAGCGCCACAGGGCCGCAACCAAAAAATTATTTCTCGCAGAGCCCGCAGAGAACACAGAGTAAAAAATTTTTTAATAATTTTATTTATCTATTTCTCTGAGCGCTCTGTGAGCTCTGTGAGAGTAATTTTTTTTCTTAATAAAATTTAAAGGGGTTGGCACTTCAGCACCGCAGCACTTTTAAATTGCTTTTTACGCTTTGCGCCATGTGCTTAGCGTTTCCTGCAGCACTTTCCCTTTGTGCCCTCTGCGTGCTCAAGCGAAGCGGGCGAGATAAAAAAACTATCTCTCACAGAGCCCACAGAGAACGCAGAGTATTAAATTTAATTAAAAAAAATATTTTTTATTTTTATTTAAATTAGAAGGTTTTTCTCTGTGCCCTCTGTGAGCTCGAGCGAAGCGGGCGAGATAAAAAACATCTCACACAGAGATCACATAGTTTTCTTTTCCCTCATTTTTTCGAAAGCTTTAATAAAAGAAACAATTTCCTTTGAAAATTGATCAAAATCTCCTAAATCATTAGTAATAATTTCAAAAAGTTCTTCGGAAGTAACCTCCTTATAAAAATGAACCAAACGATTTCTATATCCCGCCATTTTATAAAGGCCAACTGCGAGCTTTTCAGAAATAACCCCTCTCTTGCCCATTTCTCTTGCTATGGCCTTATATTCGATTTCTTTAAAACCATAAGTCTTCGAAAGAATATGTCTACTAATATCAAAAACTACTTCGAGACTTCTCCGCAGATAGCTTTCTACAAAAGGAGGATTTTTCTTATCAGAAAAAAATTCTTCTTTCGTCATAGCCGAAAATGCCTTTAATTCTTGGAGGCAACTCTCTAAATATCTCAGAAGTTCAAGAACCCGGCTGGTATTCAAATTCGAAATAACCATTCTCAATAGCCTCCATTATCTCCCGATCCATTATTATTTTTTTGTATATTAAATCCGCTGCCTTTTTCATCACCATCTCTTCAAAATCTTCAGTCATCCTTTCATCCTCTTCATAGATCCTGATCCCCTTAATGACTTCATATTGAAAGATGGGGTTCATTTCATGGATAAAAACAAGGTCAATATGAAATGGATCAAAAATCTCTGAAATCTCCGCGTAAAGATCTCCATAAACTCTAATAGAATTTTGAGGAGGATTTTTAAAAGAAACAGCCACATCGAGATCAGAAAATGTTTCTGGAGTTATTAAATCTCCTTTAATATACCTCTCCCCAATTTCTGCTTGAGAGCCGAATAAATAAATTAAATTTATGCCAAATTTTTGGGCTATTTCTTGAAATTTTGTTCTAATTTTCATAATCTTTATTTAATTATCCCACAGATCCCGTAAAGGACGCAGAGAAAATTTATTTAATTTTTGTTTCTTTCTATGCCTTTTGCTTTTTTACACTGCATCACTGCAGCACTTGCTAACTTTTTTAAGCTTTCCGCTTTGCGCTCCGCGTCTTTTACTTCAACACTGCAGCACCGCAGCACTTTTGTACTTTTTTGCCCCCTGCTCCCTGCTTTTCGCCCTTGCTTTTTTCTTTTCCCCATCATTCCATTAATCCATTATTCCATTATTCCATTATTCCCATTTTCTCCCTTTCGCCCTCTCGCCTCACGGTTCTTTTACTGCAGCACTGCAGCACGGCAGCACTTTCTTTCGCCATGCGCTATGCGCTCTGCGCCCTGCGTCTTTTATTTCAGCACTGCAGCACGGCAGCACGGCAGCACTTTCCTTTCCGCTCTGCGCTTTGCCTTTTTTATCGCAGCACTTCTTTGCCCAGCCCCTGCGCCTTCTCTTGTCTCCAAATGTGGATGCCCAAAAATGTTAAAATACAAGACCTGACCCCATTCTTACCCAATATTCCATCATTTTTCCTGCTTTTGCTCATATATCTCTTTCTCTATCCCCAACTTCTCCATCAACTCATAAAGGCTTGGCCTGCTAATCCCTAAATCCTCTGCTGCTTTGGAAACATTTCCTCTATTTTTCATTAAGGCTCGGTTAATAAAATCTCTTTCTAAGGCCTCCCGCGCTTCTTTTAATGTCCGCGCTTCATATTTGGCAAATTGAGAGGAAAGCTCCAGATCATTAGGGGTTATTCTCGTTCCCTCCGCCATGATAACCGCCCTTTTCACCCGATTTTCCAACTCCCGGATGTTGCCCGGCCAATTATACGCTTCAATCGCCTCTAAGGCAGCAGGATTAAAACCTATTATTTTCTTTTTATTTTCAGCAGCATATTTTTTTAATAAATAATTAGCAAGGAGTAAAATATCATCCCCCCGCTCACGTAAAGGAGGCAAAGAAATAGTTACTACCCCCAGACGATAGTAAAGGTCTTCCCTGAACTTGCCTTCTTTTATAGCTTTTTTAAGATCCACATTTGTCGCTGCCAGAATGCGCGTGTCCACGGAAATTTCTTCTCTCCCCCCTACTCTTTCTATCTTTCGTTCCTGAAGAAAACGCAATAATTTTACTTGTAGATTTAAAGAAAGGTCCCCGATTTCATCTAAAAATAATGTTCCTCCATCGGCAAGTTCCATTCTTCCTTTCCGTCTTATATGCGCACCTGTAAAAGCCCCCCTTTCATGACCAAAGAGTTCGCTTTCTAATAAAGTCTCCGGAATAGCGCTACTATTTATAACAACAAAAGGCTTTTCTTTGCGATTGCTGGAAAGATGAATGGCCTTAGCGACCAATTCTTTCCCTGTACCACTCTCCCCTGTTATGAGAACCGGAGCATCCGTTGGGGCCACTTTGCGAATAGCTGAAAATACTTGCTGCATTTTAGGGTTTGCGCCGATCATCCCTCGGAAGGAATCCCCCATAAGTTGCTCTTGGAGCTCGCGATTCTGCCTTTCCAGCTCGGCTAAATAAAAGGCCCGCCGAAGTACTATTTTTAATTCTTCGATCTGGATAGGCTTAGTAAAGAAATCATAGGCTCCAAAACCGATAGCTTTTAAAGCATGCTCTTTTTGTCCTTGCCCTGTGATCACAATCACCTTAATTAAACTATTTTCTCCTAAAATCTCTCCCAGAGCGAGAAAACCTTCGGTTACTTCGCTGGGATAAGGGGGTAAACCGAGATCAAGAGTAACCACAAGGGGCTTTACCTTATTAATAATTTCTAAGGCCTTCGCTCGATTTTCGGCCAGGAGCACCTCATAATCCTGCGCCAGTGCCCATTTCATCTGGGTACGAATAGCCTCGTCATCTTCGACAATTAAAAGTTTACGTTTATCCATGAGTAAGTTCTATAGGAATATTGGGATTTAAAAATGACGATACTTTTTCTCACCCCATTCCAATTTGAAAATTTATTCCATTTTGAAATTTTCTTCCCAATACCCATTTCTCTGCTTTCTTTGAAGCGATTTTATCAAATTAATCAGACCATTTTCAACTTTATAGTGCAATTTATCCAATTCTTCATATTGCTCTTTTGTAATCTGCCCAGCCAGAAAGAAACTTTCACAACAAGAATTTAGCTCTCCGCAAGAGCTCAAGGAAAAATTAAGATAATTCATATATTCTTTCAGACTTCGCCTACAATATCCCTCAGCAATATTTCTGGAAATACTATGGGCAGCGTCAATTGTGTTCTCAGCAACCTTTCTAAGACCATAAGGAAATTTCAGGAATATTTGACAAGCAATTATATATAAAGATACAGCATCTTGCCATAAAATGAGTTTTTTAAATCCCCTATTGATATTTTTCCTTACAGTCATATTCTGCCCCATTGCCCCAATCCTCCATTATTTTTCTTCTCTATTTTCCCATTATTCCCTTATCCCCCTATCTCAATATTCCATTATTCCACTATTCCAATATTCCATTTTTTTTCATCTGTTCCATCATTCCCATTATTCCAACATTCCACTAATCCCGTTTTTCTGCTATTCCACTATCCCAATATTCTATTATTCTAATATTCCATCATTCCATTATTTCCATTATTCCACCATTCCATTATTCCATTATTCCATCATTCTTCTTCTATCTCGGTATCAAAATCCTAAACTTCGTCCCCACTTTTTCTTCACTCTCCACTTCTAGGCGGCCGCCATGGGCTTCAATGATCATTTTGCTTTGAAAAAGGCCAATGCCCATCCCTTTTTTCTTGGTAGTTTTAAATGGCCGAAAGAGGGATTTCTCTATGAATTCTTTGCTCATCCCACAGCCATTGTCGCTGACAGAAATTTCTATCTGGTTTTCATTTTGCCTCGTATCGATCCGAATTTCTCCTTTATCTTTTAGGGCACCCTTGGCATTGAGCAGAAGATTAATTAATACTTTTTGTATCTGCTCTGGGTCTATGAAAAAATTATTCATTACTTGCGGACTATAAATAACTGAAATCTGATTTCCATTTAACTTCCATTCATAGACCTTTGCTTTCGCTTCATTTCCTGCCTCACTATCTACCTTCGCTGGAGAAGGAGCGATATTTAAAGAAGAAAAAACATTTAGAATAAGCTCATGAAGATTGGTCTCTTTCTTCTTAATTTCTATCTTCTGACTTAACGCTGAAAGCCCCGAGCAAAGGTTATTTATTTTAGCCAAACTCTGCTCAGTTATGCGCACGGCATCTTGCCGAAATTCTGGATTATCATAATGGAGAGGAAGATTTTGCATAGTTAAGGACAAAGTAGAGGCAATATTTTTCAAATCATGCAATATGAAAGCGGAAATAGTGCGAAAAGCTTCTGCTTCTTGCAAATTACGCAGCTGCTCGGAAAGTTTTAGATTTAATAAGGCCCCAGCAACTTGATCAGAGATTGTTTTTAATAATTCAAAGTCTTCAGTAGAAAAATCTTTCTTAGTTACTTTTTCATTCACGGTAATTAATCCCAGAATATTTTCATTGATTATTAAAGGAATTCCGTACCTAATTCTTTTCCTTTGGAAAAATGGCATATTAATCTTTTTAAATTCTTCTATCAATAATTTCTCTGGCTTTTGAAAATCTATAAAATAAGAGCTATTTTTTAATTCTTCGATTAAAGCAGGGGAAATTTTTTCGGGGATTTTCAAAAAAGAGCTCTCAACGGGCAAATAAGCTGTCGACCCTCTTAATCGCAAACCTCCTCTATTTTCATCAAATAGCCAAACAGAAGCAGTTGAAATGCCCAATGCTTCCGCTATCATATTGGCAACTGCTTGGGCCAATTTGTTAATTTCTATTATCGAAGAAGTTCTTTTAGTAAATTCTCTCCATTGTTCCCGATAATCATAATGAGGTCTTTTTAAATGTCGGCTAATGAACTCTTTAATTTTTTGCCGAACTTTTTCAGAGGAAATAAATATAGCCAGTAATATGATAGCTATAAATATAAAAAGAAAAGTCAAAGGAAAAGCCTGAGCATATCCCAAATGATGGACTAATTTTGCTAAAATGCCTACGATGATCAAATAAATTCCGATGATCAATATAATCAAGGAATTATAAAGAAAAGTTTGCGATGGGTAAATGGACAGGTTTATCTTAGACATTCGTAAAAGAGAAATGGTTATTAAAATATTGCCGCCAATTAATCCAAAAATATTAAGCCTATCTTGGATAATATCAAGTATTGAATAAAGTAAAACTTGACTGCTCGTATAAATTCTTATGGCAAAAATAAAAGCCAAGCCCAGGATAATAAATTTTACCTGCCAGCGCATGGCACCAGAGGTGGCTCTAAAAGTCCTTTCTAAGCATGCTAAAATTAACACCGCACTAATTAAAAAAAGCGCATGAAATAACTTCCCGGCCCAGCTTATGGGCAATAATCCGCTGGATATTTTTAAAAAGTCTTCGTTATTGACCAAAGAAATGGGACTAAAAAAAGTAGCTAAAATTATTGGAATCAAAAATATATTTAGCAGGCCCCAACGCCACTTAATTATGTTTTCCTTATAATTTTCTTGCCCCAAAGATAGAGAAAATGTCAGCCATATTCCGGGCAAGAAAGAAGAAGCAACTGTTTTAAAATAATACCACCTCATGATCTGTTCAGGTCTAGCCGAATTTAAGATTAGGCTCTCAAATCCAGCTTCAAAAGCCAAGACAACCATTCCCATGGCAAATAGGCGGTGGACAAATGACCGCCAATCCCGATATAGGATAAAAATAGCTAAAAATAAACTAAATATGCTGGCAATGTACGATAAAATAACCATAAAAAAATAAATTGGACGCAGATCTACGCAGATTTACAGGATAAAAAAATAAAAATTTAAGTTATTAATATAAAAAGGCTTTTTCTGCGTCCATCTGCGTTTATCCGCGTCCCATAATTATTGGACGCAGATTTACAGGATTTAAATTCTTTTTAAAAATTTTTTTAATTTTTTATATTAATAAAAAAGCTTTTTCTGCGTTTATCTGCGTTCATCTGTGTCCTATTTTATTCTTTTTCTTGAATTATCAAATACTTTACGCCTTACTTCTGGTTTGGGACCAAAGTTAAACAAAATTCCAACTTCTATATTTGTCGCCTTTAGATAATTTAACAATTGCGCTTCATTTTCTTCGATTAATGCTTTGGCCGCTTTGATCTCCACGATTACTTTACCATCAACCAAAATATCGGCGTAATATTCTCCGACAATTTCCCCGTCATAAAAAACTTTTATGGGGGACTGGGGAACTGCAGGAATATTTTCTTTTTCTAATTCTATCATCATGGCATTTTCATAAACTTTTTCCAAAAAACCATATCCGAGTTTGTTATAAACTTTATAAAAGATTCTTATGATCTTTTCTGTTAATTCTTTATATTTAAAATCCTCAGAATTCATTTGCATTTTCGCATTAGGACGCAGATTTACACAGATTTTCAGGATAAAAAATATTTTTTAGTTTTTAATTAATATAAAAAGATTTTTTCTGCGTCCATCTGCGTTTATCCGCGTCCCCATTTATAGGACGCAGATCGACGCAGATTTTCAGGATATAAAAATTTTTTTTTAGTTTTTAATTAATATAAAAAGGCTTTTTCTGCGTTCATCTGCGTTCATCCGTGTCCCAAAATTATTTGACGCTGATTTTCAGGATTTAAATTCTTTTTAAAATAAATTTTTTTTAATTTTTTATATTAATAAAAAGGCTTCTTCTGCGTTTATCTGCGTTAATCTGTGTCCCATTTAATCTTCGCTTCTCCTTTGCCGCACTTCATCTTTTATCCTTTTTATATGCCCCCTTCCCAATCCTTTAACTTCACATCCTAACTCAAAATACCTGCGGATCTTGGCATCGTCCAGAATGCCAAAGCAATCTATAACCGCAATCGGTCCACCTGCATCTTTAACTACTTCATCAGGATCAAGATTTAAATAATGTTTGTGCCGAACAGCAAAAATAAGAGCATCTATCCCGGAAAGAGCTTTTTTTAAGTCTTGCTCTACGCATAATTCCTTTAATTTCTCTTGGCCGCGGAAAAATCTCCTTAAACTCCGGGAAGATCCGGGATATTCATCTTGTTTCTCAAACTCCCACCAGCGCAAAACATATGGATCATGCACGCGCATATCTGCACCCATTTCTGTCAGGCGCCGCACAATTAATTCGGACCCGCTATAGCGCGTGTCTCCTACATCTTCTTTATAAGAAGCACCAAGAAGAAGGATCTCGGCTGCCGCAATAGGTCTGCCCATATTCCGCAAAGCATCCCTGGTAAGCTGAGCTACATGTAAAGCTCGCGTATCATTTATATCTATAGCTAACGGCGTAATTTTAAAAATATCATCTTCCCATCCATGAATATGCTGATAAGCCCATATACCTAGACCGCCATCCTTAGGCAAACAATATCCACCAATTCCCGGACCCGGGAAAATAATGTTGTTATGGGTAGGGCGAACTTTTATAGCTTCAATCACTTTAATTAAATCTACTCCGTTCCTCTCCGCAAAAATGCTCCACTCATCTAAAAAAGCCAGAATAGTTGCCCGAAAGCTATTCTCCACTATTTTGGCTGTCTCCGATTCGATAGGTCGATCGAGCACGGTCAAGGGATATTTTTCCGTATTAATAATCTCCTTAAGAAATTTTACTACGCGCCGTTTGGCTTCTTCATTGACCCCACTACAAACTCTCCAAAATTCGCGGATACTGGCCACGTAATTTCTTCCAGGCATGACCCGTTCAAAGCTATGGGCCAAAAGAGGGTCACCATTTATCCCTCTTCTTCGAAAAGCTTTTTTAATGATCGGATATGCTATTTGCTCCGTTGTTCCAGGAGCCACCGTTGTTTCAATTAAAATTAGCGCTTCTGGAGGAACATGTTCAGCCATAATTTCAATTGATTCTTCGAGGGCTTCCATATCTGCTCGCCCATTACGCACATTTCCCAATGATTCTTTAAGATAATCACATTGAATATCAACCACCACCACATCAGCAAATTTTAAAGCTTCATATGTGTAGGTGGCGGTAAGCGTCTTCTTTTCATTCACACACCGATGGATTAATGGGGCAACCTCAGGGTCTTCCGAACTAACTGGGGAAATCCCCCGATTAATCCACGGTATTTTCCAAAAACTGCGCGGGCTTGGCCGTTGCATGCCGATAACAAATTTTATGGGTTCTCCATTTTTATTTACGGTATCAGCTACTACTCCAGCCATCACCGCTCCAACAAATCCCAAACCCATAACTACAACAATTTCACGCCCCAGCGCTTTCTGTTCTTTAACCAATTCTTGCAATCTTAAAAATTCCTTTTGGTAATCATCTGCTTCTGGTAATTTAAATTTTTCACCAGTGGGACTCAATGAAAACTGCGCCATCAAATTCTCCTTTCTTTCCTATGTAAAAGAAAAGGGGTCAGGTCTTGAATTTCAACATTTCTCAATTTTGCTTATAATGCGACTTATAGATGCATGCAAACCTAAAAATCTGGCAATTTCCGCAATTCTATATCCACCCTCCACACGGGCCCTGTAAATAGCCAAATTTCTGTCATTCTTATCCTAAAAGGCGGGTATTTCTAAAAATCTCTTTCGGTCTTTATCATCGATAAATATATTTGCCTGAGCATTTTCCCACGGCGTAATATGATAAAGAGCGCCCGGATACTCTATCCGTAAAGGATGAGCCAAATTAACGAAGCCTCCATAAAATGTTGAAATTCAAGACCTGACCCCATTATCTTAACTGAACTCTCCTGTGTCCATCCATTCTTTCTTTAAAATTGACCAAAAATCCTCAGCCAAGCCACGATGGATATATTCATAAGGTAGCCAGCCATATCCTTTATCTCCCCATCCCTTACCCCACGAATTTCTGATTAACAAGGCTCCTACAGTTTCATTCTTTCCATATTTATTTTTAATCTTCAGGCGATCATCATAACCAACAGTCACAATCGCATGTCCCCCTTCTATTTTTTCTTTTGGGGAAGGAAAAGGGATCTGCCCAGTTTTTTCTGCTTGTTCAATAGAATTATAAACGGTAAAACCAAACATGGCTGGATGCCCCTTGGAAAGATAAGTTTTAACTTTATTCAAAACTTCTTCAGGTTTGGCCCGCGGAGGATCATGGCGAAAATATTTAATCGTTTGGTAATTCTGGGCAAAGGCATAACAAAAGGCGGGAGGTTCCTGATCAAATTTCTTTGCCTCATCAGTATAAGGCCAATATTCCTCAGGAGGAACACCAAATAAAACCATAGCCCCCATGGTGGTGCGGAGATATGCTCCCGTATCTCCTTTCATCTTCATTAAATTGCGCGTAACTTTATAAAGGAATAACCGAGATGCTTCTATATGCCGGCCAAAAGCTTTCCTTTCATAGTACTCAATCAGGCCAACTCCTGCATGAGCTGTGCAAGAGCCAAGCATTCCCTGGTCTTCTATAGGCGAACACCACTCGCGCAGGTCCACGCTCTCAGGTAATTTTTTACCTTTCACCTCCGATTTAAACTTTAAAATATTCTTTACTTCTTGCGTATCTTCTGTATAATCCCGAAAGTCCGGATAATCCGGAATCCACCCCATGCCATATTTCCTCTTCTCCAAATTCATAACTCCCCCTTCTCCCCATTATTCCATCATTCCATTTTTCCTTTCTCCCATTATTCCATTCTTCCAATATTCCAATATTCCACCATTCCATTATTCCCCTATTCCATTTTTCCATTCTTCCAATATTCCATTATTCCAATATTCCCATTTTTCCACTATTCCATTATTCCACCATTCCAGTTTTTTTCTTATCCTTATGTTTCTTCTTTTATTATTTGCAACAAATATTGCCCATATCCATTTCTCTGCAATGGTTCAGCTAATTTGCGCAGTTGCTCGGCGTTAATAAATCCCATTCGATAAGCCACTTCCTCTACACAGGCTATTTTTAGACCTTGACGTTTTTCGATTGTCTCTATAAATTTGCCGGCTTCTAATAATGATTCATGGGTTCCCGTATCTAACCAGGCAAAACCCCGTCCTAAAAGCTCTACATGCAAATCGCCTCTCTGCAGATAAGCTTTATTAACATCCGTTATTTCCAATTCCCCTCGAGCCGAAGGTTTAAGGCGAGCAGCTATTTCTACTACATCATTATCGTAAAAATAGAGACCAGGCACAGCGAAGTTTGATTTAGGTTTAGTTGGTTTTTCTTCAATGCTCAAAACCTTTCCTGAGCGGTCAAATTCTACGACGCCATAACGCTCTGGATCGCGCACCCAATACCCAAAAATAAGACCTCCTTTTTCCATCTGCACGGCTTTTCTCAAGATATCCGGTAAGCCATGGCCAAAAAAGATATTATCTCCCAAAATTAGACAAACTTTTTCTTTACCAATAAATTCTCTCCCAATAATAAAAGCTTGGGCAAGACCTTCTGGTCTCGGTTGTTCAGCATAAAAAAATTCTATCCCCCATTGAGAGCCATCGCCCAAAAGTAATTTAAATTTAGGAAGGTCTTCCGGCGTAGATATAATCAAAATCTGCCTAATTCCCGCTAACATAAGCACTGAAAGGGGATAATAGATCATCGGTTTATCATAAACTGGCAAGAGCTGTTTGCTAACTACTTTAGTAATGGGATAAAGTCTCGTCCCTGCCCCGCCGGCCAAGATAATTCCTTTAAATCTTGTTTTGATCGGTGCAAATTTTTCCGAAAACATTCCTGAAAGCCTTTCTTTTTTTATTAATTTGATTTGGTTATTTTAATTCATTGGCGATTCATTTTTCAAATATTCTGATCCCTATTCTCCCCATTTTTTCTTTATTCCTTAAGTGCTCCCCCGAAAATTCACTCGTTTCTTATCTCCTCTTCCCTGCCCTACTCCCGCATTCCCCACCTTCAACACTTTCTTGGTTATATTCCCTTGCTTTGCACTATGCGCTATGCGTTTCCCACTAGCTCCCCGCCCCTTGCTCCTTGCTATTTGCTTAGATTATTATCTGCGTCCTTCTGCGTTAATCTGCGTCCTAAAATTATTGGACGCTGATTGGCGATGGATTACAAATAATTCCAACTATTAATTGACTTTGTATAAGAAAATGCGTAAAATTTGATTAATTCCGTTCTTTGGAGGCCCAGAAGCAATGGAAATTGATTTTGAAAAAGAGATAAACTATATAACGCGTCAAATTATTGAAAAATATAAACCAGAAAAGATTATTTTATTCGGCAGTGCTGCCCGAGGGGAACTAAATTTGAACAGCGACGCCGATTTCCTGATTATTAAAAAAGAAACACCTCTTTATGGAGCTAATAGAATTAGGGAACTTAGCCATATGATCGACCGAAACATCCCTATTGACCTTTTCATCTATCGACCTGAAGAGTTTGAGCAAAGATTAAAAATGGGAGACCCTTTTTTAAAATCGATCTTAAAAGAAGGAAAAACTCTATATGGCTGATATAGAAATCATAAGCGAATGGCTAAAAAAAGCTGATGAGGATTTCCAATTCGCTTTAATTAATCTAAAGGAACAAAGGCCTTTTTACGCTCAAATTTGTTTTCATTTTCACCAGGTAGCTGAAAAATATTTGAAAGCGTATATTGTGGCCAATGAACTTGAATTTAGGAAAATTCACGATCTCCCTCTTCTCTTAAAGATATGCACATCTAAAGATTCTTCTTTGAATATATTACGAGAATCATGTGAATACCTGAATGCTTATTATATTGAAACAAGATATCCAGTGCATTGGCCAACAAATTATTCTTACGAAGAAGCTGAGAAAGCCCTAAAGGCTGCAGATCAGATTCGTTCTTTTATCAAGGAAAAAATTGAATTTAAAAGTTGATAGACCATATATTCTATCATTCAATCTTCTTATGCTGCCTTTTTCTTCCCCAATCATCTTTTAATCCTTTGCATTATCTGTTCGCTCTATAATGGGATGGCATATTTTAGCCGCATCTATGCACCGTTATCTAACTTATTAACTACTTTTTAATTACTTTTTTAGCTTCTAAAATGCTTTTCTCTTTTTCCTCTGTGTGCTCGAGCGAAGCGGGCAAAAGAAAAGATTATCTCACACAGAGCTCGCAGAGACCGCAAAGTTTTAAATAAATTTTTTTTATTTTAAATTTTAATAAGTTTTTTCTCTGTGCCCTCTGTGTCCTCGAGCGCAGCGGGTGAGATGAAAAACTATTCTCTCACAGAGCTCACAGAGTCCACAGAGAATTAAATTAAAAATAATTTTAATTAAAAAAGTATTTTTTGTTCTTATTTTAACTTTTAATATGTTTTTTCTCTGTGCCCTCTGTGTGCTCGAGCGTAGCGGGCGTGAGAAAAAAGTTTTTCTCACAGAGCCCACAGAGCTCACAGAGTATTAAATTTAATTAAAAAAGTATTTTTTATTTTTATTTAAATTAGAAGGTTTTTCTCTGTGTTCTCTGTGTGCTCGAGCTATAGCGGGCGTGAGAAAAAAGTATTTCTCACAGAGCCCACAGAGCTCACAGATTATTTTTAAGAAAAATGATTATTTTTTTTCTTAAATAGCCGTTCACATACTCATAAAAATAATTGTCTTGTTTATTTTATCGAAATATCCGATATATGTCTTTCCGGTGGGCAACGCGCTGGCAAATTATTAAATTATTCTCCTTGTCTATTGTAATACCGATCCTGTAATCACCAATCCGAATTTTATATTTATTGGGATAACCTTTCATATGTTCAACGTAACCAAGTGAAAAAGGATTTCCCGCCAATAGTTCTTTAAAGACAACATCCTCAGCTTTTCCCCTTATTTCTTTGGGCAATTCTGATAATTCTTTAAGAAAACGCTTTGTGTACTCAACTTTCCACATTTTTGTTCAGCGATTGATAATATTGGTTAGCTTCTTCCCCTGATAACCTTTCATCATCAATCACCTCGTCCATCAACTTGGCTAATCCATAATTCTCTATAATCTCTTCTAATCGCTCAAATTCTTCAATGGGTATTTGAACGGCGAAAGGTCTTTGATTTTCATCGAGAACTATTTTTTTATGTATCTCAACCATTCCTTAACACCTCCCGTTTATTATACCTTAAGGAATCATAAAATATTTTATAAACCGCTATCAGAAAAAAGCCGCCATTTAGTGATTTCTAAACGCTTTTAACGTGTCGTTTTATCCTATTCATCTTATCTTTTTGAAAGTATTATAGATAACATATTAAACTATTTATCAAAAAAGAACAACTATTCTAATCTGACCCCGAGCGAAGCGGGCAAAAGAAAAGATTATCTCACACAGAGCTCGCAGAGCACACAGAGAATTAAATTAAAAATAATTTTAATTAAAAAAGTATTTTTTGTTTTTATTTTAACTTTTAATAAGTTTTTTCTCTGTGCCCTCTGTGTCCTCGAGCGCAGCGGGCGAGAAAAATAATATCTCTCACAGAGCCCACAGAGCCCGCAGAGGAAAAATTAAATTTTAAAAACCAAAAATGGGCGAATCTTTATGAAATTTATGAAGACAAAATCTTCTGAATTCCCGTTTTCCCGGGAATGACATGCTCATTCCTTGGGTGATATTCATCATTCTTGCAAAAGCATGAAGCAGGCTGAAGCAGGCTGAAGCAGGCAGGAATCCAGTTTATTAATTTTTTACTAAATTCCTTCCTTGGCGGGAATGACATTGGGGGATTCTTCAAACCTGAAAATCTCTCAACCATTTCTTTCCACCTACGAGGTGGAAAGGAGTTGATGAATTAAAAATTAAGTCAGGGACTTAAGAGCAAAGGGATAAAGAATATTGGAATATTGCAAAAGGGAATAGCGCAATGATGGAATATTGAAAAATGGAATATTGGAATAAGGGTTAATTTAGCGAGAACTGGATTTTTTTGCCGATTAGTTGAATTGTTTGGCCCGATATTTAATTAAATAAAGTTGACTTAAAAATTAAGTCAGGAATTATGGACCTGGTATGGATGGATTCGAATATTCAGAGATAAATGATTGATGTGAAAAGAGTCCATTTGACTTAAAAATTGAGTTAGGAAGGAAGAATTAAAGCACGCTAAGATGATTTTCTCAGCGTGCTTTAATGAATTTGATGAAAAAGAAGGAAGAATTTATTTTTTGGCTAATTTGCGGCGAGAGAAAATAGCAAAAGAGATCAATCCAGTACCGAGAAGCAATAAAGTTGTTGGTTCTGGAACAGTAGTAATTTCTAATGAAACTCCATCATTCCAATAATGACAATCTGGATCAAAACCAATCCCAAAATTCCCATCTGCGATATAATCTAAAAAGGTTGGTAATAAATTTAATGACCTGAAGGAATAAACAAGGGTTTCATTGCCGGGCGCCGGATCTTGATAATCTGCAATGAGAGGATTTCCTGAGAATGAGAAATAATTTGCATAATCTTCACCGTCAATGCCCCAACTGATCCCCACTGTTGCAGAATTTAGTAAATTAATATACAAATGATCATTAGCTTCATTTGTCCAATCATCGATATTTTTTATTGTAAGAGTTACATCTACTAATGTGTGCCCTGAAGGTAACTCCCAATTTATTCCCCAGGTAAAATAATACGAATGGTCTAAATCATATAAATCTGGTGGGGTGGGAGAAATAATAAAAGTATCAGCTTTACAGATTGGTGTAATTGAAAGAATAGCGAAGATTAACACCAAATATAAGATTTTTTTCATTTATCTTGCCTCCTACATTTCTTTAAATTATCAACTATTTTATTCGAATTTTATAATAAATAGAAAGCAAAAATAATACCATTTTCAAAAGAAAAATTATTTTTTAAATTTTAATCCTAAACCCTTAATTTTAAATGTTTTTTTAAATTTATTCTTTTAATTATTTTTTGGAAGAAATTATAATAATGTATAAAAATTGTAAACTTTTCCGACACAAATTTGAGTAAAGAACATCTTTTTCAAAAAACTAAATAAAATTAATATATTATGAAAATTTTATTATTTTTAAAAATTGTTAAATTTTCCGACACTTTCGCTTAAAATTCTTTTCGCTTTCTTACCTCTCTGATGGGGTCCACATAATTACTCTTTCGCCTTTAAGGTATTTCCACCAGGCAACAAAAATTGATGCGTTAACTATAAGAAAATAGACAGGGATCTTTAATAAACCCCCTTTGATGAGATTTTTTATTTTCCATCCCAAAAAAGCCCAAATATAAAAAACCATCTGCGCCAAAAATAAGCCTAAAAATATATAGGATTTCCACGCTAAAATAAAATTGGAAACGAAAGCAATAAATAAAAATACAGGAACCAACCACCTGAGAAGCTTGTGGCAGAGATATTGATATGAAAAAAAGCCATATTTTAAAAAATTTAAGAATTCCAAATGGTTAAAGAAAACAGTCAGGCCTCTTAAAACCGTGCGCACTTTACGGGTAAACTCCTTCTCCTCGTCTGAAACATCTTGATAATATCCAATTGATTTAGGGTCGCTTACCCCTTTCATCCCCATTTTTAAACTGTCCAAAACGGTTTTGAAATCACTATCCATTTTCTCTGAAAAATCCTGGCATACCTCTTTCCTGGCTGCAAAGAAAGAACCACTCAAACCAACCAAAGAATTAACTTTTGATTCCAGTCTCCTTAACCACATTTCATAGCGAACATAAAATCCTTCTCCTCCCGGCTTTCCATTTTTCCCCAAAAGTCTATCCTCACTACTTACGCAGCCGATAGAAGGGTCAGCAAAATTGGTAACAATCTGTTTTAATGCATTTGATTCAAGATAGGTGGCTACATCAGTAAATACGACGACCTCTCCCCTGGCCTTCTTTACTGCTTCTTTTTGGGCATTTTCTTTGCCTCTTCGTTCTCCAATTTCAAGCAATTCAATTCCATAATCATTATATCTTTTTATTATATCATTCGTTTTATCAGTCGACCCATCCGAAGCCACAATAATCTGTAATTTATGCTTGGGATAATTTAAACTGATTGTGTTTTCTAATTTTTTTCCGATTCTTTTTTCTTCATTGTGAGCAGTAATAATAAGAGTAACATAAGGATAATAACCTGGATTAATTACTCTTTTGTTATTGCTCTTTAAAAGACTAACAAATAAGAGACTAAGGGGATAGCCAAAATATCCATAAAAGATTAAAAATAAAGAAGTGTAAAATAAAATCTCAGCCATTATTTTTTAGAGCCTGGAGTTAGCAAATAATCGTCAAAAAACTTTACCAAGCATTCTTTTATTCTTTGATAACAATTGATAAAAGAATTAAAGTCTTTTCCATATGGATCAGTTATGTTATATCGTAAAAAGCTATCCCTTGAATGATCGGAGTCTTTTTTAAACAAAGGGAGTAAAAATAGCTTTTCTTTGAGGTAAGGAAATTTATCTCTAAATGAATTAAAATCTTTCATCTCCATAGTAAAGATTATACTTCCCTTTTGAACAATATCACTTTCGACTCTTTTTGATTTATGCCCTTTAAGATCAATTCCAAAATTTTGGGCTGCTAAAATAGCTTCTTTAGGGGGAGAAACGGAATTGCCAACTACCAAGCCTGCTGAGTAGCATTTTATATGGTCGATCCCCTTTTCCTTTAATATCTTACTACCCATATGCTCGGCAAAGGGACTTCGACATATATTCCCCTTACAAATAAAGAGAATAGAATCAATATTCTTAGGAATTTCGGGATTTTTAAGGCGTTTCCCGTATATTTGCCAAAAAAGGTCTCTTGTTTTTTCACGCAAATACTTTTTCATATAATCTATGATATTGATCTGCCATATTTTCTAAAGAAAATTCATTGACAATTTTTTCCCTTGCAGCCTGCCCCATCCTTATTCTTAAATTTCTATCTAAATATAATTGAAGGCATTTTTGGGCAAAATCTTTTGCATTTCTACTCTCTATTAAAAAACCATCGACACCATCAGTAATAATCTCTTTTAAACCTCCAACCCTTGCTGCAATCACAGGTATTCCATGACTCATTGCTTCAAGAACGCTTATAGGAATTCCTTCGTGAAGGGATGTATTAAGATAAATATCCAATTTGTGGTAGAAAGAAGTTAGATCCTCCATAAACCCTTCTAAAACAAAATTCCCATTCAGACTAAATTCTTCTATAAGGTTCCTAATCCTTAAATATTCAGGTCCTTCACCAGCCAATTTGAATTGGATATTGTTTGCCTGCTTCAATACTTCCCAGGCGATATTTACCATTAGTGGGTAATCCTTGACCGGAAATAATCTTCCCGCAGAACCTATAACGAATTGGTTATCATTTTTCAGATTGACATTTTTAGGGATTTCTATCCCATTGTGAACGACTTTTATCTTTTCCTTTAAAAATCCACATTGGCTTATAAAGGCTTTCTCGATATCTTTTGAAACCACAACAAATTTATGAAAATATTTTTTTAAAATGAATTGGTTAAAACCCGTAGTTAATATATTTTTTAATTTTTTATGCCCTTCATAAGGTTCAGGTAAACCGTGCTGCGTAGCAATAAGTTTTACAGACCTTATATTTCTCGAACAAAGATAGGAAAGAATGTTTTCTTTATATCGATGAGAATGAATAATGTTTGGAGGATCTGAATTAATTTTCTTTTTAATTTCTTTATAAAGCTGGAAGAATGAAAGCTTATTTTCATCAAAAATATCAACAGGATTCACCAATCCTCTAAGTTTTTCTGCCAGAATTCCTTCATTTAATAATATTGCTGAAAGCTTTAGGTTGCTATATTTTTTCAAGCCTTTTAGAAGATGAAAAACCATCACTTCGGCCCCAGCCCAAAGATCACCGGAAATTATGTGACAGATTCGTAGCATATGAACTAATAGTTGATTATAAGGGCGCGGTTACGGTTGCGAGGCCCGTTTCGGATTAAGAGGTTACGTAAAACGATAAGGGCTAAGACACACGTTTCATTAGAAAAGGTTACGTTTTTCGTTTTTTTCAACGTCACCGCTTGACCCTTTTCGATACGGGCTTCGTTACCCTTTGACGTAAACATTCATTATTAAACCGACGGGATAACCGGCCTTTCAGAAATAAACACCAATAACCAAATTACAAACATCAAATAATTATCAAATTTCTAAAAGTTAATAAAATTGAAAGATCAATAATCAAACTCTACAGTAACCAATAATTAATTCAGGCAAATTAAGAGGATTTGTCGGCTATAGAAGAAAATATCTTCTTCAATTCAAGAGCCTCATTTAGAAGTCTGCAGATATCTTCATCATATCCCGGATTAGCTTCCTGTAATAAATCAAGCCAGTAAAATGACTCTTTTGCCTCTTTACGAGTTATCTTTATTCGATGATTAAAATCCTTCTTGCTTAGCGAATCATTGGCTTCACGATAATTTGCACCAATGGAACCACTTGACCGAATCAACTGGGAGATGAGCTCCCTGTTTATTACGTTTTGGGGTGGTTTTTTACAAAGCCTTATTACCCTTTTTGCAAATTCTAATGTTCTCTCCTCAAGATCAAAATTATGTTTAGTTTTTTCTGTTTGAATCATTGATTATTATTTGGTTATTGTAATTTGGTAATTGGTTATTAAAATAAATTTATAATTCTACATCCGAACATTGCTTCAGTATAACTTATGTCCTGGTGGATGCCAATTCTTTTATGAATGAAAGGGTCTGAACCAAATTGATTCCAGCCACTTTCTGTGGTAACGGCAAGACTATAACCTGCTTCCTTGACCATTTTTTCTATCTTTTCGTTATAATTTCCATTGGGATAGCAGAAGGGGATGAAAGATGAATCCACGACCTTTTCGTCTATTAATTTCTCCTTTGAGCGTATCAGTTCGTCCCAAATCTCTTCATCGGTCAGGGTCGTGAGGATTCTGTGGCTTGCGGTATGAGAACCAAAAGAGATAAGCCCTGATTGAGCCATTTCCCTCACCTCTTCCCATGAGAGAAAGGCCCGGCTGGGAAGGTCTTGATCTATATTCCGTCGAGCTGATAATGCGGATAGTATTTCTTCGATTTCCTCCTCCCGATATGCCTTTAAAATCTCTATAGCCCTTTCCAATCTTAATTCAAGAGACCCTTTTAAATTTTCTAATTTTTCTATAACTTCCCTTAATCCCCCCTTTACTAAAGGGGGGACAGGGGAGATTATTTTATGTTTTTGAAGAAAAATTTCTGCCAGCCTATCTGTCCAGAACCATTTATTCGTCCCAATAAAATCCGTAGGAAGAAAAACGGTAGCAGGGGCCTGAAACTTCTTTAATAACGGGAAGGCATATTCATAAAAATCATACCAACCATCATCGAAGGTAAGAATACACCAGGGTTTTTTGCTTTTCTCCCCTTTTCTGTAGGGTGGTGAGGATGGATTAGAGTACAATTCTGAAAGTGAAATTATCTCAAAATGCTTTTTTAAGAAGGTCAGATGGGCTTCAAAAGTCTTTGATTTTACATAAATTCCTGCCTGGAGGCCATCTGTTTTCTCTTCTGGAAGTACACGATGGTACATCAAGATTACAAAATTGTACACTGAATGATTTTTTATCTTCCATGAAACTAGCCCAAGGGAGTGGATAAGGAAGGCTAAAATGGATTTTAGGGTTATTGAATAATTCAAAATTAGGTCTAACGTTCTACGGTTACGAGGCCAGTTTCGTCCTTCGGTTGGGGTGGTTCGTCTTTTACTTTAACGTAACCTTTTTGGACGATGCCGATACGGGCTTCATGACCGTCACCGTTGGACGTTTTATGATTAGGGCTACGATGCCCGTTTCGTCTTTCGGATACGTTGTTCGTCCTTTTCTTTCACGGCATCATTTAACGTAGCCGATACGGGCTTCATGACCGTCACCGTTGGACGTTTTATGGTTACGGCTACGAGGCCCGTTTCGTCTTTCGGATACGTTGTTCGTCTTTTTCTTTATCGTGACTTTTTTTTGACGCTACCGATGCGGGCTTCGTGACCTATTAACGAAAAACTTTTGAAAAAAAGCGTCTTACGGTAATGATGCCCGTTTCATTTAGCGTGTTAAGTCAAACGTATTAAAATATAAAAATAACGGAAAACGGAAGACGATACAGGCTTCGTTACCGATAGACGTTTTATTGTTACGGTTATGATGCCCGTCTTGTTTGTGGGCTAAGTTGTTGTCTTTTTGACGTTACCTTATGACCATGCCGAAATAGTCTTCGTTACCGTTACAGATGGCCGATTAATTGATCAGGAGGCCCCCGTTTCGTCTTTAAAATACCAGGATACGTGCAAGTACTATTATTTAAACCTAAATTGAGCGATTTTTATTAAATCAATAAATAGTTAAGGTAACTGCACATCAAAATAAGTCATTTTCAGCGAACGTTGACAATTATTCTATAAGGTAAAGCAATAAATGAGGGCCTGGGCGAGCAATTAAGAAGCCCATAAATTCGTCCGAATAACCAAAATACGAAATGAAGGCGTACTTCTCCCCTCGTTCATAATTTTTATCCTATAATCTCGTCTAATCTCGTCCCACTATAAATGCCCAAGAATAGGAATGGGATTTTGACATCTCTCCCATAACTTTTCAAAACGCAAATGTTGCCAAACTGCCTGGGTTACTTTAAGGATAACACCCCTACCAGTATGAACAACCTTAGCCGCAAAATCCAAAACCTTCCTCCTCACCGTACTCGCATAACTCTCTATAGGCAAAACCTCCCCTAAGACATCCTCCTTAAAACACTCAAATAAAAAGAAAGAAAGCAACATGCAGTAAAAAAAGGCCATATTGGGACAAAACCTCTTA
>Ga0315298_1003433_pt1 | contig 25259 bp, 25 predicted proteins | sample WHS_1_MG_FD_203077 | JGI IMG/M metagenome (GOLD analysis project Ga0315298, IMG submission 203077) | Extremophilic microbial mat communities from Washburn Hot Springs, YNP, Wyoming, USA - WHS_1_MG | ecosystem: Environmental > Aquatic > Thermal springs > Hot (42-90C) | place: USA: Wyoming... | reverse complement strand
ACAGCATCGTCGTCGTCAGCAGCGCGCTCATCATCACGAACCGCGGCCTCTCCCGCTCCACCGCCTCCACGAACCTGGCCGGCTTCACGTCCGCCCCGAGGTCCACCACCTCGAAGCCCCCGCCCTGGAGCATCATCCCCACCAGGTTCTTCCCTATGTCGTGCAGGTCCCCCTTCACCGTCCCGATCACCACCTTGCCTCGGCTCCGGGACTCCCCGCTGGCCAGCAGCGGCTTCAGCAGCGCCAGCCCAGCCTGCATCGCCCTCGCCGCGATCAGCATCTCCGGGATGTAGTACTCCTGCCGGCTGAACTTCTCCCCCACCACGTCCATGGCGGGGATCAGCGCCGAGTCCAGGATCTCCCCGGGCGCCATCCCCTCCTCCAGGGCCCTCTGCACCAGCTCCTTCACCCGACCGGCGTCCCCCTCGATCACCGCCACCTTCAAAGCCTCGTAGTCCGCCATCCTATCCTCCGACGATGGTGTGTTTCAGTCCAAGTGCAACGGGTAGCGTCCGTACTTCTTCACGGCGTGGCCCATTGCTCTCACGTTCTCCACCTTGCAGTAGTTGGTGAGGCTGTTGGCGCTGGTCACCATGTATCCGCCCCCCGGGCCCGCCGTTGCGATCCTCTGTTTCACCTCGGCGTCCACCTCTTCTGGTGTGCCGAGGGTAAGGGTGTAGTCCAGGTCGATGTTGCCGGCTATGGCGACCTTGTCCCCGTATTCCCTCTTCATCCTGCCGATGTCCATGGCCGCCGGCTGAATAGGGTGGATGGCGTTCATTCCCAGCGTTAGGAGGTCCGGCATGAGGGGGAAGAGATCGCCGTCGCTGTGGAAGATCCACGGCTTCCTGATCTCCTGGGCCACGGTTTTCATGTGAGGCAGGAAGAAGTCGCGGAAGACGGCGGGCGACATGAAGGGTCCGTTGTTTCCGGCCAGGTCATCGTTGGCCCAGAGGAAGTCGAAATCCATCTCGTTCAGGTGCCTCACCACCCTGGCCGACCATTCGGAGAAGCGGCGGTGGACCTCGTGGACCAGCGCGGGATCGTCGTAGAGCATGTACCCGAACACGTCGAGCCCCATGCTCTCCAGGGTGGAGGCCGCGCCGAGACGGATGCGCGCGAACACCGCGAACTCTCCCTTGTACTGCTGGAGCCACTTGGCCACGCGCTCGTAGCGTGCAGGGTGATCGGGATCGGGCAGGAATTGGTCGAACAGCTCGAGGGCCTCGCGGGAATCCAACAGCCCCCTCTTGATGTAGGTGCGTCCAGTGTTCTCGTCGGTCCCCATCTCCGCGATCCATGGGGGCACGAAATCGAAGGTTATCTTCTCGGGATAGTAGTAGGATGAGGCGAAGCTGTCGGCCGACTGCAGCGCCTGGCCCGCGACGGCGCCGACGCCCTTGGGGAAGTGATAGCCGAAGCCATCCATCCCCAGCTCACGGCACAGGTCGGCGGGATCGAAATCGGTGGATCCCATGATCCGCACCTGCAGCTCCTCCTCGAAGTCGTTCTCGACCCAAGGCACTCTGTCGGGCTCTTGCCTCCTGAGAAAGGTGAGCACCCGCTCCCTCGGTGTCATCTCCGCCATTTTCCAGCTCCCACGATTGAGCTATCGGCGACGCACTCCCCTCCCGAGCGACTCGTCGCTCGGGAGGGGAAGGTCCACCGCACTTTGGCCTCGCAAGCTATGAGGCGATCTCCTCGAGCACCCGGCCTTTGGTCTCCGTGCCCAGAAGCAAGACGTCGAGGGCCGCCAGCACGAAGGCGACGGCGCCCAGGCTGAACACGGCGGGAACGCCCATGCTAGCCATGATCACGGGCACCACGGATGGGCCGATGAGCGAGCCAACCCTCCCCCAGGAGGAGGCGGTCCCGCATGCCGTTGCCCGGGCCCTGGTGGGGAATGGCTCCGGCGTGTAGGCGTAGAGGACTGACCACATCCCGAAGAAGAAGAACTGCATGAAGGCTCCGGCGACTATCACCTCCGTTTGGGAGTTCGCCTGTCCGTAGAAGTAGGCCGCGACGGCGCTGCACAGCATGTAGCCGCTCACCGTGGGCTTGCGGCCGAGCCTCTCGACCAGGTAGGCTGCCGAGAAGAAGCCGGGGACACCCCAGAGGGTCATCAGGATCACGAACTCGATGGACCTGGTGATGGTGAACCCCTTGTCGACCAGCAGCTTCCCCATCCAGGTGGTGATCCCATAGTAGCCCAGCAGGGCGAAGAACCAGAGAACCCAGACCATGATGGTCGCGATGCGGTATCTTGGGGACAGAAGCTCCCACAGCGAGAACTGGCCCTTGGCGGTCTCATCCGCCGGACCGCTGTGGCTTGGCTCCGGCAGGGGTTTGCCGTAGGCCTTCTGCACCTCCGACTCGATCAGCCGCATGGTCGTCTCGGCCTCCTCGGTGCGCCCTCGCGCCTCGTACCAGCGCGGGGACTCTGGAACCCGGCGGCGCACGACCAGCAGCCACACGGCGGGCAGACCTTCCGCGACGAACACCCATCGCCAACCCCCGATGGGGATCAGAAGCAAGGCCACCACGCCGGCCGTGATGAAGCCGAGCGGCCAGAAGCCCTCCAGGAGTGCGATGTACTTTCCGCGCTGCTTAGCCGGGATGAACTCGGAAACCAGCGACTGCGCGATGGGAAACTCGGCGCCCATTCCAAATCCGAGCAGGAAGCGGAAGAGCACGAGGGTGTTCAGGTCGGGGGCGAAGGCGCAGAGGATGCTCGCCGAGCCCCACACGATCATACTGACCTGGAAGACGGCCTTGCGGCCTATTCTGTCGGCCAGCATCCCAGCCAGTCCTGCGCCGAAGGCCATCCCGGCGAGGCTGGCGCTGCCCAGGAACCCCGACTGGGCCGCGGACAGCTTGAAGTCCGAGCTTATCGGGGCGAGCACGAAGGTCATCATGGCGAGGTCCATGGAGTCGAAAAGCCAGGCGGTGGCAATGATAAGGAAGATTACCCGCTGGTAACGGGTGAGAGGAAGTCGCTCCATGCGCTGGGGAAGATTCAGCCCGTGGGCTCCGACGGCGACTGCGGACATCTTTTCCTCCGTCCTAACTGCTCATGGTGCTGGACAAAAAGACGAGGAACTTTGCCGCCGCTTCGTTGCGTCTTGCCATCATTGGCAGGATGGCCGGTAACCGACAAACCTACAATCTACTTCCCATGAACCTCCTTTCGAGAGGGCGCAGCCGGAGCCGTTGGCCGGGCGCGGCACCGCCCGCGACGCCGGCAGGCCACTGCAAGGGCCGATCAACCGACTCAGAGGAAAGCGAAAGTCGAATGGATCATCCATTCGACCTGAGCTGGTATTATGGTCAGCACGGGGTGCGGTGTCAAGAGTCTGCGCATGGGAAGGGTGCGCCACAAATTTGTAGGCAGGGAGAGCCATTCCAGGAGCGCAGACGTACCGCCTGCCCACGGCGGCCGGGACGGACGCGCCCCCGGGGCCAGCACCCACCACGATCCTGTGGCGGACCTCGCCTGGAGGAGCCGGGGCCGTGGGGATGGATCTCGCGAGGAATCCTAGCGAATCGGGGTCGACTCGGGGTTCTGCACTCCGCCGGATGAGCCCTCGGCGGTCCCTGCTACCCCGCGGGCGTGATGCCGCGACGGGTCGCTCGTCGTGCGGGTCTGGTGCCCCCCGCCCGGCCGAAAGAACGGGCGCCGGTACTTGATCCAGTTGCCCACCATGTCCTCATTGAAGAACCTGATATGGATCTTCATGCGCTCTTCGGTGAGATGTGGGTCCCGTTGCCGTATTGCTGCCACTATTCCGGCCATGTCCTCGACGACGCGATCGTAGAGCCCTGGGGTTATGTAGCTGTAGGCCTCTTCCATGGCGCGCGTGATGGCCTTCATGGTTGCCGCGCTCGGGCGGTTCCGGGAGAACTCCGCGATCGCGGCGTGGATCTTTCTCTCCTCGGCGAGAAAATCCTGCCAGGGCAGCCCTTCGTTCGCGGCTCTCCTGACCTCCTCCAGCAGACGCTCCAGCCGCGCGATCTCCTCATCGGTCGCTCGCTGCGCGGCCCAGAAGCTGGTGCCGCCTTCCAAGCGCTCGCGAAACTCCGCCAGCTCCTGGAGGGTGACCCCTTCCAGCGAGAGCAGAAGGTGGAGCGACTCCGCCACCGTGTCGGAGGTGGCGTGGGAAACGAAGGCGCCCCCTGCGGCCCCCGGTCTAATGGTGATCAGGTCTGCCTTCTCGAGAACCCTCAGCGACTCCATCACGGTTGCCCGGCTTACCTGGAACATCTCCTTGAGCTCCCTTTGGCTCGGCAGGCGATCCCCAGGCTGCAGCCGCCCCTGTACTATGGCATCGCGGATCTGGTTGACTATGTCCTCGTAGGCACGCTTCGTCGAGGCTTTGCGGAACACGGTTTCTACCCTCGGTTCCCCTTGGCGATCGGCCCGTATTGGTGCTCGAATGCGCCGACAGGTTAAACAGGTCGGTCGCTTCTTGTCAATCGGTGCGGTTCGGCGAGGGCGCCACGCCGGGCGGCGACGGCCCTCTTGCCACCCGCGCGAGGCTGTCCATGGCGCCGGGCTTGCGCGCGGCCGCTCCTGGTGGTAAAACCGCGTCGCGGGGACGGGCCCGCGCCCCCGTTCGCCTCACCCCATCTTTGAGAGGAGAGTCTTATGCGCCCCAACCGAGTCAAGGAGCTGTGGAAGGCCGGTAAACCGGTGATCGCCGGGTGGTGCTCCACTCCCGATCCCTACACCACCGAGGTGATGGTCCGAGCCGGCTTCGATGCCCTCGTCCTCGACATGCAGCACGGCATGGCCATCGGACCCGACAGGGCCGCCGTCTGGCTCCAGATCGTCGGCCAGTCCGACACGACACCCATCGTGAGGGTGCCGTGGAACGAGCCCGCCTTCATCCAGTGGGTGCTGGACGCGGGGGCCATGGGGGTCATCGTGCCCATGGTCAACAACGTGGAGGAGGCCAAGAAGGCCATCGGTGCCTGCCGCTACCCACCCCTGGGCTACCGCAGCAACGGCCCCAACCGAACCCGCCTCTACAACGGGAACGACTACTTCCTCCATGCCAACGAGGAGGTCATCTGCCTGGTCATGATGGAGACGGTGGAGGGGATCGACAACATCGAGGAGATCGCCAAGCTGCCAGGTTTGGATGGGTACTACATCGGCCCCACCGATCTGGCCGTCTCCATGGGGCTGATGCCGGAGTTCGACGTCAAGGACCCCAGGCACGTGGCAGCGGTCCAGAAGGTGATAGACGTGGCCAGGGCTCACGGCCAGCAGGCGGGCATTCACGTGGGCACGGTGGAGGAGGGACTTCGCCGTTTCCGGCAGGGGTTCAACCTGATGCCCATCTGCAACGATATCTGGCTCCTAACGGCGGGACTCCAGAAGAACATTGGCGAGTTCAAGGCGGGGCTGGGGCTGTAGGATCCCGCGTGATCGCGGCGGCCTGCCGGGGAGGGGTGTCTTCCCGGCCCACGGATCGGGGTCGGTGTGCGCCGGCCCAGCGGCGGGCAGTTGAAGGCCGTCCGGCTGCCCGCCGTGGCGCGTGGCTCTCATCCATGGTCGGAACCCCCTGGATCGATCAACGGGATCCCGCGGAGTGAGGGTTCCGACAGGGCGGACCGGGTATGGCCCACAGTCTGTCGGGCGTGCAGGCCCGCCGGGCGGCGCTCGAGACGCCGCTCCGGGTGTCCAGACAAGAGTGACGTCAGTTAGAAGGAGGAGGAAGTGCTCAGCCAGCAGCAGGTCGATGAGATCGCCCAGCATCTTCTTTCGGCCGAGGAGTCGGCAGCCCAGGTGCCCCAGATAGTGGCAGCTCACCCGTCCATCTCCATGGACGAGGCCTACGCCATCCAGCTCGCTCTGATCCGACGGCGCTACAAGGATGACAGGGTGCTGGTGGGAAAGAAGGTGGCCCTCACCAACCCCGCCGTCCAGAGGGTTCTCGGTGTGAGCCAGCCGGTGTTCGGGCATCTGATGAGCGATATGATCGTCCCCGAGGGGGAGCCGATCCGCTGCTCCTCGCTCACCCAGGCCAAGATCGAGCCAGAGATCGCCTTCGTCATGCGAACTGACCTAGCGGGCCCCGGTGTGACGGCGGCCCATGTGCTGGCGGCGACCGCCGGCGTCATGCCGGCCCTGGAGATCCCGGCCGCTCGCATCTTGGACTGGAAGTTCGCGGCTCAGGACATCGCTGCTGACAACGCCTTCGCCTCGCGTGTGGTTCTGGGCGGGAGGCTCACCCCTATCGAGGGGCTGGATCTCAGGCTGCTGGGGGTGGTGCTGGAAAGGAACGGGAGCGTGGTCTCGACTGGCGCGGGCGCCGCGGTCATGGGGAACCCCGTGGACGTGGTAGCCTGGCTGGCCAACAAGCTGGGGCAGTACGATCTCAGGCTGAAGGCCGGTGATGTGGTGCTCCCCGGCGCGCTAGTGGTCGCCCCCGATGTGCACCCAGGAGAGTTCTACAAGGCCACCTTCGATCGGCTGGGCTCGGTGTCGGCCATTTTCGTGGAGTGATGGATCAGTGCAGGCTGGGGGTCGGGCTCTGTGACAGATGAGATCCCGCAGGGGTCGCTGATGCGAGAAACGCGTGCTCCCCACCCGAAGAACAGTCTCAACGATCTCTCGGGGGAGGAGTGGCTCTACTTCACCAAGTCGGTGATCACCACGGCCTTTCCCTCGGAGCACGGGCACGAACTTCGGAAGGCCCATGGCGCCAACAAGCCACCGCAGCTGATGAAGCTGCTGATCGAGTTCTTCACCAAGGCGGGAGGACGGGTGCTGGATCCCTTCGCCGGGGTCGGCGGCACTCTCATCGGGGCGGCCCTCTGCCGCCCACCGCGCGATTGCGTGGGGATCGAGATCAACCGTCGGTGGATCGATCTGTACGAGCGCGTGGTGTCGCAGTCTGGCAGCGAGCTGGCCAGATACCCAATGATACAGGGAGACTGCCTGGAGGAGATGGCCAGGATGGCCGATGCCTCCTTCGATTTCATCCTTACCGACCCCCCCTACAATCTGCACCTCGAGCGCACCATGTGCGACGGACGGTACGATGCCAGCCACGCCAACCGGCGGACTGACTACGACATGCGTTCGGAGGACCCCAGGGATCTGGCCAACCTGGACAGCTACGAGTCCTACCTGGGGGCGATGGAGAGGGTCTTCGCCGAGTGTCGGCGTCTGCTCAAACCCGGCCGCTACATGGCCGTCATAGTGAGAAATGCCTACCAGAAGGGGGAGTACATCTTCACCCACGCCGATCTAGCGCGGCGGGCCAAGTCGGCAGGGCTGATCCCCAAAGGCGAGAAGGTTTGGTATCAGGTGGGCACTCGCCTGCGACCATACGGCTACCCGTTCGGCTACGTGCCCAACATCGCCCATCAGCACATCGTGATACTGCAGCGGCCGAAGGGGCGGAGGTGACAAGCTGGCGGCATACTACCCTGTCCCGGAAGCCCACTGCTGCTTGCCCTTGTGCTAGAATCGCCTCCGCTCGCTTCTCTCCTGTCCCCATGCTGTGGGTAGGCCCACACGAGGTTCGGCAGGGGATAGGTGCATAGTGTCTTCCATACGAGGTCTGGTGCTGGTGATTCCAAGGGAGTCTCTCGAGTGCGACGTGCTGGTGGTTGGTGCCGCGGCGGCTGGCCTGACAGCGGCCATAGAGGCCAGGATGCGCGGGGCGTCGGTGCTGGTGGCGTGCAAGGGGAAGGCAGGGCGAAGCGGCAACACCGTTGTCGCTGGCTCCCAGCTCGCGGCTGTGGTGCCCTATCCGGGAAGCGAGGATTCCCCCGAGCAGCACTTCGAGGACACCCTGGCGGGCGGGAGGTGGGTCAACGACGAGGATCTGCTGGCGGAGGTGGTTTCCAGGGCTGGCCCGCAGCTGCTGAGGGCAGAGGGGTGGGGGATGAGGCTCCTCCGCTCCGAGGGGGAGCTGGTCAGGCGAACCCCTCCCGGGCACCGCTTTCCTCGCGGGATCCAGACCGATAACGCCGCCTTCCCAGTGTCCACCGCGGGGCTTTCCATCACCCTGCCTCTGCGAAGGAAGGCGGAAGAGATCGGGGTGCACTTCCTGGAGGACTGCCCGGTGATCCGACTGCTCCTCTCCGATGGCGAGGTGGCAGGTGCGTTGGCGGTGGATATGGAAGGGGATCGGCTGCTGACCATCGGCGCCCGCGCGGTCATCGTGGCCGCCGGCGGCGGGGGTCAGCTCTTCGACCGCACCAACAACACCCGCGGGATCGCGGGGGGCTCGTTCGGGCTGCTGCTGGAGGCGGGGGTCGCCCTGCGCGACATGGAGTTCGTCCAGTTCTATCCGTGCCAGATGAACAGCCCCTTCAAGACCGTCATCGCGAGCCCCCTCTTTTCCGAGGGCGCCGTGCTGCGAAACCGCCACGGGGAGCGGTTCATGCCCCTGTACGATCCGGACCGCGGGGATCTGGCGACGCGGGATGTCATGTGCCAGGCCATCTTCTACGAGCTGCAAAAGGGGAACGGGATCGACGGAGAGGTGTACATGGACTGCACCGCCGTGCCCGAGGAGGTCCTTCAGCGGAAGTACTTCTCCCTGGTTCGAGACCTCAGGCGCCACGGGATAGATCCCGCCAGACAGTGGCTCAGGGTGACGGCAACCACCCATTTCTTCATGGGCGGGGCCCGGGTGGATCGGCGATGCGCCACGAGAGTGCGCGGCCTCTTCGCGGCCGGGGAGGCGGTGGGTGGCGTACACGGGGCCAACCGACTGAGCGGGAACGCGCTCAGCGAGGCGATCACGACGGGCGCTCTGGCGGGTGCCGCCGCTGCTGAGCATGCTCAGGCGTCTCAGCGCCGGGGATCGCGGCCTGACCCTGCCCCGGTCAGCCCCGACATGGGCGGGACCTTGAAGCCCGATGCGCTGGAGGAGATCAGGGCGGAGCTTCGGCGCGCCATGTGGAATGGGGCGTCCATCGTCCGCAGCGAGGCTTCGCTGCGCGCGGCCCTGGATGCGGCGCGCACCTGCGCCCGGGCCGCGTCCGAGTGCGGCGCTACCACCCCAGCGCTAATGGCCAGACGGGAGGAGACACGTCTGATGGCCCTGGCGGCCGAGGCTGTTGTGATCTCCGCGCTGGCGAGGCGGGAAAGCCGTGGGGCCCACTTCAGAGAGGACTTTCCGCGCACCGAGGACCGCTGGCTGGGGAGCAACCTGGTGCGTCTCGGACCGGAAGGGCTCGAGGTGGTCTTCGTTCCCAAGCAGGGCGAAAGCCTTTGACCGTCCCTTGCGGCCCGTTTGCCGAGGGGAGAACACAGTGTGCGGCCCGCGCCACGCGACGGATCCAGATGCGGCTAGACAGGATAGGAGTCGAGTTGCGCATAGAAGCTACCCACATAGACCCGATGACCGGAGAGCCCGATCCCCACGGGATCCCGCAGATCGCTTGCCCGGCACGCTGCGGGGAGGTGAACCCGCAGTTCACCTGCCTTCGATGCCCATTCGCTAGAGGGTTGGAGACCCACCAGGCCGTGGACGACCGGGGCAGCCCCTTCTTTCTGGTGGATGCCGTGGAGTGTGCCTTCGAGGGGGAGGGACGCAGCCTGCCGGCCAGGCTTCAGGCCTTTCCAACTCCCCTGATGGGGGTGGTGGAGGGGGCAGCTCCCCGGATGGAGGCCGGTGTGATCTGCCCGCTCCTTGCCTGGCCGGGACAGTCGGCCCCTCTCTGGCTGGAGGCCGACGGCGCCGCATGGGTGCCGATCGGCAACTGCCGGAGCTGCCAGTTCTATCGAGGGATGGAGGGGGAAGCGGACAAAGGGCGTGCAGCAGTAGCGTCGGTCATCTGCAGCTGTCCCGACGCCCCCGCGTCGCTGGATCCCCCTATTTCGCGATGAACTGGCCGCCCCGCACCTCTGCCTTCTCCTTCACAGGCTGCTCCTCGAAAAGGCTGCCGAGCCAGGATCGCAGGATCACCGGCTGGTCGTGAAGCTGCCGCCGGATCAGTCTGGGCAGAGGCTCGCCGTGGGAATGGTACACCGCCGCGCGTGGCTCATAGACGATGAGGTAGCCCAGGCGCTGCATTCGACGCGCCCAGTAGATGTCCTCGGCGCCGGGAAGCTCCTCCCTGAACGGTTCCATCTCCCATAGCTCTCTTCGAAATGCGCCGTTGGCGTTGGAGAAGCGAGCGTTCCTCTGATGGATCTTCGGCTGCAGGCTCGTTATCCCCGAGAGCTTCATCCCCAGCAGCTCGAAGAAGGACGCGTTCTCCCTGGGGATGTGACGCCCGTACACTCCCGCCACCTCCCTGTGCCGGAAGCCTGACACCAGTCGGCCGAGCCACTGCTCGCCCTCCGGGGTGGCGTGGGCGCTCAAGCTGACGATGATCTCTCCCCGCGAGCGACTGACACCTAGGTTGAGCGCGCGGCCGTAGGTGAATTCTTTCGGGTCGATCATCACCAGCTTCGCCCCGTGCCGCTCGGCGATTTCCGGGGTTCCATCGGTTGAACCGGAATCGACCACCACCACCTCGAAATCCTGATAGCTCTGCCTCCTGATCGCCGCCAGGGTCTCGCCCATGTAACGGGCCTCGTTCTTAGCTCTGATGACCACGGAGACTTTTGGCACTGAGCGCCCCCAGATTGCGCGATACAGGATCGCGATCTACTTGACCTTGGCCCCGTTGGGGATCTCCTCGGCCACGGTGACCAGCACCGTCTTATGGCCTTCCATGGAGGCCGCCAGGATCATCGCCTGCGACTCGATGCCCCGGACCACCCTGGGCTGCAGGTTCGCGACGACCACCACCCGACGTCCCAGCATCTCCTCGGGCCTGTAGTGCTGAGCTATCCCCGCGGTGGTGACGACCTTCCTATCGCCGATGTCGATCTCCAGCTTCATTACCCTGCTGGCTCCCGGGATCGGCTCTGCCGACACAACCGTCCCGACGCGGAGATCGATCTTGGCGAAATCATCAATGGTTATCATCGCGCTACTCCTGGACCTTTGGCGGAGGGCGAGGTCGAGCCGGCCAACGGGCCGGCCGACAGCAGGAAACGTGAGAAGGGGGTGGCACCCACGCCGACTTCGGTGCAGGGCCGGGGCGCTGGCGCGAGACCGCCCCTAGCCACGGGATCTCCCCACCGGCCACGACCCCACGCTGTGGCTCGTGGCGGACAACGTCATGCCCATCCCCGGAAGCTCTCCCTTCCCGATCGCAGGCCCTGCCGGCCGACGTTGGATGGCGGCCGCGCTGCCGTCGGGCACGTGACCCTCGCCATTATACATCATCATCAACCACCCCACATCAACCGCCCTACCTGCTTGACTGCCGCCGGAAGGGCGGGTACATTCTGCGCCATGAACGAGAGCACCTTCCCCCTTCCCGCTGACAAGCTAATGGAGGATGCCCAGCTCCGCATGGCGGCGTGGCGCTCCTATCTGCAGGGGCTCATCGACGGTGCCAAGGCCGGGTACCGTGAGACCCTCAGGGAGCTGGAAACGCTGGAGTCGAGGCCGCCTGAGGGGGCCGGGGCGACCCTCTCTGCCAGATTGGAGACGCTGCGTCGCTCTCAGCAGCTTCAGCAGTCGGCGGCGGAGCTGGACACCGTGATCTCCAGACTGGTGGATGCCCAGTCCTGTCTGGACGCCGCCGCGGAGCTGCTGGAGGGGAGGATCGCACAGTGGGGGCCGGTGGGCAAGCCATCCGAGATCTCATTGGAGGCCGTGGCGATCCAGGCGCAGGAGGAGGAGCGTTACCGGCTGGCTCGCGAGATCCACGACGGCCCAGCGCAGATCCTCGCCAACGTGGCGCTGCAGCTGGAGTACATCTCCAGACTGGCTACCAAGGACCCAGTTCGCGCGAGAGACGAGCTGGTCAACATCCAGCGCGACCTGCGGCTAGCCGTCGGTGAGGTGCGACGGTTCATGTACGACCTGCGGCCCCCGGCGCTGGCCCAGCAGGGGGTGGGGCCGGCTGTCGAGAGCCATTGCCAGCGGCTGTCCGAGCGGTTCGGCTTGAAGATCACTACTATCTGGAACTCCACCGCAGCACTCGCCCCATCCCAGGACACCGCCGTTTTCCGCATGGTCCAGGAGGCCCTTCAGAACGTGGTCAAGCACGCCGAGGCCACCGAGGTGGTGGTGCAGGCTGCCGAGAGGGATGGTTTCCTGGAGGTCTCGGTGATCGATAATGGGAAGGGCTTCGATGCCGACAGGGTGCAGCGGCTGGACCCCAAGCATTTCGGACTGGCCGGCATGCGGGCCAGGGCACACCAAATAGGAGCTACCCTGGAGGTCACCTCCGTCCCAGGCCGAGGAACCAAGGTGCTCATCAAGGTGCCCCTCCCGACGTAGGGTAACAGGGGGCAGAGCGGGCCCTCTGCCCCCTGCACGCCTGGACCTGCCGCGCGCCGTCACACTGGACTCGGCATGGGACCCACCACGGCCTCCGCCCACGCTGCGGCGCTGAGCAGCGTTTCCTCTTTGAACGGCAAGGACACCAGCTGGAAAGCCAGAGGGAGGCGGTCGCGGCTCAGACCACTGGGGATGCTGATCGAGGGGAAGCCGAACAGCGACCACACCCCCTGGTACCAGTTCTCCCCGGTGGTGCTGGGATCCGGGGCCACATCTGAGGCGGTAGGCATCAGCAGGCAGTCCAGCCCGTCCAGCATCCTCTCCATCTGCGGCCGCAGCCGTCGGCGAAGCCGCTGAGCATGGATGTACGCGACCCCTGGGACCAGTTGCCCCACCTCCACCAGCTCCCGTATCCTGGGCGCGTACCCTTCGGGGCGCTCCCGCAGTAGGTGGGCGTGCAGGTCGGCGGCCTCCACCTCGCACATGATCCCGCGGATCGCCAGCAGCTCCGACATGGGTCTGGGCATGCGCACCTCGCGGACCTCGGCACCTCTACTTTCGAAGAGCGCTGCCATCTCCTTCAGATGCTCGGCTATCTCCGGCTGGGCGCGCCTCTCCTCGTCTACCACGAACCCCAGCCTGGGGGGCCTGTCCTTTTGGCGGGCGGCAGCCACGTAGTCAGAGGTCGGGTGGCGAGAGGAGGCGGCATCCATGGGATCGTAGCCGGCCATCGACTGCAGCAGGATGGCCGCGTCCTCGACGCTCCTGGTCAGCGTGCCCACGTGGTCCAGAGTCCAGGTATTGGGTATGACTCCATATCTGCTGATCCGTCCGTAGGTGGGCTTGAGCCCAACCACCCCGCAGTAGGCGGCCGGGCGGAGGACGGAGCCACCCGTCTGGCTTCCCAGAGCGGCGGGAACCATTCGAGCGGCGACGGCTGCGGCGGAGCCGCTGCTGGAGCCTCCTGGGGTGCGGAGATGGTTCCACGGGTTTCGTGTTGGCGGCGGGTCGAAGTGGGCGAATTGGACCGTTACCGTCTTCCCCAGCACCACGGCTCCATCCCGGCGCAGTCGAGCCACCGAGGTGGCATCGAAGGTGGGGACGAAATCCCTGTAGTTGGGAGATCCACAGGTGGTCCGGAGCCCCGCCGTGTAGAAGATGTCTTTGACTCCGATGGGCACCCCGTGGAGAGGTGGCAGCTCGGCCGCGCCGACCATCCTCTCGCACCGGCGAGCCGCGGTCAGCGCCCCCTCCGCATCCACGGTCTCCCAGGCCTTAAGCTCCCCGTCCAACTGCTCTATCCGGCTCAGCAGAGTCTGCACCAGGTCGACGGGCGAGATCTCCCTCTTGCGGATCAGCTCCGCCGCTTGGGCCACGGATAGCTCGTGCAGCTCCATCACTGCACCTCCATGTCGGCGTGGGGAGCCACCAGGAAGTCGGGCTCGTCGCCATCGATGTCGAGCCGGTGGGGAGCGATCAAGGCCAGCCAGCCAGCTACCCTGTCGATCTCCTTCTCCAGCTCAGCGGCCCTCTCGGGACCAAAGAACTTGGCGGCCTGCTCCGCCAGGTCCCGAGCGATCTCCTCTTTAGGACGGTCCAGTAGCATCGCCTCCTCCTATCTCTCGTTCCCTCTTCGAAGGGGAGAGGGAGAGGGTGAGGTCTCCAGCGAACGTCTATCGCCCGAGCCTCACCCAGCCATCGTCCCCGGTGGTATGTTCACTCCTCTGCAGTGGGAGCGGAAGAGATGCTCATCCCTCCAAGGTTTCCTTCAGGACATCCTCGTTGGGCTCCAGCCCATGGCCGGGCGTCTCGGAGAGGGTGACCCATCCCTTCACGGGACCTGGTGGGTTCTTGAAGATGGCCTCTCCCACCATCCACATCACGTAGTGGAACTCGACCCGCCAGCCGTTGGAAACCCCGGCGTGGAGAGGGGCGTTGACGTGGGGCCAGCCGCCTCCGTTGGCGATGGGTAGGCTAAAGGCCTGGGCCAGGTGAGCTACCTTCAGCCCCTCGGTGTAGCCGCCCACGTAGACCACATTGGGCTGCACGATGTCCACGGCGCCGTTCACGATCAGGTCGCGATGGCGCCATCGGTGCCCTTCATTCTGTCCGGCCGATATGGGGATGGATGTGTGGCGTCGGAGCTCGGCTAGCTGCACGATGTCGTTGCCGAAGATGGGCTCCTCGAACCAGCGGATCCCAAAAGGCTCTATACGGCGGCACAGCTCGCGGGCGTCGGTGAATGAGAGCAGCTGGTTGGCGTCCACCATCAGCTCCACATCCTCCCCGATGGCCTCGCGGACGGCCCTGACCCGGACGATGTCCTCTGGCACGCTGGCAGCTCCCTCGGCCCCCACCACCATCTTCAGCTTGTCCTGGCCCTGCCCAACCAGCTTCCTGGCAACCTCGACCAGCTGGTCGCGGGTGTACTCGGGCAGCCCAAAGGTGATGTACGCGGGAACGCGGGCGGAGTGGCCGCCCAGCAGCCTCCAGACGGGCTGGTTCAGCAGCTTTCCCTTGATGTCCCAGAGGGCGATGTCCACCGCGCTGATGCCGGCCTGGACGGCCCCCGAGGTGCCTCGCTGGTTGAACCGGAGGTACGACTCGTTCCACAGCCGCTCGGTGTCCACCGGGTCCCTGCCTACCAGGAACGGCCCAAGCTCGCGGTTCACGAACTCCTTCACGGAGAAGCGCAGGATCTGGCTTGTCATCCCGAAGCCGGTGATCCCCTGGTCGGTGTCCACTCGCACGAACACGATAGGACGATCGATGGGGCGATCGATCAGCGGCACGTGCGCCGGTACCTTGTGGGTGGTGGCCTGGATGTTGGTGATCTTCACGTGGTCCCTCCTTTATCCAAGTGCATGAAGCTCTCCGCAAGCTTCATTCCAGGCTTTCCCCGCCCGGGCCCTCCTCGCTGCCTATCCCCTCTTCATCGGGCATCTCACCAGCCTCCATCCGGTCTATCATCTCCTCGTACTCCGGACCCAGGTCCTCTCCCAGCTCCTGGCCCATCTTCCTCGCCCACCTGGCGATGCTCTTGGGGTCGTTCTCGTCCAGATCGCCCAGGTTGCTGGGGTCTGCCAGCTCCTCCAGCCTGCTCTCCTCCGATTTCATGACGGCGAAGCGCGACACCAGCTTGGTCATACTGGTGGACCCGCACCGGGGGCAGACCAGGGGCTCGTCGGAGCTGAAGCTCCTGAAGAAAAGGCTGACGCGGCGTCCGCAGCCATGGCAACGGTACTCGTAGATGGGCATGGGATCACCTCGTGATCAGGGGTACGTGGCCCTGAGTCCATCCCCCCTTCAACCCGTGCCCACGCGCGGGATCCCGGGTGGGACCTAGGACCCGAGGGTGGCGCTCAGGGCTGCTCTGGATAGAGCATTTTACCAGGGTTGAGCAGGTTGTTGGGATCGAAGGTAGTCTTGATCCTCTGCATCAATCCCAGCACGGGCGGGGATAGCCGCCGCGCTATGTATGGCTGCTTCACCAGGCCGATCCCGTGCTCGCCTGACAGGGTTCCGCCCAGCTCGATGGCCGCGGTGAATATCTCCGATGCCGCCTTGTGGACCCGCTCCATCATCTCGTGGTCTCTAGTGTCGAAGAGGAGGTTGGGGTGAAGGTTGCCATCCCCGGCATGGCCGAAGACCGGGATGACCAGGTCGTATTTCCTGGAGATCTCGCCGATCCGTCGCACCATCTCAGGGATCGCGCTTCGGGGCACCGAGATGTCCTCGCCCTGCTTGGCCGGTGCCAGCCTACCCAGGGCCGGGGAGACGGCGCGACGGGCCTTCCAGAGAGCCTCGCACCCTTCCGCAGTAGTAGCCACCTGAACCTCCGAGGCGCCGCTGCGCTGGCAGACAAGCCCTACTTCCTCGATCTCGGGGATGATGGATTCCTCGCGCCCATCCACCTCGATGATCAATATGGCTCCGGCCTCCACCGGCAGGCCCATCTTCAGATACTCCTCCACCACTCGAATGGTGGTGTTGTCCATGATCTCGATGGTGGAGGGCAGGATGCCCGCGCCGAGAAGGTTGGTAACCGTCTGGGTGGCGTCCTCCAGGCGGGGGAAGACCGCCATGGCCGTCCTCTTTGCCTGGGGCTTGGGTATGAGGCGCAGAATGATCTCCGTGATCACGCCAAGGGTCCCCTCCGAGCCGACGAAAAGCTGGGTGAGGTTGTAGCCGGTAACGTCCTTCATCAGCTTGCCGCCGGTGCGGATGATCTCGCCCGTGGGCAGCACGACCTCGAGCCCTAAGACGTAGTCCTTGGTGGTCCCGTACTTCAGACACCTGGGCCCGCCCGCGCCCTCCGCCACATTTCCTCCTAGCGTCGACTGCTTGAGGCTGGCCGGGTCCGGCGGGTAGAAGAGACCCAGCTTCTCCACCTCCGCCTGCAGATCGGCGGTAATCACCCCCGGCTCTACCACGGCTACCAGGTTCACCAGGTCTATCTCCTTCACCCGGTTCATGCGGGTGACACTCAGGACCATGCTGGCCTCGTTGGGGATGGACCCGCCGGACATCCCTGTGCCGGTGCCCCGCACCACGACGGGTATCCTCTCGGAGTTGGACAGCTTCAGGATCTCGGAGATCTCGCGGGCGGACTTGGGGAGGACCACCACCCCCGGCCGATCCTGCAGGTAGCTGGCATCGTAGCCGTAGCAGATCAGGTCCTCCGGCGTGGTGAGGACCCACTCTTCTCCAACAATGCTGCAAAGGCTCGCAATCAGCTCTCTCTTCATCTGATCCACGGTCTCATGATTGCCTCCGGCGGGTCTGCCAGGCTCGCCGGAGGGAAATCCAGGCTGCCCCGCTCGCGGCTCCGTCTACCTGTCGCGGTATGCCCTGTCCAGCAGCGCGATGGCATGGGTGACCTGCATCTCCAGGCCGGCCCGCCTCACCCCGTATCCCAGCTGCATCTGGCATACGGGGCATCCCGAGGCGATCACCTCCGCATCGGTTTCGGCCGCGTTGGCCATCTTCCGGTCCAGGATCTTCATGGAGGTCTCGTAGTGGGTCATGGCGTAGGTGCCGGCACCACCGCAGCACCAGTTCGCCTCCTTCATCTCGACGAAATCTACGCCCGGGATCATCTGCAGCAGCTTCCTGGGCTGGCTGGACACCCCCTGGCCACGGACCAGGTGGCACGGGTCGTGGTAGGTCACCCTCGCCTTCACCTCGGACAGCCGATCGTCCAGGGGTATCCCCGCCAGGAACTCGCTTATGTCCATGAAGCGGCTGCTGTAGGCCTCGGCCTTCTCGGAGTACACGGGATCGTGCTTCAGCCACTCCCTGTACTGCTTACCCGATTCACCGCAGGTGGCGCAGTCCGTGACTATCACATCCGCGTCGATGCGCTCGAAGATGTCGATGTTCCTCCTGGCCAGCCTCAGGGCGGTGTCCAGGTCCCCATAAGCCATGGCCGGCATTCCGCAGCAGACAGAGTCCCGCGGCGTGACCACCTCGGCCCCGTTCCTGGCCAGGACCCGCACCGTGGCAGCACTGCTTTCGGCGAACAGCAGGCTTTGGGCGCACCCCAGGAAGAAGGCGACTCGGTAGCGGCGCTCGCCCCGGGCCGGCGTGACCTCCGGCAACCTGTGGCGAAGCGGGGACATGGGTAGCTTTGGGGGAAGCTGGGCCGTCTTTCCTAGATTGTACGGGAGCATGTTCAGCAGCCCCGTGCGCTCCGCCAGCCACTGGAGACCCGATCTCTGGAAGAGCCGCAGCGGCCATGCGGCGGCCTCCAGACGCGCTGGGGATGGCAGCAGCCCCTCGAAGACCCACTTCTTGATGGCCGGCTGGGGCAGCTTGTTGTCTATCTCCACCCGGGCGTCGATGACGATCTCGTGCGCCTCGACCCCGGAAGGACATACTGCCGCGCAGGCCCCACAATTGAGACAGCGATACATATGGTCGACGAAGTTGCGGCTCAGCTCCAGTTTTCCCTCGGCGGCCGCCCTTATCATGGCTACCCGCCCCCTGGGCGAGTTGGTCTCCGTGCCTGTCTCCCTGTATGTGGGGCAAACAGACAGACACAAGCCGCAACGTATGCAGTTCAGCACGTCGTCGTAGCTGGGAGCCCGCTTCGGTGCAAAGGCCTTATGCCCGTCTCTCTCTGCCATTCTCAACCTCGCCCTCAGTGTAAGGTCTTGGGACACGAATGCCTGATCCGATGAGCCTCGGGCCATCTGTGCTCAGGACCGTGGCCCCAAAACCCCTCCCATCGGCTCGTGGCTCTGGGTGAACTGGTCCAGGTACATCTTGCCGGGGTTCAGGATATTGTTGGGGTCCAGGGCCCTCTTTATGGCCACCATCGCCTTCATCCCGGCGTCCTTCATCTCAAGGGTCATGAACGGGGCTTTTGATAGCCCTATCCCGTGCTCGCCCGAGAGGGTGCCTCCCAGCTCCAGGGCAGCGTGGAAGATTTCGTCCACCGCCCTCTCCACTCGCTCCATCTCGTCGTGGTCCCTCTCGTCGCAGACGATGGTGGGATGGAGGTTGCCATCGCCGGCATGGCCGAAGGTTCCTATCAGCAGGCCGTGTCTCTCCGCGATCTGCTGCACCCGGCGGACCATGGCCGCCACCTGGCTGCGCGGGACCGTGGCGTCCTCCAGCACCATGGTGGGCTTGATCCGCGCGAGAGCTGGCAGGGCGGCCCTCCGGCCCGCTGCCAGCCTCAGGGAGTCCTCCGCGCTGCGCGAGACCTGTATCTCGGCGGCGTTGTGCTGCCGGCACACATCGACCACCTTGGCGGCGTCCTCCTCCACCACGGAGGCCGGGCCGTCCACCTCTATCAGGAGGATCGCCTCCATATCCTGGGGCAGTCCTGCATGGATGTACTGCTCCACGCAGCGGACCGTCACATTGTCCAGGAACTCGAGGGTGGGTGGGATTACTCGGTGGGCAATAATGCTGGAGACCGTCTCCGCCGCATCCCCGAGGGTTCGATAATATACCAGCATCGTCTTCTTCGTCTCGGGCTTGGGTATCAGCCGGACGAGGATCTTGGTGATCACGCCAAGAGTTCCCTCGGAGCCCACCATCAGTCTCGTCAGGTCATACCCGGTCACGTTCTTCACGGTCTTGCCGCCGGTGGTGATCACGTCTCCCGACGGCAGCACCACCTCCAGCCCCATCACGTAGTCCCGAGTCACGCCGTACTTCAGGCCGCGCAGCCCCCCGGCGTTCTCAGCCACGTTGCCTCCCATGGTGGACACGGTCATGCTTCCGGGGTCCGGAGGGTAGAAGAGGCCGATGGCCTCCACCGCCGCGTGGAGGTCGGAGGTAACCACCCCGGGCTCCACCAGCGCGGTGAGGTTCTCGGAGTCGATCTCCAGGATGCGGTTCAAGCGGTTCATCTGCATCACCAGCCCACCGGCGATCGGCACGCTGCCCCCGCTGAGGTTGGTGCCAGCCCCTCGGGGAACCACCTTGAACCCGGCTCGGTTGGCCAGCTGAAGTATCTTGGAGACCTCTTGAGTGCTCCCCGGCTTGGCCACGGCGTCCGGCCTGCCGCCGAGACGGGGGGTGGCGTCGAAGCCGTAGCATGCCAGGTCCTCCGGGGTGGTCAGGAGGTTCTCCTTACCCACGATCCCGGCCAGCTCCGATAGCGCGGACTGCTCGATCATCTTGTCCTCCCCAGGTGAAGAGAGGGGTCTCAGTGAGACGAGTGCGAATGAGAACAGAGGGTGGGAGACGATGGGCCCACGTGGCCCCGGAGGGTCAGAACCGATGCAACACTGCACCTCGCCCTTCTAGTCTCGGAGCCCCGAACACGGGCTCCCCATGGCCGAACGGAGGTCGACCTACGCAGAAAAGAGGTCCTGGAGCTCAGCGCCCCGTCGATCTCCTCAGCGCTGGCTCTCCAGGTGGTTCAGATCCCAGAGAAGGTCGTCCAGGTTCACCCCGTGCACGATCGCCCCGGCCTCCAGGTTCTCGAACTCGGCGGCGAGACAGACTATGCAGCCGAGCCCGTACCGCTCGAAGACGCGGACCGAGTCCGGATACCGTGAGACGATCTCCTGGATGGTCATGTCCTTGGTGATGGGCATGTCGACCCCTCTCCTACGCCCAATCGTGTGATGACGTGGATCCCAGGGGCAGGTCGTTGGCCGGCTCGTCGTCGACCTCCATCTGCCGCCCTTCTAGGGCAGCTACCCGCCGCTCCAGCTCGGCGACCTTGCGGTGCAGGCAGTGGATGGCCTCGGCCTCGGGGTCGGGGAGCTTCTCCACGGTGCCATTGGCAGGGTCGACGCGGGCCACTATGCGGCCGGGAACCCCTACCACAGTGCAGTTGGGGGGGACCGGCTTCACCACCACGGAGCCCGCCCCGATCCGCACGTTGTCACCAATAGTTATGGCGCCGATGATCTGGGCGCCGGTTCCCACCACCACGTTGTTGCCGAGGGTCGGATGCCGTTTGGTCTTGTGAGTGCTAGTACCGCCCAGGGTCACCCCCTGGTAGAGCATCACGTTGTCACCGATCTCGGCCGTCTCCCCGATGACTACTCCCATGCCGTGGTCGATGAAGAAGCCCTCCCCAATCTTGGCACCGGGGTGGATCTCGATGCCGGTCAGGAAACGACTGATGTGGGAAATGAGGCGAGGGAGTACGGGGACCTTCCAGTTGTAGAGGGTGTGGGCGAGGCGGTGGAACTGGCGCGCGTGAAATCCTGGATAGGCCAGCAGGATCTCGATGGTGCTGACAGCGGCCGGGTCTCGCGCGTATATAGTCTCTATGTCACGCTTGATGCTCTTGATCAATCGCAGCAGGCTACCCACGGTTTTCCTTTCCAGTGGCCACGGTATGGGTCGCAGCAGAAGGCTGCCGCCCGGCCAGGGCGATCCCCGCTCCCAGGTGGCGGCCGCACCCTGGCCGAGCGCGGGCAGGTGCGGAGCTAGTAGAACAGCTCCGCCAGCCTGAACAGCTCGATGTCCACGGTCTTGGTGCGGCCCACGGCGTCGGCGATCTTCACCGGAACGATCTTGTTCCCCTTGAGAGCCGGCATGTAGCCGAACCTGCCCTCCTTGATCAGCTCCACAGCGGCGACCCCAAAGCGCGTGCCGTTGACCCTGTCGGTCACTGATGGCGATCCGCCACGCTGCAGGTGGCCGAGAACGGTGACCCTGGTCTCGAAGCCCGTCTCCTTCTCGATCCTCTTCGCCAGCAGCTCTCCGACGCCCCTCTTGTCCAGCCGCACGTGACCGAAGGCGTCCACCTCCTGAACCGCCTCCTTGCTGACGAGGCCGGGCATCTCAACCCCCTCGGCCACCACGATGATGCTGAAGTCCTTGCCTGCCGCTCGGCGCCGCTCCAGATGGCGGCACACCCGCTCGATGTCAGTCGGGACCTCTGGGATGAGGATCAGGTCGGCGCCACCCGCTAGGCCGCCCTCGACGGCCACCCATCCGGCGTCCCTGCCCATCACCTCCACCACCAGAACCCGATGGTGGGCGCTGGCCGTGGTATGCAGCCTGTCCAGGGCCTCCATAACCACCTGCACTGCCGAGTCGAAGCCGATGCAGTAGTCGGTCTCCGAGAGATCGTTATCCATGGTCTTCGGGACGCCGACTACCTTCACACCGCGATCGAAGAGCCCCTTGGCCACGCTGAGGGTGTCGTCGCCCCCGATCGCCACCAGGGCGTCGATCTCGTACCGTTGCAGGTTGGCGACCACCTGATCCATGTGCTCCTGCTTCTTCAGAGGGTTCGTCCGCGACGTCCCGAGGATGGTCCCCCCCAGGTGCAATATGCCCGATACGCTCTTTCGGGTCAGCTCCTCGATCTGGCCATCCCCCAGGAGTCCAGCCCAGCCGTTCTTCACACCCAGCACTGTCCAGTCCTGGGCGAAGGAGGCCCTAGCGACGGCGCGTATGGCGGCGTTCAGCCCGGGGCAATCACCGCCGCCCGTGAGAACAGCAACTCTCAAGGTTCCTCTTCCTCCTAGGCTACAATCCGGAAGCCTTGGTCAGGCTTCGACATTATCTGACGATATTATACCCACTTTGCTCACAAATGGGCGAGATCCGGCCCGGGGCGGCACCCGGCCGGCAATCGGCTCAGGCTCTGATGGACAGAGGGAGTCAGCCGAATACCCCTATCTCCCGGAAGCGGCGCCATCTATCCTCGAGGAGCCTCTCCGTCTGCATGGCCCGGCCGGCCCCGTAGGAAGTCCTCAGCTCCCTCAGTCTTCGAACAATGGCCGACCTGAGAAGGGTTGCCGCGCCTGCGTGGTCCAGATGGGCTCCACCGGGCGGCTCCGGCACCACCTCGTCGATGATCCCGAACTCCAGCAGGTCCTGAGCGGTTATCCTCATGGCCTCGGCTGCCTTCGGGGCCTGGGTGGCGTCCCTCCACAGTATGGTGGCGCAGCCCTCGGGTGATGCCACCGAGTAGATGGCGTTCTCCATCATCAGTATTCGGTCGGCCACTCCTATCGCCAGGGCGCCACCGCTTCCCCCCTCGCCGATCACCACCGAGATGGTGGGCACCCTCAGTCGGGACATCTCCAGCAGGTTGGTGGCGATGGCCTGAGCCTGTCCCCTCTCCTCCGACTGGATCCCTGGGTCGGCGGCTGGGGTGTCTATGAGGGTAATGATCGGCATGCCGAAGCGCTCGGCCTGCTTCATCAGCCGCAGCGCCTTGCGGTAGCCCTCCGGCCTGGGCATTCCGAAGTGGCGCAGCACATTCTCCTTGGTGTTTCGGCCCTTCTGGTGGCCGATCACCATCACCGTCTCATCATCCAGCCGAGCCGGTCCGCCCACGATCGCCTGGTCGTCGCCGAACAGCCGATCCCCTCGGAGCTCGACGAAGTCCGAGAAGGCGAGCCTCAGGTAGTCCATGGTGTGGGGCCGCTCGGCATGTCTCGCCAGCATTAGCCGCTCCCACGCAGACAGCGGCTGCCGTTCCCTCGAGGAGACGATCTCCGGCTTCGAGGGCTCCTTCCCGTTGTGGGCCGGTCCCCAGCCCTGGTGGAGACTAGCTTCCATATCCAGCAACACCCGTGTACAGGCGCAGCAGCTTTGCTATGGTGGCCTTCAGCTCGCGCCTGTGTACTACCATGTCTATCATCCCGTGCTCCAGTACGAACTCGGCCGTCTGGAACCCAGGGGGCAGCTTCTGCTTGGTGATCTGCTCTATCAGCCTTGGTCCAGCGAACCCCACGAAGGCGCCCGGTTCGGCGATGGTGACGTCCCCGAGGCTGGCAAAGCTGGCTGTCACCCCTCCCGAGGTGGGGTCGGTGAGCACGGAGATGAAGGGCACCGAAGACCGCTCCAAGCGCGCTACAGCGGAGGCGGTCTTCGCCATCTGCATCAGCGAGAATATCCCCTCCTGCATCCTCGCCCCGCCGGAGCAGCTGGCGATGACAACCGGCTCCCCCGTGGCCAGGGCCCTTTCCATGGTGCGGGCGACCTTCTCGCCGACCACCGAGCCCATGCTGGCACCGATGAAGGAAAAGTCGGCGGCCGCGATCTGCACCGGGATGCCATCTAGCCGGCCTCTGCCCGCGACGATGGCCTCGGTGAGGGATGTCCTGGCCTGTGTCTCAGCGATCTTGTCGCGGTATGCCTGGCCCATGCTGACGAAACCCAGTGGGTCTCCCGGCTGCAGATCGGCGTCCTCCTCCACAAAGCTCCCAGGATCGGTCAGCAGGTGTATCCGCTCCAAGGCCGAGAGGCGGAAATGAAAGTCGCACTTGGGGCAGACCTTGAGATTTCTCTCGAACTCCTTGACGTAGAGGAGCTCTCCGCACCGGGTGCAGCGAACCCACAGGTTCTCCGGGATCTCGCGGGGAACCGTCTCAGCGGGTATGGTGAAGTACTTAGAACTCTTTCGGAACAGATTCCTCACCTATCCAGACCAGCCTAGGAGATGAAACTGGTGGGGAAGCGGCCTGCCGCCCCTCGGTTCTGCCGGGTCAACAGCTCTCTTCTGGACCCGAATGGGCACCATGGTCCGGAGCGGAGTCGGCCAGTGCCTGCCTGGCAGTGGTCAGGGCCTCCGCCGGCACCAAGACGCGGACCGGTGTGGACGCAACACCGAGAAAGGACATGGTATCCTGAGGCGCCAGCATGGAAGGGATGGACGCCTCCTGCAGGATCTGCTGCCAGACCTCGGCCAACAGCTGGTCGGGCGCGGTCGCCACGCAGACCCAGGCTGCGCCATCGCCATCGTGTCCGGCCAGCCGGCCCCAGGCTGCATCCCTCTCTCTGTTCAAGGCGCCACCGATCCGAAAGACGTGCGGCTCGTGGCCGAAGGGTCCAACTACCTTCCGACCCGGGGGTAAGTCTAGCATAGAGGATAGGGAGGGGCAACGGAACGACAAAGCGAGGAGAGAGACGGAGGGCCCGATGTCAGCGAAGCAAACGGTCCACGATGCCGAGAAGGGTGTCCAGGTCGAAGGGTTTCTGCAGCCACCCCTCGGCGTCCAGCTGGCGCGCCAGCGAGCGAGTGTTGTCGAAGGCGCTCATCACCACAACAGGGGGCCTCGGCGGGGGCTTCAACCTCATCTGCTCCAGGAATCCGCTGCCATCCAGCACCGGCATGGAGAGGTCCAGCAGGATGAGCCCTGGCTGCTCCGAATCCATCACCTCCAGCGCCTCGCGGCCATCGGATGCTGTGAGCACGGCGTAGCCGCCGGCCTCCAGCACGGTCTTCAGGAAATCCAGGATGAAGGGGTCGTCATCCACGACCAGTATAGGCTTGTCGCTCTTCACTTCGCCATCCTTTTCTGCCATCATCGGGAGCGACGGTTGTGGTGTCCTCGCAACTAATAATCGGCAACAGGGGCTAAGGACATTAGCCCCGAAGATGACGGCTCATAGGTGGAGCGAGTACGGCGACAAAATGAATTTGGTATGTAGGGCGGGGCCTTGTGCCCCGCCGCCGGGTCCACCCCGTGCGCCGGGCGGCGGGGGATAAACCCCCGCCCGACATGT
>Ga0315298_1003430_pt1 | contig 25269 bp, 32 predicted proteins | sample WHS_1_MG_FD_203077 | JGI IMG/M metagenome (GOLD analysis project Ga0315298, IMG submission 203077) | Extremophilic microbial mat communities from Washburn Hot Springs, YNP, Wyoming, USA - WHS_1_MG | ecosystem: Environmental > Aquatic > Thermal springs > Hot (42-90C) | place: USA: Wyoming... | reverse complement strand
CAAATCCAATGAGTTCGAACGGTCTGAACAGGCCGTAGTAATTCTGCCAGTAGACAAGGATATGGTTATCCGAAGGTAGAAGCTGTTGACGGATACGAGGGAGGGTCTTTTGGTTTAGCTCCTTACGCCCTTGCCTCAGCAGATAGATCTGAAGGAGGTTATAGGCCAGCATGATAAAGATGACCTGGTTGACGACCATCGAGAAGGCGCGAGAGGTAAAATGGGTCAGGTCGCTAAAACATTTGAGTTGGCGATACCGCTCCTCGGTGGAGGGACGTAGGGCATACTCCTGCCGGGTCTGCCTTGGATCCTGGACCTCTTGGGTGTCGATTAAGAACCAAATCTCCTTGTGGCCATCGGCATAGAGTTCCCGGTTCGCCACCACACTCAGCGGTACCGTGCAGGAAGACCAACTCCGAAACCCACCGATGCTCGCGGCTTCTGTCTTTACCAGGATCTTCTCAGGCGGTGGCTGTTGCTCCTTGAGCTGTCGGAGCTTCTTTTGGCGCCTTTTCTCCCGCTTGAGGATGACTTCGGGCTTCGGACCGCTGGGTTCCTTCACCTCCTCTTCCCGCTTCTTACATTCCACCCAATCCACTTCCGACTCCTGGAACAACGCCAGAGCATCCACATACAGATCCATGTTACGTCGAAGGGGGATCAGAATATCGATGCCGTATTTCTTCTTGCAAAGAGAGATGGCCGCGCCATCGAGAAAACCACGGTCCAAAAGGAGCCGCTTGATCACCCCGGGGCCCACTCTCTCCACGAATTGTTTGACCAACCCATAAAGCACAGGACATTCATGATCCTTACCCGAAATTACCTCCACCGCCACAAAAAGAAAGAAGTCCCGCCTGCGGTTCGTGTGCAACAACGTCACCATCTTATAACACCGCCGCCACTGACAACGACTCTTTTGCACCTCAGTCATCTTCTTGTACTGCTCAAGGCTAATCGGGTGGTTATCCTCGTCGAAGAGGAGCTTCACGGAACCTTCATATCTGGGGTTATCCGGAACAAAAAGGTACGAGCCATCGCCAATAAAGAGGCCCTCTTTGTCAAAAGCACGGTGCTTCCGAAAAACCTCCACCACGTCCCGATTGAACCAACCCATGAGGGCTCCCGCCTCGGTATCCTTCGCCACCTTGCGTAAATAGTCCGGATCACAGGGAGTCTCCCGGTCGTAGTGGTTCTTCCGATTAAACCCCTCACAGAAAACCGTCGTCTCACCCGTCTCCGGATGAACGACCTTGCGACCCGCCTGGGGCCCAAAAGCCTGCAGCATCCCCCCACAACGAACCACCATGGGAAACGCATCAAAAGCATGTACCCCGTGAAGCCGCATGGAAAGATTGCTGGCTACATAAAACCACAAAGGCACTTCCTCCTTTTTCCGGGGCGTAGGGTAAGTCCCTGCCAGCTCCTCGAGAAAGGTCCGGGCCTTGATAAACCGAAAAAAATCGGCCTCGAACACTTCGCTGGCCGCCTCGATATAGTCAAACTCCCCACTCCGAAGCGCCTCTAAAACGAGAGGCTTGTTCTCCTCGAAGATGACTAGGTCCATCCCTATCCCCCCTTGGAAGACCGCTTCTGGCCAGAAGAAGGAAGCTCCTCCCGGCGCATCGCCTCCATCTGATCCATCACCTTCAGCATCTTCCGATGAATTTCTCCCAGTCGAGCCCGCACCCGCCGGAGCTCCTGATAACGTCGCACCTTCGCTTGAACCTCAACGAAAAATCCATGGGGGATGACCCGTAATCTCGTCCTGCCTCCTTCGCTGGCGCTTACCACCATGCGCGCATGGAGCTCCCCCCGAGCACATTTACACCCCGGCTTTCCACACCTGCGCCTCAGCTCATAGACCGTCCCTTTGATCACCGGCCGATCGGAGAAGAAAGGTCGGATGAGCCCCTTGACCTCGCTGGCCAGATGAAGAAGCGCCTGCCGAAGCCGACTGAACTTCTCTCGGTCGGCTTTTTTCTGTATACCCACAAATAAATAACATACAGATTCTAAGCCAAAAGTCAAGGAAAAAATGAATCCCCTCAAATATTTTTTCCCGGGGAATTAGAGAAAAATCCCCCTGTCGCTCCAATAGCGATCTATAGCGGGTTACGAGAAATCACCTGATTCTGTCCCGGTGGGATTCACTACTGTCTGAATCGCAGTCAATAAGAAAAACAAAATTTCCTAACCCCGCTTAAGTGAGGCATTACAAATTTCCGTACCCTCGAGACTAGCCTGTAATATAACCTTAAAAGCAATGCCCAATAATTATCAATCAAAACTTTTTCCCAAGGTAAATCTTCCCTCCCAAGCCGCAATCTTCATATTTATCTTCTTGAATTTTAGCTTCTCCATAATAGCCTTTGATGAGAAAAAGTGCATACTTTGTTCCCAGCACATTCTTTTTCCTTCCCCTAAAATACCCTCTTGGCTTTCCCTATTTTCTTTCATTATGCCCCTGTCTCTGAACACCAAAAAAGCGACTTCATTTTATAGTCCAAAGAGAAAAAATAAAAGGCGTGTTCCTAAAGCCAAAATTATAGCTATAAAAAAAGTAAAAAGGATAGCCAGCAAGGTTCCTTTTTTACCAATTTCCCTGTTCAGGGCCACTATCGTGGCTAAACAAGGAATATAAAAGGTTACGAATACAGTAAAAACCATAATTTGGGCTTTGGTCATCACCGTAAGAATTTGTTGCGTTCCTAAAGACTGCATCAACATGATCATAGCAAGTTCCTTTCTTAAGAGACCAAAAATAAGAGTCATCCCCGTAGAAGCAGGAAGACCAAGAAGATGAGTCAGGGGGGAAAAGAACCAATTGATTGATTTTTCGAGCCCACCATATTCCATCAAAGCTAAGAGGGTACTTCCCCCAATAAGAATTGGCCAAGCGATGATGATAAATTCACGAATTCGGAACCATGATTTTTTTAAGACATTCTCTAAAGAAGGAATCCGGTATGCTGGAATTTCTAAGATTAAACCCAGGCTGGTTTCAGGATAAATCTTAGAGAGGACTTTACCCGTAAGAGCTATAATCAGAATATTGAGAACAAAAATGGCCAAAGCAGCATTAGGGCTAATGAAATAGGCAACAAGGCCAAAAATGATCGTAATCCGCGCTGCGCAAGGCACTATGGTAGCCAGAATAGAAACCATAAATCTATGCTCAGGAAATTCGAGGATGCGCGTGGCCATTACCGCGGGCACACTGCATCCATACCCTAAAATTAAGGGAATAATAGATTTCCCATGAAGACCTATCCGGTGCATAAAAACATCCATGAGGAAGGCCACTCGGGGTAAATAACCAATATCTTCCAAAAAAGAAAGGCCAACCAGGAAAGGAACAAGGTAAGGTAAAACAATGGCTATCCCTCCGGCAATTCCCTGAAGTCCTCCGCGGCATATATGAAAAAACAAATTCTCATTAATAAAAAGATTCCGCGATTCCTCGATCCATCTTTCAAAGATATGCATCATGGGCTCTTCGATATACCCGCCGATACCGAAGATAAGATTAAAAAAGCCATAGAAAAATAAGATTAAAAAAATATAGCTAAAATGTTTATGCATGAGGATATTGTCAATAATTATGCTGATATCTTTTTGGGGCGGATGAATAATCACAGATACTTTTTCAAATAAATACATCGCCAGAGCATGGCGCTCAGAAGAAATAACTTGATCGGAAGGAACTCCATGAACCTGAGCCAATTTATTTTGAAAAGATCTAAGGAGAGAAGTATCCTTAAAGCTTTTTCCAATCTTCTTTAAAATAAAAGGATCGTCTTCTAAAAGCTTGATCGCCAAAAATCGCGCCGGGACTTCTTTGCTTATCAGCGATCGTTCTTCAAGGGAAGAAATCATTTGCTCAATAATTTCTTCCACATCTTTGCTAAATTTTATGATTTTGCCTTTTCTCTTATTTTCATAAACTCTTATTACTTCTTTAAAAAGTTCCTTTAAACCTTTTCCCTTAACAGCTATAGCAGGGATAACTGGAATGCCCAGCAGCTCAGCAAGTCTTTTAAAGTCAATCTGGATTCCTTTTCTCTGGGCGTCGTCCATCATATTTAAGCAAAGCACCATGGGGACTTCCAACTCCAGCAGCTGTAAAGTGAGCTCAAGACTCCGGCAGAGGAGAGAGGCATCTACTACATTTATGATTACGTCCACTTCTCCAGACAGGAGATGCTCCCGAGTTTCCAACTCGGCAAGGTCTTCTGAACTTAAGGAATAAGTTCCTGGAAGGTCAATGCATTCGCAATCATACTCATTTATGCGGATCTTCGTTAGGGTATATTTTACGGTTGTACCTGGAAAGTTGGCAGTGATTGCTTTATATCCCGCTATATGATTGAAGATGGTGCTTTTCCCGCAATTAGGCTGGCCGGCCAGGGCAATCTTCATTCAATTTCCTCAACTATAATGCGGGAGGCGATATTCCTTCCCACAGCCACCTGGAAACCATGAACCTCAATTAGTACTGGTCCAGCAAAAGCTCCATATCTTAATATCGTGACAATATCTCCGGGGTGAATGCCCATATGGCCCAAGCGTCTCCTCACTCCCCATCCGGCTTGCACATCAATTATCCGCACCTTTTTATTTTCGGCGACCTGATCTAAATAAACAAACATTTTTCCCTTTAGTATACGGTCAAAATCTATTCCCTTTTTTTCGACACTCCTCACACAATCCAAATCCTTCCATTCGGTCCTGGACGATCTCAAATTTATGTTTTTTAGCTTTTTCCATCAGAATGTTCTTAATCTCTCCATTTTTGATTTCGATCACTTTTCCACATGAAGAACAAATCAAATGCCCGTGCCTAATTCCTTTATCCTTTAACTCATAACATACCAATCCTTTGCCAAAATCTCTTTCTATAATAATTCCCAATTTTTTCATCAATTTCAAAGTTCTATATACTGTTGCCCAACTAATCCGTGGGGAAATCATTTTAGACTGATAGTAAACCGCATCCAGTGAAGGGTGGTGACCTTCTAAAGCACGAAAGGCAGACCAGACTATTTCTCTCTGACGCGTATACTTATATCCTCGCTGATGGAGAAATTGCTTTAATCTGACGATTTTACAAATACCCCCTTTCAGAAGATTGGCGGCGGGTATTATTGGTCCCTCCAATTGGTATTATTAGGATTAGATTTAGGGAGAATGGTTTAACAATTCAATTTGGTCTCCATTTTTTATAAGACCACTTTGAATAACCCGGGCAAAAATACCATGGCGGGGAAGGAGAGAATAACCTTTGTAGTTGTAAGAATGCACCAGGTTTGCTTCTTTTCCAATCATTTCTACTTTTAATAATACTCGGCCGATTTTTAGGATTTTTCCGGGGGTTAAAAGTTTTGAATCAATACCAGCTATCAAGAGATTTTCGGCGAAAGCCCCGGGCGGAAAGGAGAGGCCAGTCTGGCGGGAAAGTTCTTTAACTATTTCTTGGTCTAAGATACTTACTTGTTTTTTAGTACCGGCGTGAGCATCACCAACCAGGCCGAAATTCTCTTCAAAAAAACCTGAGCCCACATCTTCTTTAGGTTTCCCTTTTTTCTTCCCCCGGCAGACGGCAATAACTTTTCCTCTCAAAATCCTTTCCTCAAAAGACGCGTATAGTATGTGCTCGCTGTATAGAGGGCAGCACAGGGATTATGGGCTAATACCCGGTCTTTAGCTACGAGCACGGTACAAAACGCCCGGGCATACTTCATAAAAAGAGAATCATGGCCTACACAGAGACCCAACATTATATTAAAATCCGTTTTCTCCTCATTGAGGACCATGGCCTGAGCGATAGGGCTACACATAGATTCAAACTCGCCGATGCGTATTTTATCTTCATCCCCCACTCCAATAGTTTCTTTGGGAGTACCCCCGGCTTTGCAGGCTACGGAAATAACCTCAAATCCCTGAGCCTCTAAAATCCTATTTAGCGCTAAGGCTTCCCGATGCAAGCCGGAGCAAAAAGCCACACCTAATCTTTGATAGCCCATCCTTTTCGCGAATTCACAAATTTCTTGCACGCGGGGCTTGGTAGGTTGTAAGACATACGGTTTTTCATGCCGGTTGGCATAGCATGCCGCTTCCTGAATAGAAGCTTCCCGGGCAAATTGCCCAATGGAGGGCTGAGCATACTCCAAATTGGCCTGGCTGATTATTTCTTTGTAATGCAGAGTGGGGCAGAAATCTGGGCCTTGGCCTTTAGGTGAATGACATATTTTATCTCTTAACGGAATAGAACATTTGGCACACTGGGGTTTGGTTGCTTCCATTAAAGCTCCTTCTTATAACCATGATTAAGGAAAGGCTAATTGCCTCGAGTAAATCAAGGACGATATCAAAACCTTATCTGCAAATATTTTAATCTCGGTGACAACTAGTTCCTGCTGAGCAGGGAGGTTTAGCGCAGCGCTCTTCCCGACCGCAACAGGTCGAACCTTTAGGCCGGGGATTTTTAACCAGGTGGGAGATCGACAAAACTCTTTCCAGACTATTTCCTCCACAATGCTTGCAAGCTAATGAGTCTCGACGACTTCCCACCCCTTCCCAGATCTCTGAGATGCTGCCGCAGGATAGGCAACGATATTCATAGATGGGCATCCTCAAACCTCCGCATCAATTTTTTATTTTCTAACCAGCGCTGTTCCGCAATTGGGACAAGTTGTTTGGGCACAAGGAACCCCGGCTTGATGAGGAACCGTAGTTCCACATTTCGGGCACAGGCATTCTCCACCAGGGCCAGCTCCCGCTCTAGTGCCGCCCATTCTTCCTGCTTCGCGACCTGCTCCGCTGCCGCTTCCTCTACCCATTCTTCTTCCCGTTCCTGGGCCACTTCCCCAAGGGGGGCCAGTTCCATCTTTTTTAGGCATATTATTCTCCTTTCTTTAATTAAGGAAGGCGCAAAGCGTGAGGCGTAAGAGGAAAATATCTTATTTTTCCCCCTCAAGCTTCTCTAAGCGCTCGGTAATTTTGTTTAGCTGCTCTTTTAACTGCCTTGCTGTTTCTTTTAGATTCTTTATTTCTTCGCTGGGGAGTTCGGGAACACTTGGAACCGCGGAGGGAGGAGACGGCGCCGTCTTTCTTCCTCCTCTTCCCATACCCATCCCGAAATGAGCTCCCACAGTCGGTCCCTGGGCGAGAGAAGCAAGCTCTCCTTTCTTATATTTTTCCAAAACTTCTTTTACTTGGCCAGTTACTCCCGTAACTATTTTTACCCCCCCAGCCTGGAGGGTGGTGAAGGCATTGGGACCTACTTGCCCAGTGATCAAAGCCTCCACCCCTCGGTTAATTACGAGCTGGGCTGATTGGATCCCTGCTCCTCCAGCAGCTCCTAAGTTAGGATTTTCCACAGCCTCAAATTTCATCGATTCAGGATCCACAAAGATAAAATATTGACAGCGCCCGAAGCGGGGATCCATCTCCGCATTTAGATTAGGGGCCGTGGAGGTGATGCATACCTTCATGCCGCACCTCCCTCAGACTTCTCTTTCTCCAACTCTTTTATTCGGGCATCGATAGCTTCTAACTCTTCCCGAATCATATTGGCCTGGTCTTTGAGGAAACGAATTTCTTCCTCCCGGGAATAAGGACTCCCGTAAAAGGGCCCCCCTCCAGGAGGATAAATTCCTGGAGCATAGCCGGGAGCTGGCCAGCCATAAGCACCATAAGCCCAGCACCGCGGAAGCCCTCCCCGGCCTATTCCTACGTAAGGCCAAGGCGGAGAATAGCCCCGGAAACCAAATCCCATTCCTCGGCCAAAGCCCAGGCCTCTTCCAAAACCTCTTCCGTAATACATTTTTTCACCTCCTTTCTTTTACCACCACCATCTTCTTAGGCCTCTACCAGGGCCTCTTAAATAATAGGGAAAAGCTCTAAAACCTGCAAAATAAGGACTCATAAACCCCGTACCCATTCCATATGGGATCCCGCGCCAGCCCCATGGCTGAAAAGCAGGATATCTCCACCTGGGTAGCCAAGCTCCATAAAAATATGGATTACACCACCCTCTTCCTCCACCTGTCATGGGCCCCATACCCATAGGCCCAGTACCATCTAATGCGGGCATTTCTAACACCTCCTTCTTAAATAATTACGTTTTAGCACGTAGCTTAACGTAGCTAAAAATTAGCCAAACTTTTCCACTTCCCTTTTGCTAACCGTGTTTCTCCTTTATTAAGGAAGCTCCCTTTTCATTTTGGCTGCAAGTCTAATCTTTTTTTGATCCATCCGAATTAACAAATTTTTCAATCCGCTCCGTAATTTCACCAAAAGCTTTGGCCGCTGGGGAATTAGGATGCACAGCTACGAATGGCTTGCCTTGGTCGCAATTCTGGACTATCTCTGGATCAAGGGGAATACGCCCTAAAAAGGGGACTTTAAGCTCCCGAGCAGCTTTTTCGCCACCGCCCACCTTAAAGAGATTTATTTCTTTTCCACAATGAGGACAAAGAAAACCACTCATATTCTCCACAATTCCTACCACGGGAACATGCACCATTTGACTGAAAATTACCGCCTTACGGGAATCCAAAAGGGCCACTTCTTGGGGAGTAGTCACAATAATTGATCCATCTACTTGACCAATTAGATGCGCTATAGAAAGAGGTTCATCTCCCGTTCCTGGAGGCAAATCGACAATTAGATAATCAAGTTCTCCCCACTCCACTTCCCCTAAAAATTGTTGAAAGACTCCATGCTTCAAGGGGCCTCGCCAAACCACGGGCGAATCAGCATTAGGTAGAAGAAAAGCCATAGAAAGAACTTTGAGGTTTGGGTATAGAGGTACAGGAAGCATCCCTTGATCAGTACCGATTAATCTGGCTTGATCAAGTCCTAACATTTTAGGAATATTGGGGCCGTGCACATCCGCATCCAAAATACCCACTTCATACCCCTTGCGAGCAAAACTCACCGCCAGATTAGCGGCCACCGTACTTTTCCCTACCCCTCCTTTGCCACTCATCACCATAAGCTTATGTTCAATATGGCTTAGCTTCTCTTTAAGCATTCTTTCGCGGTGCGCCTGTTTTTCTTCATCGGAACATTTCTCAGCCTCATGGCAGGACTGGCATTCTTGTTTTAAATCACATTTCTTTTTCTCACTCATTATTTCTCCTTCTCATCCTTTCCTTTTCTTTACTTAAATGACCTCCGGTAATTTTTCTTTGGGTAAGCTTAAGGCACTTTCAAAGAAATTCCACATTTTTCCTATCTCCTCCCTAATTGCCCCCTGGGCATATTCCACCACGGTTAAGCCCTTAATCATTGCTTTGGTTACCGAAGGATCGAAGGGAATTTCGCTAATTACTGGTAAGCCCCGCTCTTGGCAAAAATCTCTTATTTTTTGGGTATTATCGTGATTAATATCGGCTTTATTAACACACACCCAAGCAGGGATGTTAAAATGTCCGCAGAGATTCAAAATTCTTTCCAGGTCGTGAATTCCCGAAAGGGAAGGTTCGGTAACTACTAAAGCCGCGTCTACTCCGCCTAAAGAAGCAATTACGGGACAGCCGATTCCCGGAGGTCCGTCAATTAACACCAAGGCATAATTTTGTTCTTGGGCAATCTTCACCGCCTCTTTCCTTACCAAAGTAACTAATTTCCCCGAATTCTCTTGAGCTACCCCAAGTTTTGCATGAACCATTGGCCCAAAGCGAGTTTGGGAAATAAACCATTCCCCACTTTGTACATCGGTAAGATTTATGGCCGCCCGCGGACAAATGAAATAGCAAACACCACACCCTTCACAAGCTAGGGGATCAACCTGCAGATTGGCGATGGCTCCGAAGCGACACGCCTGGACACACTTTTGGCAACCATCGCATTTCTGGAGATCGATAACTGCTTTTTTGCCCCCCATAAATTTTTCCTGGGCTTGAATTTGGGGATGCAAGAGAAGATGCAAATCTGCGGCATCCACATCGGCATCAACGAGCACTGCCCGCTTAGCTAAAGCGGCCAAAGCAGCCATAATAGTCGTTTTTCCTGTCCCTCCTTTGCCGCTTATAACCGTAAGTTGTTTCATCGTTGGTCGCCCTCACAACTACCGTCACAAGTGTGGGGTTGAAAAATAAAATTTAGCTGAGCTTTCATTTCTTCGTATTCTTCTTCATCTTTCACCAATCCTTGGCGAATAAGATACTTTTTAAAAAGGTAATCAGTTATTGCTTGCTGTAAGGCTTGCAGGCCAAGGAGCGAACAATGCTGTTTGCGGCGAGGTAAACCTCCTAAAGCGGTGATAATGTCATCATCAGTAAGCGAAAGAGCTTCTTGAATAGTCTTACCTATGGTCAACTCCGTCATGACGCTGGAAGTGGCTATTGCTCCCGCACATCCATGAACCAGAAACTTTACCTCCACCAGCCTATCTTCTTTTTCATCTACCCGAATAGTCACTTCGATATAATCTCCGCAGCTTGGGTCGCCAAAAGCTCCTCTCCCGCTTGGTTTTTCTATTTGCCCCACATTGCGGGGGTGCTGAAAATGATCCAGAGCCTTAGGAGAATATACAATTGGTTCGTAAAAGTTAACTTCTTCGTGGCTAGGCAATTTTTCCTCTTCCTTTGTCTTATAAAGCTCTTTCCAATCCATAAAAGCCCCTTTTACCCAAAACCTTTTCTATTTGCCTGAAAAGATTTAAAAACAAATTTCTGTAGGCAGGCAATTCGGCGATAACAATTCCTCCCCGCGAGTAAATTTCCGCAATCCGCTGATCAAAAGGAAGACTTCCCATAATAGGAATTTCCCTTTGCCGACAGTAAGCCCGAATTAACCCTTCTCCTATTCCTTCCCGATTAATAAAAACACCATAAGGCACCCTTAAGACTTTCACCATTTCCACCGCTAATTCTAAATCATTAAGCCCAAAAGGAGTGTCTTCGGTGACTAATAGACAAAAATCACTTCCCCGCACTCCTTCAATTACCGGGCAGGAAGTTCCCGGAGAGCAATCGATGATTACCGTCTTTCCTTTATTAAGCAACTCTTTTTCCTTTCTGATAATAGGCGTGGCCATTGGCTCTCCAATATTTAAAACTCCCTGGATAAAGGAAAGACCGTCAAATTCCCCTTCTTGAACATAACCAATTTCCCGCGGATTTTCGCTAATAGCCTGCACCGGGCAGAGCAGAGTACATCCGCCACAACCATGGCAGATTTCTGGAAAAATCAGAACTTGATCCTTGATCACGGCGATAGCGTTGTACTGGCAAACTTCCGCACACTTACCACAATAAGTACATTTTTCCCTATCCACTTGGGGTATAGGGATATAAACCGCTATTTTTCTTTTCTCCCGGAAGGGCAGAAATAAATGAAGATTAGGTTCTTCTACATCGGCATCTACCAGTTGCCCATCTTTTAGCGCAAGGGCCAAATTTAAAGCCACTGTCGTTTTGCCTGTTCCGCCTTTTCCACTTGCAATTGAAATGATCATGGAGAAACCTCTATATTATAAGGGCCGCGTGCCATCTTTAGGTATTAGACCTCTACGCCGGGGGGTTATTCATGCCGGCAGCTTTCCGGATGATCATGGTGACAAGCTCCGGCGCCCCGCAATTCTCCGCGTAAGTAAGCTTGCAAGACATCTTTAATTTTGCCGAAAGCCCCAGTGACCGCTTCAATACCATAGCCATCAAAAAATTCGATAGCGCGCGGTCCCATGCCCCCAGCAATCATCACATCTGCTTTCTGCGAATGGATGAATTCCGGAACTTTTCCCGGAACATGGTTTCCAAAATAGGGATTATCCATAACCTGCCAATTTTTGACCACTCCGTTTTCCACTTCCAAAAAAGTATAGAAGGGACACCGGCCAAAGTGCATGCTTACCTGTCCTTCTAATCCTAATTTGTCCTCACTTGCAAAAGCAATGCGCATAAAGCCTCCTTTTACCTTAATTGCTTAATATTCGTAAAGATCATGATTCTTCATGGTCTCTGAAAAAATTCTGCTCCTCCAGAGTGCCCCAAAATGGCCTCTTCTTTGAGGAAATAATCAACCCATCTTTCCATAGATGGACGATATTTAAATTCTTCTGCGCCAATATGCCTGCGCCCATCGATGACGTCTCCGCCCACAACCAGGATAAATTATCATACCGGGCTGTAACTTCCCTTTTAAAAAAGTCTGGAGGGCTTTTTCCGCTTCTCCAGCAACCCAAGGGATAACCTCAATTTGCTGACTTTTCAATATTCTTTCTGAATTCCCATCTATTCCGCCGCAGATCAAAGTTTGCACTTGCAATTCTTTCATCTTCTCCACGCGCTGCCATATACTCCAAGTATTTATGGGCATTTCCGTCCGTTCCATTACCCGGCCATTTTCTAAAGTACAGATTAAAAGCGCCGGAGCAAAATCAAAGCGCGGCGAAACCCGGGCACCAAATATGGGAATGGCTATTTTCATCATATTACATATTGAGCAAAACCTATGCCATGAGGCCGGTTTTAAGAAATATCTAATTATATTAGTGGTTTATCCTCCCAAAGGGGGTTAAAAAAATAGCGCCTTTTTCTATTAGGATTTTCATCTATGAAATTATTAATTGAAATATATTACGATTATGAAATAATAAAAATTGGTACCTCCTTTTAGATTTGGTTCAATTACTAAGGAGGATTTAGCCTCATCTAAGGGATGATAAGAATTTAAAAAAGTCGCCTAATTAACAGGTCAAGGAAATGAGGAAAAATAATAAAGAAATTTTTCAACTACCCATTATTCTGGAAAGCATTGCTGACGGGGTCTTTACTATAGACCGAGAATGGCGCATAACTTCGTTTAATCGCGCAGCCGAGCGGATTACCGGTATTCCGCGCGAAAAAGCCATTGGTCAAAAATGCTTTGATGTATTTCATGCTAACATTTGCCAAACTTCTTGTGCCCTCAAGCAAACTCTGGAGACAGGAAAAGAAATCATAGACCTCCCTGTAGATATTCTTAATAGCCAAGGAGAGACGATCCCCATCAGTATAAGTACAGCCGTCTTGCGTAATCGGAAAGGGAAGGTAATCGGCGGTGTAGAAACTTTTCGCGATCTTTCCGCGCTGGAAACTCTGCGCCGGGAGCTTTTAAAGCAATATACGATAGGCGATATTGTGAGCAAGAATCCGCAGATGTTAAAGATTCTTTCTTTATTGCCCAGCATCGCCGAGAGCAATAGTACAGTTCTTATTCAAGGGCCCAGTGGCTCGGGAAAAGAACTATTGGCCCGCGCCATTCATTCTTTAAGCCCCCGTAAAAATGGCCCCTATATAGCCGTAAGCTGTGCGGCCCTTCCAGATACTCTTTTAGAGTCAGAACTTTTTGGTTATGTCAAAGGAGCCTTTACCGATGCGCGGCGGGACAAACCTGGGCGAGTGGCTCTGGCAGAGAAAGGTACATTGTTCCTGGATGAGATAGGAGATATTTCCCTTGCCTTACAGGTTAAATTATTGCGTTTTCTCCAGGAAAAGGAGTACGAGCCATTAGGGGCGGTCAAGCCGCAAAAGGCCGATGTCCGGATCATTGCTGCGACCAATAAGAATCTATCTCAATTGGTTGAGCAGGGTTTATTCCGGGAAGATTTATACTATCGCCTAAATGTGATAAAAATCGAACTTCCTCCTTTAAAAGAGCGGCGGGAAGATATTCCTTTATTAGTAGAACATTTTCTGAAACGCTTTAACTTAAAGATGAATAAGCGCATCATCTCTGTTTCCCCAGAGGTCATGGATTTATTTATGCGCTATGACTTTCCGGGCAATATTCGCGAGCTGGAGAATGCTCTCGAGCATGCCTTTGTCATATGTAATACATCTCAAATAAGATTAACAGATTTGCCTATGGAGTTAGTAAATTCTCCGCGTCTGCAATCTGTTTCCTTGGCTACCGGTAAAGATGCGCTACAAGCTGCCGAGTGGGAAGTAATCCAGAATGTCCTCCAGAAACATAAGGGCAGTCGGAAAAAAGCGGCGGCGGAATTAGGAATATCGGTGGTGACTTTGTGGCGGAAATTAAAGGCCTATGGTCATAGGGTCTAAAAGTTTCGCGGGATGTAATTCCATCATCCTTCTCTGTTGATCTCCAAGTAGTTCTAACCACTTTTACTCGACAGTAGTTTCGATCATTTCGCCCAGTTTGTCTTTTTTTATCTGAACCTCCGTAGCCATAACCTCTTTCATAAACTTTCGACCTTGACAGTCTGCTAAGCCATCAAACGACACACGATTCAGCCACCCGCGAAGCGCGCGGAGCGCGTCGGCTCCAACTGCTTGGTAGCCTGCACCCTTTGCTCTGGTTATCGTGTTTTCATCTTAATACACTCAGGAGAGCTAACAAACCAAACCCTGCGATTATTGCACCTGAAATTCTGTTGACCCATTGCCATCCGTGAGGGTTAAACTTTTCCCGAAATACACCAATACCACCGCTCAGAATGACCCACCATAGGGCCGAGCCAATGAAAACCCCTAAGATCAAAAGACCCGCTGACACATAGTTTCCCCTTGTGCTCGCCAAACCCAAACCAGCAAATATCGCCGCAAAGGAAATGATAGTCAGCGGGTTTGTTAGTGTCAGAAGAAACGTGGAGGCATAAGCACTAACGAGACCTTTTCCTTTGGTTAAGGCTGCTTGTTCTGCTGGTTTGGCAAAAAAGGTTTTGAGACCCAGATAGCAAAGAAACCCACCCCCGCCAAGCCTTAGCCATACTTGCTGACTAACCAAGAAGTTTGAGATGAAAGTCAGACCGAAACCAGCTATGCCACCATAGATTGCGTCGGCAGTGGCAGCGCCCAGACCAGAAACGAGACCAGAGGCGCGTCCATCAGCCAATGTGCGGTGTATGCACAACACGCCAATTGGCCCGACCGGTGCAGCGATCGAGAAGCCAATGACGAGGCCCTTAAAAAAGAAAAAGATGTCCATTTGTTTATCCTGAAGGATGAGTGACAAAATAACGAGTGCCTTAACGGCTATAATCAGCGGTGGCTGGAAGCCACCCGTTGGAGTGATTTGTTAGCCGATTTAATCTCCTATAAGTTCATAAAGCGCTTTTAAGATTTTTGGATGTAATGTTTTCCCTTTATGAAAGGGCAAGACAAACCTTTCTTTTCCCTTTTGATAAATTCTATGGCTGCCTCTACTTCGAATATACTGAAATCCATATTTGAACAGCATTTTTTCTGCTTCTTCGGCCATCAATCTCGGTATTTTAGGCAACACTAACCTCCAGAGAAGTGGTTAGTATTTCTTTACTTAAAAGTAAATCTTTTTCTTCAGGAGACAAAGTTTCTAAATAAAGCTGTATAGCTTCTTTGATATTTTCTAATACTTCATCTAAAGAATCCCCTTGACTATGGCAACCTTTCAATTCGGGACAAAATGCATAGTATCCATATTTATCCTTTTCAATTATTATACTAACTTTCATAATCTCTGCCTCCATTTAATATTTTATGGCCAACGTTATTCTATTTTTATCATATTTTGGCCATCTACAGAAACAGTGTCAATTAAAAAAAATGGAAAAGGAGGCAGGCCTTGAAATGGAAATCAAGGAGATTCGTCAATTTTGATAATTCCTTTTCCTTGACCATCTCCGCTCTCAACCGGGCCGTCAACTTGCTCACCGCACTATAATGAATGCCCCCAAATAGCCTCCCATCATTCAGAAAGATGTTATTTCTTTCGTTTTATCTATTGCTAATTTGGTTAAAGCGCCAGGATATTCTATCCCTATTGGTCTTCCCATGGATAGAGATATATCAAGAAGAAAAAATGCCAATTTTCAAGGCCTGAAACTAAAGATCATAAGCTTTGGGCAAAGGGAATATTTAATGAATTCAGATTTGAGGAATAAGACTTGGGTCTAAATTAAAGGAGTAAAATTTGGAGAGGAAAGGGCAATGATATAAACTCATTGATAAACATGAGCTAAGAGCAGACTTGACCCTTTCTCTCACGGGGTGGGGTACCGTGCAGGAGGGCAAGCGAAAGGGCAACAAATCCTGTGTTATCGATGACATTAGATTCATCTTCCTTTCTTCTTTGAGAAGCATGGGAAAAATACTGCAACACATCGTGGCAACGTGCGAAGGATGGGAGGCCATCTTCTTCTCTTATAAAGATGGAGAGCTTTTCCGTGAACCGATCGTTTGCTCGGCTTTCGCGGCCGAAAGGCCCCATGTGGAGAACGGCCCGGACGAAGAAAAATACTTTGAGGGGATGGTACTGGTCAATGACGGGACCAGGATCGGCGGGATTAACGAGACGCCTGATTACGTTGGGTTCCTGGACTATCTCCATACGAAACAGCCGAGGGAAAAAATAAAGGACCGAATGGATTATTTTAAAGACCCGGTGCAGCAATTGATGAAAATAAGAAAGTTAGGTCATCGTCCCGCCAAAAATATCCGAGGGGCAAAGAAGGCCGAAAAGAAGAGAAGTTGATAAATATCTCTTATACATTTTCTCATGTTTTTCTCCAAACTGATAGAGTATTTATGCAGTTCAGCGGGAGGATTACTGTTTTAACTCGATCGCTGGACCAGATCCTAATCATGCCTCTGAGCTACGCCCTTCTCTTACTATCACGGCCAACAGGAGCATTGATATGCAGGCGATTACTGCTCCTGTCCCAAACGCTACGCTTGCTCCAAAAGCGTTGTACAACAAACCAAATATAACGCTTGCAGGAAGTGCTCCCAATCCCACGGCAAGGTTGTACATGCCAAAGGCGCTTCCACGCACTTCGCTTTTGACAACATCCGCCACAAAAGCCTTTCCCGCTCCTTCGCTAAATGCATAGAATAGAGCGTATATAGCGAAGAGAACGAAGGTTGCAATGATCTGGCCACCTTCTGGTAACCTATCAAGAAGAGCAAAGGACAGATAGACGAAGGTGTAAATTCCCCAGCCGATGTTGATGACCCGTTTGCGACCGATACGGTCCGACAGTGCTCCGAAATGGGTTGAAAACGCAACTTTGATGACATGAAAGAAGGCCCACACTAAGGGCAAGAATAAAATATCAACCAGCTTCTTTTGCGACGACACGTCTCCGAAGCGACTTACCATATTACTGAGCAGCGGCACATTGGAAATCATGGAGTAGAGTGCTCCACTTTTGTGGATTGATTCCTCCACCCTGAAGAGCAGGAACGCATCTGACGAATTTCCAAGAGTAAAAAGCACGACAATGGATAGATATGCAAGGAAGTTTCTGTCAAACTCTCTCAGAGAGAATTTAAACGGCTTGCTCGCCGAAAGATGGTCTACCTTCTCTCTTGAGAAAAGTATAAGGGTCACCACGGCAAAGATGCCGGGTATAATCGATAGGAGGAAAGTCCAGCGGAGTGTCAGAAGGGTATCTTTCAGACCGAAACTGAGGACAAGGATCATGATGGTGAATAATGCGAGGAATGGCCCAACGACAGCGCCCGCATGATCCATTGCTCGGTGAAAACCGAATGCCTTGCCTCGTATACCATCGTCAACAGACGAAGCAATGAGCGCATCGCGCGGAGCGGTCCGGATCCCTTTTCCCACTCGATCCAGCATCCTGATAAAGACTATCTGCCATGCAGCGGAAACAATACCGATGAAGGGCCGAATCAAAGAAGAAATAGAGTAGCCGATGACGACCAAGAGCTTACGTTTTTTAAGTCTGTCTGAAATAATTCCACTAAACAATTTAAGCATGGCGGCAGTTGTCTCTGCCACGCCCTCAATTATGCCCAATATCACCGGACCAGAACTCAGCGCAGCAACAAATATAGGGACAAGGGGATAGATCATTTCGCTTGCGGCATCGGTAAATAAGCTCACAATACCAAGCACGGTAACATTGAGTGGTATTTTAGCTGTATGCGCATTGCCCTGAAGAACTGCTTTCGTACCCATTGTCACCTCTTCTTCTGCAAAAACGGATCTTCCCATTGAAGAATCTCTCTTATAAGCCAATCCGCGAAGAGTTTCACTTGGTAAAAAACTGGCAAGAGCTGGAGCTTCAATCAAAACCTTGGGCTTTGGCCTTTTTCCTATAAGCCTCAACTCCTGTGAGACAAATGGTCAGCCAGAAAAGTCCGGCTGCATAACCTGCAAGGACATCGCTGAGATAATGAACCTGAAGATATATTCTACTAAAACCTATTAAAAAAACGACAAACATGGCTGCGACCATCATGAATACACGCTGCCTCCAGGATCTTATACTACGGACAATAAAATAGGCAATCATTCCATAAAATATTACAGATATCACTGCATGACCACTTGGAAAACTCCATCCCACTGCCTTCATAAGCGTGGTCTCGGAAATAGGTCTTGCCCTGTGAATGACCATTTTCAGTATGAGAATCAAGACATTCCCGCCGAGCATTGCTGCAGCATAAGCAAGAAGATAGTCAATTCTTTTTTTGAACAACAGATAGACCACTACGGCAAGGCTCCCTATCGTTACAGCCTTCCAATTCCCAAGCTGTGTAAATACCATCATAATATTCGTAACGACTGGAGTCCTAAAATAAAGAACGTGGTTCAACACCCATTGGTCAACTAACACAAAGGGGTCACCCGTAAGGATATCCTCTGTTATTCCACCGAATATCCATGCAAAAACCACACTTATCGCAAGGCCCAACGTAAGATGAAGACCCAGGTAACCTGCCGGAGAGAGCCTCTCCTTCACAAACGCCACAGTTTTAGGGTGATGGTTTATAAACTCCTGAACACGGGGATTTAAAATAAAGGCCGTGTATTTATCCCTGAACCACCCGTAAATCTCCTGCTGTCTTTTGGCCAGCGTTTTATAGAGATAGCTGGACCCTGCAATGATCAAGAGTATAAAAAATGCGAAAAGACCCGTCCTCCCAGACCACTTTTCAATGAGCTGCCAACTCTGACCAAAGAAATATCCTAATAGTGTAAAGCTTATTGACCAGAGGACGCCTCCCGTAAAATTGTAGATAAGAAATCTTCTGTAAGGCATTCTGGACATACCCGCTGCAAAGGGCGCCATTGCCCGGAGAAAACCCACGAACCTACCGAAAAAGATCGTCTTCCCCCCGTGCTTCTGAAAGTAGGCATCCACTCTTTTCAAATGTTTTTCCTTAAGAAAAAGCAGTCTTTTGTGTCTTTCGAAATAACTCCTGCCGATTGCCTTACCAAGGCTGTATCCCATACTGTCTCCAAGGACGGCACCGAGACTAACCACCCAAAATAGGTCCCCAATGTCAAAGTATCCCTGTGATGCCAGAAAACCCGACAGGACAACTACGCTTTCCCCTGGCACAAGCAGTCCCATGAATGCAGAGCTTTCGAGAAAAGCCGCAACAAATACGATCAAATATCCCAACTGACCAACGAGGCTGATCAAATGAAGTAATGTTTCAATCATAAATGATCACCTTCGCCCGGTTGGACACACCACTTTGCCTTTCCAGGGTGACCAAAGAAAAGTTCCCCCCTCCTCCATATTCACTAGATAGATTCCAAATAAAAAGAGAGCAACTTAGGGAAAATAAGGAAAATTTAAGCCTGTGTGACATCCCCCTCACCTTTTAGATAAACAGTTACAATAGTTCCTTCACCCAGTTTGCTTTTTATCTCTATTCTCCCTCCATGTAGTTTCACAATTTCATCACAGATGCTCAGACCCAATCCGACACCACCGGCCTCTTTTGAACGGGATTTATCCACCCGATAAAAACGGTCAAACACCCTTTCTAAATCTTCTTCGGGTATGCCAATACCTGTATCCTTTATTTCCGTTACTAAAAAATCTTTCCCTTTCCTGAAGGCAATATCTATCCTTCCTTCGGGGACATTATATTTTATGGCATTGTCTATGATATTCACAAATAACTCTAATAATGCTTCACGGTCTCCCTGGACCGTATATTTCTCGCCTGTCAGGGTATTTATGATGATTCCTTTTTGTTCAGCAACAGGTCTCAGTAGTTTTACCGACTCATAGATGATTTTGCGCAGGTCTATATCTTCCATCTTAAGCTCAAATTTGTCAGTGCCCAAACGCGCCAGAGTAAGGAGCTTCTGGACTATTTCTGACATCAACTTTGAAGCTTCCAGTATGGCTGTTAGGACGTTCTTATATTCTTCCGCGGGCCTTTCCCTTCTCAATATGATCTCACTCTGGCTTAGAATGACTGACAAAGGAGTCCGGAGTTCATGGGAGGCATCAGAGATAAATTGTTTCTGACGATTAAATGACCTCTCCAGCCGGTCAAACGTACGGTTAAAGGAGGAGGTCAGGACTTTTAATTCCTCCGGAATATTTTCTGAGGTTACCCTTTCTGAGAGGTTTGATTCCGAAATCCTGTCTATGGCCTGTGAGATCTCTTTTACCGGGGTAAGTGCCTTTCTTGCAATTAAGAAACCACCTGATGCAGAAATAATCATGATACCAAGGACGGAAAGGGAAAGGACAATCCTGTAAGTCTTCAAGAGGTTCATTTGGTCACTTATGCCCTCGGCACATTGGATAATGAGACCGGACCCCTTGATTGCATGTTGGTCCTCCGCAGGAACATAGAAATTAACCATCCTCACAATTTTTCCTTTGAACTGGATAGTTTGGAAGATTGTCTCTGCCGCACGAGGAGAAAACGGAAGTTCCAGGTCCCCAACGGATTCGGATTTCTCCACGATCGTTCCATCGAAACGACGTATTTGAAAGAAGCTCCTCGATTTTGGTGAATTATACTCCCACATCACCTCGTCAGAAAAGTTAAATTCTGTCTCATTCCCGCTATCCTTGACCAACGTTGCCAGTGCCTTAGCCTTTGAGAGGAGGCTTGAATCTATAGAGCTGTAGACAATTCTGCTGAGGCTGAAATAAAGAAATATTCCAAGGATGGATAGGATCACAAACAAAACAACCATATAAAATAGAACGACCTTTGCCTTAATGGAAGAAAACATATCAATCCTTCAGCATGTATCCTGATCCCCTTAAGGTATGGATGAGCTTCCTCTCAAACCCTTTGTCAATCTTGTTCCTGATACGATGGATAAAGACATCAATGACATTACTGTCCAGATCAAAGTTATAGTCATACAGATGCTCTGTGAGCATGGTCCTGCTTAGCACTTTATTTTTATTCATGGCCAGAAATTCAAGGAGGACATATTCCTTTGCTGAAAGCGAAATATCTCTCCCTCTCCTTTTTACTTCATGAGTGGCCATATTAATCACGAGGTCTCCTATCTCAATCATGGAGGTCTTAGCCTCAGAATTCCGCCTGAGCAGAGCGCGAATACGAGCCAGGAGTTCTTCAAAGAGAAACGGTTTTGTGAGATAATCATCAGCCCCGCTGTCCAGTCCTGACACCTTATCCATTAGTGTATCTTTTGCTGTGAGCATGAGAACGGGTGTCTTGACGCCTGCCTTGCGAATCTTCTTAAGGATCGTCATTCCGTCTACAATGGGTAACATGATGTCAAGGACGATCAGGTCTGAGGGTTCATTTTCGGCCATGAAAAGTCCGTCCTCCCCATTGTAGGCCACATCCACTGCATAATCCTCCTCCTCCAATCCCTTCTTGATAATGTCAGCAAGGGATTTTTCATCTTCTACAATCAGTATTCGCATGATTTATTTTACTCGCTTCCTCCTCCTAAAAGCAATCACCATAAAAACCATTCCGATGAAGACCGGCTCGCCAATAGCTACAGGTAGCACATTATTTGGGTTGAGCCTGAGTATCCTTTTTATCTCAAGGTGAGACATGTCACTGCTTAGAGGGGTATTGTCATTCTTATCAACAACTGTAATATAGGCCACATAACTTCCTGAGTCGATCAGGCGCATGGGCCATTGCCCCTCATAGGTCCCGCGCGGCGGGATGGTATCCACTTTGATTGCCTTGTTGGCGCTCCAGTCCTCAAGGTCTAGAGGAGCTTCCTTGCCCGGTGTAACATTCACTAATGAGATATAGGCAATAATATTGTTTACAGCCCTGTCTGAATTATTGGTTATTGTTCCCACATAGGTTATTTTATCGCCCATATTAGCTTGAATAAAGGGTGGATTAATAGAGACAGCGATACGGCTTGCTGCAGAGGCAGACGTATAATACGCTATTATTGTTAGGAAAATCATCGATAAAACCAATATTAACTTTTTCATTTTATCACCTCACATTTCCAGTCTGGATACGCTTCTTTTTAAAAACCACAGAGATAGAAGCAAATACCCGCAGATAATCGCAACCCGCCATGCCTGATAGCTGAAGCCCTGGCTATCTATGACCACGCTGTCAAAGGTATTGATCGCACCTGCAAAGGGATTTATAAAATCAAGGATCCTGCCGAACCATGTACTTCTCTGGGCTGCTGAAAGAAAGATGGGCGCCCCTGCTAATAGAAATACAAAGAAGGAGATGATCAGAGAATTCTTCATGGACTTTATCCTGGCCGAAAGTCCCATTGAAAAGGCCGAAAAGATAATGGCCAAGAACGTTCCGAGGATAGCGAGATAGGCAATCCCGATTAGGAGATTTTGCTCGCCCTTACCCACGACAAATAGATAGGGCAGAGAAATGGCGAAGATAATCCCCCAGTTTGTGAGCACAGCTCCGAGTTTTCCAAGGGCAATCTCTCCCTTGTCTACCGGGCTTAAAAACAGTGCTTCCAGAGTTCCCCTCTCTATCTCTCCAGCAAAGGCATCCGCGCCAAATACGAGACCCATCAGAACCCCAAGGGCAGTGATAAAATTCATGATCCTGTAAAGCATCTGACCCTGGTCAAGGAGGCTTAATTCGCTGTTGGTGAGGAACAGGTAACTCAGCGCGCTCAGGATCATAGAGGTGATAATGTACCATAAAAAACCCTTTGGGGTCAGGATACTTTCCCTTATCTCTTTTTGCATGATATAGGCTGTCTTCATAGTGTTCCCTCCTTTGTTGACAAGAAGAAGATATCCTCTATCGTCCCTTTCCCTTTCATCCTGTCAAGCTCTCCTGCCCTGACTATCTTTCCATAATTGATAATCGCTATCCTGTTACAGAGCCTTTCCACATCATCCAATAAATGTGTCGAAAGAAAGATGGTTGTGCCATGTTTCCGGTTGAGGTTTATCAACAGGTCATGGATATCCCTTCTGCCTTTGGGGTCCAGGCCATTCGTAGGTTCATCAAGAAACAGGAGTTTCGGCTTGTTGACAAGCGCCCTGGCGATGCCGAGCCTTTGCTTCATCCCTCTGGAAAAACTGCGTATGAGATGTTCTTCCTTGCCATGGAGCCCTACAACCTCCAGAAGTTCATAGATATCCTGTTTTGATGTCTTCTCTCCATAAAGATTGGCGAAGAATCCGAGGTATTCGCGTGCTGTCATCCATTCATAATAGCCATTGGATTCAGGAAGGGCATTGTTAATCTTCTTTACCTCCAGCGGCTCTTTGAAAACATTATGCCCTTCGATCAGGACGTTTCCTGAATCAGCTTTTATGATGGCGGTCAGGATGCGGATGGTGGTTGTTTTTCCCGCCCCATTCGGGCCGAGGAAGCCAAAGATGTCGCCATGTTCCACAGTGAAATTCAGACCATCCAGTGCCGTATAGTCCCCATATTTCTTGACCAGATTTTCTACACTTATGATCATAACTATCCTCCTTTTCCATGTGGGGGCGGAAACTTTTCCGCCCCCGGTTGTTATTATCTTTCGTTTACTTCTTCGTGGCCATTGTCAGAGTCTTCTCTTTCATGGCCTTCATGGTTGCCCTGGTCTATTTTCATTATCTTTCCGTTTCCCGCATCAACCTTAATATCAACTATCTGATGGTCGGGTTTTGCGATCTCGACACCATAGACCAGGTAGCCATTTTCGTTCTCCAGCTCTACCTTTAGTACCTTGCCCTGAACTTGTTTCAGCGCTTCATTCATGGCAGAGTCCAGCGTTATCTTTGCCATTTCCGCAACTTGAGCCTCATCCTTGTTATTAATTTGGATGCTGCCTTTTGGGTTTGCTGGCTGGGCGCTTATCAGGGCTGCTCCGGTAGTTAGAAGAGCTGCCAGAACCACTCCGATGACTATCATTGTCGTCCTCTTCATCTTTCTCACCTCCTTTCATTGGTGAAATTCGTAAGCTTGCCGTTATTCCCAGCTTACAGCCCCATTATAGGAGGGGAAAGATTACAGGAAGATGAACGGAACGCAAAAATTTATTAAAAAAGGTGAAATATCTTCTGAAGATTTCACCTCATATTGGTTATTTCATATCAGGGAAAAACTGACGAAGCGCAGATATGCCAGGGAGAAAGACTCGAAGTTTTAAGAGGTCGTAAACTTCTTCCTATTTAGCAAATATCATCTTTAATGCAATGAGAAGAAGGGCTACCCCGAAAATCCTTTCCAAAACGACGTTGGACAATCCCGTTGCGAACTTTGCGCCCAACAACCCCCCGAAAAAGAAACCTATACAGATGAAAGCTGCTACATGTAGGTCCACATACCCCTGCTTATAGTATGTCCATGCGGCAAGAAAGCCAATGGGTGGCACAAGAAGTGCCAATGTCGTTCCTTGGGCAAGATGTTGCGAAAATCCAAATAGAAAGACCAAAACAGGCACAATAATTGTTCCACCTCCGATCCCAATTAATCCACTAAAAATTCCAGCGATCAAACCCAAAAGCAAATAAAATAAGATATTCATTAGCTTTCCCCTCCCACTGTAGAATATCACTCCATAGTTATTGGGATCATCTCTAATATTATGCTTACTATCGCACCAATACCTGGACATAGGCTGTATTTCCACTTCTGTGGTCAAGAGCAAGTAAAGTAATTTGTTGATTCGGCTTCAAAGAGGCCACCAATTGGACAAAACTTTCAAGACTCCCTATAGTTTGACCATTCACTTCAAGGATAATATCTCCCACTTCAAATCCTACTTCTCCAAGTGGCCCCTTGGGTGTTATTGAGGTAATTATAATTCCTCTATTGGCCTCAAGACCATATTTCTCAGCCTCCTTTGGAGTTAAAGAGCGTACCTTTCCACCTAAGCGATCCTTGATGGAGGCCGCAAAAATTTTCGTTGCCTCTTCGAGATTTCCAATTTTAACTGCCTAAATTGAGCGATTTTTTTTCTGAAAAATTGAGAAGAACATACTTGCAGGGCGATAAATCTTGGTTATAATGTGGTTGATGGAAGAACAAAGAATATCACCCTGCAAGTGAGGAGATTATGAAGCAAGATAAGGTTAAAAGCAAGTGTAAAATTGATCGGGTGGGGGTT
>Ga0315298_1003429_pt1 | contig 25270 bp, 18 predicted proteins | sample WHS_1_MG_FD_203077 | JGI IMG/M metagenome (GOLD analysis project Ga0315298, IMG submission 203077) | Extremophilic microbial mat communities from Washburn Hot Springs, YNP, Wyoming, USA - WHS_1_MG | ecosystem: Environmental > Aquatic > Thermal springs > Hot (42-90C) | place: USA: Wyoming... | reverse complement strand
AGCCTTTCAGTCCAGAGAATGTGATTGTCTTCATGACCGGACCACTAACCGGAGTTGATATTCCCGCTATGAACAATATTTCAATATGCACGAAATCACCTCTTACCGGAACCATCGCCTCGGCATCGCTTGGTGGGGACTTTGGAATCAAACTGAAGTCATGCGGATACGATGGATTGATCTTAAGAGGGAAATCGCCAAGGCCTGTTATCATCGATATAACAGAGGGGCGCTTCAAGATCAGAGAGGCGGGAAAACTCTGGGGGCAAAATACGGTTCGCACACAGGAACTCCTTGCAAGCGATGTTGCAAGCACCCTTTGCATAGGCCCGGCAGGTGAAAACCTTGTTAGATATGCAACAATCGTATCGGGAGAGCACACAGCACAATTTGGTGGAACAGGGGCAGTTTTAGGCTCCAAACTTGTGAAGGCAATAAGGGTGGGAGGGAAATTTACAACACCCATTTTCGATAAAGAAAGACTCAAGAGACCATCGGATTCCATCAAGGAGAAGTTGAGAAATTACGAGACGGAGGATAAATTCCCACGGTATGGAACATCTGGCAACCTTGTTGCGTCAAACGAAAAGGGCGTTCTGCCAACACGAAATTTCTCCTATGGAACTTTCGAGCATTACCTGAAAATATCAGGAGAGGCTCTCAGGTCCATGATCAGGAGAAAAGCGCTCAACTGCCCTGGTTGCCCCGTCGCATGCACTAACGAAACAAAACTATCAACAAGAAGTGGAACTCTCAAGGTAAAAGGGCCAGGATATCAGAGTCTGGTGATGCTGGGCAGCAATCTCGGAATAGATGACCTTGATTCAATCGTAAGGAATAATTACCTATGTTATCTTCTTGGAATGGATCCTGTAGTCCTTGGTAGCACCATTGCTTTTGCAACAGAACTTGCTGAGAAGGCAAGACTCCATCTTCCCCTTAGTTTCGGAAGTGCACGCGAGATCGGCCCACTCCTCCCATTGATTGCAACAAGGAAAGGGCCTGGGAAAGAGCTTGCAGATGGTGCAGTGAGTATGGCTTTAAAATACGGATACGCAGATTTGAACATGGAAGTCAAAGGACACGCAATATCTGGATATGACCCAAGAGGATGCTGGGGGCAGGGGCTTGCTTTTGCAACCAATCCAATGGGAGGAATACATACCGGGTCAATGCTTGTATCGCCAGAAATTCAGGGAAGACCGGTAAAAATACCTGGAACAAGTGGAAAAGGAAAAGTTCAATTAACCATATTTGCCCAGAATCTGTGGAACGGTCTTGATTGTCTTGTTATTTGCGGCAAGGCAGGGTATTGCCTTCTTGATGTGCCGGACTGGATCAAGAGTTTTCCCTCATTCCTCATAAGTTTTTTCACAGGATTTACGCCAAGAATTTCCACCTATTCCCTCGACCTTTCCGATATTTGCAACGCACTTTCTTACGTTACAGGGGTTAGATACAAGAGAAAGAATCTGTTAAGAATTGGAGAGAGAATATTTAATCTTGAAAGGTTATTCAATCTTCGCGAGGGATTCACGAGCAAAGATGATTCACTTCCCTTGAGGTTTATTGGCGAGCCTTTCAGGGAAGGACCATCAAGCGGAAAAGTGGTTCCTTTAACGAGAATGATACTTAAGTACTACAGGCTGAGGAAGTGGGATGAGGTAGGAATCCCAACTCAAGAACTCCTCACAAAATTAGGAATCGAAGAACCTTCGTTTTAGCCCATAACAGAAATTGTCAAAAAATGCTTCATCGTTATTTAGTGCCTTCATCTTCAGATGAAATGCTGCGAGAGGCAACAAAAACAAATGGCTATTTATACCGCATGTGCTTCGGATTAGCCGGGTTTGAATTGACAATACGGGTGATTATGTTTAAATTGCAAGATAGCATTATGAATGTTTTAAGCAGAGGAAATATTACGACGAGAGGGTAAAATATGTGGAAAGAAAGAATCGTTGTGGATCCAGATATTCTTGTAGGGAAACCCGTTATAAAGGGAACGAGGATTTCTGTAGAATTTATTCTTGAACTCCTCGCTAATGATTGGTCTTATGACGAGATCCTTAATGAGTACCCTCAGCTTAAGAAAGAAGACATATTAGCGACCATACAATATTCCCTTGACATTCTCAAAGACGAGAAATCTTACATCCTGGGTTAAAGAAATGAAACTTCTGGCAAATTAGAATATACCGAGATCCGTATATGTTGCTCTCAAACATGACGGTTTTGATATTGTTTCCGTTGTACAGCATCCAATTTCTGGGAGTCGAACTTTCCGTCTCGTGCTACAACGGCTGATGGCTGCTCATAGGAAGACTCACGCGCTTGACGTTGGCTCAGGTGTCTTTTCTTTCCTTCTCTCTGTTATAGATAACCTCCTTGAACTCAAACAATTAACATAAATTCGTGTCCAAAGAAACTGGTTCCACTATATTCTTAGAATTTCGATTATACTATTTGAGAGCATCACAAAAGGATTATAATGTTCGAATTATAAGGACGAGAAAGAGATGCTCGTAATTTTAAGCCTCAGTAAGAGGATAGCGAGAAAAATAATTTTTGTGGCCCTTCTCTTAGCTCTAGCCGGATTGATTCCCGCCTACTGGCTAAGAGTGCCTAAAACCCAAGGTGCCCTGAAATGGGAGAAGACAGGAGAGTTTGCGGATTCTACGGTAATCTATTCTATGACCACGTATAACAACAAGTTATATGCTGGTGGCAATGCTAAAAACTATGTTTTCGATGGTCGTAAATGGACCAGTATAGTGCGAGACGACGTGCTAGTCACTAATACCTATGCTCTTGCCGTATGGAATAATGAACTCTATGCTTTAATGCACGATGACGTATACCGCTACGACGGCGGCGATAAATGGACCATAGTCTTCGGCCAGACAGGCTATACGATATGTGATTGTAAGGCGCTTGTTGTGTTTGATGAGTGCCTTTATCTGGTAGTGGGCGGCTATGGCGGTATGAACGTTTTCGAATACAACGGAACTTCCTGGACTAATGTTAGTGGTCCATGGGATAGCAACAACCATGGTCTCTGCGCCATCTCTTATAAAGGCTATCTCTTTGTCGGCACCCAGAATACTGTCACGGGTGCAGAGGTTTGGCGGTATGATGGACTGATTTGGGAGCAAGTCAATCAAGACGGGTTCGGAAACGCCGACTGTGAGTGTTTGTCTTTTGCCATATATAACAATAAGTTGTACGCTTCCACAGGAAATTCTCCGACCCGTGGTAAGGTTTACTGTTACAACTCACGTAGCTCTTGGACAAAAGTTAGTAGCAATGGCCTTGGGAGTGACTACAACTATGCTGTATCTTCCCTAGCAAGCTATAGTGGTAAACTTTATGCAGGAACCTGTCGGCTCAATAATAATCCGGGTTGCGAGATTTGGAGTTATAATGGTTCCTCCTGGGTCAAGGAGAATGCGAATGGCTTCGGAGATGCCAGCAATACCGAGGCTAAAGCTATGACCGTTTTTAATAATCGTCTATATGTGAGCACCTCTGGTGCCACGGCCAAAATCTGGGCTACTGATGGAACCCCATATTTGCCTCCAACCACCTATAATCTATACCTTGCAGAAGGTTCAACTGCCTGGGGCTTCTCATGCTACATATCAATAGAGAACCCGAACAATAGTGAGTGCCATGCTGAAATAACATACATGGATCCTCATCCTGAGACTGGAAGAGGAAGGGTATACAAAGAGACAATAACCCTTCCACCATTATCCCAGACAACCATAGATCCACGCTTGAACATAGGAGATATTGATTTCTCGACTCTTGTAATATGTAAAGAGGGTAAACCCATTGCAGTTGACCGCACCATGACCTGGAACTACGGTCAGGGAGAAGAGGCACACTCAAGTATAGGAGTAACTTCCCCTTCAACTACCTGGTATCTTCCTGAAGGCTCTTCAGCTCATGGCTTTGAGACCTGGACACTTGTCCAGAACCCAAACGCTCAGGAGGCAAGCGTTACCCTTACCTACATGACTGAGGGTAAAGGGCCAATAGTAGTGGAGAAGAAGATACCTGGATATTCTCGGGCAACCTACAACATGGTTGCAGACATAGGTGAAGCTGATTCCTCAATCAAGGTAACATCTGATATCCCTGTCATTGCAGAAAGAGCAATGTATAGAAACAACCGCAGGGAAGGACACTGCTCGATCGGTGCCACTACCCCAGCCTCTGACTACTACCTTGCAGAAGGGGCTGTAGGATGGGATGCAGGGTTTGAAACATGGGTACTCATACAGAATCCAAATGATAAATGGCCTCAAGTTTCTCTTACCTTCATGACTCAGAATGGAGAAGTCAAAGGCCCCTCCTTCATCATGGCTCCTTATTCCAGACAATCTCTTAAACTCAATAAATACCTCCAAACAAATACAGATGTCTCAACCCATGTACATGGGAACAACCCAATAATTGCAGAGCGTGCAATGTACTGGACTTCTTCTGGACAAGAGGTATGCCATGACTCAATAGGAATGGATTCAGCACATACTGTCTTTTATCTACCAGATGGACAGACTTCAGAAGGAAGAGAAACCTGGACTCTTGTTCAGAATCCAAACTCTACTTCTGTTCAGGTAGAGATCTCATACCTTACTCCAAAAGGCCAAGGAAATGTCACAAAGACAGAGACAATACCTGCTAACTCAAGAAAAACATTCAATATGCTTTCTCACTCTGGTATACAGGGAAGGGCAGCAATACTTGTAATCTCTAAAACCTCTGGAAAGAAGATAATGGTAGAACGGGCAATGTACTGGAACTCAAGAGGTGCAGGAACAGAAACAATAGGTGGGTATTCGGATATCGAATAAGAATAACGTGAGGAAACAAAGAGAGGAATAGTCTTTTATATGGGCATCTGAGAGTTTTTTACTTTCCCTTGTGTCATTGGCGGATATTATAGGTTGATGAAAATGGCTATTCTCAAGTAGAATGAAAAAAGAAAAAAGCAAGAGAAGGAGTGAGTTTGTTACTACCTAAATCAGAGACAAAAGGCTAGCGTTCATAACTGGGCAATATTTAAGAAGGGAGGAAGCATGATCGCGATGAAGCGTAATAGTAAACTATTTGTGCGGCTAATGACTTTTTTTATGACGTTATTGGTTTTCGGTCTTTTTTTGTGGGGATGTTCTGGTATGTCAAGAAAAAACTCCAACATAACAGGAAAGGGCAATAGTTCTTGTCCCGAAAGGAGTGTTCCGGTAAGCAGTCAAACAGTTCCAGATCAGAACTTATCACCTTCACAACATGAGCCCGAGCATACTGAGGAGATTGAACCTACGAATCCACCTGCAAGGAAACAGCCAACTACTCCCGCGAATGACTCGGAAGAAGAATACGTGAAAGGGGAGATCGTATTGGGATTCCACCCATACGTTACCGAAGAGGAAGTTAGAGCTGTTGTAGCCGCACATGGTTGCACTATTGCCCTTATAAGCACTGATATTATGCAAGAAACAGAAGGAGGTATATTTGCATTTGTGAAACTTCCCGAGGGAAAGGATGAGGATGAAGCAATTCGGGAGTTTTTGAGCGAGGAGACTGTCAGGTATGCTGAAAAAGATTGGTATCGTCATGCGGACTAACTAAGAAGCGGAGGTAAGAATGAAACAAAGATCCATACACAACCTGAGGTTATATCTTATCGCTATGCTTCTATTGATTTTTTTTATAGCATTGAATCAGTACCTATTACCTTCAAATGCAATATCCGCGGAAAGGATTAATAAACCTAAGCTTGAGTATCAGCAAGTTTGTGAACACGTTCCCGGAGAGGTTCTTGTTATATTGCGCAAAGGGATGTCCTCAAAGGAGGTAGACAAACTTTTCGGGAGACATGGATTCGAGAAAACAAGTTATCACCGAGTTGTAGATCCGTTTCCGCTTTATTGTGTCAGGTTCTCGGAAAGCTCAATGAGTATAAAGAGCGTCATCAGAAACTTTTTAAGCGATGATGAGGTTGTCTCAGCAGACCCAAACTACATAAAAACATGCGATTCAGCGAATTCAGTCATCACGCCGACAAATGACCCAGAGCTTAAGAGGCAATGGGCTCTTTGGCCTCGGTCTGGCGGTGAAAATGACCTCTGGGCACCGGGTGGCATAAACGCATTCGGGGCATGGGAACGCTCAAGCTTAGCAGAGAAGACAAACGTCATAGTTGCTGTCATTGACTCAGGCGTAGATACAACACACCCGGACCTTCAACAAGCGCTTATTCCTGGGCACAACTTTGAAGGTAACAACAATAATGAGAACGTAACTGATGAGTTTCATCACGGGACACATGTGGCAGGCATAATAGCAGCAACTTCAAACAACGGGGTGGGCATTGCAGGTACTGTAGGACCAAACTTTGTCGGGAACACAGATAATCAAAGCGTAAATAACCAGTATATAAAAATCATGCCGGTGAAAGTAATGGATAGCAGGGGCGATGTAACAACCAAAGATGAAGTTGAAGGAATTATATGGGCTGCTGACAATGGTGCAAACATTATCAATATGAGCTTCAGCGGCCTATCTGGTGAACCAGAAGAAGAAGCAGCCATCAATTATGCTCATGAAAAGAACTGTATCCTTGTTGCTTCTGCTGGGAATTCTGGCTCAAATGTCGAGTACCCCGCACGATACGAAAATGTGATAGCGGTTGGCGCAAATGACCAGTTAGGAGATGTTTGTGATTTTTCATGCAGGGGAGAAGGCCTCGACCTTGTAGCTCCAGGAATAGACATTTATTCAACCATTCCCAATGAGAATTACGAGCTTAAACATGGTACGTCAATGTCTGCACCTCACGTAAGCGCAGTTGCTGCAATGGTACGCTCTGTCAGGCCCGATTTCAGTCCCGACCAGGTAGAGGTGTGCATTATCAACACTGCTTATAAACCATCTAGTTACAACATAAATGATTATGGAGCTGGCATACTTGACGCCTACGAAGCTATGGACAGAGCGTTGCACCCTAACATTACGAACGTTGTAAGCCAATGGTATTTCCCAGAAGGTTGCACGAGGAGTGGATTTGAGGAATGGATATGCATACAGAATGCTGATAGCGCTATAGCTAACGTGGGCATCGAGTATATGACACCAAATGGAATATCTTTTTATGATTCATTTACAATTCCAGCTCAATCTAGGCAAACGATTGCCGTACACAACGAGGTTCCTGAGATGGATGTGTCTGCGAGCGTTTTCTCGGATAGGAAAATTTATGCGGAAAGGTCAATGTATTGGTCGGGAAGAAGGGAAGGTCATGTCTGTCATGGACTGAAAGAGTCACAAAATACATGGTACCTTGCGGAAGGTTGCGTAGGCAGAGAGAGCGGCTTTCACACATATATACTCCTTCAAAATCCAAATACGGAAGCAACTGATGTAAATGTAGTCTTCCAGACAAACGAAGGACAAGTCAAAGGTCCAAGTCTTCATATGCCCCGAAAGTCCCGCGCAACAATCCATGTAAATGACCATCTTCCTCCTAATACGGATGTCTCCACGATGGTCACATCAACAATACCAATCCTTGCTGAAAGGACAATGTATTGGAACATACCACCTGGTGGTGGTCCAAAGGATGCTTATGGTGGTAGCAGCTCACTTGGCGTTCCTAAGGGCAGTGTAGAATGGTTCTGTGCCGAAGGCTGTACTTCACTTCCGTTTGACACATGGGTTCTTATACAAAACCCGAACAATAAAGCTGTCGAAATAAACCTGACCTATATGACTCCGGAAGGAGAGAAGAAAATTCGTCCATTTGATATACCAGCAAACAGTAGGATGTCAATTCATGTTAATAACTCTGACCAAATGCCCGATAAGGATGTTTCAACCTATGTAAAGTCTAATGGGGAAGTAATAGTTGAAAGGTCAATGTACTGGAATTCAACTTCTATCCTTGGCCCGGGTCATTCATCCGAAGGAGTCCCGGGAGAAGACAAGGCAAAGACCTGGTACCTTGCGGAGGGCTGCACCACATGGGGCTTCGAGACTTGGGTTCTTATACAAAACCCGAACGATAAGTCAGCAAATGTAGATGTTCAGTACATGACTCCTAATGGAGCAGTTGATGGGCTCAAAGTTAAACTTGGACCATATTCAAGAAAGACAATAAATGTTGAGGATGATGCACCGAATACCGATGTTTCAACAGCAGTAACATCCGATACTCCAGTAATTGCCGAAAGGGCCATGTACTGGAAAAATAGGCAAGGTGGTACAAGTTCACCTGGAATTTGTGAGAATAAGACACCAAACACTCCAGCTGGCACGGGAGTATGGGTAATACTTCCTGAAGGGGAAGTAACTTTTGAAGAAGTCTCCTCTTCAGGAACAACTGTCTTTGTAACAACACCTGAGGCACCAGGAGGACTTCCTCCCCTTGGATACCTCAATGTGGAAGGTCAATACTATTACCTTGCAACAACTGCCAAAATCAGGGGTAAAGTGGATGTTGAACTTAAATATGGTAACATCCCTTCAAATGTCTCAGAGTCTGATATAAGGCTGTTGTATTACAATGAAAGCACCACTGGCAAGTCTGGTAACTCAACTCCTCAATGGTCAGATATAACAACAGGTGTGGATACACAGAGAAAAGTTGTTAAGGGAACAGCACCGGGAACAGGTGTTTTCTGTATATGCGTACCTCTAAGAGTTAACTTTGATCCCGATACTTTGAATAAAAAGTCTCAGGGGCGATGGGTTACCACATATATAACTCTTCCAGGCGGTTTTGATGTTAAAAATATTGATATAAAAAAGGTTAGGCTTTGCCATGATGACCAGAGTGTCCCTTCCGCTTGGGGAGAAAAGCAAGATGATGGAAGCCTGATGATTAAGTTCGACCGTGAAGCAGTAGCCTCAATACTGCCTCTTGGGGACAGGGTTCAAGTCCTTATAACCGGGAATTACTCAGACATTCCCTTCATTGGTGAAGATTACATACGCGTTATTTCAAAGTGATCAACTTGCCAAAGTGTAAGAAATGTTGACAGATAGAATTGGAACAGCACTGAAGTTAAGCCTGGACTATACCAGGCAATATTGAAGACGGAAAAGGGTGAGTTAGAGCTTGGATTTCTACAACAGACGTTTTAATGGGCACATACTAAAGGGCTATTCTTAAGCAAGGGCACCAAACTTTCTTGTTCTCCTTGAATATTCCCTTATAGCCTCAAGCAGATGTTCCTTGCGAAAGTCGGGCCAGAGGACTGGAAGGAAACAAAATTCGGCATAGGCAATCTCCCAGAGAAGAAAATTGCTTACCCTCATCTCTCCTGCAGTCCTTATAAGCAAATCATATTCAGGGACATCTGGAGCGTATAGATGTTTGTTTATTATTTTCTCATTTATAGCATGAGGTTTTATTTCCCCACGGGAAACCTTCTGCGCTATTTCCCTTACGGCATCAACAAGTTCTGCTCTCCCGCCATAGTTAAATGCTACATTTAGTTTAAGCCCCTTGTTATTCTTTGTAACTTCCGTTGCCTCTTCCATCTTCTGGCGAAGACTTTTTGGAACGCGTCCCTTCCTTCCTATGAATCTAATCCTTACACCAAGCTCGTTAAACTCGGCTACTCTTCTATCAAGAAGTTCCCTGTTGTAGTTCATAAGAAACCTTACCTCATCCTTAGGTCTCCTCCAGTTTTCTGTTGAAAATGCATAAAGGGTAAGTGCTTCCACCCCAAGTTCAACTGCTGCTCTAACAGTTGCAGTAACTGCCTTCTCCCCTTCCCTGTGACCTTCTATCCTTGGAAGAGAACGCATTGTTGCCCATCTTCCATTCCCATCCATGATTATTGCTATCCTTGCAGGTATTACCAATTTCTCACTCATCTTCTTCTCTAATACCTCCATTTTCAATTAGCGGGTAAAACTCTTTCAAAGCCGAAATTAATTTTTATTCTTACCGTAAAGGTGAGAAACCTCGCGAATAGTCCTGTGCGAGCGAAACTCCCTTTCAAGCCAGTGTTCCATAACCTTCTCCATGAGAAATGAAATCTCGCGAATAACTGACTCATCAAGTTCTTCGGGAAAAGAGCCAAGTTCGTTTTCTGACATCCATCTTAGAGTTTCGGAAGCAACATCACTAACTGTTACAATTTTCCCAACATCTATAGAATCCCTGCAATTTGCGCATACAAATCCACCAAGCTTTAATGAAAAGGAGCCCCTTGAATAGGAACCCCCACAATTTGCGCATTCCCCAACCCTCAAACCCAGGCCAGATTCCGCAAGCACCCTGTATTCAAAGAAAGAAAGGATGAAATCAAGTTGTCCTGCTTTGTTTTTCAAGAGTTCGAATCCTTTCAAAAGTAGAGAAAAAAGTTCAGGATGGGGGTCATGCTCAACTGTTATCTTATCTATAAGCTCGGACATTGCAGAAGCCCTTGTAAAGAGTTCAAGGTCCTGCCTGAGTTCATGAAATGAAACTTCGATCTCTGCCTGCCTTACAATATCCATATTCCTTCCTTCATAAAGCAAAAGCCTTGAGCAGGTAAAGGGCTCAAGTCTTGCTCCAAAACTGCTTTTTGGCTTCCTTACTCCCTTCGCAACGGCTGAGCGCTTTCCGTGTTCTTTTGTGAGAATTCTCAAGATTCTATCCGATTCGCCAAGCTTCTGATACCTGAGGATGATTCCTGAGTCTGAGATGTTTGGACCCCTCGAACGGCGAGAACCCTCCATCCTAATATGTATACTCGCCTCCCCCCGATTCCTCTGAATCAAAAGATTCCTTTGATTCCTCCCCAATAGCATGCCTCATGAAATCAATAATGATCTGGGGACCGGTACTTGTTCCTATTCTCGTAGCACCCGCTTCAATCATTGCCTTTGCATCCGTCCAACTCCTCACCCCTCCTGATGCCTTTACCCCCATCTCCTCTCCGACAACTTCTTTCATGAGCATTACATCCTCAACCGTTGCACCACCTGGACCGAGTCCCGTTGCCGTTTTCACATAATCAAAGTCAGCAACAAGCGCTCTCTTACAGGCTTCCTTCTTCTGTTCGTCATTCAAATATGGTGTTTCAAGAATTAGTTTTATTATTATCCTTTCGGAAGCATTGACTTTCTCCCATTCCCGAACCGCTTTTGCCACAGCTTCAAGGTCTTCAGAGACAATTTCCCACTCACCAGATAAAGCAGCAGAAATATTCATGACAACATCTATTTCCCTTCCTCCGTCCTCAAGTATTCTCAATGCTTCTGCCGCCTTAACCTCCGGTGCGCAATAACCATATGGAAAAGAAACTGGAGCGCCAACAACAACTGAAGTGGCAGAAAGCATGCCACAAGCAAGTGGCACGTAACAGGGAGGGATAAAAACAGAAGCAAATCCCCACTTGGTAGCATCCCTTAAGAAAGTGCTTAATTCTTGAATTGTTGCTTCTGGCTTAAGAAGAGTATAGTCAATCATGGAAAGGAGCTTCTCTTTCGTTATCTCATCAACATTGACTCTTTTGTATTTTCCCATCTTAAAAACCTCCACTCAGTTTAATAAATCATACATCTCCAGTATGAAGGAAAACAGCCCTTTATAAAGCTAAATCAAGCCAGAAAAGCCCTCAATCTAAATTAGCAAACGTCCAACAAAAAGATATATTGCAAGGCTAAGTACATCCATGGTTGTACCAAGCAAAGGACCTGAAATTGCCCCAGGGTCACGTCTAATAGCTCTTGCAAAGATGGGAAAGGCACAACCAACAACTGATGCGGCAATAACAGAAAGCGAAAGCGCTATCCCAACGACAAGGCCAACAGAAGCCCCAAAGTTCAGGAGAAAACTCAAAGCAGTAACCATTCCGCCAGCCGCGGCAGCAACCAGGACACCCCACAAGATTTCACTGAAAACAGTTTTAAGTGACGCTCTTGCAGAGACTCTGTCCTGCTCAAGAAAATATCTGACAACAGTGGATGACTGCACTGCAACGTTCCCTCCCATCGTCACAAGTAATGGAATAAAGAATATAAGCACAACGAACTTCTCAAAGATTGGAGAATAGAGTTTAAGAATCCCTCCCGCCACCAAAATCTCAATCACCAGAGCAAGAAAAAACCATGGCAACCTGCGACCAAGATTCGAAAGAAGCCTTCCCGGGGTCTCCTCAACTCCTGTTGCACCTGCAAATTTTCCAATGTCTTCAGTAGCCTCTTTCCCGATTACATCGAGCACATCATCCACAGTCACGATCCCGAGCATTCTCCCATCATCATCTGTCACAGGAACAGCAAGCAGATCATATCTTTCTATGATCTTTGCAACCTCCTGCTGATCTGAAAGCGGGCGAACGGAAATCGGATCGGTCTTCATCATGGATTCAACCCGTCTTTCAGGAGGAGAAATTATGAGTTCCCTGAGGCTCAATACACCCTCAAGTCGATCATCTTCACCAACAACATAAACATAGTAGATTGTCTCGACCTCCTCAGGCACTGATCTCAAATATTCAATTACTTCTTCTGCGGTCATCCTCGGCGAAACGGAAACAAAATCCGTAGTCATGAGTCCGCCAGCAGTATCGTCAGGATAAACAAGAAGTTCTTCTATCTCACCCGCTTCCTCATACCCAAAAGCCTTAAGTATCTGCTGCCTTTTTTGATGAGGAACATCACCGAGAAGATCAACCGCTTCGTCAACAGGCATTCTTCCTATGACTTCAGCAAGAGTGCTTGTGCGAAGTCTTTCTGCAACCTCAACCTGTCTTCTTTCATCCATTTCAAGTAGAGCACGTGCAGCAATTGGGGGCTCCACCATAGCAAGAATTTCTGCACCTTCTTCTACACTTAGAGCATCAAGAACCTCCGCCGCATCAGCAGAATGGAGACCTGAGATTACTCTTGCAGCATCCTCAACACGACCACCTTCGAGCATATCCTTGACTGTATCAAGTATGACCCGGTTGCTTTCCTGCAAGAAATTCACCCGCCCTGCTGCTCTTCAAGCCTTCTCAAAAAGGATGGATTCTTTGACCAATCCTTCTCAACTTTCACCCTCAAATCAAGAAAAACCTTACTGCCAAGCAGTGGTTCAATTTCCTTCCGTGCCCTTGTTCCTATCTCCCTTATCATGCGCCCTCCCCTGCCAATAATAATTCCCTTTTGCGAATCTCTTTCCACATAAATTTTGGCGCTTATGTCGATTAGCTCCCCATCCTCACGAGGATTCATCTCCTCAACAATAACAGCGATGCTGTGTGGAACCTCCTCCCTGGTTAACTCAAGTGCCTTCTCCCTGATAAGTTCTCCCACAAGAAGTTTTTCAGGCTGGTCAGTAATTATGTCGGGATCGAAATACTTTGGTCCCTCAGGCAAAAACTCCGAAAGTCTTGAAAGTAAAATTTCTAAGTTGTAGCCAAGAGTTGCAGAGACTGGCAAAACATCTGCGAAGTTTAAAAGGTGCTTGGCTACCTCTACCTGCGATTCAATCATCTCACTTTCAAGCAAGTCCACCTTGTTCAGGACACCAATTACAGGAGTTTCGACTTTCTCAAGTTCGCGCGCAATGAAAACGTCGCCTCTTCCAATTGTCTGCGCAGCATCCAGTACGAATGTAATCACGTCTACATCTTCCATCGTTGAGCGAACCATGTGATTTAGCCTTTCGCCCAGAGCATTTTTAGGCTTATGGAAACCAGGGGTATCAACAAATACAAGTTGTGCGTTCTCTTTTGTGACTATGGCACGGATTTTGTTTCTGGTTGTTTGTGGTTTCTCTGATGTTATAGCCACTTTCCTGCCAGCAATGCGGTTTAGAAGGGTTGACTTGCCTACATTTGGCCTTCCAATGATCCCTACAAAACCCGACCTGAAACTACTTCCATCATCCATCACAAATCCTCTTGCCCCCTTAAAAATCTTGAACTAACCACAATTCCATCAGTTACCCTGACCTAAGAGAGCTTCCCTCTAAGCCTGCTGCGGGAATCTCCTTGCTCCTATGTTCAGCAGTAGACCAATACAAACAAAATTTACCACAAGGGAAGTGCCTCCATAACTCAAGAAAGGAAGAGTAATTCCCGTTACCGGCATCAAACCTAAGGTCATTCCAACGTTGACAAGTACCTGAAAGAAAAACATTACAAGTATGCCAACGGCAAGCATTGTTCCAAATGCATCCTTTGCCCCCGATGCTATTTTCAAAGTGCGCCATAGAAGCAGCGCGAAAAGAGCAAGCACGAAGGCAGCACCAATGAAACCAAGTTCCTCCCCGACAACTGAAAAGATGAAGTCGGTATGGTGTTCAGGAATAAATTTCAGGTTTGTCTGAGTCCCATGGAAGAGGCCCCTTCCCAAAAACTGGCCGGAACCAATTGCTATCTTGGACTGGAGAAGATTATAGCCGGAACCGAATGGGTCTATGTCGGGCTTGATAAAGACAAGGAGCCGATCAATTTGATAACTTTTGAAAATGTGAAGAAAGATACCGGCTGCAACAGATGCAACCGTACCGGCACCAAGTAATGCCATCTGTCGCGCTCTTGCACCACTAACAAGAGCCATTCCGACGAAAACAACAAAAATAACAAGTGCAGTTCCTAAGTCGGGCTCAAGAAGGATTAGCAACATGGGAACAAGCGGGATTACAATGGCACGAAGAAAATCCTTATTCGCCCCTAAATCCATGTTGTGGTCCGAAGAGAAAGTTGCAAGCATTATGATTGTTGCAAGTTTTGCCAGTTCAGATGGTTGAACATCGAAGAAACCAAAAGGTATCCATCTATATGCACCACTCCTTGGATGAAATAAGAAAACAAGCAGAAGAAGGAAAATAGCAGCAGCATATATCAATTTTGCATAAGGAATAATTTTTCTGTAATCAAAACCAGCTGAAAGGCCCATGAAGAGAATTGCAAGAATAAAGTACATGGTCTGCCTTTTGAGGTAATAAGTCGAAGGAGTATCTGCCCTTGTAGCACTGTAAATCATCAGAATCCCAACAACAGAAAGTAAAACCGCACTTAAAAGAAGCGGCCTATCGATATTCCTCGTGGGAAAACGTTTCCCTATTTCCTTTGCAAGACTCGTTCTTGTAAGGCCAGGCGAAAACTTGGCGTCAGCCGGAATCTTCACATATCCTCCTAATCACCAACACTCGGACGAATCTCACCTTTTGTCTGAACCTGGAAAAGTCCCTCAAGAATCATTCGCGAAACGGGTGCAGCGCTCTGCCCCCCGTGACCTCCCTCTTCAATAGCTACAGCAACCACATATTTGGGATCATTTGCTGGAGCATAACAAACAAACCATGCAGTCGGCTGCTTGCCTAAAATCTCGCTTGTCCCAGTCTTACCCGCGACAGGAATTTGATCAAGCGGGAATCCTTCGAAAGTTATCGAAGCAGTTCCTTTGCCCTTAACAACACCCTCAAGCGCCTGTTTAACGGCCAAAAGTGCTTCCTGGGGAACCTGGAGTTCAGCAGCAGTCTCCGGCTTGAACCTCTCAACGATATTACCATCCTCATCCTCTATCCATTTCATAACATGTGGCCTCATGAATTTGCCGTTGTTCGCTAACCCTGCATAGAGGTACGCCATCTGGAGAGGAGTTGCGAGAATATCGCCCTGGCCAATTGCCATGTTGACAGTATCACCAGGATACCAGACAACATCACCACCATGCTTCTCGTTGAACTCCTTTTTCCACTGAGGGGTCGGCACGCGACCGTCCATCTCGCTTGGAAGGTCAATGCCGGTCTCCTTTCCAAGCTGGAAATCCCGTGCATATTCCCACAAAGGCTTGCCCTGCTTGCCCTGCCTCAACCAGAACCTGTAACCAATTTCATAAAACACGATGTCGCAAGACTCAATGATCCCGTTGAATAGGTCTATCCTGTGATGGGTGCTCCAGCAGTACTTTGGATATTGCTTGAATGGTCCCTCGGTGAAAACATGATTGCAGTAAAAGGTAGAGTTCATATTGAAAAGTCCTTCAGTAAGTGCAGCAATTGCAGTTACAACCTTGAAGGTAGAACCGGGAGGAAGTTCGCTCATAATTGCGCGATTATTTAAGGGATACATATTCTTTGGGTCGTTTAATTCTTTCCACGCTTTTTCGCTTATCCCACCGACAAATTCATTCAAATTAAAGGATGGATAGCTTGCCATAGCAAGTATTTCACCAGTCTTAGGATCAATAACAACCGCGGAACCTCCCCCTGCTACGTACCTTTTTTGCGTCTCAGGGTCATATCTCGTTTTCGCAATTGTTATTTGGGTTTTCAGGGCATCCTCAACAATTCTCTGAACACCTTCGTCGATTGTAAGCCTTATGTTCTTCCCCGAACGCGGTTCAACTCGCGAAAGTTGTCTTACTGCATTTCCTTGAGCGTCAACCTCCAATCTATATTTACCAACTTGCCCGCGCAAGGCTTCATCGTATGAGCACTCAACACCTGATAGTCCTATTTCATCTCCGGCCCTGTAACCCTTCCCCTTCTTCTCCTTTAACTGCTCAGGCGATATTTCCCCAAGGTAACCTAATATATGACAGGCAAGTTCATTATGTGGATATTCTCGAACTGGCCTTGTGCCTGCAATAACTCCGCTAAACTCCCTTTGATGCTCCCGAATATAGGTTATTACTTCCTCGGATACGTCGCTTTTTATCAAAACGGCTCTCTGATTTGGCGCCTGAGATTTCTCTATCTTTCTTTTTATCTCGCTTTCACCCATACCAATAAGTCTCGAAAGCCTGCCGATAACCTCCCCATCCTTTCCAATCTCAGCAGGGACCACCGAAACTGTGAGCGCATTTCGGTTTTTAACAAGAACCCTCCCTTCCCTGTCCAAAATCTTTCCCCTTGGCGCCTCAAGTGAAATCTCCCTAATTCTATTTCCTTCCGCCTTCTTCCTGTAAGTATTACCAGAAACAACCTGCATGAACCAAAGACGAGCAAAAAGGACCACAAAAGCCGCAATGATAACGAAGGCAAAAATTGCAAGCCTGCGCTGCAAATTTTCATGTGCAGCATCAGGACGATAATAAGTCGTTTCGTCAGGTTTTATCTTCAGCCGCGATCTATCTATTAGTCTCATTTTCGCTTACCCTGTTGAATCTGTTCTTCTCACAATCAATCTTTCCTCCCGTACCGGAAAGCTAAAAACCCTCATCAAAGGATAAATAACAAATGCAGCAAGAACATTGTAGAGTGATGTGGGAAGAACAAATGCTGCGAATCTCAAGGGAGGAACCTTCCCCTGTCCAAGCATAAGGAGTGTAACTTCGTGAAAGCAAACCTCGAGAATGCTTCCAAGCAAAACAAGAATTGCGGGAAGGAACATTGAGTAGGTCATAAAAAGCTCTTTGAGCATGCCAGAAATAAAAACTGCAAGAGCCTTTGTTAGAGCAGAAACGCCAAGTACCTGGTGGGAAATTAGGTCCTGGAGAAAGCCACCACAAAAACCAACAATTGCACCGGTTATAGGGTCTTCCTGAACCGCCACAACAATTGCCACAACGAGCAAGAGATCAGGCTGACACCCTAATAATTTAAAATGAGGCATCACTGAAAACTGGAGGAAAAATGCAAAAGAAACTGTAATTATCAAGAAAACCTGACGTTTACGGCTCATTGCGCCTCCTTGAGTATAACCGATTCCGGCTCGGGCACTATGATTACGAGCACCCTGTCAAGCCTCGATATTTTTACGAAAGGCTTCACTTCAATGAGCCGTGGCAATCCCCTTGGCCTTGGCTTCACCTTAACAACCTTACCAACTGCAATCCCCGCCGGGCAGGTTCCCCCGAGTCCTGATGTTTCTATTGTATCACCCACTTTTATAACTGCTTCCTCGTTCATGGGAACAAACCTCACAGTTTCACTATTACAACCCTCGAGGATTCCGGTTTCCCTGCTCTCAACACACCTTCCACCAATTGCAGAACGAGAATCTGTAAGAAGCTGGACAATTGATGAATTTGAACCAACTGATATAACACGCCCAACAAGTCCTTCTTCCGTAACAACCGACATATACTTCTTGACTCCAGATGAAGAACCTCTATCGATTATCATCAGTCTCTGCCAATTGTCTGGAGATTGGCCAACTATGTTTGCACCAACTGTCTCGTATTCGCTCTGCTGGCTCCAATTGAGTAAATTCTTCAGGTCTGTCACTTCCTCCTCAAGCTCCTTCCTTTCAAGCGACTGCCGCCTTAAGTCAGCCACTTCTTTTTCAAGTTCCATCTTCTCCCTTGAGAGCGTAGGAAGATGCCAGAGGTTCACAAACCCATCCTTGATTGGCTTAAAGATTTTCCCCAAAAGAGATGCTATAGGAGAAACAGCATCAACGAAGAAATTTTGTATTTTGTGAATTGGACCTGAATCACTCTCGCGCACGTAAAGAGTTATGAGCGCTATACAAACTATAACGATTACTATCAGAACAAAACGATTCCTTCTTACCTTTGATGGTTTAACAGGCATGGCATAAGCGCAGGCTTATACGCCCGCGGAAGAGATCAACACCTTCTTCATTATGTCAAATTCTTCAAGGCATGTTCCCGAACCCATTGCAACACACAATAGCGGATCCTTGGCGGTATAAACAGGCATTCCTGTCTCATTCCTTACACGCTCTTCAAGACCGTGAAGAAGCGCACCTCCACCGGCAAGTACTATCCCTTCGTCCATTATGTCGCTTGCAAGTTCTGGTGGCGTTTTATCAAGAGTATCTTTTATTGCCTGAACAACCATGCTAACCGGCTCTTCTATAGACTGCCTTATTTCTTCTGCAGTAACAACAATGGTCTTTGGGAGGCCCGACATAAGGTCTCTTCCCTTTATCTCCTCCTCGACATCATCATCATTCATGGGGAAAGCAGAACCTATCTTTACCTTAAGCGCCTCAGCCGTTCGCTCCCCTATCATAAGCTGATAGTCACGCTTAATATAATTTATTATCGCCTCATCCATCTCGTCACCGCCAACCCTGATGGACTGGCTCGTAACAATCCCGCCAAGAGATATAACTGCTACTTCGGTTGTTCCTCCTCCTATATCCACAACCATATTCCCAATTGGTTCATGTATCTTGAGCCCTGCTCCAATCGCAGCAGCCATTGGCTCTTCAATAATGAAAGCAGCTCTCGCGCCAGCCTGAATTGTCGCTTCCTCAACAGCCCTTTGTTCCACCCCGGTTATACCGCTCGGAACAGCAACGACTACCCTTGGTCTGGCAAGGGATCTTCGCTGATGAACCTTTTGTATGAAGTAACGAAGCATTTTCTCCGTTACGTCGAAGTCGGCAATAACTCCATCCTTGAGAGGTCGAATCGCGACAATATGTGCAGGGGTTCTTCCTACCATCCTCTTCGCCTCTTCGCCAACTGCGATTATGGCGTTTGTAATAGTATTCACAGCAACAACGCTCGGCTCATTTAAAACAATCCCCTCGCCCCTAACATAAACGAGAGTATTCGCAGTGCCGAGATCAACGGCCATATCTTTTCCAAATGTATTGGAGCCAAAAAGTCTTGCAAATATTGGCATATCTATTCACACCACCATAACGGCTTGAGCGTTTCCGCCATATTATTCAAGTCTTTATAAAATATATTAAGTGTTACAAATTTTAACACAAATTTACTTATCGAACATTAGAGGCATAAAGCAACACAACATATTCAATAAAGAAAACATCAATCCCTTGAAGAATCCGGAAAGAAGAGGGCAATTTCCTTCAAGGCGCTCTCCGGCGAATCAGAACCATGAACAAGATTCCTCGTTACACTGGTTGCATACGCCCCACGTATCGAGCCGGGTGTCGCCTCCAAAGGATCGGTAGGACCCATTATCTTTCGAAGGTTGGCAATAACGTTTTCACCACCCACAACAGCAACAACAACGGGCCCCTCAGTTATATACTCAATAAGATCCTTAAAAAAAGGTTTTCCCTTATGCTCGGCATAATGCTTCTCGGCAAGTTCAACATCCATCTTGAGCATTTTCATCTTCTCGATTCTAAAACCTTTGCGTTCAATACGCGCAAGGATTTCTCCGACCAGCCCGCGGGAAACTCCATCGGGTTTTATTATGAGTAGCGACCTTTCAAATGCCAATCGAGCCTCCTTAAATCAACGGTAACCCTTTTACCTGTCCTGCCTCATCTCGCGAGTTGACTTCTGGTGTTTGAAAAAAATACGCGCCTCAGCGACCGTATAGAGAGAGCCAGTAACGCATATCATTCCATCTTTACCAATAATATTATACGCCAGCTTCATCGCCCGTGAGAAATCGGGCTCAATAACATGCGGAATCTCATCTATACGACAAAAGTCTGAAAGTCTTTGTGCAGGAAAGCATCGAGCGCTGCTATTCTCCGTTAAGATCAAGTGCTCGGTAAGAGAACCGAGGATGCGAAGCATTCCCCTTGCGTCTTTGTCGCTTAAAATCGAGACAACTATGACCAACCGAGAATATTCGAATTCGCTTGCAAGCGCAATAGCAAGTCTATCAACACCATGAACATTGTGTGCCCCATCAGCGACAACGAGTGGATTAGATGAAAGAATCTCAATTCTTCCAGGAACAGTACATTGCTCAAGAGCTTTCTTGACTGCTTTCTCGGAAGTCATACCTCTCGGGTCTGTGTAGCATTGAGCGCAGGCAACAGCCAATGCTGCATTTACCGCCTGGTGTTTTCCTATCATAGGTAGCTTGATGTCCTTGAATTCTCTTCCCTCAAGCCCGAGAATAGAAATATACTGAGCAGGAGCCTCATTCTCTCGCCTATATGGAAGAACGTATTCAAGCTTGAAGTCTCTTCCAAATACCTTCATTTCACAGCCCATCTCCTCACATCTTTCAGCAAAGAGGAGAAGAATATCTCTTGAACTCTCGCTTGTAAGAAGAATAGAACCTTCCTTTATGATCCCTGCCTTTTCACCTGCAATCTCTTTCTTTGTTCTGCCAAGCTCCTTTGTATGGTCAAGACTTACATTGGTTATAACTTCGACATCTGAATCAACTATATTTGTCGCATCCCATCTTCCTCCCATCCCGACTTCAAGCACCGCCACATCAACCTGAGAGCGTGCGAAATACTCAAGAGCAAGAGCGGTAACTGTCTCAAAGTATGAAAGTTCCTCTCCAAGTTCTCTTTCTGCTTTTTCGACGGAAGGCATGATTTCGCCCATCGTTTTTGCAAAATTCGATATTGAAATTATGTGACCATTTATAGTGATCCTTTCGCGAACAGTCTCCAGGTGAGGGGAAGTAAACCTTCCAACGCTGAAACCAGTAACATAAAGTATTTCAGATACCATGTGAGCAACAGAAGTTTTACCATTGGTTCCTGTTATGAGGATTGATTCAAATTTTTCCTGAGGATTACCAAGGTATTGACAGGTTCTTGCGATTCTATCAAGCGAAGGCCTTATACCGAGAACAACCTTTGAATCCAAAAACTCTATTGCCTCTGAATACTTCATAAAACCTCACGAACCCCTTAGGTTTTCTATCTGTGCCGTGAGCTTACTCATAATCGAGGATAGCTCCCTTTGCTTTTTTCTCTCCTTTTCAATTACCCACTCCGGCGCATTTCTCAAGAATTCTTCGTTAGAAAGTTTTTTCTCGACCCTCTCAAGTTCAGTTAGGGTTTTTTTCAGTCTTTTCTGAAGCCTTGAGACTTCGCTTTCACTTTCAAGGCCAACTCCAGATGAAAGGAAAATTTCTATTCCTCGCGCAGCGACTGCCCTCAGATCAAAATCCTTTCCTGGCTCGGAATCCATGAAAGAGAGTGCACTAAGACCACCAAGAGTTAGGATATATGAGAGGTTTTTTTCACAAATTTCTTTTGCGACTTCCTCACCTCTTAAATGCGCACAAATCTTTCTCGAAGGTGGAATGCCATGCTCTGAGCGAGCCTGCCTGATTCCAACAATCACAGATTGGATTAGCGACATGACCTCCTCTGCATCCTCATCCCTCGGAAAATCTTCAGCGGAAGGCCAGGGAGCAATCATTATCGATGCTTGGGTACCCGGCATTTTTTGCCACAACTCCTCGGTCATATAAGGCATAAAGGGATGAAGAAGCCTGAGGGAGCATTCGAGGATACGATAAGATATCGCCTGTGCCACTTTCCTTTCTTCCTGGTTATCGCCATAGAACCTCAGTTTCGCAAGCTCAAGATACCAGTCACAGAATTCTCCCCAGAAAAACTGATGTATGGCTTTGCAGGCAACGCTCATATTGTATTCACTTAGAGCATTCTCAACAGCCTCTATCGTTTTTGACATTCGACTCAATATCCATAAGTCTGCAAGCTCAAACTTACCTTCAAGGTCATCAGCCGAAGGCTCATAATCACCAATGTTTGAAAGAACAAGTCTTGAGGCATTCCATATCTTGTTCACGAAATTCCTGTTTCCCTCTATGCGCTCCTCGCTTAAGTTTATGTCTCGTCCAGGCACAGCAATGGAGGCAAGAGTAAAACGCAATGCATCAGTTCCATATTTCTCGATTATGTCTATTGGGTCTATTACGTTTCCGCTGGACTTCGACATCTTCTTCCCTTCGTAATCCCGCACGAGGGCAGTAACGAAAACCTCGCGGAATGGAACATCGCCAGCGAATCTAATTCCAAGCATCATCATCCGTGCAACCCAGAAGAAAATGATGTCAAAGCCAGTTGTTAGAACAGAAGTGGGATAGAAAACTTGAAGTTCGGGAGTTTTCTCAGGCCAACCCATGGTCGAGAACGGCCATAGCCCGGATGAAAACCAGGTGTCGAGAACATCAGGGTCCTGCCTTATTTCGCTTGAACCACATCGGCATTTCTCCGGCTCATCGACCTCAACTATCATCTCACCACAAGCATCGCAGTACCAAACGGGAATCCTGTGACCCCACCAGAGTTGCCTTGATATGCACCAGTCGCGTATGTTCTCCATCCAATCAAAATATATTTTCTCCCAACGCCCGGGGATAAAAACTGTCTTTCCGTCCCTGACTGCCTGAATAGCAGGCTTTGCAAGGGGAGGCATCTTAACAAACCATTGAGTAGAGAGATATGGCTCAATTTCCGTTCCACATCTATAACATTTCCCAACCGCATGAACATGTTCCTCAACCTTATCCAAAAGTCCATTGTTTTCAAGATCCTTAATGATTTCCTCTCGCGCCTCGTACCTGTCCATTCCGGTATACTTTCCACAATTTTCTGCAATCTTTGCTTCTGAAGTCATGATAATTATTCGCTCGAGATCATGTCTCAATCCAATTTCAAAATCATTCGGGTCATGGGCAGGAGTCACCTTAACTGCACCTGTTCCAAATTCCGGATCCACATAAGAGTCTGCTATGACCTGAATGCGTCTACCAACAAGAGGAAGAATGACAAACTTTCCAACTATATCAGCATATCGTGAATCATCGGGATGAACTGCTACTGCAGTATCTCCAAGCATCGTTTCAGGCCTTGTTGTTGCAACAGTCACTGCTCCTTTACCATCCTCAAACGGATATTTTACATACCACAGTTTTCCAACCTTCTCTTCGTGCTCAACCTCAATATCCGAAAGAGCAGTGTGACATCTTGGGCACCAATTGATAATGTACATTCCGCGATATATCAGTCCATCGTCGTAGAGCATCTTGAAAACAGTTCGCACGGCAAGCGAACATCCCTCATCCATGGTAAAACGTTCTCTTTCCCAATCACAGGAGCACCCAAGTCGTTTCAGCTGCTCCTTTATAGTTCCACCATATTTTTCCTTCCATTGCCAGACTCGCTTTACGAATTCCTCACGCCCAAGTTCCTGTCTTGTTATTCCTTCGCTTTCCAACTGACGCTCTACCACATTCTGGGTGGCAATTCCAGCGTGATCAGTCCCAGGCATCCAGAGAACCTCATAGCCCTGCATCCTTTTGAGCCTTGCAATTATGTCCTGAAGAGTATTATTAAGCGCGTGACCCATATGAAGAACACCGGTAATATTTGGAGGAGGTATTACCATTGAAAAGGGGGGCTTCCCGGAAAATGGGTTCGCATGAAAGTAACCCCTTTCCTCCCAGTAACGATAAATGCGGTCCTCAAAGGAAGAAGGCTCGCATACCGGTGGTATCATCAGACGTTCTCTTTCTTTACCCAACAACTCTCACCTTTCCTTCAATGCTTTCCACTAAAACAATCAGACATTCACTGAAAAATTCCAAAATACCGGTTAGAATAGCTGGCGCTCACCAAAAACCTTTGCCGTTCCGAATTCTAACCGAAAAAGAAAACGCATAAAGCGTATCAGGTAAAACTCATGAAAGATTATATTACCCATTTAGATTTTAAACCAAACAAAACCTGTCTTCTTTTTTTACAAAATCGTTTTTGCACTATTTGCAAAGTTGGCGATAAAATCCAATGTGTGACAAAAAAATTAAGCCCGCACAAGTGAACCGGAGGGAAAACCGAAGCGGCCCCTATGACTTGAAATCATTGCTATTGAAATAGTGATAGAATTCAAGAAAGTAAATTTACCTGAGGAGGTGCAAATGATACTTGCCTACGTCTTGATCTGTGCGATACCGTTCTGCACAATCTTGCTCGTCCTTTTCGCATTAGGATTGGCTTTTTCTGGCACATATCATGCAGGAAAGAGGGTAAGTACCCAACTTGCACCATACTTAAATAACCTTAAAGAAAGCCTTTCCGAAATCCAGGAAAAGGGCCAAAACCTTGCGGAAAGAGGGGGAAAAATTCCAGAAACCTTTGAAGAGATAAGCGGAAGGTGGGCATTCATAACAAAGGAACTAAAAGAGGTAACTAAATTTCCTTTTGGCAGATTTACTAAACTGACGAGGCGCATTACAAGGTTTTTCAAATGAGCCAAAACGGCATACGAATACTCAGGCAGTCTCTTCTTTCTTTTGCGATTTTGTCTTTCGTGATTCAGCGCGAGATGTAAGAAGGGTCGGCTTGTAATTTTCGGAGATAACTTCCTTTGTCACAACGCACTTTACTATATCCGAACGGGATGGAAGTTCGAACATTGTACCGAGAAGTGCCTCCTCCATGATTGCCCTCAACCCCCTCGCTCCAGTTGAGCGTTCCAGCGCCCTGTTGGCAATTTCTTCAAGCGCCCCGTCTGTAAATATGAGCTCAATACCATCAAACTCAAAGAACTTCCGATACTGCTTCACAAGAGCATTCTTTGGCTTAACAAGGATATCTATAAGGTGCTCCTTTGTCAGAGAGTGGAGAGTAGTAATGACAGGTAA